>Ga0206117_100281_pt1 | contig 68441 bp, 63 predicted proteins | sample 3A5Ametagenome_FD_177997 | JGI IMG/M metagenome (GOLD analysis project Ga0206117, IMG submission 177997) | Enriched microbial communities from leaf-cutter ant dump, University of Wisconsin, Madison, United States - 3A5A | ecosystem: Environmental > Terrestrial > Nest > Insects nest > Nest dump... | reverse complement strand
CTGGCCAGCATCACCTTCCAGAACCTGTTCCGCATGTACAAGAAGCTGTCCGGCATGACCGGTACGGCCGATACGGAAGCCTACGAGTTCCAGAGCATCTACGGCCTGGAAGTGGTGGTGATCCCGACCAACAAGCCCACCATCCGCAAGGACCACCCGGACCAGGTGTTCCTCAACCGCAAGGGCAAGTTCAACGCGGTGCTGGCCGACATCGAGGAATGCGCCAAGCGCGGCCAGCCGGTGCTGGTCGGCACCACCTCGATCGAAACCTCGGAAATGCTGTCCGAGCACCTGCGCAAGGCCGGCGTGCAGCACGAAGTGCTCAACGCCAAGCAGCACGACCGCGAAGCGACCATCGTCGCCAACGCAGGCCGCCCGGGTTCGGTGACCATCGCCACCAACATGGCCGGCCGCGGTACCGACATCGTGCTCGGCGGCTCGCTGGAAACCGAGCTGCACGAGCTGGGCGAAGACGCCAGCGCCGAGCAGAAGGCCGCGCTCAAGGCCGCCTGGCAGGAGCGCCACGACGCGGTCAAGGCCGCCGGCGGCCTGCACATCGTCGGCACCGAACGCCACGAATCGCGCCGCATCGACAACCAGCTGCGCGGCCGTTCCGGCCGCCAGGGCGACCCGGGTTCCTCGCGCTTCTACCTGTCGCTGGAAGACAACCTGATGCGCATCTTCGCCTCCGACTGGGTGCAGAAGGCGATGCGCCTGATGGGCATGAAGGAAGACGACGTCATCGAGGACCGCCTGGTCAGCCGCCAGATCGAGAAGGCGCAGCGCAAGGTCGAGGCGCACAACTTCGACATCCGCAAGAACCTGCTGGACTTCGACGACGTCAACAACGACCAGCGCAAGGTGATCTACGCCCAGCGCGACGAGCTGCTGGACGCCGAGTCGGTCAAGGACAACATCGACGGCATCCGCGGCGACGTGATCTACGACGTGGTCACCCGTTTCGTGCCGCCGAACTCGGTGGACGAGCAGTGGGACCTGCCGGGCCTGCAGGCCACGCTGGAATCGGACCTGGGCGTGCAGATGGACCTGGTCGGCCTGTTCAAGCAGCACGAGGAACTGGACGCCGAGGGCATCGCCCAGGCCGTGGCCGAACACCTGGACCAGCATTTCGTGCAGAAGGAAGCGGCGGTCGGCGCCGAGACCATGCGCGCGCTGGAGAAGCACGTGATGCTGACCGTGCTCGACCAGAGCTGGAAGGAGCACCTGGCGCGCATGGACTACCTGCGCCAGGGCATCTACCTGCGCGGCTACGCGCAGAAGCAGCCCAAGCAGGAATACAAGAAGGAAGCCTTCGAGCTGTTCTCGGAGATGCTGGAGAACGTCAAGCGCGAAGTGATCCAGCTGCTCTCGCGCGTGCGCATCCGCAGCGAGGAGGAAGTGGCGGCGATGGAAGCGCTGGAGCGCCAGCAGGCCGAGGCGCGCCTGCAGATGTCGCAGTTCCAGCACCAGGACAACGGCGGCTACGGCGCCGACGAGGAAGCGGCCGACGTGCAGGCCGCGCTCGCCGAGCCCAAGGTCGGCCGCAACGATCCGTGCCCCTGCGGCAGCGGCAAGAAGTACAAGCATTGCCACGGTCAACTCAACTGAAAGTTGAGTTGACCGTGGTGTAGCCCGCTTTGCGGGCTACACCCCCAAGTCCGCCGTGCGGACTTGGGGCCCCACGTTCCTTTCTCCCGATCCCCGCGGCTGTCGCCGCGCCCCCTTACCAAGGGGGCTTTCCCCCGGGCGGATTCGGTAGTGCCGGCCGTTGGCCGCGACACGCCATTGCTGCGCGCGGTTGCTCCACGTTGCGCCGCAAAGCATGGCCCCGTTCTTTTCTTCTTCCCCGGACCGGTGCAGCGCACCGGGCGTCCGGCTGACCTGCGGTGCGGTGCCGCCTAGGCAGGCCACCGTCACCCCCGCGCCTTGGCCCGCCGCCGCATGCGGCCCGCTCTTCGGGCCGGCGTCGCCGTCGCGCTTCGCGCTGTGGGGGCCCTGACTCAAGAGGCTTGCCTCCAGGCGCGATCCCGATGGGGGCCGACAGTCGATCGGCACTGCCGTGCACCGCTGGACCGCAGGTGTGGAGCTCGCCCCACACGGGGCCTTCTCGATGGCGCCCGCGCCGGAAAGGCACGAGCGCAGGCGATTGCGCCGGCCCTCGGGTTTTCGGCATTCTCGACGCATGACATCTCCGTTGCGTTCCATCCATGTCGTGGCCGCCGTCATCACCGACGCGCGCGGCCGCATCCTGCTCAACCACCGCACCGGCAACAGCGACATGGCCGGGCTGTGGGAGTTTCCCGGCGGCAAGCGCGAGCCGGGCGAGACGTCCGAACAGGCGCTGGTGCGCGAGCTGCACGAGGAGCTTGGCATCGAGGCCGAGATCGGCGACTGGGTGATGGAGGTGCCGCAGCTGTATCCGGACAAGCGCCTGCGCCTGGAAGTGCGGCTGGTGCCGCGCTGGAAGGGGACGGCCCGCGGCCGCGAGGGGCAGGCCATCACCTGGGTGACGCCGGACAAGCTCTGCCGTTATTCGATGCCGCCGGCGGACCTGCCGGTGGTCGCCGCGCTGCGCCAGGCCGACCGCTACCTGGTCACGCCCGAGCCGGTGGCCGGCGCCGCGGCCTGGCTGGACGGGCTGGCCGCCGCGGTCGAGGGCGGCATCCGCCGCGTGCAGCTGCGCACGCCGCAGGCCGGCGAACGCGTGGCGCTGGCGCGCGATGCGGTGGAGCGCGTCGGCCGCCAGGCCGAGCTGCTGCTCAACCGCGACATCGCGCTGGCGAAGGAACTGGGCGTGGGCGTGCACCTGTGCAGCGAACAGCTCTTGCATCTGGACCGGCGCCCGGTGTCCGACAGCGTGCTGGTGGGCGCGTCCTGCCACGACCTGGCGCAGCTGCAGGCGGCGCAGCGGCTGGGCTGCGACTTCGCCGTGCTCGGCCCGGTACGTGCCACCGCCAGCCATCCCGGCGCCGCGCCACTGGGGTGGGAGGCGTTCGAACAGCTGCGCGAGCAGGTATCGCTGCCGATCTACGCCATCGGCGGCGTGGCCGCGCAGGACATCGCCACCGCGCGCGGCCATGGCGCGCAGGGCGTGGCGGCGATCCGCGCGCTGTGGCAGGAACCGGTCACAGGCTGATCCAGAAACAGTTGTACTGCCGGCGCAGTTTCAGCAGCGTGCGCGACGGCGTGGCGCTGCGGCCCAGGGTCTGTTCCAGCCGCAGCGCGACCGGGCGCGGGCGCAGCGCCGGGACGTTGCTGATCATGATCGGGCCGACGCCGGCACCGGTGCCGGCGTCCTCGGTTTCCACCGGCTCCAGCGCCGGATCGTCCGGGAATACCGGCGCGATATCCACCAGCGGCCGCTGCACGATCGCATCCAGCCGGTCCATCACCCGCGTGGCCGCGGCGCTGGACAGCCCGTTCCAGAAATAGATGCCGGACAGCCGGTTGGCGTCGCGCGCGTCCGCCGCCGAACGGATCTGCGCCACCACCTCGCTGAGCCGGCGCGCGCAGGTATCTCGGTACAGGCCGCCGGTGCCCGCGGCACGCGCCTCGGGCAGCAGGCGCGCGCGTGCGCCCATCGCCGCGCAGGACCTGTCGCCGTATACCGTCCGGCCCTGCGCGTCGGTGCAGCGGTTGACCTGCTGCGCCTGCGCGGCGCTGGCACACAGTGCGGCGGAGAGGACGAGAAGCGGCAGGCATCGCATCGGCCAAGCCTAACCGGTGGAGCGCATGCTGGCGCGTGATGGCGCCTGCGCTGTTCCCTGCGCGACGGCCTATCCATGTGTGGTCCCGATGGGGCAAGCAGCGCGCGGGCCGCGTGCGCTGCCGCGCGGGCGCGCGGATCAGCCGCGGCCGATCCGCTGCAGCACCGCGCTGGTCGGCTTGGCCAGGTTGAGCGTGTAGAAGTGCAGCGAGGGCGCGCCGCCGGCGATCAGGCGTTCGCACAGCGCCGCGACCACGTCGGCGCCGAATGCGCGCACCGACTCGGCATCGTCGCCGTAGGCCTGCATGCGCTTGGCGATCCAGCGCGGGATTTCCGCGCCGCACTGTTCGGAGAAGCGGCGCAGCTGGCTGAAGTTGGAGATCGGCATCACTCCCGGGATGATCGGCACCTCCACGCCCAGGCGCCTGGCCGCATCGACGAAGTGGAAGTAGGCGTCGGCGTTGTAGAAATACTGGGTGATGGCGGCATCGGCGCCGGCATCGATCTTGGCCTTGAAGTGGCGCAGGTCGGCCAGCGCATCGTTGGCTTGCGGATGCGTCTCCGGGTAGGCGCCGACCTCGATGCGGAACGCGTCGCCATGCTCGGCGCGGATGAAGGCGATCAGCTCCGAGGCGTAGCGCAGGTCGCCGGGAAAACCCATGCCCGAGGGCAGGTCGCCGCGCAGGGCGACGATGCGCTGCACGCCGATGGCGCGGTACAGCTTGAGCAGTTCGCGGATCTCCTCGCGGGTGCCGCCCACGCAGGACAGGTGCGGCGCGGCCTGCAGACCGTGGTGCTGGTTGAGGTGGCGCACCGTCTCGGAGGTGTAGCTCAATGTCGAGCCGCCGGCGCCGAAGGTGCAGGACACGTATTCCGGCGCGTAGGCCTTGAGCCTGCTCGCGGTACGGTCCAGCTGCGCGCGCTGGTCGTCGGTCTTGGGCGGGTAGAACTCGAAGCTGAGCGCGGTCATGGCAGGCCGTGGGATGGGTTCGGACCGAATTATATCTCTCCATCAAGATGGATGTGCAATCGTTTCGATTGTGACGGGGTGCCTGGCGCGCACGCCAGCCCGGCTTGCGGCATGCGGTGCGCCGGATTTCCAGCGATCGCGGCGGCCTGCGCTTGGCGCGGGATGGGCAAAGATCACGATCAGCCGCGCGTTCCGCGTCTGGGGCGTGTGGGCGGGATGACGCAGAACGGTGCTTTCGCATCGGCACTGGTGCGGGCCTGTGACGGCATGCCGGCCATGGCGCGATGGCCGACAATGGCCGGGTTTCCCGAACGACCCGGCCATGTCCATCTTCCTCACCCCCTTCGCCCGCACCCGCCTGTTCCCGCGCACGCCGCGCCCAAACACGATCCGTGACTGCACGCCCGAGCAGTTCGAGCAGCACCTCAACGAACACGAACCGCTGAAGGTGCTCGACGGCTACGCGCCGTTCTGCAGGCTGCACGTGCACCGCAACTGGACGTCCACGCGCTGCCTGACGGTGCCAGTCACCGACGGCAACCGCCATCTGCTGCGTTCGGCCTACGAGGCGCGCACGCGCGAGGAACTGCCGGTGCTGGTGCGCTGGTTCGAGGGCGTGGAGCCGCCGGTGGCCGATTACCTGGTGGTCATCCTCTACAGCCGCGAACAGCTGGCGAAGGAAGGCGCGCCCATCGACGCCGACTGGGGCGTGGTCGGCTGCCTGTACACCGCCGAGCCGGCGGAGATCCCGATGGCGCCGATCACGATGATGCGCAACGCACTGGGCGTGGAGGAAGGCGGTTCGGGCGTGCCCATCGACCGCGACGCCTACCGCCGCGCCGTGGAGTTCTGGGAAGCGAACGCGAACTGGCGCTGAGCGGCCCAGGCTTGCCATCCGGGCCGCCTGGGATAGAATGTGTACGAATTACCGAGTATTTACACATCATGCGTACCAATATCGTCATCGACGACCAGCTCATGCAGGACACCCTCAAGGCTACCGGCTTGCGTACCAAGCGCGAGGCCGTGGAACTGGGATTGCGGACGTTGCTTCGTCTCCGGCAGCAGGCCGAGATCCGCCACCTGCGCGGGGGGCTGGCCTGGGAGGGTGATCTGGAGCGGATGAGAACCGACCGTGATCCTCGTTGATTCAAGTGTCTGGATCGATTACTTCCGAGGTGCGAAGAATCTCCAGACCGATGCGCTGGACGGTTTGCTCGCATCAGAGCCGGTGGCGGTAGGCGACCTGATGCTGGCCGAAGTCCTGCAGGGCTTCGGTTCGGAGCGCGACTTCAACCGGGCAAAGGCTGTTTTGACGAATCTGGAGCAGGTCCACATAGGCGGCACCGAACTGGCAGTGCAGGCCGCCCGTAACCTCCGCATGCTTCGTGGTCTCGGTGTGACGGTGCGCAAGACCATCGACGTTCTCATTGCTACCCGCTGCATCGAGGACGACCTGTTACTGCTCCACAGCGATCGTGATTTCGATGCCTTCGAGCAGCATTTGGGATTGCGGGTGTTCGGCGCCGGCGGATAGAGAGGCGTGCGCATGCACGTTCCCCAAGGTGTCGGACTGCGGTCTCAGGGGCCTTCGCGGTAATCGATGGCCAGGCGCAGCATGTCGCGGTGCTGGATGCCGTGCTCGATGATCGCCTCGTCGTAGTTGCGCAGGAAGAAGTCGCGCTCCACCTGGAACACGCGGAAGCCGTGCCGCTGGTAGAAGGCCAGCTGGTAGCCGAAGGTACCGGTGCCGACTTCCAGCCGCTCCGCACCTTCGCGCCGATAGGTATCGATCACGTGGGCCAGCAGCCGCGCGCCGATGCCGCGCTGCTGCCGTGCCGGATCGACGGCGATGTTCATCAGTTCGTGGCGGCCCGGCCCGAGCGGCACGACCGCGCAGACGCCGGCGATGCCGCCGTCCAGCAGCGCGGCGAAGCAGCGCGTGGCGGGCAGGTAGCCGCGCACCTTCCGCTCCGATGGATCGGCCAGCAGGAGCAGCGCCATCGGCGCTTCGGCGGAGGGTATTTCGCGGATGGATGCGGACATGCGCGTCGTGGGTCTATTGGCGCGGCGGGTTCCGGTGGCGTTCCAGGATGGATCAGCGGTTGTCGCCGCTGGAGGCCGGCGCTGCCGGATACATGCGCTCGATCGCCATCGCTTCCAGCGCGTTGTAGATCGTGTCGTGGCGCAGGTCCGGGCGCGGCATGGCCTGCCATTGCAGGCCGGGCAGGGCGGCGCGTTCCACGGTATCCGACAGCGCCTGCGCATGCGGGCCGATGTTGTCCTCGTCGCCCCAGGCCAGCAGTACACGGCCCTTCAACCCGGGCATGCTCCGCAGCCGCTCGCCGGCGCCGCGGGCGAGCGCGGCGTCGTTCCACCACAGGCTCGGGCTGAAGGCGATCCAGGTGTCGAACAGCTGCGGCTGCTCGAACAGGGTTTCGACGATGAACAACCCGGCCAGCGATTCGCCGATGATGCCGCGCGCCTCCGTGGTGCGGTAACGGCGTTCGATCTCGGGCACCAGCTCCTCGGCGATGAAGGCGCGGAAGGCGGCCGACCCGCCGACCACCGGCGCGATGCGGCGGTCGCTGTCCACGTCGGTCGCGCCGGTCATGTCGCGGCGGCGCTGGGTATTCTCGATGCCGACCACCAGCAGCGGCGCGATGCGGCCGGCGCGGATGCCGGCATCGACCGTGGCGGCCACATGCGGGAAGTCCTCGGCGATGCCGCCATCGGGCATGTACAGCACCGGATGCGCCGGCGCCGCGTCGGCCGGCGGCAGGTAGACGTTGATGGTGCGCGCCTCCTGCAACCGCTGCGACTGGATGACGAAGCTTTCGTGCGCGGGCGCCGCCCGCTGCGCGTTGCTGGTGCCGGGCAGCAACGCCATCAGCAGGGCCGCAATGGCCGGGAGCATCGGTTTCATCGTCGTCTTCATGGGGCGGGTGCGCAGCGTAGCAGGCGCGCATGCGAGGAACGAGGAGCGGGTTCCGGCGCAGGTCTTCTTCCCCCGGCGCATGTAAAACGGGCGCCTCGCGGCGCCCGTCTGCTGTTGCACGCAATGACCGGCAGGCCGATCAGTAGCGGTAGTGCTCCGGCTTGAACGGGCCGTCCACCGGCACGCCGAGGTAGTCGGCCTGTTCCTGGGTCAGGGTAGTCAGCTTCACGCCGATCTTTTCCAGGTGCAGGCGCGCCACTTCCTCGTCCAGCTTCTTCGGCAGGCGGTAGACGTCGGCCTTGTAGCTGTCCTTGTTGGCCCACAGGTCGATCTGCGCCAGGGTCTGGTTGGCGAAGCTGTTGGACATCACGAAGCTGGGGTGGCCGGTGGCGCAGCCCAGGTTGACCAGGCGGCCTTCGGCCAGCAGGAAGATCGCATTGCCGTTCGGGAACACGTACTTGTCCACCTGCGGCTTGATGTTGATGTGCTGCACGCCCGGGAACTTCACCAGCGCATCGACCTGGATCTCGTTGTCGAAGTGGCCGATGTTGCAGACGATGGCCTGGTCCTTCATCGCGCTCAGGTGCTCGATGCGGATGATGTCCTTGTTGCCGGTGGTGGTGACATAGATGTCGGCGCGGCCCAGGGTGGATTCGATGGTGTTGACCTCGAAGCCTTCCATCGCCGCCTGCAGCGCGCAGATCGGGTCGATCTCGGTGACCACCACGCGCGCGCCGTAGGCGCGCAGCGAGTGCGCCGAGCCCTTGCCGACGTCGCCGTAGCCGCAGACCACCGCGACCTTGCCGGCCAGCATCACGTCCATCGCGCGCTTGAGGCCGTCGGCCAGCGATTCGCGGCAGCCGTACAGGTTGTCGAACTTGCTCTTGGTGACCGAGTCGTTGACGTTGATCGCCGGGACCAGCAGCGTGCCGGCTTCGGCCAGCTGGTACAGGCGGTGCACGCCGGTGGTGGTCTCTTCGGACACGCCCTTCCAGTCCTTGACCACGCGGGTCCAGTAGCCCGGGCGCTCGGCGTGCACGCGCTTGAGCAGGTTCTTGATGACCTGCTCCTCGTGCGAGCCCGAGGCGCTGTTCACCCAGTCGCTGCCGTTTTCCAGCTCATAGCCCTTGTGGATCAGCAGGGTGACGTCGCCGCCGTCGTCGACCACCAGCTCCGGGCCGAGCAGGGTGCCATCGCTTGCCTTGAAGGTCAGCGCTTCCAGCGTGCAGTCCCAGTATTCCTCCAGGGTCTCGCCCTTCCACGCGAACACCGGGGTGCCGGTGGCGGCGATGGCGGCGGCGGCCTGGTCCTGGGTGGAGAAGATGTTGCACGAGGCCCAGCGCACGTCGCCGCCGATGTCCTTCAGCGTCTCGATCAGCACCGCGGTCTGGATGGTCATGTGCAGCGAGCCGGTCACGCGCACGCCCTTGAGCGGCTGCGAAGCGGCGTACTTGCGGCGGATCGACATCAGGCCGGGCATCTCGTGCTCGGCGATGTCGATTTCCTTGCGGCCCCAGTCGGCCAGCGAGATGTCGCGGATCTTGTAATCGCCTTCGGTGGAGAAGGTCTTGGCAACAGCGTTCATGTAGAGCTCCGGTGTGGTGCGAGCAAGCTCGCGTTCGCCGGGCGCCGTTGTTGCATGTGATGCCGTCCGAGCCTGGCCGCCGTGCCGGTCCGGCCCTTGCGGGGGACTCGCACGACGGTCGCAGCGCCCCTCGGACGGGCCGGCGAATTATATCGCGGGCCGGCCGGGCCCAACCAAAGGCAGGGGAGCTGGCGGCCGGGGATTGTTAACGTGGGCGGTCGATCCAGCCAGAGAGGTTAACCATGACGATGTTCGCTTCCCGCCGCACCCGGCGGGCTCCGGCGGCGCTGCTGCTGTGCGCCGGCCTGCTGCTGGCCGTGCCGCCGCTGCTGGCCGCCGCACCGGCCGCCAATGCCCCCGCCGGCGATGCCCAGGGCTACCGCCTGCCGTCGGCCGCGCTGCAGGCGGTGGTGGACGCCCCGCGCGCGCCGACCCTGCGCCTGTCGCCGCGCCGCGACCTGGCGGCGATGCTGCAGACCCCGCCGCTGCCGTCCATCGCCCAGGTGGCGCAGCCGGAGCTGAAGCTGGCCGGCCTGCGCATCAATCCGAAGACCTTCTCCGACAGCCGCTTCTCCTTCGGCAGCAAGCTGTGGCTGATCTCCACCGTGGATGGCAAGGAGCGCCAGATCAGCGGCCTGCCGCAGCCCTTGTCGGTGGCCTCGCTGGCCTGGTCGCCGGACCAGAAGTACCTGGCCTTCAACCAGGTCGATCCGGCCAGCGGCAGCAACGAGCTGTGGCTGGTGGACGTGGCCGCCGGCAGCGCGCGCCGCGTGGCCGAGCGGCTGAACTCGGTGGTCGGCAACGGCTACGCCTGGCTGCCCGGCGGCGACGCGCTGCTGGTGATGCAGCGCCCGGCCGGGCAGGGCGCCGCGCCGGTGGGCGACGGCATCCCGACCGGGCCGGCGGTGCAGCAGACCGAGGCGGGCAAGGGCGTGCGCTCGGTGCGCACCTACCAGGACCTGCTGAAGAACGAGCACGACGCGCGCCTGTTCGAGCATTACCTGCAGGTGCAGCCGGTGCGGGTGGCGATCAACGGCGAAAGCCGTCCGCTGGGCATGCAGGGCATCTATCTGGGGCTGTCGTCCTCGCCGGACGGCAACTACCTGCTCAGCCAGCGCGTGGAGCGGCCGTTCTCCTACGCGGTGCCGGTGAGCCGCTTCCCGCGCCGCATCGAAGTGCTGGACGCGCAGGGCCGGGTGGCGCACACGGTGGCGAAGCTGCCGCTGGTGGAAGGCCTGCCGACCGGCAACGACGCGGTGCCGACCGGCGTGCGTTCGATCGGCTGGCGTGCCGACGCGCCGGCCACCCTGGTGTGGGCCGAGGCGCAGGATGGCGGCGATCCGGCGCGCGAGGCCGCGATCCGCGACGCGGTGCTGGTGCAGGCCGCGCCGTTCGACCGGCCGCCGGCGACGCTGGCGCGGCTGGGCTCGCGCTACGCGGGCATCACCTGGGGCCGCGGCGACGTGGCGCTGCTGGACGAATACTGGTGGAAGACCCGCCAGGTGAAGCAGTGGAAGATCGCACCGGACCACCCGGAGCAGGCGCCGGCGCTGCTGTACGCGCGTTCGGAGGACGACCGCTACGGCGATCCGGGCGAACCGCTGCTGCAGCCCGACGACGGCGGCCGCGCGCGCCTGCAGTTCACCGCCGACGGCACGGGCTTCTACCGCGTCGGCGATGGCGCCTCGGCCGAAGGCGACCGCCCGTTCTTGGACCGCGTCGACCTGGACAGCGGCAAGAGCGAGCGCCTGTTCCATTCGCAGGCGCCGTACTACGAAGCGCCGGTGGCGATGACCGACGGCGATGCGCCGCGCGTGCTGTACAGCCGCGAGTCCAACGACGAGCCGTCCAACCTGTATGCGCGCGCGCTTGGCGGCGATGCGGCGCCGGTCGCGCTGACCCACAACGCGCACCCGCTGCCGCAGCTGCGCGGGGTGAAGAAGGAGCAGATCCGCTACAAGCGCGACGATGGCGTCGAACTCACCGCCGACCTGCTGCTGCCGCCCGGCTACGACCCGAAGAAGGACGGTCCGCGCCCGCTGCTGATGTGGGCCTATCCTGCCGAGTTCAAGTCGGCCGACGACGCCAGCCAGGTCATCGGCTCGCCGCACCGTTTCAACGCGATCAGCTACTGGGGCCCGCAGGCGTTCCTGGCCAAGGGCTACGTGGTGCTCAACAACCCGACCATGCCGATCGTCGGCGAGGGCGACGCCGAGCCCAACGACACCTACGTGCAGCAGCTGGTGGCCAGTGCGCAGGCGGCGGTGGACGAGGTGGTGCGCCGTGGCGTGGCCGACCGCGGCCGCATCGCCGTCGGCGGCCATTCCTATGGCGCGTTCATGACCGCCAACCTGCTCGCGCACACGCGCCTGTTCAAGGCCGGCATCGCCCGCTCGGGCGCCTACAACCGCACGCTGACCCCGTTCGGTTTCCAGGCCGAGGAGCGCAACTACTGGCAGGCGCAGGACACCTACCTGAAGATGTCGCCGTTCAACTACGCCGGCGACATCAAGGACGCGATCCTGTTCATCCATGGCGTGGACGACAACAACTCCGGCACGTTCCCGATGCAGAGCGAGCGCATGTTCGCCGCGGTCAAGGGCCTGGGCGGCAACGCGCGGCTGGTGATGCTGCCCAACGAATCGCACGCCTACCGCGCGCGCGAATCGATCATGACCATGCTCGCCGAAAGCGAGGACTGGCTGGACCGCTGGCTAGCGGCGCCGGCCAGGGACGAAAAAAGGCGCTGACATTCCGGCGTCATCGCATGACCACGACGGGGCGTTCGCGCCCCGTCGTCGTGTCTGCGCGGACAGCGCGCGGACAACATGCAGATGCAACCATTTTCTGCATTGGTGCACTGCAAAAACCACGGGATTTTTCGGTTAGGCTTGGGGCGTTCCCGCTCTTCAGGTCCCGCTTCCCGGATGAACGAGTACCGCAGCAGCGTCGTCTTCGCCACGCCCGATCTGCCCCTGCGCGACGATGTCCGTCGTCTCGGCGCGATGGTCGGCGATCTTCTTTCCGAACAGGTTTCGCCCGCGTTCCTCGATGAGGTGGAGGACGTGCGCACCGCCGCGATCGCGCGCCGCGAGAGCCAGGCGCCGCTGGCCACGCTCAGCGCGCAGCTGGCCGGGCGCACGCCGCGCCAGGCCGAGGCGCTGGTGCGTGCGTTCAGCACCTACTTCCAGGTGGTGAACATCGCCGAGCGCGTGCACCGCATCCGCCGCCGCCGCGACTACCAGCGCGCCGGCACCAAGCGCCCGCAGCCCGAAGGCCTGCAGGACGCGCTGCAGCAGCTCAAGGCGCAGGGCGTGACGCTGGAAGAACTGATGCAGTGGCTGCCGCGCATCGACATCGAGCCGGTGTTCACCGCACACCCGACCGAAGCGGTGCGCCGCGCGCTGCTGGAAAAAGAGCAGCTGATGGTGGCCAGCCTGGTGGACAACCTCGACGGCCAGCGCACGCCGGGCGAACAGGCCGCCGACACCGCGCGCCTGCGCATGGCGCTCACCGCCTCGTGGCAGACCGCCGATTCCTCGCCGGTGCGACCGAGCGTGGAGGACGAGCGCGAGCATGTGGGCTTCTACCTCACCCGCGTGCTGTACCGGGTGATGCCGGTGTTCTACGAATCGCTGGAACAGGCGCTGCTCGACACCTGGGGCCGTACCCTGCCTCTGCCGCGGCTGGTCCGTTTCGGCACCTGGGTGGGCGGCGACATGGACGGCAACCCCAACGTCGACGCGGCCACCATCGCCGCCACGCTGAACGCACAGCGCGACGCGGTGCTGGAGCTGTACCAGAAGGACCTGCTCAAGCTCGCCAGCCTGCTCAGCCAGTCCACCGAACTGGTGGCGGTGAGCGACGCGGTGCGCGCGCGGGTGGAGGAGTACCGCGCGCTGCTGCCGCAGGTGCAGTCGCGCCCGCGCCACGCCGACATGCCCTACCGCCTGCTCAACGACCGCATGCGCGCGCGCCTGCAGGCCACGCTCGACGACGCGCCGGGCGCCTACGCATCGCCGGAGGAACTGATCGGCGACATCCAGCTGATCCTCGACAGCCTGGACGCCAACAAGGGCCGCCACGCCGGCTGGTTCTCGGTGCGCCGCCTGCTGTGGCGCGTGCGCACCTTCGGCTTCCACCTGGCGCGGTTGGACGTGCGCCAGGAATCGAGCGTGCATGCGCGCGCGCTGGCCGAAGTGCTGGGCGGGCAGGACGCGTTCGACGCGCTGGACGGCGCCGCGCGTGCACGGCTGCTGTCGCCCTATGCCGCCGGCGAGGCCGCGCTGCCGCGTGGCGCCGACGAGACCGGGCAGCGCCTGGACAAGGTGTTCGCGGCGCTGGCCGACGCGCACCGCCGCCACGGCGCCGATGCGCTGGGCAATTACATCATCTCGATGGCGCATGACCGTGGCGACGTGCTGGCGGTGCTGGCGCTGGCGCGACGCGGCGGCCTGGTCGACGACGGCAACGCGGTGCCGCTGGACATCGCGCCGCTGTTCGAAACGGTGGACGACCTGCGCCGCGGCACCGCGACCCTGCGCGACCTGCTCGCCGACCCGGTGTACCGCGCACACCTGGCCGCGCGCGGCGACGTGCAGATGGTGATGCTCGGTTATTCGGACAGCGGCAAGGACGGCGGCATCGCCGCCTCGCGCTGGGGCCTGCAGCAGGCGCAGGTGGAGCTGCTCGCCGTCGCCGCCGAACACGGCGTGCGCCTGACCTTCTTCCACGGCCGCGGCGGTTCGATCAGCCGCGGCGGCACCAAGACCACGCACGCGGTGGACGCCTCGCCGCGCGGCAGCATCGACGGCCGCCTGCGCGTGACCGAGCAGGGCGAGGTGATCCACCGCAAGTACGGCATCCGAGCGCTGGCGCTGCGCTCGCTGGAACAGTCGGCCGGCGCGGTGCTGCGCGCCAGCCTGCGCCCGCGTGCGCCCGAACCGCGCGAACGACAGTGGACGCCGGTGATGGACATCGTCGCGGCCGAAAGCGCGCGCCGCTACCGCGCCTTCGTCGGCGACGCGCGGTTCATGGACTACTTCCGCGCCGCCACGCCGATCGACGTGATCGAGCGCATGACCCTGGGCTCGCGGCCGTCGCGCCGGCTCGGCCAGGACGCGGCGCTGTCCAACCTGCGCGCGATCCCGTGGGTATTCGCCTGGAGCCAGGCGCGGGCGGTGATCCCCGGCTGGTTCGGCGTGGGCAGCGGCCTGCAGGCCGCCGCCGACGCGGGCAACGAGGAACGACTGCGCGAGATGGCGCACGACTGGCCGTTCTTCGCCACCTTCATGGACGACATGGCGATGGTGCTGAGCAAGGGCGACATCCACATCGCCGAGCAGTTCTCGCGCCTGGCCGGGCCGCTGCACGAACGTTTCTTCCCGCTGATCCGCGAGGAACTGGCGCTGACCGCGCACTGGGTCAAGCGCCTGAGCGGGCAGCAGGAGCTGCTCGAGCACGATCCGCGGCTGGCGCTGTCCATCCGCCTGCGCAATCCCTACATCGACCCGATCAGCACCCTGCAGGTGGACCTGCTGCAACGCTGGCGGGAAAGCGGCCGCGAGGACGAGGCGCTGCTGCGCGCGCTGGTGGCCTGCGTGAACGGCGTGTCGCAGGGCGTGCAGAATACCGGCTGACGGCGGCATGCCGGGACGGGAACGGGGACGATGCGCGAAGGGGAGGGGAGCGGTGGCGACGCCGGGCGTTACCACCGGGTCAAGCAGATCGTGCTGCAGGCGCTGGACCTGCAGGGCCGCGCGCGCGAGGAACTGATCGCGCGCGAGGTGGGCGATGACGCGGCGATGGCCGACGAGGTGCGGGCGCTGCTCGCCGGCATGGAGGCCGACCATACGCTGGTGGTGTCCTTGCGCTCGCCGGCAGTGGCGGCGCCCGATACGGGCCAGGACCTGAGCGGTCAGGAGACCTCGGCCGACGCCGCGCGCGACTACCGCCTGCTGCAGCGCCTGGGCGCCGGCGGCATGGGCGTGGTCTACCTGGCCGAACGCCGCCACGGCGGCTTCGTGCAGAAGGTCGCGCTGAAGCTGCTCAACCCGGTCGCCGAGGCGTCGCCGGAACTGCGCGAGCGCTTCGCCCGCGAGCGCGAGCTGCTGGCGCGGCTGGACCATCCGGGCATCGCGCGCCTGCTCGACGGCGGCATCCTCGCCGACGGCCGTCCGTTCCTGGCGATGGAATACGTCGAAGGCGAGCGGGTGGACGTCCATGCCGCGCGCCTGCCGCTGGACGAGCGCATCGCGCTGTTCGTCAAGGTGTGCGAGGCGGTGGCCGAAGCGCATCGCTGCCTGGTCATCCACCGCGACCTCAAGCCGGCCAATATCCTGGTTGACGCGCGCGGCCAGCCGCGGCTGCTGGATTTCGGCATCGCCCGCCTGATCGACGAGGACAGCGCGATGGGCGGCGACACCCGTACCGGCCAGCACGCCCTGACCCTGGCCTACGCCAGCCCCGAGCAGCTCGCCTGCCAGCCGCTGACCACCGCCACCGACGTCTATTCGCTGGGCGCGGTGCTGTACCAGCTGGTCTGCGGGCAGCTGCCGTTCGCCGACATCGACAACCCGGCCGGCCTGTACAACGCCATCGCCAATACCGACGTGCCGCCGCCCAGCCGGCGGCTGCGGCGTGATGGCGAACCGCGCGCGCAGGGCCGCGCAGTGCCGGCCGACATCGACGCGATCGTGCTCAAGGCGCTGCGCAAGGAACCGGACCTTCGCTACGCTTCGGTCGCGGCGCTGGCCGAGGACCTGCGCCGCTATCTGGCCCATCGCCCGGTCAGCGCGCGGGCCGGCGAGCGCGGCTACCGCGCGCGGCGTTTCCTGCGCCGCAACGCCTGGCCGCTGGCCGCCGCCGCGCTGGTGCTGCTGTCGGTGCTGGGCGGCCTGCTGGCCTCGGTGCTGGCGCTGCGCGAGGCGCGGGCGCAGCAGGCGCTGGCCGAAAGGCGCGGCCACGACCTGCAGCGGCTCACCGATTTCCAGCAGGCGATGCTGGAGAGCGTGGACATCGACGCGATGGGCCATGCCATGACCGACGCCCAGCAGCGCAAGGTGCTGGAGGTGCTGGCCAGGCAGGCGCCGGGGCAGCCGCTGGAGGCGCGCCTGCGCCAGGCGTTCGCGCAGGTGGGCGCGCCGAGCATCGCCCGCGATGCGCTGGACCAGCAGGTCGTCTCGCACGCGCTGGCGCGGCTGGACGCCGATTTCGCCGACGCGCCGCAGCTGGCGGCCGACATGCGCCAGTCGCTGGCGCGGGTGCTGATCGCCATCGGCCACTATCCGCACGCGGCCGACGAACTGCGGCGGGTGCTGCGGGCGCGCGAAGCGGCGTTGCCGGCCAGCGACGCGCGCGTCGTGTCCGCGCGCATCGACCTGGGCCAGGCGCTGTCGCTGCAGGGCGAACTGGAACCGGCGGCGGGGGCTTTCGAGCGCGCGCTGGCGGCCACGCGCGGCCGGCCCGCGCTGGACCCGCAGCGCCGTGCCGCCCAGGCTGGCGCGGCGCGGGTGCTGGCTGCGCGCGGCGACCCGCAGGCGGCGCTGGCCCGCCAGTCCGCGCTGCGCACGGCGTGGATGGCGGCCCTGCCGGTCGACGATGAAGCCCTGCTGCTGCTGCGCGGCGATTACGCGCGCACGCTGGAGGAACTGGGGCGGCGCGACGAGGGCCGCGCCGAGCTGGAGGTGCTGCTGCCTCTGTACCGCGCCCGTTTCGGGCCGGAATCCAACCGCACGCTGGCGGCCATGGACACCCAGGCCGAACTGCAGTTCGCCTATGCCGACTACGAGCACGCCGCCGCCTTGGCGCGGCAGGTGGCCCAGGTACGCGAACGCCGCCTCGGCGCCGAACATCCTGACACGCTCAAGGCCTGGGGCACGGCCGCCACCAGCCTGGTGCGCCTGGCCGATTCGCCGGAAAGCTACGCCGAGGCCGAGGCGCTGCTCGACCACCTGCTGCGCACGCAGGGGCAGGTGCTGGGCATCGAGCATCCGGCCACGCGCCAGTTCGTCGTGGACAAGATCCGCCTGCTGTCCAAGCAGGACCGCATGCAGGAGGCGATCGCTCTGCAGCGCCGGCACCTGGCCGACTGCCTGCGCGTGCTCGGGCCCGACCATCCCGACACGCTGTTCGCGCGTGGCGGGCTGTCCAGCATGCTCAGCGACCAGCCCGGCGGACTGGACGAGGCGCGGGTCCTGGCAGGGGTGACGCTGGCCGCGATGCGTCGCCAGCTCGGGCCGGAACACCCGCTGGTCACCGCCACCCTGGACCTGACGGGGCGCATCGAGCGCAACGCGGGCAACTGGGAAGCTTCGCGCGACGCCCATGCGCAGGCCCTGGAAATCCGCGCGCGCACGCGCGGCCAGCTCGACGGCCATACCCTGGAAAGCGCGACCCGGCTGTACATCGCGCTGTACAGGCTGCACGACGAGGCCGGCATGCGCGACCTCCGTACCCGTTTCCTCGATCCGCTGCTGGCGCTGGACCCGGCCACCCTCAACGCCAGCCGGCGCAGCCACCGCAGGGCGATCCTGCTCGCGCTGGAGGGACGCTGGGAGTAGCGCGCGGCGCGACCGCGGGCGCGGCGATGCGCGTCCCGCGTGCGTGCGGTCAGCGGTCCGGCGTGGAGCCGGGCGTGCTCCGGATCAGCTCCAGGTGCCGCTGCTCCATCTCCTGCCGCAGCTGCCGGCGCAGCTGGGCGGCGGCGAAGCGGCGTTTCTCGTCGCCGGTGCGCGGCTGCAGCGGCGGTACCGGCGTCGGCCTGCCGTCGTCGTCCACCGCCACCATGGTGAAGAAACAGCTGTTGGCGTGGCGCACGCTGCCCTTGCGGATGTCCTCGGCCACCACCTTGATGCCCACTTCCATCGACGAGGTGCCGGTGTAGTTCACCGAGGCCAGGAAAGTGACCAGCTCGCCCACCGCGATCGGCTGGCGGAACGTCACCTGGTCCACCGACAGGGTGACCACGTAGTTGCCGGCATAGCGGCTGGCGCAGGCGTAGGCGACCTGGTCGAGCAGGCGCAGCACCGCGCCGCCATGCACCTTGCCGGAGAAATTGGCCATTTCCGGCGACATCAGCACGGTCATCGACAACTGGTGGGGCGTGGGGTCGGACATGGGCGGCGCCAGGCGGGATGGAGCCGCAGGCTAACCCGGCGTGGCCGCCGGATGCACGCAGAACCTCGCAGGAGCGGCTTCAGCCGCGAAGGGGCATTTCCGGGAAACCCCCATCGCGGCTGAAGCCGCTCCTACGGGACACGAAGCGTGGCCCGCCCAGAAACGAAAAGGCCGCCCCTGCGGGCGGCCTTTCCGGTCACGCGGTGCCTGGCTCGCCTTACTTGAGCTTGGCGGCCTTGCGCAGCGCTTCGGCGCGGTCGGTCTTCTCCCACGAGAACGCCGTGGCGTTCTGGGTCTTGCCGTCGCCGTCGACGTACGAGAATTCCTTCGGCTTGCGGCCGAAGTGGCCGTAGGCGGCGGTCTGCTGGTACATCGGGTGGATCAGGTCGAGCATCTTGATGATGCCGTACGGGCGCAGGTCGAAGTGCGCGCGGATCAGCTTCTCGATCTGCGCGTCCGGAATCCTGCCGGTACCGAAGGTGGTGACCGAGATCGAGGTCGGCTCGGCCACGCCGATGGCGTAGGAGACCTGCACTTCGCACTTGTCGGCCAGGCCGGCGGCGACCACGTTCTTGGCGACGTAGCGGGCGGCGTAGGCGGCCGAACGGTCGACCTTGGACGGGTCCTTTCCGGAGAACGCGCCGCCACCGTGGCGGGCCATGCCGCCGTAGGTGTCGACGATGATCTTGCGGCCGGTCAGGCCGCAGTCGCCCACCGGGCCGCCGATCACGAAGATGCCGGTCGGGTTGATGTGCACCTTGTTCTTCGGCAGCTTGTCCAGCCACGCCTTGGGCAGCACCGGCTTGAGGATGTGCTCGCGCACGGCCTCGATCAGGTCCTTCTGCTTCACGCCCGGGTCGTGCTGGGTCGACAGCACCACCGCGTCCAGGCCCTCGATCCCGCCGTTCTGGCCGTAGCGCAGGGTCACCTGGCTCTTGGCGTCCGGGCGCAGCCACGGCAGCGGCGAGTTCTTCTTCTTGCGCACCTTGGCCTGCTGCTCGACCAGGCGGTGCGAGTAGTAGATCGGCGCCGGCATGAATTCCGGGGCTTCGTTGCAGGCATAGCCGAACATCAGGCCCTGGTCGCCAGCGCCCTGTTCTTCCGGCTTCTTGCTCTTCTTGTCGGTGCCGTCAACGCCGGCGGCGATGTCCGGCGACTGCTTGCCGAGCATGTTGATGATGGCGCAGGTGTGGCCATCGAAGCCGACGTTGGAGTTGTCGTAGCCGATCGAGTTGATGACGTTGCGGGTCAGCTCCTCGATGTCGACCCACGCCGAGGTGGTCACTTCGCCGGCGACGATGGCCGCACCGGTCTTGACCAGGGTTTCGCAGGCGACGCGGGCGCGCTTGTCCTGGGCCAGGATCGCGTCCAGCACCGCATCGGAAATCTGGTCGGCGATCTTGTCCGGATGGCCTTCGGAGACCGACTCGGAAGTGAAGAGATAGCTGGACATGAGCTTGTATCCCTGTATGCGGATGAAAAGATAGCCGCGAATGATACACGGCCGGGGCACCGCCGGAATAGTGCAGGGGCGCTTGTTGCCATCCGGTTAATAAACCGGTTCACGCGCTCCGGCGTGCAGGCGGGCCAAGGCCGCCCGTCACGGAACTGCCGCAAAACCGCAACCGCCGTGCCGCCTGGCGGGCGCAGGCTGCCGGCCAACCGGGCCGTCGGACTACCGTCATGCACCAGATCGAACACCGCCTGCAGCAGCGCTATCCCGATTGGTTCCACGGCCCGCGCGGCCACCTGGCGCGGCCGCTGCTGCGCACGGTGGGGCGCTGGTCGCGGCTGGACCGGGTGCAGGACTTCCTGCGCCGCAACGACCGCCGCGGTTTCGACTTCGTCGCCGCGGCGCTGGATTTCCTCGGCAGCCGCTACGAGGTGGAAGACGCCGCGCTGGCGCGCATTCCCGCCAGCGGGCGCCTGCTGGTGGTCGCCAATCATCCCTCCGGCGCGCTCGACGCGCTGGCGCTGCTGGACGCGGTGGGCCGGGTGCGGCGCGACGTGCGCATCGTCGCCAACGACCTGCTGGCCGGACTGGAACCGCTGCGCGGGCTGCTGCTGCCGGTGCGCATCCTCGGCGGCCGCGCCGGACGCGCCAGCCTGCAGGCGGTGGAGCAGGCGCTGGCGGCCGAACAGTGCGTGATCGTGTTCCCGGCCGGCGAGGTTTCGCGGCTGTCGCTGCGCGGCATCCGCGACGGCCGCTGGAACCGCGGCTTCGTCCGCTTCGCCAATGCCACGCAGGCGCCGGTGCTGCCGGTGCGGGTGCAGGCGCGCAACTCGGCGCTGTTCTATGGCGCATCGACCCTGTTCAAGCCGGCCGGCACCGCCCTGCTGGCGCGCGAGATGTTCGCCCGCCGCGGGCGGCCGCTGCGGCTGCAGGTGGGGCAGGCGATGCCGCTGGACCCGGCGCTGGACCCGGCGCTGCAACTGGAGGCGGTGCGGCGCGCGCTGTATGCGCTGGGCCGCGATGCCGCGCGGGCCGCCGCCGCCGCCGGCGGGCCGGAACCGCTGGCCGCGCCGGTCGCGGTGGAGCAGGTGCAGGCCGAGATCGAGGCTGCCGAGCTGCTCGGCCAGACCGGCGACGGCAAACAGATCCGGCTGGCGCACTGCGCCGCCGGCTCGCTGCTGCTGCTGGAACTGGGCCGGCTGCGCGAGCTGACCTTCCGCCGGGTCGGCGAAGGCACCGGCCGCAGCCGCGACCTGGACGACTTCGACCCGCTGTACCAGCACATCGTGGTCTGGGACGCGGCGCAGCGGCGCATCGCCGGCGCCTACCGCATCATGCGCGGCGCCCAGGCGCTGGCGCGCAGCGGGCTGGCGGGGCTCTACACCGCCGGCCTGTTCCGCTACTCGGACGATGCCATCACCCGCATCGCCGAAGGCATGGAGCTGGGCCGCAGCTTCGTCGTGCCCGAATACTGGGGCAGCCGCAGCCTGGACTACCTGTGGCAGGGCATCGGCGCCTACCTGCGCTGCCGGCCGGGCATCCGCTACCTGTTCGGCGCGGTGTCGATCAGCGCGGCGCTGCCGCGCGAGGCGCGCGAGCAGTTGGTCGCGTACTACCAGCGCTACTACGGCGGCGGCCACGGCCTGGCCGAATCCAACCGGCCATTCCAGTACTTCGCCGCGCCACCGTGCTTCGGCGACCTGGACGCCGGGGCTGCGTTCGAGGTGCTCAAGGCCAACCTGGCCGCGCTGGGCGCGGGCGTGCCGACGCTCTACCGCCAGTACACCGACCTGTGCGAACCCGGCGGCGCGCGTTTCCTGGCGTTCGGCGTGGACCCGGACTTCAGCGATTCCATCGACGGCCTGATCGAAGTGGACCTGCAGGCGATCCGGCCGAAGAAACGCAGACGTTACCTGCACGACGCCGGGGCCGCGGCATGAGTGCGCCGGCGCAGTTGCTGCCGCACCGGCGCGCGGTGTTCATCTCGGACACGCACCTGGGCGCGCGCCATTGCCATGCCGCCGAACTGGCGCGCTTCCTGTGCACGCTGCGCTGCGAACGGCTGTACCTGGTCGGCGACATCGTCGACCTGTGGTGGCTGGCGCAGCGGCGCGCCAGCTGGACGCCGGCGCACAACGAGGTGATCGAAGCGCTGCATGCGCTGCGCCGCGCCGGCACCGACATCGTCTACATCCCCGGCAACCACGACGCGCCGCTGCGCCGCACCTGCGGGTTGATGCTGCCGGCCATGCAGGTGCGCCGCCGCGCCATCCACGTCACCGCCGACGGCCGCCGCCTGCTGGTGGTGCATGGCGACGACTACGACGGTGCAACGCATTTCGGCGGCCTGCAGGAGCGCTTCGGCGACTGGCTGTACTACCGCATCCTCACCGGCAACCGCCTGCTCAACGCGCTGCGTCGGCGCCTGGGCCTGCGCTACTGGTCGCTGGCCGAGTTCCTCAAACGGCGCAGCGCGGCGGCCGAACGCTACATCGAACGCTTCGTGCAGGCCGGGCTGGACGACGTGCGCCGCCGCGGCCTGGACGGCATCGTCTGCGGCCACATCCACCGCGCCGCGCTGGTCGAACGCGACGGGCGGGTGTACGCCAACGACGGCGACTGGGTCGAAAGCCTGACCGCGCTGGCCGAGGACCCGGACGGCACGCTGCGCCTGCTCGACCACGCCGGCCGCAGTCTGGCATGGCTGCCGCCGCGGTCCACGCTGGCGCGCGCCGCCTGAGGCACGCGCGCATGCTTCTTCCTCACGGCGCCGGCGCTATGCTGGCGCGGGTGTGGGGAAAGGAGCATCCGCGGTGGCAGGCAAGCAGCCGACAACGAGGGGACGGGCGTGGCTGCTGGCGGCCTGCCTTTTCCAGGTGGGGAGCGCCGCCGCCGATGACGCGCCGGTACTGAGTTTCGAGCAGGCGCGCGAGCGCCTGGAGCAGGTGTCCGACGCGCTCGCCGCGGCCCAGGCCGGGGTGCGCAACAGGCAGGACCTGCAGGACGCCAGCCGCTACCTGCGGCTGCCGGAAATCACCGGCGACGTGCGCCGCATGCAGTTCCAGAAGACCCTGGAGCTGCCGCTGGGCTCGCTGGCGCCGGTGGCCGAGGCGTTCGGCATCGAATCGCCGCTGCGCTTCGTCGAGCGCGACTGGCGCACCCGCCCGATCGTCACCGCCAGCGTGCCGCTGTACAGCGGCGGGCTGATCCCGGCGGCGCAACAGGCGGCGCAGGCGGCCACGGCGCAGGCGCAGGCCGAACGCGAGGCGCAGCGCCAGTCGCTGGCGCTGCAGCTGGTGCAGGCCTATTTCGGCCAGCAGCTGGCCGAACAGGCGGTGCAGGTGCGGCGCGAGGTGCGCGACGGCCTGCAGCGGCACCTGGACGACGCGCTCAAGCTCGAGCGCGAGGGCTTCGCCAGCCGCGCCCAGCGCCTGCAGGCCAATGTCGCCCGCGACAAGGCCGAGCGCGATTACCAGAAGGCGCTCAACGACCTGGCCACGCTGCAGCAGGCGCTGGCCACGCTGCTGCGCAGCGGCGGCGCGGTCGGCACCGCCTCGCCGCTGTTCGTGATCGACGCGCCGCTGGGCGCGCGCGAGGACTTCGAACGCAGCGCGCTGCAGCGCCACCCGCAGATCGAACGCCTGCGCGCGCTCGCCGCGCAGGCCGAACAGGGCGTGCGCGTGCAGCAGGCCAAACTCAAGCCGCAGGTCTACCTGTTCGGCCAGTACGACCTGCACCGCCGCGACGCGCTGCTGACCGACGCCGACTGGGCGTTCGGCATCGGCCTGCGCTACACCTTCCTGTCGCCGACCGCGCGGCCGTTGCAGGTCAGCGCCGCGCGCGCGCAGCTGGAACAGGCGCGCGCGGGCGTGAGCGAGGCCGGGAACCAGCTGCGGCTGGGCGTGGCCAAGGCCTGGAACGAGCTGGATACCGCACGCACCCAGTTCCGCCTGCTGGACAGCAGCATCGCCCAGGCCGAGGAAAACCTGCGCCTGCAGGAGCTGTCCTTCCGTGAAGGCCAGGCGACCTCGCTGGACGTGATCGACGCGCGCCTGGCGCTGGGCGGGGCGCGGGTGGAGCGGGCGCAGGCCGCCTACCAGTTCGACGTGGCGCTGGCGCAGCTGCTGGAAGTGAGCGGGCAGATGGAACGTTTCGACGACTACCGCCGGCGTGCGGACAAGGTGCTGGAATGAACGATTCCCTGGGACAGGGCGCGGGCCCGCGGCATCGCCGCGCCTTCGCCATCGGTGGTGGCCTGTTGCTGGTACTGGTCGCGCTCGGCCTGTGGCTGGGCCTGCGCAGCCCGGCCGACCAGGTGCAGGGCATGGCCGACGCCGACAACGTCAACGTCGCCGCCAAGGTCACCGCGCGGCTGCAGAAGCTGCATGTGCGCGAGGGCGAGCGGGTCGCGGCCGGGCAGGTGCTGTTCGAGCTGGACAGCCCGGAAGTCGCGGCCAAGGAGCGCCAGGCCGACGCCGTGGTGGCCGCCGCGCAGGCGGTGGCGGAGAAGGCCGAGGAGGGCGCGCGCAGCGAGGACATCCGCGCCGCCGAGGCCAACTGGAAACGCGCCGTGGCCGGCGCCGAGCTGGCTACGGCCACCTTCCGCCGCGTGGACAACCTGTTCCGCGAAGGCGTGGTGACGCGGCAGAAGCGCGACGAGGCGCAGGCGCAGGCGCGCAGCTCGGAGGAGCTGGCGCGCGCGGCAAGGGCGCAGTACGACCAGGCGCTGGCCGGCGCGCGCCGCCAGGACAAGACCGCCGCGCTGGCGCAGGTTCGCCAGGCCGAAGGCGCCAGGGCCGAGGTCGAGGCCGCGCGCCAGGAGACGGTGGGCCGCGCGCCGCTGGCCGGCGAGGTAGGCAAGCGCCTGTCCGACATCGGCGAGCTGGTGCCGGCCGGCTACCCGGTGTTCACCCTGGTGGACATCGACCATATGTGGGTGGCGCTGACCCTGCGCGAGGACCAGCTGCACGGGCTCACGCCGGGCGCGACGCTGCAGGGCACGATTCCCGCGCTGGGCGGGCGCCGCGCCGCGTTCGAGGTGTACTTCATCAGCCCGGCCGGCGACTACGCCACCTGGCGCAGCACGCGCCAGTCGTCCGGCTATGACGTGCGCAGCTTCGAGGTGCGGGCGCGGCCGCGACAGCCCATCGACGGCTTCCGCCCGGGCATGAGCGTGCTGTTCGCATGGCCGCAGGGCTGACAGCGGGCACGCGTGCCGCGTTCTGCGCTTCGCTGCGGCGCGAACTGCGCCACTGGCGCCACGACCGCTGGGAACTGGCGCTGGTCACGCTGATGCCGCTGCTGCTGATGGCGCTGATGATGTGGCTGTTCTCCGCCTCGGTGCTGCGCCAGGTACCGGTGGCGCTGGTGGACCTGGACGGCAGCCCGGACAGCCGCGCGCTGGCGCGCGCCATCGACGCCAGCCCGGGCGTGGCCATCGCCAGCCAGCCGGCGTCGCTGCCGCAGGCGCAGGCGCAGCTGCGCGCGCTGCAAGTGTTCGCGATCGTGCTGGTGCCGCGCGACATGAGCCGGCGCGCGCTGCGCGGCGAGGCCGCGCCGGTCTACGCGTTCTACAACGCCACCTACATGGCCACCGGCCAGTCGGCCGCGCGCGACATCGCCGACGCGGTCGGTGCCTTCAATGCGCGCATGCTGCGCGAGCGGATCGGCCGGCAGGTGGGGCCGGCGCGCCTGCGCGCGGCGCCGGTGACGGTGCAGGCCACGGTGCTGCACAACCCGGCGCGCAGCTACGAACTGTTCCTGCTGCCGCTGATCTTCCCCGCGGTGCTGTCGCTGCTGGCGGCGCTGGCCGCCGGCGGCGCGGTCGGGCGCGAACGCCGCGACGGCCTGCTGCCCGCATGGCTGGGCGAACGGCCGTGGGCGGCCATCGCCGGCAAGCTGGCGCCCTACGTGGCGCTGTTCTCGCTGTATGGCGCGCTCGGCGTGCTGTACGTGGCGTACATGCGTGGCGATGGCGTGGCCGGCAGCCTGTGGCTGCTGGTGCTGGCGCAACCGCTGTTCTACCTGGCCTGCTGCTGCTTCGCGCTGCTGTTCATCGCCGTCACCCGCGACATGGGCACCGGCCTGTCGCTGGTGGGGCTGAGCATCGGCACCGCGCTGGCGTTTTCCGGCGCCACCTTCCCGGTGATCGAGGCGCCGCTGTTCACCCGCGTGTGGAACGCGTTGCTGCCGCTCACCGCCTATGTGCAGGTGCAGATGCAGCAGCTGTTCATGGGTGCGCCGTGGACGCTGTCGCTGCGGCCGTTGGGCGTGCTGCTGCTGATGGCGGCGGTGGCTGGCGGCCTCGGAGCGCTGCTGCTGGCGCGGGCCGCGCGCCGGCCCACCGACGCGCCGCCGGTGCCGGCATGAGGCGCATCGCCGCCACCTTCCGTGCGACGTTGCAGGCGGTGTTCGCCGATTCCTCGGCGCGCGCGGTGATGATCGGCGCGATCCTGCTGTACTCGTTCTTCTACCCGGCCGCCTACCGCCACCAGGTGGCCAGCGACCTGCCCATCGCCGTGGTCGATGCCGACCGCAGCGCCACGAGCCGCGAACTGGTCCGGCATATCGACGCGCTGCGCGCGGTACGGGTGGTGACGCAGCCGATGGATCTGGCGCAGGCGCGCGCGCAGCTGGAAGCCGGGCAGGTCGATGGCATCGTGCTGATCCCGGCGCGGCTGGAGCGCGACATCCTGCGCGGCGGCAGCGGGCAGCTGGTGCTGCTGGGCAATGGCGCCTACCTGAGCCGCGCCAGCGCCATCCTCAACGGGCTGGCCGAAGGCATCACCGCCTTCGCACGCACGCAGGCCGTGCGCCAGACCGCCTTCATGGGGCCGCCGCAGGCCGCGCCGCTCGAACTGGTGCAGCGGCCGCTGTACAACACCCGCGAGGGCTATGGCAGCAGCGTGGTGCCGGGCGTGGCCGAACTGATCGTGCACCAGACCCTGCTGCTGGGCATCGGCGTGCTGCTGGGCAGCCGCCGCGCGCAGCTGGGCCGGCGCCTGCATTTCGCCCCATCGGTGCTGCTGGGCATGGGCGCGGCGTTCGCGCTGGTCGCCCTATGCGGGCTGCTCTACTACGCCGGCTTCACCGCCTGGGCACAGGACTACCCACGCGGCGGCAACGTGCCGGGCCTGCTGCTGGCGGTGCTGCTGTTCGCGCTGGCGACGGTGCCGTTCGGGCTGTTCGTCGGCAGCTTCTTCAATACCCGCGAGCGCGCGTTCCAGTACGTCACCGCGGTCTCGATCCCGCTGTTCTTCCTGTCCAACCTGTCGTGGCCGGCGCTGGCCTCGCCGCCGGCGCTGGTGGCGCTGGCGAAGCTGCTGCCGACCACGGCCGGCATCAACGCCATCGTGCGCACCCAGCAGATGGGTGCGCAGCTGCCCGAGATCGGCGGCGAACTGCTCAACCTGCTGCTGCTGGCGCTGCTGTACGCCGCGCTGGCGCTGTGGCGGTTCCGCCCAGCGCAACCGTAGGAGCGGCTTCAGCCGCGACGGGCTTTCCCATGACTGTTCCCGCGGACCGGGGCTTGATTCCGTTGGGAAGGCCTCTCGCGGCTGAAGCCGCTCCTACGCGGTGGGCGGGGCGGTTGGTGGGCTGGAATGGCTGCGTGCGTCGAGTGCCTGGGAGTCGTTGGGGCGGCTCCTTCGGCTGAAGCGGCTCCTGCGGGAGGAGGGCAGTCCAACGGCATAATGCGGGCATGGATTCCCTCAGCCAGATCGTTCTCGGCGGCGCGGTCGCCGCCGCCATCGCGCCTGCCGGCCATCGCCGCGCGGCCCTGCTCGCCGGCGCTGCGCTGGGCACGCTGCCCGACCTGGATGGGCTGCTGATCGTCGCCTTCACCGCGGACCCGGTCAGCCTGATGACCGTGCACCGCAGTTTCAGCCATTCGCTGTTCGTGCTGCCGCTGCTGGGCACGCTGATCTGGTGGCTGTACCGGCGCTTCGGCCACGGCCGGGTGGCGGCGGCGCCGGCGCGCTGGTGGTGGGCGATGGTGCTGGCGCTGGTCACCCACCCGCTGCTGGACGCCTTCACCGTCTACGGCACGCAGCTGTGGTGGCCGCTGATGCCGCACCCGACGATGTGGTCGAGCGTGTTCATCATCGACCCGCTGTATACGGTGTGGCTGGCGCTGGGCTGCGCGGTGGCGTGGTTCGCGCGCGCGCGGCCGCTGGCGCAGCGCGCGCTGGTGGCCGGGCTGGCGCTGAGCTGCGGCTACCTGGGCTGGTCGCTGCTGGCCAAGGGCATGGTCGAGCGCGAGGCCGACCGCGCGCTGGCGGCGATGGGGCTGGCCGACGCGCCGCGCTTTTCGGTGCCGATGCCGTTCAACACGCTGCTGTGGCGGGTGGTGGCGATGACCCCGCAGGGCTATGTGGTCGGCGACCGCTCGCTGTGGGCCGACCACGGGCCGATGCGCTTCGCCGGCCATCCCTCCAACGTGCAGGCGCTGCGGCAGGCCGCGCCGATCCCGGCGGTGGCGAGGCTGCAGTGGTTCAACCGCGGTTTCATGCGCGCGCAGGTGCTGGACGGCGAGCTGGTGCTCAGCGACCTGCGCATGGGCCTGGAGCCGGACTACAACTTCAGCTTCGCCGTGGCCCGGCAGGACGGCGAGGGCTGGGCGGCGATGCGGCCGCGGCAGCTGCGCCCCGTGTACCGCGACGCTGGTGGCCGCGCGCTGCTGGAGCAGCGGCTGGCCAGGGTATGGCGCCGGATATGGAACGATGACGGCGCGATGCCAGCGGAGGTGATGGCTGGCGGATAGGACGGATTCCGGACAGGAAGAGTGATTGTTTTAAATTTGGAACAAATAGTGATTTATTTGATCTTTGTTCTGAATTTGTCAGTAATTACACTGGCGCCCAATCCACGAACGGCCGCCTCGCCGGCATTCCTTCCTTCCGGAGTCATCATGAACAGCCAAGCCATTGCCCTGTACAAGAAGCGCCGTTCCCAATACGCGCTCGGCCGCAACCTGCCCATCGGCCAGGACGAGGCCACCGACCTGATCAAGCATGCCGTGCGCGAAGCGCCGTCGGCCTTCAACTCGCAGCCGACCCGCGCGCTGATCCTGCACGGGGCGCAGAGCGTGAAGTTCTGGGAGCTGGTCAAGGACGCGCTCCGCCCGATCGTGCCGGCCAACGCCTTCGCCGCCACCGAGGGCAAACTGGACAGCTTCGCCGCCGGCGCCGGCACCGTGCTGTTCTTCAACGACGTGGACGTGACCCGCGGCCTGCAGGACCAGTTCCCGCTGTATGCCGACAACTTCCCGGTGTGGGCCGAACACGCCAACGGCATCGCCCAGTTCGCGGTGTGGACGGCGCTGGCCGAAGCCGGCATCGGCGCCAGCCTGCAGCACTACAACCCGCTGGTGGACGAAGCGGTGCGCCGCGAATGGGGCATCGCCGACAACTGGCAGCTGCGCGCGCAGATGCCGTTCGGTTCCAACGAAGCCCCCTTCGGCGAGAAGAACTACATGGAAGACGAGGCCCGCTTCAAGGTCTTCGCCTGACCCTTCCGGCGCGCTCCTCCCCCCTCGCCGATCCAGGCCCGCCAGCGCTGCTGGCGGGCCTTTTTGTTGCGGCCCCGCGGGTTCGTGGCCGTGCCGAGTACAGGCTTGGGCTCCAGCGTCTCAGCTGCGGATCGAGGACGTAGGTGCGGGGCTTGCCCCGCACGGAAGCCATGCCGGGAACGCCCCATGCGGGGCAAGCCCCGCATCACGGAACCGGAAGGCCTTTCCGGCGATGCCCCGCTGCGGGCCAAGGCCTGCATCAACGGCGTCTCTTTTGCGCTGCGGCCTGGGCTGGCATGTGCCGCGCCGGATCGCCCTGCGCAGGTACTGGTCAGGCGGCGGCCAGCGGCTGCCCTGCGATCAGGCTGTCGAAGTAATCGCGGGTCAGGCGCGACTGCGCCTCGGCGCTCTCGGCGGCGTTGACCACGGCGCGGAAGGCGGCGTTCTCCGGCCGGTCCTTCGCGTACCAGCCCAGGTGCTTGCGGGCGATGCGCACGCCCTGCGGTTCGCCGTAGAAGGCATGCAGGTCGGCGAGGTGGCCGAGCAGGATGTCGCGCACTTCCTGCAGCGTCGGCGGCGGCAATTCCTCGCCGGTGGCCAGGTAATGGGCGATCTCGCGGAAGATCCACGGCCGGCCCTGCGCGGCGCGGCCGACCATCACCGCATCGCATCCGGTATGGGCCAGCACCTGCGCGGCCTTGCGCGGCGAATCGACGTCGCCGTTGGCCAGCACCGGGATGTCGAGCATCGCCTTGATCGCGGAGATGGTGTCGTACTCGGCGGTGCCGGTGTAGTGCTGGTCGCGGGTGCGGCCGTGGATGGCCAGCGCGGCGATGCCGGTGTCCTGCGCGATGCGGGCGATGGCCGGCGCGTTGCGCACTTCCGCGCACCAGCCGGTGCGGATCTTCAGCGTGACCGGCACGTCCACCGCGCCCACCACCGCCTCCAGGATGCGCGCCACCAGCGCCTCGTCGCGCATCAGCGCCGAGCCGGCCCAGGCGTTGCATACCTTCTTGGCCGGGCAGCCCATGTTGATGTCGATGATCTGCGCGCCGTGGTCGACGTTGTAGCGCGCCGCCTCGGCCAGCTGCCGCGGTTCGGTGCCGGCGATCTGCACGCTGATCGGGGCCGGTTCGCCGGCATGGTCCATGCGGTGGATGGATTTGCGCGTGTTCCAGAAGCGCGGGTCGGAGATGGTCATCTCCGAGGCGGCCAGGCCCGCGCCCAGGCGCTTGCACAGCTGCCGGAACGGCTTGTCGGTGACGCCGGCCATGGGCGCGAGCACCACGTTGGGCGCGATGGTGTAGGGGCCGATCTGCATGCGGCGCATTGTAGTGCCCTGGGCCGGCAAGCCTGTTTCCGCCCCCGTAGGAGCGGCTTCAGCCGCGAGGGGGTTTTCCCGGGAATGCCCCTTCGCGGCTGAAGCCGCTCCTACGGGAGGGGGCGGCCGCTCAGCCGGCGTCGGCCGGCGTCATGCGCGGCATCGCCGCGGCCGCGCCTTCGCTCTCGGTGGAGCGCGCGGCGTACTGGTTGGCGAAGCGCACGTGCTTGATGAACGCCGCGTCCGGCGCCTGCGCCAGCGAGGCGGCCAGCGCGCCGTTGAAGGCGTCGCCGGCGCCGGTGGTGTCCACCACCTGCACCGATTCGGCGGCCACGCGGTAATACGGCTGGCTGTCGCCGCGCAGGCGCTCCTCGTCGTGCGAGACGAACACGCCGACCGCGCCGAGGGTGACCACCACGGTGTTGCCCGACAGCTTGCGGCACAGCGCGTGCAGGCTGGCGCCGTCCAGCGCGGCCACGTCGTCGGCCTCCACGCGCTCGCCGACATGGCGGCCGAGCAGGGCGGCGAACTCGGTTTCGTTCGGGGTCAGCACGTCGGCCAGCTTGAGCAGGCCGATGGTCGAGGGTGCGTTGGCCGGGGCGGCGTTGAGCACGGTCAGCACGCCGGCCTCGCGGGCGATGCCCAGCGCCGCCTCGATCGACTCCACCGGCGATTCCAGCTGCGCCAGCAGCACCCGGGCGCCGCCGATCAACGCGGCGTTGGCGGCCATGAACTCCGTGCTCAGCGAGGCGTTGGCGCCCGGGCCGATGACGATGGAGTTGCGGCCGCGGCTGTCCACGTAGATGCCGGCGGTGCCGGTGGGCTCGCTGCTGGCCTCGGCGGCCAGCGCGATGCCGTCGGCGGCCGCCAGCTGGCGCGCCAGCGCGCCGCCGGTATCCCCGCCCAGCGCGCAGACGAAGGTGATGTCGGCGCCGGCGCGGCGCGCCGCCACCGCCTGGTTGAAGCCCTTGCCGCCGGGGCCGGTGCTGTAGCGCCCGGCAATGGTCGCCCCCGGCGCGGGCAGGGCATCGCAGCGCCAGACGTGGTCGACATTGAAGGAACCGGCAACGACAACAGAACTCATGGAATCTACTTCTCTACAGATGGCCGTGGGGCAGCCGGAAGGGGAAACGCGCCGCGGCTCAGCCGAAGTGGCTGAGCACGCCGGCGATGGTCGCCGTCATCAGCGTGGCGATGGTGCCGCCCAGCACCGCGCGCAGGCCGAACTTGGCCAGGTCGTGGCGACGGTCCGGGGCCAGCCCGCCGATGCCGCCGATCTGGATGGCGATCGAGCTGAAGTTGGCGAAACCGCACAGCGCGTAGGTGGCGATCAGGCGGCCTTCATCGCTCAGCGCGACGCCGGCGACGTTGCCCTTGATGATCTCCGACAGCTGCAGGTAGGCGACGAACTCGTTGATCACCACCTTCTGGCCGATCAGCGAACCCACCGTGGTGGCATCGGCCCACGGCGTGCCGATCACCCAGGCGATGGGCGCCAGCACGTAGCCGAAGATGGTGGCCAGGTTGGTCGGCTTGCCGATGGCCTGGGCCAGGCCGGTGACCTCGCCCAGCCAGGTCAGCGGCGCATTGAGCAGGGCGATCAGGGCGATGAAGGCCAGCAGCATCGCGCCGATGTTCAGCGCCAGCTTCAGGCCGTCGCCGGCGCCGGCCGCGGCCGCGTCGATGATGTTGGAGGAGGTCTTCTCCACCTCCATCTTCACCGTGCCGCGGGTCAGCGGGGTGTCGGTCTCGGGCACCAGCAGCTTGGAGATCACCAGCGTGGCCGGTGCGGCCATGATCGAGGCGGCCAGCAGGTGCTTGGCGTAGAACGCCTGCGCCACCGGGTCGCCGCCGCCGAGCATGCCGACGTAGGCCGCCAGCACGCCGCCGGCGATGTGCGCCATGCCGCCGATCATCATCGTGATCAGCTCGGACTGGGTCATCTTCGGGATGTAGGGGCGCACGGTCAGCGGCGCCTCGGTCTGGCCGATGAAGACGCTGGCGCAGACGCTGGTGGTCTCCGCGCCGGACACGCGCATCACCTTGGTGATCGCCCAGGCCATGACCTTGACCACCGCCTGCATCACGCCCAGGTGGTAGAGCACGCCCATCAGCGCCGAGAAGAAGATGATGGTCGGCAGCACCTGGAAGGCGAAGATGAAGCCGTACTTGGGCACGTTCATCAGGTCGCCGAAGATGAAGCCGGAGCCTTCGTTGACGTAGCTCAGGATCTTGACGAAGCCCTGGCCCAGCCAGTCGAACACGTCGCGTCCGCCGGGCACCAGCAGCACCAGCGCGGCGAAGGCGATCTGCAGGGTGATGCCGGTGGCGACCAGCTTCCAGTCCACCGCCTTCTTGTTGTTGGAAAACAGCCAGGTGATGCCGATCAGCACCACCAGGCCGAACAGGCCGAAGCCGATCCTGCCCAAACCTTCGACCATGAGTATTCCCCGGGCCAGCCCGCAAAAGCGGCAAGCCTAGTGCAGCGGCCGGTGGCGGGCAACAATTCCGGTGCCGGCCGGGGGCAACGGCGGCGAACGCGCCGGTATCGGCAAGGTTCCGGGGCCTGGCCGGGTCGCGCCGGGCGCTACACTGGCGCCCCGTCCGCGCCGCCGGCGCGGGCCGCGTTCCAGGAGTCCGCCATGCACTACCGCCGCCTCGGGTCGTCCGGCCTGCAGCTTTCCGCCCTGTCCTTCGGGGCCTGGGTCACCTTCGGCAGCCAGATCGTCCGTGGCGAGGCCCGCAACCTGATCGCCGCCGCCTGGGACAACGGGGTCAACTTCTTCGACAACGCCGAGGTCTACGCGCAGGGGCGCGCCGAGCAGGTGATGGGCGACGTGATCGCCGACCTGCGCCTGCCGCGCGACGGCTACTGCGTGTCCAGCAAGGTGTTCTTCGGCGCGGTCGACGCGCCCAACCCGCTGCAGCGCGGGCTTTCGCGCAAGCACGTGCACGACGCCTGCCACGCCGCGCTCAGGCGCCTGCGCGTGGATTACCTGGACCTCTATTACTGCCACCGCCCGGATCCGGAGACGCCGATCGCCGAGACCGTGCAGGCGATGGACGTGCTGATCCGCCAGGGCAAGGTGCTGTACTGGGGCACGTCGGAATGGTCCGCCGCGCAGATCGCCGAGGCGGTGGCGTTCGCCCGTGGCAACGGCCTGCATGCGCCGACCATGGAGCAGCCGCAGTACAACCTGCTGCACCGCGAGCGGGTGGAGCGGGAATACGCGCCGCTGTACGCCGACGCTGGCCTGGGCACCACCATCTGGTCGCCGCTGGCCTCGGGCCTGCTGACCGGCAAGTACAACGATGGCATCGGCGCCGACAGCCGCCTGGCGCAGACCACGATGGACTGGCTGAAGGACGCGGTGCTGGGCACGCCGGAACAGGACCGGCTGGGCAAGGTGCGGCGCTTCACCGCGCTGGCCGCGGAACTGGGCGAGTCGCCGGCGCAGCTGGCCATCGCCTGGTGCCTGCGCAATCCGCACGTGTCCAGCGTGATCCTCGGCGCCAGCCGGGTATCGCAGCTGGAAGAGAACCTGCGCGCGCTGGAGGTGCTGGAGCGCGTGGGCGAGGACGCCTGGCGCCGGGTCGAGGCCGCGTTCGCCTGAGCCATCGCCGGCCGGCAGCGGCATTCCCCGCCGGCTGCGCGGCGAACGGAAAGGGCGCGCGAAAAGTGGCGCGCCCCTCTTGCGTCGCGGATGAGAATCATTATCATCAATTCCGTCCCCGCCACGGAATCGCCCCGATGTTCGCCCAACCTGTCCTGCTCCGCCCCCGCACGCTGCACCTGCCGCAACGTTCCGTCCCGCAGCAGCTGGCCGCCGACGGCACCATCGACAGCGGCGCCCTGCTCAAGGGCCAGCGTGAAATCCTGATCCGCCATGGCGACCGCGTTTACCGCCTGCGCCATACCAGCAACGACAAGTTGATCCTTACCAAGTAAGCCCCGGCCGCATTCGCCGCCAGCCGGCGCGCCGCTGCGCGTCATGCCCGCCTGAATCGCAACGCTCTCTCCCCTCGGCCGCGGCCGGGCCGCAGCTGCGGCCGGCCGCTCCGCCGGGGGTCAACCTTTCGATTCCAGGTACCCATGATCCGTCCTGCTGCCTTGAGCGTCGCCCTGTGGGCGGTGCTGTCCCCCGCCCGTGCCGAAACCGCGGCACCGGCCGATGCCCACCAGTTCGACCGCGTCCAGGTCACCGCCACCCGCACCGGGCGCGCGGTCGGCGACGTCGCCGCCACGGTCGACGTGATCGACCGCGAGCAGCTGGACCGGCAGCTCGCCCACGACATCGGCGACCTGGTCCGCTACGAACCGGGCATTTCGGTGACCCGCAGCGTGGCCCGCTTCGGCCTGGGCGGCTTCCGCATCCGCGGGCTGGACGGCAACCGCGTGCTGATCCAGACCGACGGCATCGCCATGCCCCGCAGTTTCGCCATCGGCAGCTTCGCCAGCGCCAACCGCGATTTCACCGACCTGGAAACGCTCAAGCGCGTGGAAATCGTGCGCGGCCCGGCCAGTTCGCTGTACGGCTCCGATGCGCTGGGCGGCGTGGTCGCCTTCGTCACCAAAGACCCGGCCGACTACCTGGAGGACGGCGAAAAAAGCCATGTCGGCCTGAAGTTCGGTTACGACGGCGACTGGCAGGGCCTGCTCGCCGGCGCGACCGTGGCCTTCGGTGACGGGCGCTGGAGCGGCATGGTCAACGCCAACCACCGCCAGGGCCAGGAAACCGGCAACAAGGGCCGGGTGCGCAGCCTCGACAACACCCGCACCGCGCCCAACCCGCAGGACCGCGACGGCCGCAGCGTGCTGTCCAAGCTGGTGTTCGCACCAGACGAAAACCAGCGCTTCCGCCTGACCGTGGAGGGCAACGAGGATGTCACCGATACCGACGTGTACTCGGCGATCGACCACGCCACCACCACTGGCATGAAGGCGCACGACCGGCAGACCCGCGCCCGCATGTCCTTCGCCCACGAAATGGACGCGCTGGACGCCGTGTTCGCCGACAGCCTGCGCTGGCAGCTGTACCGGCAGGACAGCGAAACCACCCAGATCACCGACGAAGACCGCGCCAACCGCAGCCGGCGCCATCGCGAGTTCAATTTCGACCAGCGCGTGTACGGTGCGCAGGCGCAGTTCGACAAGGGCTTGGCCACGGGAACGGCCGAGCACACGCTGACCTGGGGCTTCGACGGCGCATGGACCGAGATCCGCCAGAAGCGCGACGGCTACCAGGTGCTGGCCAACGGCGGCACCAGCAGCACGATCCTGCCCGATGCGTTCCCGGTGCGCGATTTCCCGATCAGCAGGACCGCGGAACTGGGCCTGTACGCACAGGATGAAATACGTTTCGCCGGCGGCAACGTATCGCTGGTGCCGGGCGTGCGCGTGGATCATTACCGGCTCGAGCCGCAGGTGGACACGATCTTCAGCGAGGACAACCCCGGCGTCGCGCTGGCCTCGCTGCGCAAGACCAGCGTGTCGCCCAAGCTGGGCATGGTGTGGCGCCTGGACGACCGCTGGTCGCTGTTCGCCGGCTACGCGCGCGGCTTCCGCTCGCCGCCGTACAACGACGTCAACCTGGGTTTCACCAACGTCATGTTCGGCTACACCGCCATCCCCAACCCGGACCTCAAGCCGGAAACCAGCAATGGCCTGGAACTGGGCCTGCGCTACCTGGGGCCGATGCTGTGGGCCAGCCTCGGCGGCTACTGGAACGACTACCGCGACTTCATCGAGTCGCAGCGCTACGTCGGCACCAACGCGCAGGGGCTGATGGTGTTCCAGTCGCAGAACATCGCCGATGCCCGCATCCACGGCGCCGAGCTGAAGGCCGGCGCCGACCTGGGCGGGTTGAGCGACAGCCTGGCCGGCTGGTCGCTGCGCGGCGCGGCGGCATGGTCGCGCGGGCAGAACCGCAGCGAAGGCGTGCCGCTGGACTCGGTGGACCCGCTGCGCGGCACCCTCGGGCTGGCGTACGACCGCGACGACTGGGGCGCGGAGCTGGCCGGCAGCTTCGCCCGCCGCAAGCACCGCGTCGCCAGCGCGGACGCGTTCCGCCCCGCCGGCTACGGCGTGTTCGACCTGATGGCGCATTGGCGTTTCGCGCCGGGCGCCACGGTCAACGTCGGCGTGTTCAACCTGGCCGACCGCCGTTACATCGACTGGTCCAGCCTGGCCGCGACGCTGTCGGCCTCCAGCCGCGTGATCGACCGCTACAGCAATCCCGGCCGCACGCTGTCCGCCAGCCTGTCGCTGGCCTGGTGAGCGGCCGCGCATCCTTTCCTCCCCCGATGGAGCGCCAGCGGCCAGGGACGGCCTTCCTTGCACGAGAGAACCCACGATGAAACCGCATTGCGCCAGCCTGCTGCTGTTGTGCGCCGCCACCGGCGCCCACGCCGCGCCCGCCGACCCCGCCCGCGACCACGACACCATCCTGCGCATGCAGGGCGAATACACGGTGGATTTCGCCTTCGACGAAACCGTGCTGCTCCAGCCCGGCTACGAACGCGCGCCGGCGATGCGCAGCGGCGGCAACGAACTGGTGGTGGTGGTCGAGGACACCCCCACCCGCGTCGTGCTGCAGCACCTGCTGGTGGACCCGAAAAGCGGCCACGTCACCAAGCACTGGCGGCAGGACTGGAGCTACGAGGCGCCGACCCGCTTCGAATTCAGCGCCGACCAGACCTGGCGCGTGCGCACGATTCCGGCGTCCGTCACCCGCGGCGCCTGGACCCAGTGCGTCTACGAGGTCAGCGACGCGCCGCGCTACTGCGGCACCGGCCGCTGGAGCTACGACAACGATGTGCCGAGCTGGACCAGCGACCCGGGCTGGCGCCCGCTGCCGCGTCGCGAGTACACCCGGCGCAGCGACTACAACGCGCTGGCGATGGTCAACCGGCACACGCTCACGCCCGGCGGCTGGACCCACGAGCAGTTCAATACCAAGGTGCGGCGCGAGGCCGGCGGCGCGCAGCACGAGATCGCGCGCGAGTTCGGTTTCAACGATTACGTCCGCACGAAGGACGTGGACTTCAGCCCGGCCCGCGACTACTGGAACGCCACCGCCGGCTACTGGGCACGGGTGCGCCGGCACTGGGACGGATTCCTCGGGCAGGCGCCGGGCGTGCGCCTGAAAACCAGGGTGGACGGCATGGCGATGATCATCCCGTTGTTCACCCAGGCCGACGAGGTGCAGGGCGGTGGCAAGGTGGCCGATGCGCGGATCGACGCGGTGTTCGCCGAATTCGTCGAAAAGGCCCCGCGCGGCGATTGAGCGGTGGCGCGGAGGCGGCCCGCCCGAACGTGACCCCAAGCAGAAAGCCAGGGGCCGCGTTCGCGTCCGTGCTTCATTCCTTGAACATCAGCAGCGCGGCGAGCACGATCAGCGCGAACGCCGCCCAGTGGTTCCATTTCAGCGGCTGGCCCAGGTACGCCGCCGAGAACCCGGCGAACACCAGCAGGGTGATCACCTCCTGCATGCCCTTGAGCTGCGGCGCCGAGTAGACGGCCGCGCCCAGGCGGTTGCCCGGCACCTGCAGGCAGTACTCGAAGAAGGCGATGCCCCAGCTGACCAGGATCACCGCCAGCAGCGGCGCCGAGCGGTATTTCAGGTGCCCGTACCAGGCGAAGGTCATGAACACGTTGCTGGCCACGAGCAGCAGCACGGGGTAGAGGTAGGCGGAAAGGGGCGGGGTGGGCATGGAAGGGTCCGGCGGAAGGCGCGCATAGCATAGGGCCAGGGCCCGCTCGGCCCGCCGCCGCGGCGGGCGGCGTTTTCTTCACATGGGATGCACTGCGGGTGCGGCATCTTTCACAAAGCTGAAGAACGAGGAGGCTCCATGCGACAGACAAAGGAATCGTCCGGACTGGTGCTCGTCATCGAGGACAACCGCAACATCTCCGAGATGATCGGCGAGTACCTGGAAGGCAAGGGATTCGAGGTGGATTACGCCTGCGACGGCCTTGACGGCTATCGGCTGGCGGCGGAAAACAGCTACGACGTGGTGGTGCTGGACCTGATGCTGCCGCGCCTGGACGGCATCGAGGTCTGCCGCCGCCTGCGCAACGAGGCGCGCAAGTCCACGCCGGTGCTGATGCTGACCGCGCGCGACACGCTGGACGACAAGCTCACCGGCCTGGGTTTCGGCGCCGACGACTACCTGACCAAGCCGTTCGCCATCCAGGAACTGGAAGCGCGGCTGCGCGCACTGATCCGCCGCGAGCGCCGCCAGGTCGGTGCCGAGGTGCTCAAGGTCGCCGACCTGGTGCTGGACCCGGTCAGCATGCGCGCCACCCGCGCCGGCACCGAGCTGCAGCTCTCGCCCATCGGCCTGCGCCTGCTGACCATCCTGATGCGCGAATCGCCGCGGGTGGTGACCCGCCAGGAGATCGAGCGCGAGATCTGGGGCAACGGCCTGCCGGACTCGGACACCCTGCGCAGCCACCTGTACAACCTGCGCAAGATCATCGACAAGCCGTTCGACCGGCCGCTGCTGCACACCGTGCAGAGCGCGGGCTACCGCATCGCCGACATCGCCCAGCCGATGGGCTGAGCATGCCGGCGAACGCACTCCGTCGCGAAGGGAAGGGCCGCGCCGCGGCCCGGTTCCCCTTCCCTTAACCGCACAGGACCACCGCCGGGGCTGCGATGCTGCACGGGTTGCCGCGCAAGATCAGGACCGCTTTCATGCTGCAGGCGCTGCTGGCCGGCCTTGCGGTGCTGCTGGGCGGCTACCTGGTGTTGCTGGTGGTCAAGTTCGGCCTGGTCAACGCCCTGCTCAAGGAAGAGGCGGCGCATTTCTGGGAGCTGCACGCCGCCTCGGCGGCGCAGCCGCCGCCCAATACCAGCAACATCCGCGGCTACCTGCTGGAAACCGGGCAATCGCCGCTGAGCCTGCCGGCCGACCTGCGCGCGCTGGCGCCCGGCTTCCACGAGATCGGCGACGCCGACCAGCTGGTGCTGGTGGACGAGAAGCCCAGCGGCCGGCTCTACCTGGTGTTCCTGCGCTCGCAGGCCCAGCGCCTGGCGTTCTGGTTCGGCGTGGTGCCGGTGCTGCTGATCCTGCTGGCGGTCTACGGCGCCTCGTGGCTGACTTACCACGTCTCGCACCGCGTGGTGTCGCCGGTGACCTGGCTGGCGCGGCGCGTGTCGCAATGGGACCCGCTGTATCCGGACGCCAGCGAACTGGCGCCGGAACGGCTGCCGCCCGACGTGCAGGGCGAGGTGCGGCAGCTGGCCGACGCGCTGCACACCATGGCCGGCCGCATCGGCGACCACGTCGCGCGCGAGCGCAACTTCACCCGCGACGCCAGCCACGAACTGCGCACGCCGCTGACCGTGATCCGCATGGCCAGCGACATGGCGCTGGGCGCGCAGGAACTGAGCCCGGGGCTGCAGCGCAGCCTGCAGCGCATCCAGCGCGCCGGCCGCGACATGGAGGCGCTGATCGACGCGCTGCTGATCCTCGCCCGCGAAGCCAACATCGAACCGCAGGCCGAATGGGTCGAGGTCGCCGACGTGGTCCGCTACGAGGCGGCCAACGCCCGCGGCAGCCTGGCCGGGCGCCCGGTCGAACTGGAAGTCCACGTGCTGGCGGCGTGCCCGCTGCGGGCGCCGCCGCAGGTGCTGCACGTGGTGGTCGGCAACCTGCTGCGCAATGCCTGCAACTACACCGACGCCGGCCGCGTCGACGCCTATGTGGAGGCCGACCGGGTAGTGGTGCGCGATACCGGCATCGGCATGTCGCAGGAGGCGCTGGCGCGGATCTTCGAGCCGTTCTTCCGGGTCGAGCCGGAGCGGCGCCAGGGCCACGGCCTGGGCATGCCCATCGTGCACCGCCTGTGCGAACGCTTCGGCTGGCGCATCGAGCTGGACAGCGCACCGGGGCAGGGCACGACGGCGACCGTGCGTTTCTCGCTGGGCACCCGCCGCAGCGACGAAGACCCCGGCCAGGCCACGCCCGTCTGAGTGCCCCGTGGGGGCGTCCAGTCCCCGCCGCGCCCTGAATGGCTTCGCGCGCGCCCCTGCCATGCGCCCGCGGGCGAGAGCGCGCGCGAGGCGGCGACAGGGCGCCGACAGGACGCCTGTGGCAGAATCCCGCGCTGTTCATCGTCACGGCCGCCCGCATGGTTCCCTCCCGTTCCCGCCCTGTTCCGGCCGCCCGTGCCGGGTCGATCGAGGGCCGCGTCCATGGCTGACGAGGTCGGCAACCTGCCGCGCGGCCCGGCGCGGGTGCTCAAGGCGGCGATCTGGTCCTGGCAGGGCCTGACCGCGGCGTGGAAGCACGAATCCTCGTTCCGGCTGGAGGTCTACCTGTTCGTGCTGCTGGCCCCGCCCGCGCTGTGGCTGGGGCAGACGCCGGTGGAGCGCGTGCTGCTGGTCGGCTCGATGCTGCTGGTGATGGCCATGGAACTGGCCAATTCCGCCATCGAGGCGGTGATCGAGCGCTACGGCCCGGAATTCCACGTGCTGGCCGGGCGCGCCAAGGACATGGGCTCGGCGGCGGTGTTCGTGCTGATGATGAATGTTCTGCTGTGCTGGGGCCTGATCCTGGTGCCCCGGCTTTTCTGAAACCACCGGCCGCGCGGTGGCGGTGTACGGTCTTTGCTGAAGGATTGCCTGCATGTCTTTTGAGTTCCTTGCCGACCCGAACGTATGGGTCACCCTGTTCATGCTCAGCGCGCTGGAAATCGTGCTCGGCATCGACAACCTGGTGTTCATCTCCATCGCCGTCGGCCGTCTGCCCGAGCACCGGCGCCCGCTGGCGCGCCGCGTCGGCATCGCCGTGGCCTGCATCACCCGCATCCTGCTGCTGGTCTCGCTGGCCTACCTGGCGCACATGGAGAGCAACCTGTTCACCGTGGCCGGCATGGGCATCTCGATCCGCGACCTGGTGCTGATCGTCGGCGGCCTGTTCCTGCTCTACAAGGGCGTGAAGGAAATCCGCGAGCTGGTCAGCGGCGGCGAGGACCAGGACCCGACCACCACCCGCGCCTCGGCCACCTTCGGCATGGTGATCGCGCAGATCGCCGTCATCGACATCGTGTTCTCGCTGGACTCGGTGATCACCGCCGTCGGCATCGCCGACCACATCCCGGTGATGGTCTGCGCCGTGCTGCTGGCGGTGGCGGTGATGCTGCTGGCGGCCAACCCGCTGGGCCGCTTCATCGACGCCAACCCGACCGTGAAGCTGCTGGCGCTGGCCTTCATCCTGCTGGTCGGCGCGGTGCTGGTGCTGGACGGCCTGGACCTGCACGTGCCCAAGCCCTACATCTACGCCGCGATGGGCTTCTCGGTGCTGGTGGAGTGGCTGAACCTGCTGATGCGCCGCAACGCCAAGGCGCACCACGTCCCCGGCGCGGACAACTGGTAAGCCGCCGTCCCGCCGCCGGCGCCCTGCCGGCGGCGCGACGACCTCCCGCAGGGGCCGGCCCATGCCGGCCCTTGCCGTATGCACACGGCTGACGCCGATAGTGGCATGCTGGGCCATCCCGCCGCCAAGGACATGCCCATGCGCCCGTTCCTCCGCCTGCTGTTGCTCGTCGTCGCGACGAGCGCGATTTCCGGCTGTGGCTACAACGCGATCCAGCAGAAGGACGAGGCGGTCAAGGCCGGCTGGTCCGAGGTGGTCAACCAGTACAAGCGCCGCGCCGACCTGATCCCCAACCTGGTCAACACCGTGCAGGGCTACGCCCAGCAGGAGCGGCAGGTGCTGACCGAGGTGACCAACGCGCGCTCGCGGGTCGGGCAGATCAACGTCAATGCCGACGATGCCGCCTCGCTGCAGCAGTTCCAGCAGGCGCAGGGCGAACTGGGCAGCGCGCTGTCGCGGCTGCTGGTGGTCAGCGAGAACTACCCGACGCTGAAGTCGGACCAGAACTTCCGCGACCTGCAGGCGCAGCTGGAAGGCACCGAGAACCGCATCACCGTCGCGCGCGGCCGCTACATCCAGCTGGTGCAGGAGTACAACACCTACATCCGCTCGTTCCCGCAGGTCATCACCGCCAAGCTGTTCGGCTACCAGGCCAAGCCCAACTTCACGGTGGAGAACGAGGCGCAGATCGCGCAGCCGCCGGCGGTGGATTTCGGCACCCGTCCGGCCCCGCAGCCGCAGCCGCAGAACCCGCCGCCCGCGCCGGCGCAGTGAGTCGATGACGCGCCTGCCGTACCTGTTGCTGCTGGCCCTGCTCTGCTTCGGCGGGGCAGGGGCGGCCATGGCGCAGCAGCTGGCGCCGATCCCGCCGCTGGATTCGCCGGTGGTGGACACCACCGGCACCCTGGACGCCGCGCAGCGGCAGGCGCTGGTGCAGCAGGCGCTGGCCCTGCAGCAGCGCAAGGGCAGCCAGCTGCAGGTGCTGATCGTGCCCAGCACGCAGCCGGAGGACATCGCCCAGTACGCCACCCGCGTGTTCGAGCAGTGGCGCCTCGGCCGCAAGGGCGTGGACGACGGCGTGCTGCTGCTGGTGGCGAAGAACGACCGCCGCGTGCGCATCGAGCCGGGTTACGGGCTGGAAGGCGCGATTCCCGATGTCGTCGCCAACCGGGTGATCCAGGAATACCTGGTGCCGCGGTTCCGCCAGGACGATTACGCCGGCGGCATCGCCGATGCCACGGCCGTGCTGGTCCGGCTGGTCGACGGCGAGGCGTTGCCGGCGCCGGTGGCCAGCAACCGCGGGTCCGGCGATGGCGAAGCCACCTTCGGCATCGCGCTGTTCATCGGCGGCTTCGCCGCGCTGCTGGCGCGGCTGCTGTTCGCACGCCGTTCGCGGCCGCTGAAGGGCTTGCTGGCGGCGCTGCTCGGCGGCGGCGTGGGCTGGCTGCTGCTGTCGCTGGCCGGCGGCGGCGTCGCCGCGGCGGTGGCGTTCTTCCTGTCGCTTGGCGGGCTGTCGCCCGGCGGTTTCGCGCGCGGCGGCGGTTTCGGCAGCGGGGGCTTCGGGGGCGGCGGATTTGGCGGCGGAGGCGGCTTCGGCGGAGGCGGCGGCTGGTCCGGCGGCGGCGGGCGTTCGGGAGGCGGCGGCGCCTCGGGGAGCTGGTGATGCGCTGGTTGCGCCATTTCTTTTCGCCGTCGGCCCAGGCGCGGTTTCCGCCTGCCAGCCTGGACCGCATCGCCCGCGCCATCGCCGAGGGCGAGCGCCGGCACGCGGGGCAGGTGATGTTCGCGGTCGAATCCGACCTGCCGCTGGCGGCGCTGTGGCGCGGCGTATCGCCGCGCGAACGCGCCGAGCATGCCTTCGCCGTACTGCGCACCTGGGACACGCAGGCCAACAACGGCGTGCTGGTCTACCTGCTGCTGGCCGACCACGCCATCGAGATCGTCGCCGACCGCGGCCTGCACGGGTGCGTCGATGCGGCGCAGTGGCGCCGGGTCTGCGAGGACTTCGCCCGGCTCCGGCGCGACGGCGACCTGGAGGCGGCGGTACTGGCCATCGTGGCGGAGGTTTCGACGCTGCTGGCCGCGCACTTCCCCGCCGTTGCCGGGCAGGCGCGCGACAACGAGCTGCCCGACCGCCCGCGGCTGCTGGAGTGAAGCGGCGGTTGAGCCCTGCGGGCGCTGCCCCGAGAATAGGGACTCGTCCGCCGGACCTGCCTGCATGATCTATCTCCACGACATAGACCCGATCGCCTTTTCCCTCGGGCCGATCAAGGTGCACTGGTACGGCGTCATGTACCTGCTGGGCTTCGCCGCCGCGTGGTGGCTGGGGCGGCGCCGCATCCGCGCCGGACGCCTGCCGGGCGTGGACATGAACGGTTTTTCCGACCTGCTGTTCTACGCCATGCTCGGCGTGGTGCTGGGCGGGCGCATCGGCTACATGCTGTTCTACGCGACCGCCGATTTCCTGCACAACCCGCTGATCCTGCTGCGCGTGTGGGAAGGCGGGATGAGCTTCCACGGCGGCCTGCTCGGGGTCATGGCCGCCGGCTGGTGGTGGACGCGCAAGCATGCGCTGCACTATTTCGACACCCTCGATTTCGTCGCGCCGCTGGTGCCGCTGGGGCTGGGCTTCGGCCGGCTCGGCAATTTCGTCGGCGGCGAGTTGTGGGGCAAGTTCACCCACGCCGGCTGGGGCGTGGTGTTCCCGCATGCGCCGCTCAAGGACGTGCCCGCCGGCCTGCCGACCATGGAGCAGCTGATGTCGGCCGCGCAGATCCGCCAGGACTACGCCGCCGGCCTGCTCAGCCAGTACGCGCGCCATCCCTCGCAGCTGTACGAAGCGGTGCTGGAAGGGCTGGTGATGTTCGTCGTGCTGTGGGCCTATTCGATGAAGCCGCGCCCGCGTTACGCGGTGTCCGGCCTGTTCGCGCTGATGTACGGCGGCTTCCGCTTCCTGGTGGAGTTCGTGCGCATGCCCGACAACGGCGTCTACCTGGCCTTCGGCTGGTTCACCCGCGGCCAGCTGCTGAGCCTGCCGCTGATCGCGCTGGGGCTGGCGCTGCTGGCGATGTCGCGCCGCGCGCCGACGCTGCAGCCGGTGCTGCCGGTGGGAGGCAAGGCGTGAAGTCCATTGCCGGAGGCAGAAAGTGAAGCAATACCTGGACCTGCTGCGGCACGTGCTCGAACACGGCACGGAAAAGGCCGACCGCACCGGCACCGGCACGCGCAGCGTGTTCGGCTGGCAGATGCGCTTCGACCTCAACCAGGGGTTCCCGCTGGTCACCACCAAGAAGCTGCACCTGCGCTCGATCATCCACGAGCTGCTGTGGTTCCTGAAGGGCGATACCAACATCGCCTATCTCAAGGACAACAAGGTCAGCATCTGGGACGAATGGGCCGACGCCAACGGCGATCTCGGCCCGGTGTACGGCAAGCAGTGGCGCAGCTGGACCGCTGCCGACGGGCGCGAGATCGACCAGATGCAGTGGCTGGTGGACGAGATCCGGCGCAACCCGGATTCGCGGCGGCTGGTGGTCAGCGCCTGGAACGTGGGCGAGCTGTCGCAGATGGCGCTGATGCCCTGCCACAACCTGTTCCAGTTCTATGTGGCCGACGGCAGGCTCAGCTGCCAGCTGTACCAGCGCAGCGGCGACATCTTCCTCGGCGTGCCGTTCAACATCGCCAGCTATGCGCTGCTGACCCACATGGTGGCGCAGGCCACCGGCCTGGGCGTGGGCGATTTCGTGCATACCCTGGGCGACGCGCACCTGTACTCCAACCACTTCGAGCAGGCCCGCGAACAGCTTTCGCGCCAGCCGCGCGCGCTGCCGACGCTGTGGCTGAACCCGGAGGTGACCGACCTGTTCGGCTTCGCCTTCGACGACATCCGCATCGACGGCTACGACCCGCTGCCGGCGATCAAGGCGCCGGTGGCGGTATGACGGCGGGCCGGGACCCGGGACCCGGGACCGGGGACCCGGGAAAAGCAGCGGAGAGCTGCCTTTCTGCTTCCTGCGTCGGAACGGCAGTCATGGAGCAAACCAACGCGAGAGTCGCTTCTCCCGGGTCCCCGGTCCCGGGTCCCGGGTCCCGGCTTTCGCTCATCGCCGCGCTGGACCGCAACCGCGGCATCGGCCGCGACAACGGCATGCCGTGGCACCTGCCGGACGACTTCCGGCACTTCAAGGCGCTCACCCTCGGCAAACCGATCCTGATGGGGCGCAAAACCGCGCAGTCTCTTGGCCGTGCGCTGCCGGGGCGGACCAACCTGGTGCTCACCCACAGCGGCCAGGTGCCGTTCGCGGACATGCGGGCGGTGGCCTCGCTGGACGAAGCCAGGGACATCGCGGCCGGCGAGGGCGCCGACGAACTGTGCGTGATCGGCGGCGGCGAGATCTACCGGCTGCTGATCGACCAGGCCACGGACCTGCACCTGACCTGGGTGGATGCCGAGGTCGTGGCCGACACGCATTTCCCCGAGGTCGACCCCGCGTTGTGGCAGGAAGTGGACAGCCAGCCGCATCCGGCCGACGATCGCCACGCCTTCGCCTTCCGCTTCGTCCATTACGTGCGGCGCTCCCCGTAGCTGCGGGGCTTGCCCCGCAGGACGCATTCCCGGAGAAGCCCAGCGGGGCAAGCCCCGCTCCACGGCTTCCCGGTAGCCGTCCCGCGGCCGTTTCGGCCGTTGTGCGGGAGATGCGGTCGTGCCGGGCACGCCGCCGGCCAGGCGTAGATACCTTCCAACCCGGGGAGACGAGTGTGGGCGCATTGTTCGATCGGATCGATACCTTCATCCTGCGGGTGGCCGATTACCAGGCCGCCGCTGCCTGGTACGCCGACAACCTCGGCCTGGAGGCCGCGTTCGTGGACACGGGCGAGCGCCTGGCGGTGCTGCCGCTGGCGGAGGGCGCGAGCCTGACCCTGTGGCAGCGCAAGGCCGGTGAACCGGCCGCCGATCCGCACGTGCAGGGCGCGTTCCCGATCTTCGCGACGCGCGATGCGGCGGCCTTCGAGACCTTGAAGCGGCGCGGCGTGCGCGTCGGCGAACTGCAGCGCGGCGACGGTGTGGTGTATTTCCGGTTCCAGGACGCGGACGGGAACTGCCTGGAGGCCTGCCAGGTCCTGGCGCCCGGCGCCTGAGCGGCTATGGCGCGGGCGTGGTGCTGCCGTTGTTGCCCGGCGTGCCGCCCGGACTGCCATTGTTGCCGCCGTTGCCGCCGTTGCCGCCATTGTTGCCGGGGCGGTGCCGGCGTGGCCGGCGCCGCTCGCGGCGTTCGCCCTGCGCTTCGCCACGCGGTTCCGGGCGACGTTCGGACGGCGGCCGCCGCGGCGGATGCGCGCCGGGCACCGGGGCCGGCACGTCGCGGCCGGGCACCTGCACCACGCGCAGTTCATCGCTGTCCAGCCGCAGCGCGGTGAGCCTGCCGCCCCACACCGCGCCGGTGTCGATGGCGTGCACGCCCTGGGTGATGGTCAGGCCCAGCGCCGACCAGTGGCCGCAGACCATCTTCAGTTCGCGCTCGACCCGGCCCGGCACTTCGAACCACGGGTACATGCCCTGCTGCTGGGTGCCGGGCGTGCCCTTGTCTTCCATGCCGATGCGGCCGCGCGGCGTGCAGTAGCGCATGCGGGTGAAGATGTTGATGATCGCGCGCGCGCGGTCGTAGCCGGCCAGGTTCGGCGCCCAGCTGGGGCCGTCGCCGTACATGTTGCGCAGCAGCTTGCGGTAGCCGTTGCCGTGCAGCTGCTGCTCGACTTCGCGCGCGTGCTTCTCGGCCATCGCCACGGTCCATTTCGGCGCGAGGCCGGCATGGAACATCATCCAGCCCAGTTCGCGGTCCACGTGCACCAGCTTCTGCTGGCGCAGCCAGTCCAGCAGCACGTCGCGGTCCTCGGCGAGCACCACGCGCTGCAGGTCCGGGTTGACCTTGCGCTGTTCCTCGGGGCTGCGCGCGCCGACGGCCAGCAGCGAGAGGTCGTGGTTGCCCAGCACCACCGTGCAGTGTTCGCGCAGCGAATGCACCAGGCGCAGGGTTTCCAGCGACTGCCCGCCGCGGTTGACCAGGTCGCCGCAGAACCACAGCCGGTCGGCGGCCGGGTCGAAGTTGATCTTCTCCAGCAGCCGCTGGGTGACGTCGTAGCAGCCCTGCAGGTCGCCGATCGCCCAGGTCGCCATCAGTGCAGGGTCCTGGGAATGGACAGCACGAACGGTGCGACCGGCGCGGCGAACTCGGTACCGTCGTCGGCCAGCATGTCGTAGTGGCCCTGCATGGTGCCGCGCTCGGTGCCGAGCATGACGCCGGAGGTGTAGCGGAACTCCTCGCCCGGGCGCAGCCGCGGCTGCTCGCCGACCACGCCGTCGCCGTCCACGTGCTCGGTGCGGCCGTTGCCGTCGGTGATGCGCCAGTGGCGGCTGATCAGCCGCGCCGGCACGGTGCCGCGGTTGTGGATGCGGATCGTGTAGGCGAACGCGTAGCGCCCGTCCTCGGGGGCCGACTGTTCGTCGACGAAACGAGGCGATACCTCGATCTCGATCGCGTAGTGGCGGGAATCGTCCATGCGGGCAAGTGTAAGCAAAAGCGGGTGGAGCGGACGTCAGGCGGCGGTGACGTTGGCCAGGGCGATGAAATCGGCCACGTCCAGTTGTTCGGCGCGCGCATCGCTGCGCACGCCGGCGGCGGCGAAGCCGGCTTCATCGACGATGCCGTTCAGGGCGTTGCGCAGGGTCTTGCGGCGCTGGCCGAAGGCGGCCTTGACCAGGTTGGCGAAGTGCCGCGGATCGACGATGCCGACCGTGGCCGGGTCGCGCGGCACCAGCCGCACCACGGCCGAGTCCACCTTCGGCGGCGGCCGGAACGCGCCCGGCGGCACCACGAACAGCGAGGTGACCTGGCACCAGGCCTGCAGCATCACGCTCAGGCGGCCGTAGACCTTGCTGCCCGGCGCGGCGGCCATGCGGTCCACCACTTCCTTCTGCAGCATGAAGGTCATGTCCGAGATCGCCGCGGCGTGTTCCAGCGCGTGGAACAGAATCGGCGAGGAGATGTTGTAGGGCAGGTTGCCGACCAGCCGGATCGGCGAGCCGCCGGCCAGTTCGGTGAAATCGACCTGCAGCACGTCGCGGTGGACGATGGTCAGCTCGCCCAGCGGCGCGGCCGCGGCGGTGAGCGGCGCGATCAGGTCGCGGTCGAACTCGATCACCGTCAGTTGCGGATGGCGGCGCAGCAGCGGGAAGGTGATGGCGCCCTGGCCCGGGCCGATCTCGACCAGCCGGTCGCCGGGCTTCGGGTTGACCGCCAGCACGATCTTCTCGACGTAGTGCGCGTCGGCCAGGAAGTGCTGGCCCAGCTGCTTCTTCGCCGGCGCGGTGAAAACGGCGCCGGCGCGCGGGGAATGGGAGGAATTCATCGGGCGATTCTAGAGCGTGTCGTGTGCTTTGGCGCGCGGTCCTGCGCGATCGGGCCGCTGCGCGGCAGGACGAGGGCCGCAGGCAAGGCGGATGCCTGTGGCGGACGCAACGCCGCGCCGCGGTGATCCGGACGCGCCGGGACGCGCTTCAAGGCGCATGGCATGCCCCGCGTTGCGCGGCCAGCCGCGCGCACAGCGCGGTGGCGGCCTGCAGGCTGGAAGGGTCGGCCGTGCCCTTGCCGGCCAGGTCGAGCGCGGTGCCGTGGTCGACCGCCACGCGCGGGTAGGGCAGGCCCAGGGTGATGTTCACCGCCTGCTCGAAGCCGCTGTACTTGAGTACCGGCAGCCCCTGGTCGTGGTACATCGCCAGCACCGCGTCGAAGCCGCGCAGCTTGCCCGGCAGGAACGCGGTGTCGGCCGGCAGCGGGCCGACCAGGTCCACGCCTTCGCCGCGCAGCCGTTCCAGCAGCGGGATGACGACATCCAGTTCCTCGCGGCCCAGGTGCCCGTCCTCGCCGGCGTGCGGGTTCAGGCCGAGCACGGCGATGCGCGACCGCGCCAGCCCGAAGTCGCGGCGCAGCGCGGCGTCGGTGATGGCGATGACCCTGCGCAGGCCGTCGGCGGTGATCGCGTCGGGCACCTCGCGCAGCGGCAGGTGGGTGGTGGCCAGCGCCACGCGCATCAGGTCGTTGGCCAGCATCATCACCACCTCGACGCCGGCCTGGTGGGCCAGCAGTTCGGTGGTGCCGCTGTAGGCGATGCCGCCTTGGTTGATCACCGCCTTGTGCACCGGGCCGGTGACCACGCCGTCGAGTTCGCCGTCCAGGCAGGCGCGGCCGGCGCCGAGCAGGGCGTCGATCACCGCGCGTGCGTTGGCGGCGTCGGGCTGGCCGAAGCGGGACGGGGCGGCGTTGCGGATCGGGCGCAGGCGCAGGTCGCCCGGCGCGCGCGCCTGCGCTTCTTCGGGTAGCAGGTTCAGGGGCAGGCCGAGCGCGGCCGCGGCGGCGCGCAGCACGTCGGGGTCGGCGAACGCCAACAGCCGGCAATCGCTGCGCGGCTGTTGGACGAGGCGGATGCAGAGTTCCGGGCCGACCCCGGAAGGCTCGCCCGGGACCAGAGCGAGCTGGGGAATCATCGGATCAGGGCTTGGCGGGGTCGGCCGCCGGCTCGGCGGTGCCCTCGGCGCGGTCGCCGGTGCGGAAGCTGACGTAGGCGTCGCCGCGCAGTTCCTGCAGGAAACGGTTGTATTCGTCGTCCAGCTTGCGGCGGCCGATCTGGTCGCGGATCTGCGCGCGCTTGTTGTCGTCGGTCACGTCGGTCTGGCGCGTGGCCACGCGCTGCACGATGTGCCAGCCGGCGTCGGTGCGGAACGCCGCGGTGACGCCGCCGTCCTGCACGCTCTCGACCTGGCGGCCGAAGTCCGGGCCGAACGCATCGGCCGGGAACCAGCCCAGGTCGCCGCCCTGGCCGCGGCTGTTGGCGTCGTCGGACGCTTCCTTGGCCACGGCCTGGAAGTCGGCGCCGCCGGCGATGCGCGCGCGCAGGGTCTCGATCTTCGCCTTGGCCGCTGCGTCGTCCACCTGGTCGGTCACGCGCACCAGGATGTGGCGGGCGTGGAACTCGGTGACGGTGTGGGTGCCGGCGGCGGCATTGTCGCTGTCGCGCACCTCCACCAGCTTCAGCAGCTGGAAGCCGCTCGGGCCGCGGATCGGGCCGAGCACGTCGCCGGCCTTCATTTCCTTGATCTGCATGGAGAACGCGTTGGGGATCTCGTCCAGGCTGCGCCAGCCCAGGTCGCCGCCTTCCAGCGCGTTGGGGCTGTCGGAGTAGCGCACTGCGGCGGCGGAGAAGTCCAGTTCGCCCTTGCCGATCAGGTTCTTGATGCCGTCGATCTTGCTCTGGCCGGTGGCGATCTGCTCGGCGCTGGCGCCGTCCGGCAGCGCCACCAGGATGTGCGCCAGGTGGTACTGCATGCCGCCGGCGTTCTGCTGCGCCAGGGCCGCGTCGACCTCGCCCTCGCTGACGCTGATGCGGCTCTGCGCGAAGCTCTGGCGCAGGCGCTGGGTGACGATCTCCTCGCGCACCGAATTGCGGAAATCCTCGAAGCCGATGCCGTCCTGGGCCAGGCGCTGGCGCAGGCCGTCCAGGTCGGTGCCGTTCTGCTGGGCGATGCTGGCCAGGGCGTGGTTCAGTTCCTCGCCGCTGACGCGGATGCCGCTGCTCTCGGCGCGGGCCACCTGCAGCTTGACCAGCACCAGGCGCTCGAGCACCTGGCGTTCGAGCACGCCCTGCGGCGGCAGCTGGTGCTCGCGGCCGGCGTACTGCGACTTGATGTTGTTGACCGCGCGCTGCAGTTCGCTCTGCAGGATCACGTCCTCGTCGACGACGGCGGCGATGCGGTCCAGCGGCTGCGTCTGCTGCGCGGCGGCCGGTGCGGACACGCCGGCAAGCGCCAGCAGGGTGGCGAGGACTGCAGGTAGGGTCTTGGTCATGGAATCAGGTTCGGATCGTAGTCGTCGTCGTTCGCCTCGATGTTGCTGGGCGGAACGAGGTACAGGTCGTCTCGGTTGTAGCCGAGAATAGCACGGCGCAAGGTGCGGTCCGTGTCCTGCCCGACCGAGCTCAGGCCCTTGAGCACGAACTCGACCTGGAAGGAATTGTTCATCTCGCCCTCGCGGTTGCGCACGTAGCGGCGGGCCAGGGCGCGCACCGCCAGGCAGCAGCTGTCCCACTGCACGCCGCCGATGATCTCCAGCGGCTTGTGGTCGAGCATCGAGTAGTAATAGCGGCCGACGATGCTCCAGCGCGGGTTGATCGGGTACAGGAAGGACAGGTCGGCCTGCTTGAGCTGGTCGGTGTTGTTGCTGGGGTTGCGGCGGTAGCGGTAGGTCAGGTTGACCACGCCGTCCTCGGGCAGCAGGTAGCGCGCGCGCACGCTGGCCAGGTCTTCCTTGCGGTACTTCGGATTCCACTGGTAGGTGCTGCCCAGGGTCCAGCGGTCGTTGATCGCCCAGTTCACGTCGGCGACCCACGCCGACTTGCCCTGCTGGACGATGGCGTCGCTGCTGCCCAGGGTGACCCGCGAATCCTCGAAATAGGTGATCTGGCCGATGCTGGCCGACAGTTTCTCGCGGCCGTCGTCCTGGCGGATCAGGCGCGTGGTCAGGGCCGTGGTCAGCTGGTTGGCGTCGTTCTGGCGGTCGGCGCCGGTGAAACGCGAGTCGCGGAACAGCTGGCCCCAGCTGAAGGTGAAGGCGCGGGTGTCGAACAGCGGCAGGTCGCCCTGGTCCCGGTACGGGGTGTTCAGGTAGAACAGCCGCGGCTCCAGGGTATGCAGGTAGGACCTGCCGCCGATCTCGGTTTCGCGGTCGAAGAACAGGCCCATGTCCAGGCTGGCGATGGGCAGGCTGCGGTGCGGCGCGGTGTTGCCGCGCAGCTGTTCGGGCGTGGCGGTGGCCGGGTCGATGCCGGCGGCGATCAGCTGGTTGCGGCGGATGCCGTCGGCCAGGCCGCGCTCCAGTTCGTAGGCGGTGTAGCGCCAGGCCAGGGTCGGGGTGACGTACCACGCCGCGCCGGCCAGCGGCATCGACACGTAGGGCTTGATGTCCAGGCGCGAGCCGCCGTAGACCCGGGTCAGGCTGCCGTCGCGCACATACTCGCCCTCGGCATCGATGGTCTTGCCGCGGATGTCGTCGTGGGTGAACCGCACCGCTTCGGCATAGACGCCGGTCTCCAGCCAGCGGCCGAAGCTGTCGTCCCAGGTGCCGAACAGGCGCGGCTGGCGGCTGTAGGGCAGGGCGGCTTCGGTCAGGGTGTAGTCGGTCAGCTGCCAGTGGTCGGCCATCAGGCCGGCGGTCCAGGTGCGGCCGGTGCCGTACAGACCGGCGGTGCTCTGCAGGTTGGAGGCGGTCACGCCGAGCAGGCGGTTGGCGAAGTCCTCCATGTAGCGTTCGTCGCTGACCCAGGCCAGGTTCGCGCGCGCCTGCCAGTGCCGGTCGACGTTGTGGTAGCCGTTGTAGGCGACCTTGCCGCGCTCCTTGTCGCGCAGCGAGTCGTGCGGCATCCACTCGGTGTCCAGCTGCCCGCGGCCGCCGCCGTAGAGGTAGCGGAATTCGTTGTTGAGCATCAGCCCGCGGCGGCTCATCCAGCGCGGGGTCAGGGTGTCGTCGTAGTTCGGCGCCAGGTTGAAATAGATCGGCTGCGCGTAGTCGAAGCCGTTGCGCCCGGACAGGCTCAGCTTGGGATAGAGCAGGCCGGTCATGCGCCGGTCGTCGATCGGGAACTTGAACCAGGGCATGTACATCACCGGCAGCTTGCCGACGCGCAGCACCGCGTTGCGGGCGGTGCCGAAGCCCTCCTCGTTGTCCACCTCGATCTGCGGCGCGACCAGCTTCCACACCGGCTGCGACGGATCGCAGGTGGTATAGGTGGAGCGGTGCATCTGCCCGACCGAACCCTGCAGGTCGATGGAGTCGGCGCTGCCGTTGCCGCGCCGCGAGACCAGCTGGTAGCGGATGTCGCTGATCTTGTGGCTGTCCGTTTCCTGGTTGCCCTCGGCGCGCTTGGCGGTCAGGCGGATCGAGGAGTCGGAGTAGCGCACGTTGCCGTCGGCGATGTAATTGCCGGTTTCCGTGTCGAAGCGCAGGTTGTCGGTGCCCATGAACTGGTCGCCGCGCTTGAGCGCCACGTTGCCCTCGTACTGCGGGATCGTGCTGGTGCCGGTGAGCTGGTCGCCCTCGATGTCGGTCGGCAGCTGGTCGCGGGTGGCGGCCGCGGCCGGATCGGCCTTGGGCGCTTCGTCGAAGGCCGGCAGCACGTCGGTGGCCGGGCACAGGTTCCAGTTCACCGGCTTCTCGCTGGCCATCGCCGACAGGCAGAGGGCGACGCTCAGGGGCAGGGGAAGCAGGCGGAGGGCTCGGCGCACGCGGATCGGATTCAGGGAAAACGGCCGCTAGCTTGCCGCATCGACTGCATGGGGGCAATGAAGGACCTGCACGGGCGGGGGGCGGGGTTCATGCGCCCGTCACCGGGCCAGCAGGCCCTGCACATGGGCCACGCTGCATTCGGCCAGCGCCTGCAGGTCGTAGCCGCCCTCGAGCAGGGACACCAGCCGGCCGTCGGCGTGGCGGTCGGCCAGCGCGGCCAGTTCGCCGGCCAGCCAGCCGAAATCCTCGGTCTCCACCATCAGGTCGGCCTGCGGGTCGCGCATGTGCGCGTCGAAACCGGCCGAGACCAGCAGCAGCTGCGGGCGGAAGGCGTCCACCTGCGGCAGCAGGTCGTCGGCCCAGGTGTTGCGGAAGCGGAAGCCGCCGCTGCCCGGCGGCAGCAGGATGTTGCAGACGTTGCCCACGCCGCGCTCGCGCATGCTGCCCGAATGGGGGAACAGCCCGGATTCGTGGCTGCTGTAGTAGGCCACGCGCGGGTCGGTCTCGAAGATCGCCTGGGTGCCGTTGCCGTGGTGCACGTCGAAATCGACGATGGCGATGCGCTCCAGCCCGTGCACGTCGCGCGCGTAGGCCGCGGCCACGGCGATGTTGTTGAACAGGCAGAAGCCCATCGCGGTGTCGGCGGTGGCGTGGTGGCCGGGCGGGCGCACCGCGCAGAACGCGCGCCGGTCGGGGCCGCGCATCACCGCATCGACCGCGGCCACGCCGGCGCCGGCGGCATGCAGCGCGGCGCTGGCCGAGCCGGGCGAGGTGAAGGTGTCCAGGTCGATCCGCCGCAGCGGCGCGCTCTGCACCTGCAGCATGTCGTCGATCAGCTCGCGCCCGTGCACCCGCGCCAGCTCGCCGAGCTTGGCCGGCGGGGCCTGGCGCCAGTCCAGCTGCGCCGGGAATGCCTGGTGCAGCGCGTCCAGCACCGCGCGCAGCCGCTCGGGCGATTCGGGGTGGTCGGGGCCGGGGTCGTGGCCCAGGCAGGCCGGGTGGGTGAATACGAGCATGCCCGGCAATGTAACCGACCGCCATGCTTCGTAGCTGCCGGCCTTGGCCGGCAGAGTCGCTCAGGAACGAGTGGAGAGGAACGAGGAACGAGTAAAAGCAGGAGCGCGGCTCTCACTCGTTCCTGACTGATCAGGCGCGCCGGCGCTCGTGGTTCCAAAGCACTTCGCCGTGGCCGTCGGCGCGGGCCAGCACCCGCGCCAGCACGAACAGCAGGTCGGACAGGCGGTTCAGGTAGCGCACCGCCTCGCCGCGCACGGCTTCGACCCGGGCCAGGGCGACGGTCTCGCGCTCGGCGCGGCGCACGATGGTGCGGGCCAGGTGGCAGCGCGCCGCCGCCTCGCCGCCGGCCGGCAGGATGAAATCCTTCAGCGGCGGCAGGTCGTCGTTGTAGCGGTCCAGGTGCCGTTCCAGCGCGTCGATGTCGGCGGCCTGTATCGCGGCGTGGCCGGGGATGCACAGCTCGCCGCCGAGGTCGAACAGCTGGTGCTGGATCGTGGTCAGCAGCGTACGCACGTCCTCCGGCAGGGCCACCGCCAGCAGCACGCCGATGGCCGAGTTGGCCTCGTCGACGGTGCCGTAGGCGTTGACCCGCAGCGAATCCTTGCCGGTGCGGCTGCCGTCGCCCAGGCCGGTGCTGCCGTCGTCGCCGGTACGGGTGTAGATCTTGGAAAGGCGGTTGCCCATCGTGCGGCGCCGGTCAGTGCGCGACGCGGTCGGCGGCCGACTGGCGCGCGAACGCCTCGGCCGCGGCCTGCGCCAGCGCCGCCACGCCGGTGTACATGGCCGCGGTGCGCATGTACGGCAGCAGCCAGTCGGTGTAGTTCTTGAACCAGCCGGCGACGGTCGGCTCGGCGACGACGCTGCTGGTCCAGTAGAAGCCGCCCTGCGCGAACAGGTGGCAGACCACCACCGCGCCCACCAGGGTCGCGGCGAACAGGCCCAGCGCGCGCCAGCTGGCGCCCGTGTAGAAACGGCGCAGCAGCATGCCGCCGGCCCACATCGCGAAGTACGCCGGGACCAGCGCCCAGTAGCCGGCCGAAACGCAGTAGTGGCTCCAGAAGTCCATGCCCTGGCTGCTGATCACGGTCCAGTCCACGGCCACCGCCAGCGCCATCAGCAGCGGGAACGCCCAGCGGGTCCAGCTGCGCAGGTAGAAACCGCCGATGAAGAACACCGCCCAGGACGCGTCCGGGATCGGCGCGAAATGGTTGATGCGGGTGCCGACCATCAGCAGCACGAGCAGGGACAGGACAAAGGTGCGTTGGACGTTGGCGGTCATGGTGATGAGGGATCTGGCGGAATCAGGGCGCCATTCTAGCCGCAGTCGCGCCGGGGACGCGGTTGCGGCGCGGCATCGCCCCGGCGCCCGCGGCGGCCGAGCCTTTATCATGGCGGCATGAGCGACCTTCATGATGTGGTGATCGTCGGTGGCGGACTGGTCGGTGCCAGCCTGGCCATCGCGCTGGACCGGCTGGGGCTGGACGTGGGACTGGTGGAAGCGACCCCGGCCGGCGAGCTGCCGGCGGTGTTCGACCAGCGCAACCTCAGCTTCGCCGCGGCCACGGTCAACGCGCTCACCGCGCTGGGCGTGATGCAGCGCCTGGAAGGCGCGCCGGGCCCGATCCGCCGCATCCACGTCAGCCGCGCCGGCGATTTCGGCCGCGTGGTGATGGACGCCGGCGACTACGGGCGCGACGCCTTCGGCCAGGTGGTGGTGGCGCGCGATTTCGGCCGCGCGCTGGAAGCGCGGCTGGGCGACCTGTCGCGGCTGACCCGCTACCGCCCGGCGAAGTTCGTGGGGCTGGGCGGATGCGCCGACGGCCGCCGCGAGGTGCTGATCGCCGACGCGGCCGGCGAACGCCGCCTGCGCGCGCGGCTGGTGGTCGGCGCCGACGGCACCCGCAGCGCGGTGCGGCAGGCGCTGGGCATCGAGGCCAGCGAGCACGACTACCTGCAGACCCTGTTCGTGGCGCGGGTGCGCAGCGCGCGGGCGCCGGACGGCACCGCCTGGGAGCGCTTCACCGACACCGGCCCGACCGCGCTGTTGCCGCGCGGCGACCGCCACTACGGCCTGGTCCATGGCGTGGCCCGCGACGAAGCCGAGGCGGTGGCCGCGCTGGACGACACCGCCTGGCTGGCGCGGCTGCAGGACGTGCTGGGCTGGCGCGCCGGGCGGCTGCTGGAAAGCGGCCCGCGCAGCGCCTACCCGCTGGTCCAGGTGCTGGCGCAGCGGCTGGTCGGCGAGCGCGCGCTGCTGCTGGGCAACGCCGCGCAGACCATCCATCCGCTGGGCGCGCAGGGCTTCAACCTGGGCCTGCGCGATGCGCTGACCCTGGCCGAACTGATCGGCGACGCCGCGCAGGACCCGGGTTCCGACGACCTGCTGCAGGCCTACGTGCAGCGCCGCGGCCCCGACCGCGAGCAGACCCTGGCCTTCTCCGACGGCCTGGCGCGCCTGACCGGCAACGCGGCGCCGCTGCTGCGGCCGCTGCGCAGCCTGGGCCTGGTGGCCGCCGCGCAGGCCGCGCCGCTGCAGTCCTTCCTGGTCGGCGGGGCGATGGGATTCCGCGGGCAGGTGCCCGAACTGTGCAGGAGCCAGGTGCGATGAGCCGGCGTGGAGGATTGGACGCGGTGGTGGTCGGCGGCGGCGTGGTCGGCACCGCCTGCGCGCTGGCGCTGGCGGGCGAAGGCCTGCAGGTGGCCCTGGTGGAAGGGCGCGAGCCGTCGCCGTGGTCGGCGCAGCGGCCTGACCTGCGTGTGTTCGCCTTCGCCCATGACAACGCGGCGCTGCTGGAAACGCTGGGCGTGTGGCCGCAGGTGGCGCAGGCGCGGGCGCATCCCTACCTGCGCATGCGGGTGTGGGACGCGGCCGGTGGCGGCGAGCTGGCCTTCGACGCCGACGCGCTGGGCCGCCGCGAGCTGGGCTGGATCGTCGAGAATGGCCTGCTGGTGGACCGGCTGTGGTCGGCGCTGCCGGCGGCCGGCGTGCAGCTGCATTGCCCGGCGCGGGTCGAGTCGATGGAGCAGGACGAAGGCGGCGTGCGCCTGCGGTTGGATGATGGCCGGCGCGTAGACGCGGCCGTGGCCATCGCCGCCGACGGTGGCGAATCCACGCTGCGCGCGCTGGCCGGGCTGGCCGTGTCGCGCCACGACTACGGCCAGCGCGGCGTGGTCGGCTACGTCGACAGCGAGCGCCCGAACGAGGCCACCGCCTGGCAGCGCTTCCTCGATACCGGCCCGCTGGCGGTGCTGCCGGTGGACCGGCACCGCAGTTCCATCGTCTGGACCCTGCCCGATGCCGAGGCCGACCGCGTGCTGGCGCTGGACGACGAGGCCTTCGGCCGCGAACTGAGCAATGCCTTCGAAGGTCGCCTGGGCGCGATGCGCCCGGCCTCGCCACGCGCGGCGTTCCCGCTGCGCCGGCAACTGGCCAGCGACTACGTCGCCGGCCGCGTACTGGTGCTGGGCGACGCCGCGCACGTGGTGCATCCACTGGCCGGGCAGGGCGTCAACCTCGGCCTGCGCGACGTGGCCGCGCTGCGCGACCTGGTGCGTGATGCGCGCCAGCGGCGCGCGGACTGGACCGCACCGCACCGGCTGCGGCGCTGGGCGCGGGTGCGGCGCAGCGACAACACGGTGGCCGCCTACGGTTTCGACGCGATCAACAAGGTGTTCTCCAACGACGAGATGCACCTGACCCTGGCGCGCGGCGCGCTGCTCGGCCTGGCCGGGCGCATGCCGCCGCTGCTGTCGCTGTTCTGGAAGCGCGCTTCGGGTGTGTGACGGCGCCGGAACACCGGCGACCGCGATACGCGTAGGAGCGACTTCAGTCGCGATGGCTTTCAGCTCTTGTGGAGCGTTCAGAAGCCATCGCGACTGAAGTCGCTCCTACGGGGGCAGCGCGTGGCCGACGTCGCATCAACGTGGCACGCTCAGGCGCGCCAGCTCCGGAACCGCGCATCGCAGCGCCGCGCCACGATGGGGCGGCTTCGCCCGTGCTTCATGCATCCACGGTCGCGGCCGCTGGATCAGTAGCGCGGCACGCTGCTGTCCCCGTCGTGGGCCCAGGCGTCGATGCCGGCGACGTTGTAGACGCGGGTGAAGCCCAGAGCGCGGGCGGGTGGACGCAGGCGAGGGTCAGCGGAGCAGCCAGCCGGCCAGTTGTTCGCGTGCGAGCTTGCCGCGTCGCGCGGTGTCCAGCGCGTTGAACTCGTCGGCCAGCGCCGGGTTGGCCTGCGCTTCGTCGCGGCTGAGGAAACCGTCGCCATCCACGTCGAGCGCGTCGAAATCGATGCGGTAGTTGCCGGTCACGCTGTCCGGCTGGATCGAGCGCACGATCACCGTGGCCTGTCCGGCTTCGCCCGGCAGGCGGACCTGATGCGTGACCGCGCCGCTGGCCAGCGACTGGCTGCGCACGGCGACCGCGGTGCCGCCGGCAGCGGCGCGGTGACGGCGGTGACGGCGGTGTCGCGCGGCGCGTGCTGCGCGCGCGTGGGTGCGGCCGGCAGCACGCACAGCAGCAGGAAGAGGGTGGACAGGCTGGGACGGATCACGGGCAGGCCTCGCATGCGGACGACGGGATTCGCCTGCCGGCCCGCCCGGCCTCACTTCTTCATCCAGCCCTCCAGCTGCGCCCTGCTCAGGCGGCCGCTGCGGTGGGTGTCGAGCGCATCGAACTCGCGTTCGAGCGTGGGATTGGCCTTGGCTTCCTCGCGGCTGATGAAGCCGTCGTGGTTGCGGTCCAGCGTGGCGAAGTCGATATGGTAGTCGCCGCGGATCGAATCGGGTTCTTCCGAGGTGACCGTGACCGGCGTGCCCTTGTCGGTGAGCGTGGTCCGGCCGGTTTCCTGCGCCAGCGCCGGAACACTGGCGGCGGCGCACAGCAGCAGGGCGGGAAACAGGGAGCGGGAGAGGTTCATGGGTGGACTCCGGAAAGGAAACACGCGCCCGATGCTTGGCCCGCCGCTGTTAAACCAGCCGCAAGAATGCATGCAGGCCGGCTGAATGTTGCCGCCGGTTCAGCGCCGCGCCGTCCGCGCGTTGCTCAGCCCGGAATGAACGGAAACGCCAGTTTCAGCAGGCCCTTCAGGCCACCCTCGACGGTGGAGCTGACCGCCTTGGCGCCCAGGCTGTTCAGGGCGCGGCGCACGTCGTCCCAGCGCAGCTGGGCGACGTCCTTCTTCAGCAGGTCGGCCACTTCCTCCGAGGTCGGCGCCAGCTTCTTCAGCGCCGCCACCGTCGCCTGCGGATCGGGCTGCAGGTAGCCCCAGCGCTCGGCGATCTTCAGCAGGGTGTCGAAGCGCACCGCCACCACCTCGCGGTTGCGCTCGTATACCGGCAGCGCGCCGACCTCGAGGATCGCCTGCTCGAAGCGCTGCGCGTCGTCCGGGTGTTCGATGCGGATGGCCAGGAAGCCTTCCTTGCGGCTGCGCTCGCTCACGTGCTTCGCCCCCGAGCGCAGGTTGGCCTCGGTCAGCACGGTGGCGACGATGCGCTGCAGGGCGTCGTCAGCCTCCTCGGGCACCAGCGCCCGCCAGCGGGCATAGCCGTCGCGGCGCAGGCCCTTGACCTTGGCCGGCGTCACCCGCAGCTGCAGCGCCACGCTGGCGTTGGAATCGCCGCGGTCGATGGCGCCGTCGCGTTCGAGCAGCACGAAGATCAGCAGTTCCAGGTCGCGCTTGGTCAGCGACTGGAAGCCCTGCAGCAGGGTCAACCGCAGGAATTCGTTGCCGAAGCCGGCCGGGTCTTTCAGTTCGATGGCGTGCATGCGTGTCCTCCCAAGGGTCACAGCATGCCCGATCGCGGTTGCGCGGATTGAGACGCCGCGCGCCGGGCCGGCGATCCGGCCTCAGTGCCCGTATTCACGTCCCGGACGGTCAGTGCGGAAGGTCTCCACGGCGCCGCGGTCCTGCAGCGTCACGAACACCTGCCGGCCATCGGCGCCGCCGAAGGCCACGTTGGTCGGCTTGCGGCCCTTGAGCGGCACCTCGCGCAGCAGTTCGCCGTCGGGCGAGACGATGGCGACGACGCCCGCATCGTAGCGGGCGATGTACAGGTTGCCGTCGGCGTCGCAGCGCATGCCGTCCATGCCGTGCGCGTCGAAGCGGATCAGCAGGCGCTTGTTCGACAGCGCGCCGTCGGCATCGCGGTCGTACACCCAGACGTTGCGCTGCACGCTCTCGTTGACGTACAGGCGGCGCCCGTCCGGGCTGACCTCGATGCCGTTGGTCGTGCCCATGCCCGATTCCAGCCGCTGCGCGCTGCCGTCGCGGTCGATGCGCCACAGCTGGCCGTTGTCCGGGTTGGCCCAGTCCGGATCGCTCGCGTACAGCGTTCCGTCCGGCGCCAGCGCGATGTCGTTGGGCTGGTGCGCACCGTCCAGGCGCGCGAACACCGACACCGCGCGCGTGGCCGGATCGACGCGCAGCACGGCATGGCCCTTGTAGTCGGCCACGAACATCGCGCCATCGGCGCCGAAACGGATGCCGTTGCCGACGCTGCCTTCGGGCAGAGTGACGAACAGTGCGGCCCTGCCGTCCGCATCGACGCGGCCGATGGTGCCCTCGTGGCCGAAGTTGACCACGTACAGCGCGCCGTCCGGGCCGGTGGCCGGGCCTTCGATGCCGGCGGTGAACACACCGTCGCCGACATGGTCGTGGGCGAGGAAGTCAGGCGCGGCGATGGCATTGCCGCACAGGGCCAGGCACAGCGTGGCGGCGGCAGGACGCAACAGGACGTGACGGGCGATGGCGGCGCTCTCCATGCGGGGAAGGCCCGCAGTGTGCCAGAGCCGCGCCGTGGGAATGGCCGCTGGTTGCGAGAGCAACGACGTACCGCCGCAGGTGCGGGGCTTGCCCCGCACGCGGCCTTCCCGGCAATGCGCCGTGCGGGGCGAGCCCCGTACCTGCGATCAACCGCGCGCCGGCATCGCCAGCACGGTGATCTCCTCGCGGTCGTGATAGAGCTGCTTGGCGCGCACGTCCAGCGGCCTGCCGGCCTGCTCGGCGAACAGGTCCAGGCACAGGCGGGTCTCGTCCCAGCGCTTCTTCATCGGCAGTTTGAGGTTGAAGATGGCGTGCCGGCACCAGCCTTCGCGCAGCCAGGTGGCCATGCGCTCGGCCACCTTGCGCGGCTGTTCGACCATGTCGCAGACCATCCAGTCCAGCGCGGTCTCCGGCTTCCAGTGGAAGCCATCGGCGCGCAGGTGCTCGACTAGGCCGGTGTCGAGCACGTGCTGGCGCAGCGGGCCGTTGTCGATGCTGGTGACGCGCAGGTGCTGGCGGGTCAGCACCCAGGTCCAGCCGCCGGGTGCGGCGCCGAGGTCGGCCGCGCGCATGCCGGGCTTGACCAGCGCCTCGCGTTCCTCGGGCGTGAGCAGGGTCAGCAGCGCCTCGTCCAGCTTCAGCGCCGAGCGCGAGGGCGCTTCGGGCAGCAGTTTCAGGCGCGGGATGCCCAGCGCCCACGGCGCGCTGTCGCGGGTGTCGGCGGCGCCGAGGAAGGCATGGGTGCCGTCGACGAACACCACGTGCAGCCGCGGCAGCCTGCCGTTGTCCTTGTCGGTGAGCAGGCCGGCCTTGCGCAGCGCCGGGCGCAGCGCGTTGCCGAAACTGCGCGCCAGCCCGGCCAGCGGCTTGCCCGCGTCCGAATCGGGGTGTTCCACCCACAGCTCGCCGAAGCGCGGCTGGCCCTGCAGCGCGGCGATGATCGGGCTGATGCGGTCGCTTGGGTCCAGTTGCGGCAATTCCGCCAGCAGGCGCAGCTTCTGCCGGGCGAAGATCAGCCCGCGCCAGGGCAGGGCGCGGTCGAGCGCGGCGGCTTCGTCAGTGACGAACACCACGTAGCCGTCGTTGCGCTGCGTGCGCGCATAGCCGGCGATGCCGGCATGGCCGGCGCGCTCGGTCAGTTCGGCGGCCAGTTCCGGCTCGAAGCCCTGGCGGCAGTAGCACAGCAGGCCGGTCATGTGAGTCCTTGAGAGCGGTTGTAGGAGCGCACCTTGGTGCGCGATGGGGTGTTACCGGGAAAGCTTCATCGCGCACCAAGGTGCGCTCCTACAGGAATCAATACCGCGCGCCGTCGCTCTGGCCGTAGTGGCGCAGCACCGCGCGGGCGGCGTCGCGGTGCAGGCCCTGCACGACCTCGATGCCGCGCCGGTTCAGTTCGCCCACCCAGTCGGCCGGCAGCGGGCCTTCGTCGAACGGGGTCAGTTCCTCGACGTCGGCGGCGCTGGCGCCGATCAGCAGGCGGTCGATGCCGGCCCAGATCGTCGCGCCATAGCACTGGCAGCACGGCTGCGAGGACGTGGCCAAGGTCACCGGCGACAGCGCGTCGTTCAGGCGCGGGGTCTGCAGCCGCTGCTGCGCCAGCATGTAGGCCATGTTCTCGGCATGCGCCAGCGAAGTGCAGTGCGGCACCACGCGGTTGACCGCGGCGGCGATGACGCGGTCGTCCGGGCCGAACACCACCGCGCCGAACGGACCGCCGGTCTGCGCGTCCACGTTCAACCGCGACAGCTCGACCGCCAGCGCGACCTTGGCGTCGTCGCCCGGGTAGGCGCGGCTGGTGTCGACGACTTCGTGGATCCAGGCCGGCAGGGTCAGGTGGACTTGCGCGTACAGCATGCGGGGCGGTGCCTCGTGAGCGTTGAACAGGGAGTGCGGCGGCCAGTGTAGCCCGGCGCGCCCATGCGGACCGTGCAGGACGCGGCCGTGCGGCCCGGCCCGCAGGGCGGGCACGGGCGTGGCGTCTTTCGATGGAACGGGCGGCGGGCGCCGCCCTGCGGTCAGCCAGCCCAGGTGTCGCGCAGGGTCACGCTGCGGTTGAACACCGGCTTGTCCGCGCGGTGGTCGCGGCGGTCGGCGACGAAGTAGCCGGTGCGTTCGAACTGGAACGACTGCTCCGGGGCGGCACTGGCCGCAGCCGGCTCGACATAACCGGTGACGGTGCGGCGCGATTCCGGGTTCAGGTAATCGCGATAGGTCTTGCCCTCGGATTCATCGTCCGGGTTCGGCACCGAGAACAGGCGGTCGTACAGGCGGATTTCGGCCTCCACCGCATGCTTGGCACTGACCCAGTGGATGGTGCCCTTGACCTTGCGGTTGGCGCCTTCCATGCCCGGGCGCGATTCCGGATCCAGCCAGCCGCGCAGCTCGACGATCTCGCCGGCTTCGTTCTTCACCACCTCATCGACGCGGGCGATGCCGGCGCCGCGCAGGCGCACTTCGCCGCCCGGCACCAGGCGCTTCCAGCCCTTGGGCGGGACTTCGGCGAAATCCTCGCGCTCGATCCACAGTTCGCGCGAGAACGGCACCTGGCGCTCGCCGAAGGATTCGTCCTTGGGGTGGTTGCTGAAGGTCAGCGTTTCCTCGTGGCCTTCGGGCAGGTTGGCCAGCACGAACTTCAGCGGCTCGATCACCGCCATGCGGCGCGGCGCGGCGCTGTCCAGGTCCTCGCGCAGCGCGCCTTCCAGCACGCTGAAATCGATCAGCGAGTTCTGCTTGGAAATGCCCACGCGCTCGGCGAACAGGCGCATCGCCGACGGCGTGTAGCCGCGGCGGCGCAGGCCCTGCAGGGTCGGCATGCGCGGGTCGTCCCAGCCGTCCACCAGCTGCTCGGTGACCAGCGCCATCAGCTTGCGCTTGCTCATCACCGTGTAGTTGATGTTCAGCCGCGAGAACTCGATCTGGCGCGGCTTGGCCGCCTCGCGCGGCAGGCCCTTGTCGGCCAGCGGCTGGGTCAGCGCGTCGTCGTGGGCGAAGTCGACGTTGTCCACGCACCAGTCGTACAACGGGCGGTGGTCCTCGAACTCCAGCGTGCACAGCGAATGGGTGATGCCTTCCAGCGCGTCGCCCAGCGCGTGCGCGTAGTCGTACATCGGGTAGATCGGCCAGGCGTTGCCGGTGTTCTGGTGCTCGACGTGCTTGATGCGGTAGATCGCCGGATCGCGCAGGTTGATGTTGCCGCTGGCCATGTCGATCTTGGCGCGCAGGGTGCGGGCGCCGTCGGCGAACTCGCCGGCGCGCATGCGCGCGAACAGGTCCAGGTTCTCCTCGACGCTGCGCTCGCGGTACGGCGAGGGCTTGCCCGGCTCGGTCAGGGTGCCGCGGTAGGCGCGCACTTCCTCGGCCGACAGGTCGCAGACATAGGCCTTGCCCTCGCGGATCAGCTTCTGCGCGCCCAGGTAGTAGGCTTCGAAATAGTCCGAGGCGTGGCGCAGTTCGTTCCATTCGAAGCCCAGCCAGCGCACGTCGTCCTGGATCGCCGCCACGTATTCCGGGTCTTCCTTGGCCGGGTTGGTGTCGTCGAAGCGCAGGTTGCACACGCCGCCGAACTCGCCGGCGATGCCGAAGTTCAGGCAGATCGACTTGGCGTGGCCGATGTGCAGGTAGCCGTTGGGCTCGGGCGGGAAGCGGGTCTTGATCGCGGTGTGCTTGCCGCTGGCCAGGTCCTCGCGGACGATCTGGCGGATGAAGTCCCGCTTTTCGGCAGGAGCCGTTTCCGACGTGGCAGCAGCGGCAGGCGTGTTCTCGGACATGGGGGCGCAGCGTATTGAGAGAACGCAAGTTTAGCCGAGCCCGGCGCCGGCTGCCGGACCGGCGCTATGCTGGACGCCCCGCCCGCAGGTTGCGCCCATGAACCGCCCCGTCCTGGTGATCGGCAACAGGAACTACTCCTCCTGGTCCCTGCGCCCCTGGCTGCTGCTGCGCCAGTTCGGCGTCGAATTCGACGAGGTGCGGCTGGCGCTGGACGCGCCGGACTTCGCCGCCCAGGCCCTGCGCCACTCGCCCACCGGCAAGGTGCCGGCCCTGCGCGATGGCGAGCTGGCGGTCTGGGACTCGCTGGCGATCTGCGAATACGCCAACGAGCGCTGGCTGGCCGGCAACGGCTGGCCGGCCGATCTGCACCGGCGCGCGCTGGCCCGCGCCGCCGCGGCGGAAATGCACTCCGGCTTCACCGCGCTGCGCACCCAGTTGCCGATGAACAGCCGCCGCCGGCCCGACGCCTACCGCTGGGACGACGCCGCGCAGCGCGACATCGACCGCGTGCAGGCGCTGTGGCGCGGACTGCGCCGCGACCACGGCGCCGGCGGCGATTTCCTGTTCGGCGGATTCGGCATCGTCGATGCCATGTTCGCGCCGGTCGCGATCCGTTTCGACGGCTATGGCGTGGCGGTGGACGACACCGCCGCGGCCTACATGCAGGCGCTGTTCGCCCTGCCGGCGCTGCGGCAGTGGCGCCAGACGGCCGAACAGGAAAGCGAGCGCGTAGCCGCCACCGACGCGCTGTGCCGCCCGGCCTGACGCCGGTTTCCAGGGAGAAGCCCGATGCAACTGGTCTACCAGACAAGCAACCTGTTCGACGCGCACCTGGTCAAGCACGCGTCTGGAAGACGCCGGCATCCCGGCCTTCGTGTTCGGCGAATCGCTGCTGGGCGCCGGCGGCGAGCTGCCGCTGTTCGGCCTGCTGCGGGTCTGCGTGCCGGACGCGGCCAAACCGGAGGCCGACGACATCGTGGCCGCGCTGGGCTTGGACGACGCCGCGGCCGGCCCCATCTGTGACGATGACGAAGCGCCGGGACTGCTGCCGGCCTGAGAGGAGCGGATCATGCTGGGTATCGGACAAGGGCTGTTGGGCATCGGCGCGTTCAAGCAGCGCCTGCCGCGGCCGGAAGAAGCGTTGCCGGGGCGCGAGACGCCGCTGCCGCTGCACAACGTGCACTACGTCAACGGCCAGCCGCTGCGCGGCGATTTCGCCGGCCTGCAGGTGCTGGACGTGGGGCTGGGCTGCTTCTGGGGCGCCGAACGCAGGTTCTGGCAGCTGCCGGGCGTGGTGACCACGGCGGTCGGCTACCAGGGCGGCGTCACCCCCAACCCGACCTACGAGGAAGTCTGTTCCGGGCTTACCGGCCACACCGAGGTGGTGCGCGTGGTGTTCGACCCGGCGCAGGTCGCGCTGGACACGGTGCTGCGCACCTTCTGGGAAAGCCACGACCCCACCCAGGGCATGCGCCAGGGCAACGACACCGGTACCCAGTACCGCTCGGCGCTGTACTGCCATACGCAGGCGCAGTTCGATGCGGCCATCGCCAGCCGCGATGCCTACCAGCAGCAATTGAATGCCGCCGGCTACGGCGACATCACCACCGAGATCCTGTTCCCGGCGCCGCCGTTCTACTACGCCGAGGACTACCACCAGCAGTACCTGGCCAAGAACCCGAACGGCTACTGCGGCATCGGCGGCACCGGCGTGAGCTGCCCGATCGGGCTGGACGCCTGAGGTGACAGGCGCCGCGCCACGGCGGTTGCTGGTGGTGTGGCACGGCTTCACCGGCGCCACCCGGGCAATGGCCGAAGCGGTCGCCTCCGCCGCGCGCGAGAACGCCGGCGACGCGCTGGACGTGCGCCTGCTGCGCGCGGCCGAGGCCGGCGCCGAGGACGTGCTGGCCGCCGATGCGGTGGTGTTCGCCACGCCGGAGACGCTGGCCTCGATCAGCGGCGCGATGAAGGATTTCTTCGACCGCAGCTACTACCCGCTGCTGGGCCGCTGCGACGGCAAGCCGTATGCGCTGGTGGTCTGCGCCGGCTCGGACGGACACCCGACCATCGCCCAGCTGCGGCGCATCGCCACTGGCCTGCGATTGCGCGAAGTGGCCGAGCCGGTGCTGGTCTGCACCCATGCACAGACGTCGGAGGCGATCGCCGCACGGAAAGTGCTGCCGGAAACGGAACTGGCGCGCGGCCGCGACTTGGGCGCGCTGCTGGCGGCGGGGTTGGAACTCGGGATCTTCTGAAGCCGGTGCCGTAGTTGCGGGGCTTGCCCCGCATGCGCCTTCGCGGCCAGACATCCTGGGCATCACCCATGCGTGCAATCCAAATCTGTAGGAGCGCACCAAGGTGCGCTCCTGCGAAGGTCGGCGTTTCAGCTCGTCGGCGACGCGCTGCCGGCTGGGCTGGAGCGCATGATCTTCTGAAGCCACCCTACAGCGCCGTAGCAACTGTGTTCGTCATGCTCCTGCTTGGCGGGGTATCCCCGCATCGCGTGCCCGGGCATTGAGGATCACCAGCATCTTTCGCATGACGGCCACGATGGCCACCTTGGCGGCCTTGCCGCGA
>Ga0206117_100280_pt1 | contig 68529 bp, 45 predicted proteins | sample 3A5Ametagenome_FD_177997 | JGI IMG/M metagenome (GOLD analysis project Ga0206117, IMG submission 177997) | Enriched microbial communities from leaf-cutter ant dump, University of Wisconsin, Madison, United States - 3A5A | ecosystem: Environmental > Terrestrial > Nest > Insects nest > Nest dump... | reverse complement strand
GAAGGAAAGCCTTTTAACTTGTTTGCTAAACTGACGAATAGTTTTTTCCTTAAAACAGGTAATTTCAACCATCGTTTTTTAATGGGTGCCGAGTGGCGCACGGATGCGAATTATGGCAGTGGAAAAAGCTTTGATCAAACCCGACCTCCCCGCTTAAGTGGCAACAGCTCCATGAGGCCTTTTTCTTACGAAAACATTCCTGCACTTAATCAATTATCATTTTATGCTGAAGACCAGATTTATGGCAAATTATTCGGCCGCAACATCGACCTGCAACTTGGTTTAAGGTATGATAATGTACAACCTACCAAGTTCTTAAGCAGCAATTTAGGCACTGTGCTATCGCCTCGTTTCAACATCAGCTATCAGCTTTCGAATGCATTGAACATTAGAGGGGGTTATGGCATTACCGCCAAAGCACCTACCCTGTTGTACCTATATCCGCAAGATGCATATTTCGACCTACTGAACTTCAATTATTACGCCACCAATCCTGCAGAACGTTTACTTATTGTAACCACCAGACGTTTCAACAGTGGCAACAACAACTTAAAAATTGCCACAAACAATAAAGCTGAACTGGGATTTGATTACACCTTGTTTGGCAGTCGCCAGTTAAGAGTTACCCTATTTAAGGAACACATTAAAAACGGCTACGATTTTGGCAGCACTTTACAAACTTCGGTACTTATTCCTGTGACCAATTACGTAGTGGTTTCGGCACCTAGCGGTCAGCCACCTATGGTAGCTCCTGGTAGCAGTTATAACTTTTTTGCCAGTTACAACCAACCTACCAACAATGTAGACACCAAAAACAAGGGTGCCGAATTTGATTTGGACTTGGGACATTTCGAAGCCATTAAAACCTCTTTTGTGCTTAACGGTGCTTGGTTAAATACCCAAAGCATCAACACTGGATATTACATCGTTAAACGACAAAACTCTGGTACTGAACCTTCCAAAGTTCCCATTTACGATAGCGGCAGGGGAACGGACTATACCCGAATGAGTAGCACGTTACGCATGATCCACCACATCCCGCAAGCGAGGTTAGTGGTCACTTTGGCCGCTCAAACCATTTGGGTAGACAAGAACAAATACCTCGGCTACCAATCTATCCCCATCGGTTACATACAAAACAGTAATGGCAATTTAGTTTGGCTTACAGATGAACAGCGCAATAGCCCCACCATTATTAATGACAATGAGCTGAACCTGAACATTGCCAAGGAATATTACACAACCGAAAAATGGAAGCCTTTATGGCTCTTTAACCTCCGATTGACCAAAGAAATTGGCAAGGCAATGAGCTTTTCATTCTTTGCCAATAACGTTTTAATGGACCGCCCATTGGAAGAAAGCAATCGCTGGGCTGGGCAGTACAGCCGACGCAATCCCAAGTTGTTTTTCGGTTCCGAAATCAGTATTAAATTTTAAATCCTCATAAACATGAAAAAAACAAATCTCTACGTTTCACTTTTGCTCTCCATACTCTTTATTGCTATACAAGCATGTAAGAAATCCAATACCACTGCTCCTACCGTAAGCTATACGGTAACCGTAAGCTATCCCGACAACTATGCACAAAGCAAAGTGGGCAGTGCCAAGGTTACGCTTACCAATACCACTACCAATAGTAAAGAAACAGCCAACACCAATGCAGAAGGGGTAGCCATCTTTGCTTCGCTACTTCCTGGGAACTACCAAGTGAGTGTAGAAAAAACGGTGAGCGCTACAGAAGCATTAAGCCTAACGGGCTTTGAAACCGAGGTTTTCTTAAACGCTTCGGCCACCAATCAGTTCATTACCGCTAATGGCAATTTAGAACTTAAACTTGCAGGAAGTAAAGTAGGTGGATTGGTGTTTAAACAAATTTACTACACCGGTTCCAGAACCCCATCTAACGGTACTTATTTCACCGACCAATTTTACGAAATCTACAACAACTCTACCGAGGTAATTTATGCAGATAGCCTTTACCTTGGTGAAAGCGGTGGGTCGGCCAGAATTTCTGCTTCTTCCGTTCCTTTTGGCTTCGATAAAAGCGCCGGTAATGTATACCTTACTACCGTTTGGATGATTCCCGGTACTGGAAAATCACATCCAATTAAGCCAGGAGAATCTATTGTGATTTCGAGCAATGGCATTAATCATAAAACTGATGCTGCTGGTAATCCAAACTCAGTAGACTTGGGCAAAGGCATTTCAGATTTTGAAGGTTACGTAGCCAGTACGGGAAAAGATGTAGACAATCCCGATGTACCTAACATGGACTTGGTGTTATTTACTACTACTACCAATAACTGGTTAACGACTGTTTTTGGGCCAAGCATGGTGATTTTTAAAACCAAAAACATTAGCAGCTACAGACAGTTAACCGAACCTAACAGCACTAACACCAGGTTATTTATGGAAGTACCGGGTTCGGTTATTATTGATGCGGTAGAAGCCAATACCAATGCAGCAGCGGTAGACTATAAACGTTTCCCTACAGCATTAGATGCAGGTTTCCAATACTGCTCAGGCACCTATGTAAAAGAGGCAATTGTACGTAAAGTACGTTCGACCGTTAATGGACGCCGAGTATTGCAAGACACCAACAACTCAAGCAACGATTTTACCGTAACCAAAAATATTTTGCCTAAAGGCTGGGAATAATCATGCCAAAAAACAAGTTTAGGATCATTATTTGGGCTGTTTTAATAGGCAGTCAATTAAGTTTAAGGGCGCAGCAAACGCCTTTAGACACCTCTGCAGTATTGGCAAATTACGCCTACTTTTTAAAGTATCATGCTGCTTGGAAAAACAGTGGAAATGCTGCAGGGTTAATGAAAGACAGTTTATTGAACTTTGGGAAAACCGCAGCAGGTTACCAGCAAATTGATGGCTCCTACAAACTTTCGCAACAGGCCCAAAAGGTTCAACAACTACGTTTTGATACCGAAAGATATTTGTATTTGGGTAAAACACTGTTTTACGGCCGATTTGGTTATGCCCAACAATGGGAAAAGGCGGTACGTATGAATGATGTGATGGATCCTTATCGAGGAACCCCTTACCTACTGGCCGATTCGATTGGTGGCGATTGGAAAAAGCAACTTTACACGCTAGAAGTAAAAGCTAGCAGTCCCGCACTGTTCAATCAAAAAATACATATAGGATTAACTGCAGCACTTGATGTAGGTACTGGCTCTAGACAAAATGACCCTCGCCCATTAAGCACCAATAACCAAATTAAAGTAATGCCGGCATTGGTATGGAATGTTTCCAAGCAACATGTTTTAGGCATTAATGCCAGCTACCAACGCTACCGCGAAGATGTTTCCTTGGAGACCAAAAACACCAATATCAATCACCGTCTCTACAAGTTTTTAGGCTTGGGGCAACTTGAATTGCCTACTACTTTTACCACCTCTACTTCCAGAGTATATGAAGGAAACAATTGGGGCGGTAATTTGCAATACCAACTGAAAAGTCAGCACCTTAATTGGCTTACAGAGCTGGGTTATCATTCTGGAGCAGAAAAAGTACTTGAAGGCAGTTCTGTACCTCGCAAATCAGGTACGTGGAAACAAAAAGCCTATACCTTAAGTTCTACATTTTTAATTGAGCAACCCACTTTACAACATCGCATTGCTTTAAAATTAAGCAGATTGGAAGACACAGGTGTAGAGTTCCATGAGTTTTACAACACCAGTACCAAAACTTGGCAAACGCTGCTAGAGGCCGATTTTTACCTTGCAGAAACAGACCAAGCACAATTGAGCTATGCTATTATTAAACCGCAAGCTAAATTGGAAATGAGCTGGCTAGCAGAGTTAGGAATCAATTACCTATCCTTAAGCAAAAACTATCTTATTCCAGTTTCAAATCAGGAAATCAGCAATGCGGAATTATGGATAAGAGGTTTGAAAAATTTCTCTATCAATAAAGGAAGTAGTTTAATGGCAGGCATCAAAGCGGGCTATGGCAAAAACCTATCACAATCGTTAAGCTATTTGCCCATCACTGCCGATAGGACTTTAGCCGCCAGAGAAGTGCTTTACCCAGACCATGGTTATTTAAGCACCGATTACCTGACGCTTAGTTCACAAGCGCAATACAATTTCAAACTGAAAAAAGCCCCAGGCACCCAATTTTTTGCCCAAATCAATTACAGCAATGTACATAGCCTTACGGTTCCGATATATGGCACCGCACAAGGCAACAGAAACTTTATCAATTTAAGCTTAGGTGCTTTTTATTAAATAACAAAACAAGATGAACAAAACCATTAAAATCAGTTTAAGTTTGGCCATCACTACTTTAAGCTTTCTACACAGCAAAGCACAAAAAGTAGAAAACCCAACTAAAACCAATACCGCTACCAGCTTTGCCATTGTGGTAGATGCCACTACTTATGCTCAAGCAAAACCCGAGCTAAGCGCTTATAAAGCCGCTTTGGAAAAGCAAGGTTTGGGAACTTATATTGTTTCTCACAACTGGAAAAAACCAGAGGAAATTAAAGCGGTGCTGCAAAAGCTTTACCAACAAAAACCACGATTGGAAGGCGCTGTATTGGTAGGTGATATTCCTATTCCAATGATCATGAATGCGCAACGCATCACTTCAGTGTATCGTTTAGACGAAACTAAAAATGGTTTTAAAGCAGCAGTACCTTCTGATCGTTTCTACGACGATTTCACCATGAAATTCGATTACCTTTCTCAAGATACCATCAGAACCGATCAGTTTTACTACAGCCTTTCGCCTACTACCGTTCCTGTGATCCACATGGACATTTACACCGCAAGGATTAAACCTTCTTACGTAAAAGGTAAAAACAAATACGAAGTCATTAAAGACTATTTGAAAAAAGTAGTTGCCGCAAAAAATGAGCAAAACACTTTCAATTCGGTGATGGTGTACAGCGGTTTAGGCTATGCTTCCGAATCGCAAACGGCTTGGGCTAGTGAGCAAGTGGCCCTAAGAGAGCAATTACCCAATGCCTTTAAACCAGGTGGTTCAGCAAAATTTATCAATTCACGCATGCAAGGCGATATTAAATCGGCATTATTGGCTGAGATTCAACGCCCTGATCTAGATTTAGCGATTTTCCACCAGCATGGCGATTCTGATTTACAACTAGTAAGCGGTTCTCCAAATGTATCTTTCCCTCAGCCATCTATTGATAATGTGAAACGTTATTTGCGCAACAAAATACAAATGGCCAAACGTGATGGACGTGATGTGGAAGAAACCAAAAAACGTTTCCAAGCTACTTTAGGTGTTCCTTTGGCATGGATGGAAGACGCACTATTGGACTCAGTGGTCAAAGCAGATTCATTATTTGAAGTGAATGGCAGTATTTACATGGAAGATATTGACAAGATTACACCTAACGCCAGAATGGTGATCCTTGACAATTGCTACAACGGGTCATTCCATAAAGATGAATACATGTCTGGTCACTACCTTTACAACAATGGCAAAACCATTTTAACCATGGCCAATTCCATTAACGTATTGCAAGACGTATGGACCACTAACTTAATTGGCCTTTTACAACATGGCGTTAGAGCTGGAAACTGGTTTAAACAACAAGCTTACTTGGAAACCCACCTTATTGGCGACCCAACTTTTTCATACAGCACCAGCAGCACTACCGATTATAATAATGCCATGGTGAACTACGACGGCAACCACCAGTTTTGGACCAATTTACTTAAAGTAAACGATGCCGATTTACAAGCCATTGCGCTTTATAAAATTGCCGAAGCACAACAAATCGCGAGCAGCAAATTATTAAAAGAGGCTTATTACAATAGCAACTTTGCAGCTACCAGAACTCAGGCATTTTTATTGTTGGCACAATTAAATACCCCAGAATTTACTGCAGTGATTAAAGATGCCGTAAATGACCCTTACGAGTACCTTCGCCGTAAGTCTGTTAATTTGATTGGCGATTTTGGTGGAAATGAATTTGTACCCACCTTGGTAAAATCGGCGGTGGAAGATTGGGCTTCTAAACGTGTAAGCTACAATTTGAGCAATACCCTTTCATTTATGGACAGCCAAGCGGTAATTGCCGAATTACAAAACAGTTTGAACAAGCCGGAATATGCTAACCGCAAAGCGGAGATTCAGAGACTTATCGACAGGCAAAAAAACACCATCGAGAAAGTAAAGAAAGACGTCGCCCTTATGGCCGATAAAAAAGCTGAAGTAAAGAAAAGAAGCTTTAACGTAGTCACCCTACGTACCTACAGCTATCATAAAGAAATTCCTGAAGTCATTAAGATTTTAGTAGATGGTACAGAAGATTTAGGCTTAAGACTTACCGCTGCAGAAGCTCTGGGATGGTTCATTTATTCTTATGAAAAAAGCAATATTTTGAATGCCCTTAACACGGTAACTAACGACAGTAAAACGCCAGAAAAATTGAAAAAAGAAGCACAACGCTCTAAATCGTATTTAATGGCCTACACCCCTACTCAACAAAGTACTGTAGCTAAATAATTCCTTTCAGGCTTGCGAAACTTCCAAACTTCGCAAGCCTGAATTTCAGGAAAAAAACATCTCTACTTAATTGATAGACTTTTAACACATTTTATTTCTCAATTCACTCGATAAGTTTTATACTTGCATATTATTTATAATTAATCTAAATAAATATAAAGCATGACAGCGTTTGAAGAGCTAGAGGTTTGGGCTCAATTCAAAAATGGAGATAAAAGGGCTTTTGAGGCCATTTATCATCGGCATTATGGTGCTTTGGTTAATTATGGATTAAGGTTAAAACAAGATGTAAACTTCGTAGAGGAAGCAGTACAAGATTTATTTGTAAAGCTTTGGCAAAATAGGGACAACCTAAATCGTCCCGCAAGTTTGAAACACTACCTACTCAAATCATTAAGAAACATCATTTACAACAAGCTCAATGCCGTAAGTCGCGAATTTTATGTAGGTGACGAAACGGATATGCTGGGCTTTGAATTCCACATTCCAAGAGACAGTGCCGACTACCACCAACAACTGCTCAAAAAGCTGATGGCCGAATTAACAGACAGACAAAAAGAAGCGGTTTATTTGTTTTATCAGGAAGAGCTTAGTTACCAAGAAATCTCCGACGTGCTGAAAATCAAAATCGGGGGCACCTACAAATTGATTTATCGGGCTTTGGAAAAAATGAAGTCTGGTTTTCACCGTCAGGTTACTTCTTCAAAAGAGGGTTTGGCAGATCCCGCCATCATGCAAAAAACTTCTAGTTAAACCACTCTTATTTAATGTTTACTATGTGTCTATGTGGTTCAAAAAAATCTAAACACATAGACACATAAGGGCATTATGCTTTTTTAGTAGAACGAAGAAGATTTGCTAGGGCTGGATATAATGAAAAATCGCAAAACGCCTGGACCTAAACTCATATTAACAATAATTGTCTTTTCTATGTGTCTATGTGGTTCAAAAAAATCTAAACACATAGACACCACATAAGGGCATTATGCTTTTTTAGTAGAACGAAGAAGATTTGCTAGGGCTGGATATAATGAAAACTCGCAAAACGCCTGGACCTAAACTCATATTAACAATAATTGTCTTTTCTATGTGTCTATGTGGTTCAAAAAATCTAAACACATAGTCACATAGCAACATTATGCTTTGATTTTGGAAATGGTTTGGCCCAAATATTTACTAGGCTTGTCCATATCCTTGATGGCAAAATCAATTGCCTCCAGTATCAAATCCTGCACTTTGGGATTACGGTAATCTGTGGGTTGCTGCACATCAATATGTCTAATTAAGTTTCCTGTTCCTGTAAGCAATTGATATGGGTCCTTTAGCAAAGTCCCCTTATTAAAACCAAGGTTCACATGGTTGGTATAAATAGGAAGCATGCAAAATGCATCCGACAGTTTCTCAGAGATAGAAAAAACAGCCGTTAATGCATGCGTGTGGTATAACAGTTCATTACTTTTCGGATAAAGTTCCAATATAAATGTCCTTAAATCTGCAAAAAGATTGATGAGTTGCGTTTCCTTGAAGCTCAACAAACGCTCAAAATCTGGGTGAATAGGTCTTGATATCGACATAAGAATTAAGGTTTGGCTTATTGTTTAAGTTTTTCAATCAGCTTTAACAGTGCTGTTCTATTTTTAGCCTCATGGTAAAATTTCGGCAGCTTTTCCAATAGCGTAAAATGTGAACGGTCTTTACGCTCCCTTAGCGTTGCCCCAATGTAGCTTTCTAAATAAGCCAAATGTTCTTTATTATAGGCCCAAAACACTTCATTTTTAAAAGGCTGCTGCAACCATAATTCGGCACTGAAATATTGATGCGCTGCCGCTTTCCAAAGGCCTTTTATTCCCAAAAATGCACTATTCGTAGTCGTTTCTTTGTTATAGCCACATGACGAGCATAGCAAACGTGCTTTTTCCTTTTCGTAATCAACACTTGCTCTTGCCTTTTGTCTACACGAAGGGCATACGACTAATACATCGGTCTGAAATTCGGTGATTCGCTTGTTCTGGTCATTAAATCTGTTTGGCATTGATTGTTGGTTAGCACTTAAGCTAAATTAACCATTTGCTATTTCCTTTTCGCCAAGTTACGGTCCAGAAAATCAAAAACTTGGTCAAAATGTTTGGTGGGTTCCGTATGCGAGCCTTGATAAACGATATGCTGATAGGGATACTTAAATTGATGTGCTTTTAATCTGGTCACCATCTTCTCTCCCATTTGTACCGCAGGAATCATCTCATCCTTGTCTGCCGAAAGTAACAGCACTGCCCCATGAATACGTTCCACTTTAATTAAGGCCTTTTGCTCTGCAATGCTATCCTGCATCATGGCCGTGAAGGTACCGCGTAAATCTCTTTTCATTAAAAAGGGTACCGCTTGATCGTTTACGGGAATAAAAGGCAATTCCTTTCCTTTAAAGGTCCAGCAAGAACTAGTGAAATGTTGTGTATGCCCAGGAAAAACAGCATGGCTTGCCGACATGGCTACTACCACATCAATATCCTGATAATAACTACCCAACAATAAAGCCAGATCGGCACCTCTGGAACCACCTATGACGGCGATTTGATTGCTATCCACTTTGTGATGTTTTTTAGCGGAGGCAATGGCTTGGTAAACTTCATCAATGGCTATTTGATCCAATATTTTTGGTGTTCCTTGGCATCCAAAATAACCAACAGCTAAAAAGGCATAACCTTTGGCTAAAAACTGTTCCCTTGTTTTCTTCCAGTAATCGCTGGTCCAAGCGTTGCCACCTTCCGAACCTCCCAAACCTACCACTAAAGGTTGTCTTACTTGGCTGCCGGTATATAAAATTGCTTCTACGTTTTTTACCCTCAAAGTATCTTGTGCAAATACCACAGCCGGTAACAGAAATAAAAACAGGATTAAGCTAAGTTGTTTTGTTTTTTTCAAGTCCATCTTTTTTTTTATTCAAAAGTGGAGATTGTTTGCGTAAATGCTTTTGACCTAAATCAAAAAGTTATTTTTCGCCTCTAACTCTACTCAAAGTCTCTTGGGTAATCCCTAAATAGGAAGCCACCATCCCTAAAGGAATACGATGATAAATGTCGTGATAGGTTTGCAGAAAATGCTCATATTTTTCCTTTGCACTGGTAAATCGTAGCGAAGTGATGCGTTCCATCAAATGCCCAAAAACAGTCCCCATCGACAGTCGGGCATAACGTTCCATTTCTGGAAAATGCTCGAACAAATAAACCAGATCATTCACTTGCAAACAAAAGGCATCAGTAGGTTCAATGGCATCAATATAATAAACATCCTTTTGCCTGGTCATAAAACTTTTAGGTGAATTGCTCCACTCATTTTCGGCAGGGAAATATTCACTGATTTCTTTCCCATCTTTAATGAAATAAGTCCTGAATAAGCCTTTGTGTATAAAATAAGATTTCGTACAAACCTTTTCTGCATCGTGCACCAGCTCTCCTTTTTTAAAAGAAACAAATGTGACACGCTCCTCCAAAGCGGTTTTTAAGGCATCGCTCAGTTTAATGTATTTTTCAAAATGCTGGAATAAAATGGCCTTGGATTCGATACTCATTTAGTTTAAAGCTTATGGTGCCTTGAACAAATATAATCATCGGCAGAAAAGCATGCGAGTTTAATTTTAGATTGAGACAGACTACTTTTCCGAAAAATCGGGACATGCAATCTCTACCATTTTTCCATTTCCAATGTTTTATTTAATTTTCCAATAGAAAATAAATACTTCATTAATCATGCTTCTAGCACAGATAGAAAAACAAACCACTTTACCCACTGGCAAATTGTTAGCCTTTCTCTCTGCGATATTTATTGCTATTACCTCGCTTACCATTGGACAAGATTTCCTTGAGTCCCTCAGAAATAGTTCTTCGTTTTACATCGAAGAGTCTCTACTTTTTAAAGTAATTTGGCTGCTTTTTATTCCTATGTTAGCACTATTACATCTAGCATTTCAGCAAACCAAATTAAAAGGTGCATCTCAAATCATTTCTTTTGTACTACTCACAAGTGTGATCCATCTCATTGTCGTTTCTGTAACTACATGGATGTTTTCTGCCTTATTTTTTGAAGGCAGATATGATTTATACAAGGTCTTTTCCTATACCCTTGCGCAAGACTTTTATAAAATAGTGGTGGTTTATGCCTGTTTTGCTTTTATACACTTCCGTTTCTTAGCTACCCCTAACCAAATTCAGCAAGACGAAAAGCAATTGTTGGTGCAATTGTTGGTGCAACAAGGCAGGAACAAAACCATTGTATTGGTTAATGAAATCACAAAAATTACCTCCGCTACACCTTATATCACCATCCATGCTAGAGATAAGGAATATTTACATACCGATACGCTAAAGGCTTTCTATCAAAAAATAGATTCCAAGGTGTTTGTTCAAATCCATAAAACCACCATTGTTAACATCCACATGATTGCTGCCGTTAAATCACGGCTTAATGGCGATTATGATTTGCGATTAAAAAATGGGGAAAACATCAGACTAAGTCGAACCTATGCGGAGGAATTTAAAAGGAAATTGAATTCCAGTCCTCAGGATAACGTATAAACTCATCGGGTTAAGCTATTTTAATTTCAACTCAAATCCATCGTTCATAGTTTCGTTTTCATCATCAGAAAACATTAAAACAATGAACGTTAAAACCAACATCATTCTAATCCTGCTCTTCATTACTACCACAGCCTGTCATTCGCAGCATCAAAAAAAGGTAGGTGGCCCTTGCGAAGGATGCGAAGCCATTTACGAATACGGGAATAAAAAACTAAGCTATTTAGACACTTTACCAAAGTTCGAACAAAACACTCCTCAATTAAAAATCACAGGAAAGGTTTTTAAAGCCGATGGAAAAACGCCTGCAAAGGATGTGATCATTTACATTTATCACACCAATCGTAAAGGTATTTACGAATTAAGAGGTGGTGAAAAAGGATGGGCCAAAAGACACGGTTTCATTAGAGGCTGGATTAAAACAGGAGCCGACGGAAGATATACATTTTACACTTTTCGTCCTGCCTCTTATCCAGATCGCAGCGAACCCGAACATATCCACATCACTATTAAAGAACCCAATGTAAATGAATATTACCTTGATGAATATCTCTTTGAGGATGATCCCTTGTTAAGTCCAAGTATTAGAAAAAAACAAGCAAACAGAGGTGGTTCTGGGATTGTAAAACCCATTTTGAAAAATGGAATGCTGACCATTAAGCGTAACATCATTTTAGGCAAAAACATTCCAAATTATGAATAGATTACTTCTTTTGGTTTTACCCACACTGTTGATGTATTCCTGTGTGGGCAAGCATTCTCATGAAACACCCGCGGTAACCATTAACGCCACAAGTAGCAAATCTGTAGTAATCAATGCTGATACGGTCAATATCAATCTTTTAAAATCCAACATCAACTGGATGGCGACAGAAATGAGAGGGCTTAAAAAACGAACTGGAAAAATATCCTTGAGCAAAGGATATTTGTTAGTTGCGCAACAAGAGCTGGTTGGCGGCCACTTCATTGTCGATATGGAAACGATGGAGGTCACAGATATTCCTGCGCATGAAGTTGTCGCCCGCAAAAATCTGATTGCTCATTTAAAAAGTACGGATTTCTTCGATACAATTCAATATCCAACCGCTATTTTAACACTGACCCATATTGAAAAAATTGATAACGACTATTTAAAAATCAGTGGCGATTTTACCATTAAAGATGTCACCAAAAACATCAGCTTTTTTGCTCAACAAAAAGGGAATAGCATATTTTCCAAATTCAGCTTTAACCGATTAGATTGGAAAGTGGCTTATACTGGAAGCTGGGCAAATAAAACACTGGTTGATGATGACATTGAATTGGAGATTGAACTCAAGTTTTAAATATTTCCATCATGAATTAGATAACTAATCACCTCTTTTTAAACCAAAAAACCAGCTAAGTAATTCCTCAACTATTCCTTATATTTAACTAACGCTAACCACCTAGTAGTTTAAAAATGAAGGAATCACGCACCAACAACAATGCAGCTCGACATTATTGGACGGAGCGACCCCAAGATGTTGTCACAGCGCTTGGCTCAAGTGAAAATGGTTTATCTGATGAAGAAGTTGCTGAACGTCAGCAAAAATATGGCCCCAACAGCTTAAAGGGGAAAAATGTCTCTAGCGTCTATTTATTGTTTCTGGGACAATTTAAAAGTCCAATCACCCTGATCCTTATTGCAGCAGCCATTCTCTCTTTTATACTTCAGGATAAAACCGATGCCATTATCATTCTTGTTATTGTAGTGGTAAGCAGTGGCCTTGGCTTTTGGCAAGAATATGGTGCGTCAAATGCAGTGGCCAAGCTATTGCAAATGGTACAAATCACGGTACAAGTGATCCGAGGAGGAACCACCAAATCAGTACCCACAGAAAATATTGTTCCTGGCGATGTCATCTTACTTTCTGCTGGTGATATCATCCCTGCTGACTGTATCATCATTTCTTCCCAAGATCTTTTTGTAGATGAAGCGGCTTTTACCGGTGAAAGTTATCCTGTAGAAAAACAAATAGGTGCTTTAGCGATAGATACACCCATTGCCAAACGCACAAATATGCTCTTTATGGGCTCCCATGTGATTAGCGGCAAAGCAAAAACATTAGCCATCTCTACAGGAATGGATACTGAGTTTGGCAAAATATCTAATAGATTAAGACTTAGAGCACCCGAAACTGAATTTGAAAAAGGCATTAAAAAGTTTGGCTTCATGCTCATGCAAATCACTTTAGTGCTTATCATTATCATATTTGCGCTCAACGTACTTTTACACAAACCCATACTTGATGCATTTCTTTTTTCATTAGCGTTGGCAGTAGGCCTCACACCACAATTACTTCCTGTAATCATTACCGTAAACCTCTCTGTAGGTGCTAAGAAAATGGCGGCCCAACAGGTAATCGTAAAGAGATTAGCGGCCATTGAGAATTTTGGAAGCATGAACGTCCTCTGTTCCGACAAAACAGGAACCATTACCCAAGGACAGGTGAAATTATATCAGGCTACAGGCGTTGATGGGAAAGAAGATGAAAAGGTAATGCATTATGCGTGGTTAAATGCCGCCATGCAACAAGGATTTAAAAACCCTATTGACGAGGCACTCATCACTGCTTATTCTCAAAATGAGCAAACACAACCACCGTTACTGGACGAAGTTCCTTATGATTTTCTTCGCAAAAGACTAAGTATAGTATTGTCATTAGATGGGCAGCCAACGGTGATTACGAAAGGTGCATTTCAACAGGTTTTAGAAGTTTGCAGTTATATCCAAAAAGGAACAGCAGCCCCTACCCTGATGTCGGAAGATGACCGTAACCAGTTACAGGAACGTTACGCCAGTTTCAGCAGGGAAGGCTATCGTACCTTAGGAATCTGTTGGAAACAACCTAACCAACAGACTTTCAAAAAAGAAGACGAAAAGGAAATGGTATTTTTAGGCTTCCTCACCTTTTTTGATCCTCCAAAAGAAAGCGCCATTAAAGCCATCAATGACCTTAATGGATTAGGGGTAAAACTAAAAATCATTACCGGCGACAATGCACTGATTGCTGAAACCTTAGCTAAAACCATAGGCTTAACCAATGCGGTAGTGGTAAAAGGAAGTGAACTAATGTCCATGAGCAATGATGCACTAATGGCCAAGGCTACCGTAACCGATATATTTGCAGAAGTAGAGCCTAACCAAAAAGAACAGATCATTCTTGCACTGAAAAAGGCCGGGCATGTGGTAGGCTTTATGGGCGACGGCATTAATGATGCGGCAGCCTTACACGCTGCAGATGTAGGAATTTCAGTAGATACCGCAGTAGATGTGGCTAAAGAAGCTGCTGATTTGGTATTGATGAACCAAGACCTGGAAGTATTGGCCAATGGTATTAGAGAAGGAAGAAGAACTTTTGCCAACACCATGAAATATGTTTTTATGGCTACCAGTGCTAATTTTGGCAACATGTTCAGCATGGCTGGTGCTTCATTAATCTTATCTTTCCTACCGCTTTTACCTAAGCAAATTTTACTCACCAACCTCCTTACCGACGTTCCCGAAACCACCATTGCCACAGACAATGTAGACGAAGAGTATATCAACAAACCTCATCGGATGGACATTGCCTTTATCAAAAAATTCATGCTGGTCTTTGGTCTGCTAAGCTCTATTTTTGATTATTGTACCTTTGGCGTATTGCTTCTGATCCTTAAAGCAAACGAACAACAATTTCAAACAGGTTGGTTTCTTGAATCTGTTATTTCCGCTTCACTCATCGTTTTGGTAGTAAGAACCAGAAATCGTTTTTTCAAGAGTTTGCCTAGCCGCCCGCTATGGATTGCCAACCTTTTGGTAGTTATATTGGTACTGGCAATTCCATATACGCCCTTAGGTGAACTATTTGGTTTTGTGCAACTGCCTCTACAGTTTTATGGCTACATGACAGCCATTGTAATTGCCTACATTATTACTGCTGATTATGTTAAAATATGGTTTTATAAAAAGCTAGCTGCTGGAAATTAAATCACAAAACGGTGCAGAACTTGCCGATGAATGATTATGAAATTTTAGTACCAAAGAAATGGCCAATCAGTGCGGTGGTTACCATGGCTACGGTACCCCAAAAGGCAATTCGTAAAACACTTCTTCCTACAGGAGCTCCACCAGTTTTGGCAGCAATGGCACCTAATATCATTAAAAATAAAATGGAGAAAACATATTGTCCATAAACCATCTGATGCATAGGCATAAAAATAGCGACCAATAAGGGCAAAGCAGCACCAGCTATAAACGATGCGAAAGAAGCTAAGGAAGCTTGCAACGGTTTGGCTCCCGACAACTGCGTAATGCCCAGTTCATCTCGCAAATGGGCTTCCAAAGGTGCTTTAGCCATCAGCTGCCTAGCTACTTCTTGCGCAAGCTCTTCAGAAAGGCCTCGGTCTTTATAAATATCCACCAACTCCTGCAGTTCCTGCGCTGGCATTTGGGCCAGTTCTTGTTCTTCTCTACGAATATCTGCCTTCTCTGTATCGAGTTGTGAACTCACCGAAATAAATTCTCCAGCGGCCATCGACATTGCCCCTGCAATAAGACCAGATATTGCTGCCAACACTACCGTACTCCTTACATCGGTTGCCGCCGCAATGCCAATCACTAAACTAGTGGTCGACAATATTCCGTCATTGGCACCAAGCACCCCTGCTCTTAACCAACCAACTCTATTAATGTAGTGCTTTTCAATCATTATTTAGTTTGATGTTTTGTGGTCTTTTCTTGGGTTTCTATATTTCATTATCTTTCATCACCCTACTCAATACTAGCGGTAGCGAAAGTAAATCATAATGATTTTCGTAAACCAGATATTTATCCATCCACTGATTGGCATATTTAGCCTTAAACTCATACAAACCATGATAGTGCCTAAACTGACTTAAACGTTCGTAGGCAAACTTAATCACCCACTCTGGAACATCCTTAGGTTTATCAATACCCGACATTGAAGCCACTCCCATGTTAAGCGCCTGGGAACCATTTTCTTTTAAATATTCAATCAATTTTACAATTAAGGCATCCATCACACCTGAGGGTGCATCTTCTGTTTTTCGGATCAAGTCATACGTGCCCTCTCCCTGTACATAATCGGGTATGACATTCAAAAAGGCAACTACCTTCTCATCCTCATTTTCAATGGTAATGATTGGCTGCTCCTTAAGTTCGTCCCAATTAAACATACCCGACGAAAAAACAATTTCCTTTCGATCAAGCGAGTGTAACCAATTATCGGAAACCAATTTTAACTTTTGCAACAAACCATCTTTTATAGGTGGTTGATACAAAACGGTCTTAAACCCCTTCCTTTCCAATGCATTAATGGCATTCCTCAGCGATTTCCTGTCTTTCCCTTCCAAGGTAAACGAATTGAGATCTACAATAGCTTCTTGTCCTATCGGCAGCGACTTTTTACCTAACTGATAATAAAGCGGTAAGCTCAATTGATCGATCTTATAATAGGCTGTCTTTAGGCCATTATCCAAACAAAACCTTTCAAATTCCTTTAATATATTTTGAATAGCTGTAGTATTGTTTTCGCATACAGGATCACCTAATGCCACGGCAAAACCTCTAGCTATTTTATAAGCAATAAACCCTTCCGTATCGGTTCCAAAAAAGAAGGACTTATCCTCATAAGACTTGAAATAATCATCTGCTGAACGGCCGAAGCGTTCTAACAAAGCTATTGCTTTCTCTTGCTCTTCCTCAATAGTAGCCGTTTTAAAAATAAAAGGTTTAACGAAAGCATAAAGCAACAAACCAATAGAAATGGCCCCCAATAAATTAATAGAATGTACAAAGCCAGTGGCAAATCTGGTTAAAGGCGCAGGATTTGGCGACAGCAACAAAAAGCTATTTAAAGTACTTTCAACTGCTTCAGTAAAAGAAAAATCAACACCAAACTCCTTAGCATCTAAAAAGTAAAAACCTACTACCCCATATACAACTACGCTTAACAGTATAATTAACGAGGTTTGAATACCGAAATCACGTACTTTAGGATCACTTTTCAGTCGGTAGTTACGTCGAGTAGCTACCAATACAATGATGGCCAAAAGTGCTACGGATGCTTCTTCATAGTCAATCGCTTTAGAAAGGTTTCCGATTAATGAAATGACACACAGTACCAAAGCCAAAAGCCATGCATTACGCAAACCGCGAATAAGGAAAGTAGCGCAACATAACAGCATAATGCCCGCAATGAGCGTGGCTAGGTTGGATAAATGAATGGCATTCATAGGCAAAAAGCCCTGAAGGAAATGAAGCCTGCTAACAAGTGGCGGTGTTAATACCGAAATGATATTTACCAAGCCTAACAAAGCCAGCAAGGTGGCAGGTAAAATACGTAATAGGATATTTCCTCGTGAAAAGCCAAAAGCCGCAAGCCCTGCAAGCAACGTTAACCAAAACTCAAATACCCTGTACAAAACGGTAATGGAAATGGAATCGATGTTGCTAATGCCGTAAGATCGTAACACAAAAATGAGCGAAACCTCCACTGCTCCCAAACCTCTCAAAAATGGCGAAATGGCAAAAAATAATGTAGCAATTACATAACCCGCAATACAACTTTCTAAACCTGCCGAAATGCCCAAGGCTTTCATGGCAATATAAAGGTGTAAAATCCCACATACTTCCACAAATAAAGAGCAGACCAGCGTTACTATAATTTTTTTGAGAGAAAAAGCGCCTAAACTAATTTCCTCTACGATACCTTCAAATTGTGGGCTTAACTTATAAAGTTGATTAAATACCCAGCCTTTTTTCAAAAAGGACCTGGTGGCCAACACCAATAACAATATCAGCAAAATAAGGCCTGCAAAAGCAGCCCAAGTACTATTGGAAGTACTTTTTACTGCCGCTAAATAAAGTAGTACCGGCAAGGCAATAATGGCTAAAGATGCAATGCCTACAATCCCAAAAATATAGGAAGCAAATCCGATACGACTTTTACTGATTCCTTTTTTTTCAATGTCGGCCGTAAAAAATGCCAATGAGGTAATCCCTCCCCCTGGTAAAAAAACACTGACCAGGTTTCTCTTTAAGAATAGCTTTACCCCGTCAAAAACAGAAATATTGGCCTGCACTGCCTTGAAAGAATAAACATACATTAAACCGTGCAAGGTAATATACACACCTGTAACCACTATCCCAAGTAGCACGTAAGTGGGTACAGCATGTTGTAATATTTGGCCAGCCTGTACAATTTCGGCCCTTTGCTTTCTAAAAAAATACGCCGCCAATAAGAGAAATAGAAAAGCTAAAATCTCTTTAAAGTAGTAGTTGTTGGCTTTGAGTGAGAGTTTCATCATTTGAAAATTTTGAGATCATTGACACTTATAAATGTGCCACCTATAATTTTAAAACCTTTTCTACAATAGCGTTATAGTCATTATCAAAATGGTGCCCTCCAGGAAGCGTTTCCAGTACTGCACCTGAATTTCTGAATTTAACCATCGTCTCTTTGTCCTCATCACTACCAAAAATACAGAGCTTCTTAATACTCGTTTTACGCAATTCAGCCACCACATCATAGGGCTCATTATCACTACTTAAACTAAGCATATCGGCCACATGAATTTCAAAATCCGCACGATCATCTGGCGATAATAAAGCCACCGTTTTTGTAGCTTTTTTTATTTGTTCTGGTAGTCTATTCACTATAAATGGTGCTACACAGGCACCAAAGGAATAACCCATAATAGAGAATTTGATGCTTGGCTCTTTTTCTTGGTAAAAGGCTAAAATTTTGGCTATCTCAGTAGCCGTTTGCTCGGGTGTTTTAGCGTTCCAAAAATATTTTTGAGCATCTAGTCCAATCACTTTTAGTCCTTTTGCTGCAAAGGTATTGGCCAAATCTTGGTCAAAACTTGTCCAACCACCATCACCAGAAATCATGAACATCAATTCGTTGGTATATGTTTTAGGTTCTACCAATTGTATAGGCATGTCTGTTTTTAGCGCTGAAAAGGAAGGATTTTTTTGGCTAGGACCCAATATTTTCAAATAAGCTATTTTAAACTGCGGCAACCAATTGTCGGCGATAGAAAAACCATGCCCAACTTTGGGCAAAGTGACCAATTCAGCATTTTCCATTCCCTTTAAAAAAGTTGCCGTAGCATTAAAAGGACAAGTTTGATCTTTTACACCATTAAGTACAATAAAAGGTACCGCCAATTTTTCTACCCTATCCAAATAATAGCTTTTTCCTGGTTTAAGGATATGCGAAGGCAATCCGCTTCCTTTACACAACGGTTTACGAAGATCAATATCAGGGCAAAAACCCAAAGCTATCCCCCCTTTAAATGTGCCTGCAGGTGCTTGGGCAATTAAACCATAAATTAAGGTTGCGCCATAAGAATAGCCAACCAATATGGGCTTTTGATAGCTGGCAAACTTATATTTCTTTTGCAAGGCCATACTAAGCTGTTCAAAATCTGCTGCCGGATAATAGCAGTCCTTCTTTTGCTTGGCCATATAAGCCGCAAAATGCTTAGCATCTATCCCAGCCACCAAAGCGCCTTGCTGTGCTAAAAACTTGGCCATGTTAATTACCCCAAACTGCCATCCGCCATCGCCAGAAACAAACAGTACTAATGAACTGGGTGGAGATTTAGGTTGGTACATGGTGAGCTTCCCAAAGCCTCCATAAGTAAAGGTTTCCTGTGCGCTCAACCTGATATTGAAGAGCATTAACATCAAAATGATTATATTAAATGTTTTAGCGAAAATAGATTTGTTCATATGTTGAAATCGAGCTGATTAAATATAAGAAATTTAAAAACAAATGCACGGAGCTTGCTGATTATCTTAATCTTAAATAACGTGAGTTCGGATTAAGAAAATGCTTTATATGCACCAAACACACTAGTTTTCTGCGGCTATTTATTTTTCTGTCGCTTCGCGGACAAACTTTTATCAAGTAGTTTTTACTGTTTTTTATTTGTCTTAATGCTTTCGCAAGCTCAGGTTTCCTATAGATGAAAAAAGTATGCAAAACCGAAACGATTGAGCTCATTTATACCTTTAAAACCATAGAAACAAATAAATAAAAATCCACGGCTACCGATAAATCGGTACAAGTTGCGCACTGTTCTATTAAAGTCAGTAATAAGGCTTATTGCTACTACCCGAACAGGCCAAGGTCGATTTTAGTAGAACGAAGAGGCTTTGCTAAGGCTGGAGATAACTAAAAATCGTCAAACGCTTATCCCGAACTCGCGTTAAATACTATCAACCATTTATTTCGCTTTATTCATCAAATAGCTGTTCCTAAAGTATCCAGTGCTCACTATATTTACTTTTTCAATTGAAACCCGATGTCCAAAAGCAAACCTTCCATTCCTTTAAAAACCATGTCCGATGAATTCGAAAGAGGAATGTATATCGCCAAGGTATCTGCACAGGAATTGGCTTCTTACGAACCAGCTATGCATGCCCATCGGGATGACTACCATTGCTTTTTCATCCAGGAAGAAGGAACGACCTCCATTGAAATCGATTTTCAAAAATATTGCATTACGGGTCCTGCTATTGCCTATATCCATCCCAATCAAGTCCATCGCATGTTGGCGGCACAGGATCTCAATGTGAATGTATTGATCATTAGCAATGAAAGCCTCCATGTGGAATGGCTAAACATTTTGCAAGAAATAGCACCCGTTATACCGTTAAAATTAGCACCACAAGAACTCGTCCTTTTTAAGGAAACCATTGCTCTGTGCCTTAAATTTTGGGAAAGCAAGCCTGAACAACTTTTCAAGTCAATTTTAAGGGATAGCTGCAATGCTTTAGTAGGACTGATGGCTACCCAATATTTGGGACAAGCAAAGCCTAAGGCCAAATTAAACAGGGCGGAAATCATTACCAGTACATTCAGAACACTTTTGGAACAAGATTTTATCCAATCCAAAAGTCCAGCTGCTTATGCCGAAAAATTAAACATCTCGCCAGTATACCTAAACGAATGCCTTAAAAAAGCAACGGGTTATCCTGTCTCTTATCATATCCAACAACGTATTATTTTAGAGGCCAAACGCTTGCTTTACCATTCAAACAGGTCTGTGAAAGAAATTTCGGCCGAACTTGGCTACGACGATTACCCTTATTTCTCTCGCCTTTTCACCAAAGTGGTGGGAATGTCGGCTTTGAGCTTCAGGACTAAAAACCTCGATTAGTCCAATCATCACCTTGCATTATCCTTTTCCAATCCACGCATTTAGGCTTGTTTTGTAAAAAAACATAGCTTATGCCAAGTGCACCAAAATGGTTGTTCGACGTTGCCGAACGTTTATTGCTTCCAAAAATTCCGTTAATGGAAGTTTCAGTGAGTGAGTTCCTATCTCCAACAATTAAAAAAATACGGTTTAAAGGAGCTTTTGATTCTTTACAGTTCCAAGTAGGCTCATACCTTGATTTTAGGGTTTCGGATACAGAAGCAAGAAGGTATACGGTTTCTTACCTAGACCCTAAAAAGGAAATATTAGAATTTATTGTCCACCTACATGGCGAAGGCCAAGGCAGACAGTTTATGGAGAACTTAAAATTAGGCGATAAAATAGTGGTTAGTGCTCCGCGATCGCATAAGTGCTACGAAAAATCACTCAAAAACTATCTTATTTTTGGGGATGAAACTTCTTTAGCGTTAGCATGTTCTTTCCTGCCTGTACTCATTAACAACGGCCATCAGTTTCATTTCTATTTTGAATTAGAGCAAATCAACCAAGATATTCCCAAGTTACTGGGTATTCCAAATTGTACCGTGTTTGCTAAAGATGGTTCTTTTCTTAACGAAGCCTGGATCAGCGAACTACCTATTTTTCGAAGTTCGACTAGTAACGACACCACTTTTGTGCTTACCGGAAATGCAAAATCGGTACAAGCATTTAAAAAGACCATTAAAAACCAATCGAAGGCCAAAATCTTTTCACATGGTTATTGGCTTGAAGGTAAAAAAGGATTGTAAACCTAAACCTATCATCACATGATATATGTATTTAAAACTTCCGTACAAACCGAAACAGAGGTGCGCTCACTAAAACCCTATTTAGATACCGCATTAGCTGAATTAGATTGGAATTTCGACCTCGAAGATTGCGACCGCATTCTCCGTGCCGATACGCCTTTGGAACACCCAGAAAGAATAGTGGCGATACTTAACCAAAAAGGGTTTGAGTGCGAAGAATTGAATTGAGCTTATTGAGTACTACGGAATACATTCAGCACCAAATGGAAATCTGATTGATACCTCTTAGGATTAAGCTTAAAGTAAAAAGCTCCTTTTTTAGAAGCCGACTTATCTTTTTCCTCTAACTTAATAAGCAGTCCGGTAGACTTTATTTTCCTGTTAAAGTTTCCGGTATCAATCTTCATATCATTCACTTCCTCAAAAAGCACCTGCAGTTGAGGGAGCGTGAACTTTTTGGGAAGCAGCTCGAATAAAATAGGATGTAATGCGGCCTTGTAACGAAGCTTTTTCCATGCATCTGCCACCATCGTATCATGGTCAAAAATGAGTTCGGGGCGCTCGTTAATTGGAAACCACTCGGCATGATAGTCAGCATTAATTTGAGTACTGTATTTGTGGATATCGATCAAGGCAAAATAAGCCACCGAAAGTACCCTTTCTATGGGGTCACGATCTGGCTTACCATATACCTGAAACAGCTCCAGATAAATCCCATCCAATCCAGTATTCTTTTTCAATACCCTAGCGGCAGCATCATCAGTAGTTTCATTTGCGCCAACAAAACCACCAATTAAACTCCACTTGTTAATTTCGGGTTCAAGTCCCCTTTTCACCAGCAGCAATTTTAAACGCTCGCCATCAAAACCAAACACAATACAGTCTACCGCAACTAAATAATGGTCCTGACTTGAATATTCGATCATTGGCGTATAAGTTAATGGAGCTAAAGGTTAATGTCTCAAAAATAATAAACCTTCTGAATTTATTAATAGTCATATTGACTATTAATAGAATTATCCGTAGCTTAGCCCTAACTAATTACCAATCAAATATTAATTTACATGCAGGGGCATCATCTAGACTCAAATCCACATCGGAGATTAAATTTATTAACTGGCGAATGGGTGTTGGTTTCACCGCACCGTACCAAAAGACCTTGGCAGGGAAAAATAGAGGATTTACCTCAGGACAACCGACCTGCGTATGACCCGAAATGTTACCTATGCCCTACCAATAGCAGAGCCGACGGCGATACCAATCCAGACTATCAAGGTAGTTTTGTTTTTAAAAACGATTTCTCGGCACTATTGGAAGATACGCCCGATGAGCACTATAACCAAAACGATTTGCTAGTTGCCCAAACAGAACGTGGCATCTGTAAAGTTATCAGCTTTAGTCCCAAACATCACCTCACCTTACCAGAGTTAAGCTTGGACGAAATCAGTAAAGTAGTAGATCTTTGGCAAAGCGAATTTAAAAGTCTTGCTGATCAGCCTTGGATCAAATACATCCAGATTTTTGAAAACAAAGGCGAAATCATGGGTTGTAGCAACCCGCACCCACATGGACAAATATGGGCTCAAAGCGAACTACCTGTAGAAATCATCAAGGAAAGTGAGCGACAAAAAGCCTATTACGAAAAACACCAAAGCAGTTTATTAAAGGACTATTTAAACCTTGAACTGGAAAAAGGTGAGCGAATTATTTTTGAGAATGATAGCTTTGTAGTACTAGTACCTTTTTGGGCAGTATGGCCTTATGAAACCATGATCATCAGCAAAAGACACGTACAAAACTTGCTGGCTTTTAACGAGCAAGAAAAACAGTTACTTGCTGAAGCATTGAAGGTAGTGACAACTAAATACGATAACCTTTTCGAGACTTCTTTCCCTTACTCGGCAGGCATGCACCAAGCTCCTGTAAACAACGGGGATCATCCTGAATGGCATTGGCACATGCATTTTTATCCGCCACTATTACGCTCGGCAACGGTAAAGAAATTTATGGTAGGCTATGAAATGTTGGCCAACCCACAACGTGATATTACTCCTGAATATGCGGCCAACAGACTAAAAGAACTTTCTACCGAACATTATAAAAGCAAAACACCAGCACATGAATCCACTATCTCTTAAAGACGCGTTCAGAAAAATTTTTGATGCCGAGCCAATGCTCGTTAAATCACCTGGACGTATCAATATCATTGGCGAACATACCGACTACAACGGTGGATTGGTGATGCCTGCTGCCATTAACAAAGCGGTATATGTAGCCATTTCAAAACGAGATGACGAGCAAATCCAATTGTATGCGGAAAGCTACCAAGAAAAATATGTTGGAAGCATTAATGAAGTAAGCAAAAGCGAAAAAGCTTGGGCAAATTACATCCTTGGTGTGGTTGATGGCTTATTGAAACGAGGTCATACGCTTTCGGGTTTCAACCTTTACATTTATGGCGATGTGCCTCTAGGTGCTGGTTTATCGTCTTCGGCGGCGATTGAATGTGCCACTGCTTATGCCTTAAGCGAACTCCATCAACTTGCTATTCCTAAAATGGATTTAGCATTGATTGCTCAAAAGGCCGAGCATAATTTTGCAGGCGTAAACTGCGGCATTATGGACCAATTTGCTTCGGTATTTGGCAAAAAAGATTATGCCATGATGCTTGATTGTGACTCGTTGGAACATGAATATATTCCTTTAAAGTTAGAAGGCTACAAATTGGTACTTTTTAACACCAACGTGAAACACTCCTTAAGTGAATCAGCCTATAATAAAAGAAGAGCACAATGTGAACAAGGCGTAGCTTGGGTTAAAGCACATCATCCAGAGGTGGAATATCTAAGAGATGTCAATCCAGAAATGTTATCGGAATATGTATTGCCTAAAGATGAAGAAGTGTACACCAAATGCAGCTACGTAGTGGCCGAAATAGCCCGTGTAAAAAAAGCCGCAGCAGCGCTGAAAGATGGAAGATTGGAGGAATTAGGCAAATTGATGTTTGAAACTCACGAGGGTTTGAGCAAAGCTTATGAAGTGAGTTGTAAGGAATTAGATTTTCTGGTAGAACAGGTGAAAGATGTAAAAGAAGTATTGGGTGCCAGAATGATGGGCGGTGGATTTGGCGGTTGCACCATCAACATCATAAAGGATGAAGCCATTGAAGAATTAACTACTAAACTTACTCAACTTTACCATAATCAATTTGGTTTAAACTTGAGTACTTATGTGGTAGAAACAGGGAATGGTTCGGAAATAGTAGACTAATGACCTACCCTATTTTTAACGCTTAAAAATAAAATCCTACTTCAAGTAAGTTTATGTTTCGCTTGAAGTAGGATTAATAAATACTTTCTACGCATCAGAATTTTAGACCAAGAACATCAGTTTTCTGCTACTATTTTTAATTCTGTCGCTTCGCGGACAAACTTTTTTCCTGTAGATGAAAAAAGTATGCAAAAAAATCCACGGCTGCGCCCTGTTCTGTTAAAGGAACAGCTATAGCAAATTTGTGCCTCCCGAACAGGCCAAGGCCGATTTTAGTAGAACGAAGAGGCTTTGCTAAGGCTGGAGATAACGAAAAGCTGGAGTAGCCCCTCGCAAAGACGAAAAAAAGGACGTCATTGCGAAGAATGAAGCAATCTTAAAGCATAATAATAATCGAACTCAGGTTAGTAACACCTTACCCCAAACAAAGCGGCAGGTACATTTTCCGAAGGATGTTCTAATGTTATCGTTAAATATTTAGTATGGATTGCCTTATCTAATACAATGGTGTTGAGGGTTTGGTAATTGGCCGTCTTTTCAAAAACAACATTACCTGTATCATCTTTAATGGTGTAATTGCGTACACAGAAAGGCATCACGTCTTCTGGGTGTCCCATTAAAACACTTTCCATTGGATGGTCGTAATCGGTATCAAAAAACAATTCTATCTTTTGAATGGTCTGTGCCTCATCCCAGACTATTTTAAGGCTAGGCGCTTTGTCTTCTTTTGCTGCCACCCATGCATTTGGTTCACTAACAGGTCTGTAAACACCACTTTTAATATTCTCTTTCCCAAATTTGCTTAAGGAAGGATTCAGTTTAAAAGCTATGTTATGTCCTTCTGGACGACGCTGAGGACACCAAAATTCAAACTCATCTACGCCAATATCTTCGGTTGGAGTTTGTTTACCAAAGTTAGATACTGCTTTATTTACCGAATTAAATACAGAAATTACTCCTGTAACTCGTTGTTGAGTAAGATGTAGTTTTACTTTAGGATTTTTATGGAACACGATAAATGCATACGCTGTTTCCGTAAGTTCGGCAGAAAAATCTACATGCAAACAATTACGACCAGGCTGTATCGCTAAGGTTTGTTTTTCAAGAATGATATCAGGCGTATAATTTGCCGATTTCCCACTGATTCGAAGTTCAACTTCTAGTTCCGTAGTTTCATCAGCCTCTGCATGAAAAATCACTTGAGGCACTTTACCCTCGTTTAACGGTAGCATTTGTGCCGTAGCAATCTCTAGGCTTTTCAGTAATTCCGAAGGTAATTCTTCTAGCACGTATTCGCTTGATACCGATAGCTTGGCTGTTTGTACCAAATCTGCTTCATCATTTAGCGCATAGCCAGGAATATGTTGACCACTTTTCAGCAGCTCATCTTGCAATTGACCAATTAGGTTTTGGTGAATGATTTCCGCTGGATTTAAGCCATTTTCCATCGCTACAAAGGCTGCCATGCCCACTGCTTGGCCCACATGTGCCGCCGTTGCCATTACCCTTGTGGAGGCGAAGGCTACGTGTGTAGCACTAATAATGCGTCCCGTAAGGAAAAGATTTTTGATGTTTTTGCTGTATAAGCAACGATAAGGAATTTGGTAAATCCCTTTGCTGTGCCATTGGTTACAGCCCGGTTTTTCACTGAATACACCATCTGCTGGGTGAAGATCTATAGACCATCCGCCAAATGCCACGGCATCATGATGGGTATTTTGTTCGATGATGTCTTGTTGGCGCAACATGTAATCGCCTTCAAAACGGCGGCTTTCTCTTTTCCCAGGAATGGTCCCCACCCATTCCAAGGTCATGGTTTCTGCTTCTGGGAAATTGCCCGAATTTTTAATGTAATTCCAAGCACCGTAAACTACTTTCCACAGCTCCATTTTAATTTTTTCAGTATCATGCACCGTATCTAATCTTCCACCATATTCCAACCACCATAATTTACAGCCATACTCTTTGGTGTTAAAGTTTCTAAAGCGAGGGATTTCGGTAGTGATGTCTTGCAAGGCAAAATTAGGCACCGTAAATTTTACCGGTTTGCCCGTGTCTTTAGTATAGAAATACAAACTATGACCAAGCAATTCGCCATACTCTTTGGATGGTGCAAATTTTTCACCAAACTCATCCGTGCTTTCGGCCCCCATCCTAAAAGCAGCACCTGCTAAAAAGCCAACAATTCCATCTCCAGAGGCATCACAAAACAAAGGTGCATGGATATGATATTCGGTAGAATTTTGACTACAAAAAGCCTTTACTGATGAAATTTTTTCGGGGTCAGTTTTATGTACTTCGTGAACTGCAGTGTTTAGCAAAAGCGTGATGTTAGGTTCGGCCAATATCTTATCCAACAGGATGGTATCAAATATTAAGGCATTACCTTCTTTATTTTTATAGGTGTTTTCCACCAAAATTTCATCGATAACGCCACCTTCTCTGCTCCAACGGTTATTGTTACCCATGTGAGAGGTTGCACCCAAAATCCATAAACGAACTTCACTGGACGAATTACCACCTAAAACGGGTCTATCTTGTACTAAAACTACCTTTACACCTTTACGTGCAGCAGTAATGGCAGTACAAACTCCTGCCAGCCCACCGCCAATCACTGCAAAATCTGTGTTTAATTGATTGGATTTTAAATTACGGGAATCTGTTGCCTCTGATATGATCATATTAAAATACTCGGTTATCTTGGTTATTATAAATTTGGTATGGTTTGGTTTGGTCTGTAAATATATTAATAAATCTCATAAATTTCCATCTCACCGAAAATTATACGTATTAATTAGGGCTAATTACTGGTGCCGTTTACCGTTACAGACAGGTTCTTGTTTACGCCATTCAATGTCAATTGTAAATTGAGTACCACTTGCTGACCATAAGGGATTTTTTTCAAAGACCACTCGTAGGGATAAGCTACCCGTTGCAACGTATTTGAATCAAGATTAGTGGTCAAATTAGCTTCTGCATTTTCCAATGGAGGCGTATCCAGATAGGCATAAATAGAATCCCAACCAAATGGAGACCTTATCCTGAAAACATAAAAAGTGCCCCAATTACTATCTACCGTGGTGGTGTACATCCCTTGTGGAAGCTTGGGAGCCTTGGTTTCCTTAAACGGTGTACTTAACGGAAATGAAAGTGCCGAAACACTTTTTGCTCCTACAGTAAGCTGCGTAGTACGACCATTCATTACGGTAGTGGTTGGTGTACAGTTATCATTAGTATAAAGTTCACTTGATGAATTAGACGCCACTTTCACACTATCGGTAAGGGTTAAACTTACCGCAGCAGGGTTTGGAGATTCATTTAAGGCGATAACCCAAAATTTGTTTTCGGAAATGGCCGTGAGGTAATTCACATCGGGATTACTCGATTGAACCAAATCTTTCTTCAACAGTAATGTAGCTTCTTTATCCGTATAGACTTTACCCTTTCCGCCTCCAAAAATCCGATTGTTGAACCAAACGAATCCTTCCTGTCTACTGTATGGAAAATTGATATTTCCTTGTGAACGTTGCATGGCTTCAGTAACTAAAAAATCAACCGAAAAAGCTAGCTGAGACGGAATATGATGGTAGTAAATGGAAGTGACATCAGGCCCCACATACGGATAATCTGCCTTTAAGGGCACATCAGTAAAACCTCTCGCGTAGTAACCTGGATAGTTGGCAAAACGGCCAATAATGGAATTACGGGCATAGGTCTGAAAAATATCTCGGTTATTGTGTTGGAATATACGAAGCAAGTTAGGTGCCCAGTTAGACATGTAAACGTGTAGAATTTGTGCTTTCGGGAAGAAAAGCGTCACTGGTTGTTCAAACCCTAAGCCCACAGGAGAAACGAGGTCTTGAGCAACCTGCTTTTCTTGTACATCGCCAGCTACACGAGGATAGCCCAAGCGATATTGTTGTGTACCTTTCCACCAAATGGTAGTGGTTCCACTGTAGTTATTACCTGGATGAATGGTTTGCTGATTGGTAGTTACTTTAGGATAAGACCTGATGCCCGCAATGGTATAAAAGGCCGATTTCTCTGCCGCTGTCAGGTAACGACTGTACTTTGTGAGTTCGTAAATATCCATCAAATCCCACCAATTAGGATAGAACGAAGTATTATAAAAACCGTGTTCGTCCAGCGCAGTGGTTTTGGTCGCATATACATCGTTGGTGAGAAACAAATCGGCACCGCGAATGGCATCACTTAACCAGGATGCATTTTGGGTCATTCGGTAAGCCGCCAATTTTTCCGTCCAACTATTGGTAGTGGTTCGCAGTTCTCCATTGGGCAAGGCCAAATCAACCAGCCAAGGGTTAGCCCCTTTCGTCAACTTATCCAAGCCTTCAAAATAGGCCACATTAAACTCCTTACTGTAGGGACTTAATTTGAGCGAACTTTCGGTAGGCGTGTACAAAGTTCCTACTTTGTTAGACCACCTGTAACCACGGCGAGAGAGGGTATATTCGATAGCGGGGAGAGCTCTTTTAAGATACAAATCTTCATCTTCACCAAGTACCGCAGCCGAAAGCAGCGCCAAGGGTGAAGTATTGACCACCACTGGGGCAATCACTGGGTTTTGTTCAATGTCGTAAAATCCTTTCATGGTTGTATCCCAGCCCGATGCATTGTCGTTTTTAATCAGGTCTACCATATTCAATGCCGCATTGGTTAGAGATGTGGTACCTTGCTTACGATAATCCTTAACCTCATAAACTTTGTTGGACAGGTATTCTAAAGCCGCATCCCAAGTATTTGGCAGAGCTCCTATCATAAATTCACGAGTGATGGACTGCCCTGAGTTCAGCTTGGAATCAGCAAAGCCCAGAATGGGTCCAAAAGCCAAAGGCTGCACCTGATTACTTTCGTTTTTAAGGGAAAATCCCATTGGAGACGTTTCGCCTGTAGCCCATTCTAAAGGGAAGTTTGATAGTGCACCTGCCACAAAATAACTATAGGGCGTATTGTTCACCGTAGTTTCAACAATACTTACGGGTTGTGGGGTGAGCGCACTTGGAACCATCAGCGGCTGGTCTGGCAAACGCTGGTATTGAAACATGGGTGGTAGCTGCACGTTCTTTACCGCACTTGACGTAATGGGTTGTAAAGCCGCCACGGCAAAACTATAATAGCCTGTGGTGCTGGCTTGGTAATTAAGCGTTAAACTCAAATGATTAGCCCCTACTGCCAATTTCCAGGTTCCTGTTAGGGTATATCCATTGGTAGCGGTGTAGGTCACATTTATTTGCTCGTCGGATATTTTGGTCACTGCAGTAGCCCTGCACAATAGCAATTCGCCAGCACTAAATGGGTTTTTACCGTTAGCTTGGTCAAATACTGAAAAGGTTTGACCCATGCTTTGAAACGTACTCATTCCTGCAGCATTTTCCCAAGCGGGATTAACCCCAATAAAATTGACATCGGGCGTGGCTTCATGTAGCAAAAAAATCCTGTTGGATTCCACTCCTGTATTCACGGCAGTCCATTGACCACCATTATACAAACTGGTGGTACTTACGATACGAGGTAAATTAGTGGCCGTATCTAGTACCGCAACAAACTGCAGTTTTAACTTGCCATTATTCATTTCGGCATTGGTTGTTGCTGAGCTGGTGATGGGTAGATACGGCGCTGCCACTAAAGCTGAGGGCGGAATTGATTCCAGTTTTTTAGGGCTTAATCTAAAGGCCTGCAATGCGGTTAAACTTTGCAGGTTAGGATTAAAAGAGTTAACAGTGGTTAATAACAAGGCATCGCAACGTCCAAAATAACCTCTGGTATCTTTTATGCGTAAAAGCGTTTCGTTCGTATCAAGGGTAGCAGTGCCTACTTTTTCCCAGTAATAACCATCTTGTCCATGTATGCCAGACTCTTGGCTCATGGCCACTTCATTTACATAAATCAAGAACCGTCGTGTACCAGGTCTATTATCAGGATAATCTCTTGAGCGGGTCCAAATATCATAGGTGCCAGCAGTTTTAACACTAATGGCCGTATAGGCATTGGCGTTTGGTGTAGCGGTTTGTCCCACACTTAAAATGGCCCCGCCCGAAACACCAATTTCATTACTACTCATCCACCTATCGGGGAATTGAAAATCTTCGGCCTCTACTAAAAATGTATTCGCAGTTGTTTGCGCTTTAACTTGTATCAGACAGCTGATTAACAAAAGAAAGCCTGTGAACAATACTTTAAGTTGTTTCATACCTCAAACATTATTGTTTAATAAATTTTGTACTTATCTCTCCTTGTGTGGTGCTTATGCTAGCAATATAGGTCCCTGAAATAAGGTTAACTCGTGGTTTTATCTTTGTAAAGCCAGCCTCTAGCTTAAGTTGTTCCTTGCTTACTACTTTTCCGCCCATATCAACAATCCTTAAGGTGGTTAAAGCAGCTTCGGGCACATTAATGAGCATTTCCAACACTTTATCATTTGGGTAAATGACCTGTATCGTGGCCGCGATTGTATTGGCAAACTGCATGAAACGAACCTCGGATAAGGAGAACTGTCCGTTGGTGTCTACCGATTTTAGGCGATAATAATTTAAACCTTTGAGCGGATTGGCATCTACATATCTATAATGAATGGTTTTATCGGAATAACCATTGGCTAAAACCTTCCCAATTTCCTTAAATTGTCCATCTTCCTGTGCCCGTTGTATTTCAAAGTAAGCACTTTCTTTTTCTGAAGATGAAGACCAGTTAAGTGTGGTGCTAAGATTGTTTTTTTGTGCCGAAAATGACTGCAATGAAATAGGCAATACCTCATTTGGCGGAACGGGCGTAAACGAATAACAAACGCCCCTAAAAACAGTATTCGTGGCTGCTGTTGCTAAAACTACAGGCATGGCCGAAAATGTTCCATTTAAACCGCTGTTGTCTGTAATGCTCACCAACTCTCCACCACCAGCATCGGCAGTACCACTTTTACGAGTGGCGTACATCACCACACTTCCATTAGTGGCATTGCCTGTTATTCCCACATATTGGTCATTGGCAACTCCTATTTTTCCATTGCTTACCCATGTTCCACTAACCAACGAATATTTAAAAACTCCAGCGGTATTATCAGCCACATAAAGCACATCTGGGCCAGGTACAGTATTGCATACATCGGCCAGAAAAAACTGGCAAGGACTACCTGTTGCGGGATAGCCAGGTAAATTGGCCACTGCTTGTCCAGTAATGGGTAGTACACCTGGTCCAACGGTAGCAATTCTGGTATCGCCACTGGTAGAAGACATGTACAACTGTCCATCAAAAACATGGATGGCACGTCCCGTAACGGTGGTTAATGCCGTAGAAGTGGTAGCACCTAACTGTGTATAGCGAACTCCAGTAGTTCCGCCTGTCATCCAAATCCCCTTATTTCCATCGAATACTGCACAACGGGCATTAACGGCCGAAAAGGCATCGGTTACACTGGTAGAAGTGTTGATGGTGCTGTTGGCATAAATAATACCTGCCGTTCTGTTGATGGTACTGCTTACGGAAGTCCCGACAGATGCCGTTCCAAGAGCGGCATCATAACCAAATAAGCAAACGGATTGCCCATCGGGGGATAGTACGGGATAACCTTCAAAAGCATATTTGCCAGATAGGGTTAACTTTTTATTAGTGCCTGAATTGACAACGGGCATCGCAATAGTCCTGATTAAAGTTCCAGAAGTGTTGTACTCATCCAGATAAACAGGTGTTGCGGCAGTGGTAAGCGAGGCACTTCCATCGCCAATTCTGACCACAAATAGATTTCTGTTGGATAAATTTTGAGCATGTAGCTCCAGTACTGTGCAGCAAATCAGCAACAGCAGTAAATAGCCATATCGTTTCATACCATAGTTTGGGTTAGTTTAACTTATTGTACAAGCAAGGGGCATCCTTTACTGCTGAAATATTCTATCACAGCAGTTCGTTTTTATAAATTAAAAAGGATGGTATTCAAATACCATCCTTTTTAATTTATTTCGCAATTTTTGTTTTGGTGATTTCATTACCAATTTTTGAAGCAACAACATAAATGCCTCTGCCAGCGGCAAATGGCACTTCAACGGTATTCCATCCGCTGGTTAGGTTTGCACTTACTTTTGCCAAGGCATTTCCTGAAATGTTGTAGACTTTAATTTCAGAAGTTGAGTTTGTTGAAGCAAATACGGAAACCTGTAAGCTGTTATCTTTCACCTGAACTTTTAAATCGTTTTTCTGAAGGCTCGATTTTACTGGAATTGGACCAAATTCTTCAAAATGACTATCAAAATCAACTTGGCGTAATTTATAATAAGCCGTTCCCGATAATGGTGATAAATCAGTAAATGAATAGTTAAGAATTTCATTGGTAGTTCCATTCCCTTTAACGCTACCTAAGTTGGTAAAGTGCTGTCCATCGCCCGATCTGTAAATCTCATAATGTGAGTTATTCTGCTCAGAAGCTGTAGACCAATTTAAGCGAACACCATTGCTAACTTCCTTACCTGTAAAAGAAAGCAGCTTTACTGGCGTGGTGGTTACGGTTGGCGATAAAGATACGCCACGAAATACGGTATTAGCTGCTGCCGTAGCAATATCGGTAGCAGTAGCCGTCATTACCGCGTGATAACCCGAAGCATCCGTAATTTTAAATAATTTATTGGCTGATGCTGCAAACCTTATACCGTAAAGCGTCACCTCATTTCCAGAGACTACCCCAGTTAAACCCGTATACTGTCCTGCAATCACATTATCCAACACCCAATTACCGCCAACCAATGAATATTTAGCAATCCCATCGGTATTAGCCGAATTGGCAATATATAAGACATCATAGCCAGGTATCGTAGGGTCAAGGTCGGCAAAGAAAAACTCTCGACCAGATGGTGTGGTGGTTGGCATGCCAGGCAAACCTGCGATAGTTTGACCAGTAGTTGTAGGTAAACCTGTACCAACAGTAATTATCGGACCAGCTGTACCTGATATTTGTGAGGCATAAAGCTGGTTATTAAAGATACGCAAAGACCTTCCAGTACGTGCAACTATTGATGTTGCCGTAGTGGCGCCAATAGTGGCCGTATAAATATTTGCCGTCCCTCCTGATATCCATAAATTATTTCCATCCGCAACAGCTGAAGAAATCAATTGTACGTTAAAAATATCTAGGGCAGTGCTTGTGTTTACGTTACCTGTTCCATCAATCACCCCTACCACCCTATTGTAGGTTGCGCTGGCCGAGGTTGCTATTGAAGCCGTACCCGTAGGCGCATCATAACCTGTTAAGGTCAATTTTTTTCCATCTTGCGAAAGCGATAAAAGTCCTTCTGATGAGGAAACACCTGATGTATTTCCATCTAAGGTTAATCGTCTGTTAAGACCTACCACCGTAGTAGGTAAAGCAATGCTCCTGATCAATGTCCCACTCGTGGAATATTCATCAATAAATACAGTCGTAGCGCTTGTTCCCAAGGCTGCCGAACCGTCGCCAACCCGTAGGACTGACAAACTGCCTGCGGTGAATGCAACTTGCGAAAACCCAGTATGGGCGGCCATTGCAAACAAACAACTTAGTAGTAGTTTTCTTTTCATCATAGTTTGGTTTAAATGGTTAGGGTTTTTGAGGCGATAATGAAAGTCCACGGAACACCGTATTGGCGCCAGTTTTAGCCAATACCGAGCGGGTTAATTCGGCAATAGATCCATTGTGACCTGTATTGTCGGTAATTTTAAACAGTTCGGATGAGGTGGCTCCATATTTAATCCCGTAAAGGGTTACTTCATTACCAGATACTATAGCCGTAAGACCAGTGTATTGTCCTTTTACGGTACCATTTGACACCCAAGAACCATCTACTAGAGAATATTTGGTGATGCCATCGGTAATTCCTGTATTGGCAATGTATAGCACATCATAACCAGGGATATTTGGATTGATATCTGCGAAGAAAAATTCTCGTCCAGTTGGACTAGTACCATTGATGCTAAGACCAGGAACCGCAACTGCCGTTTGAGGAGCCGTAGTTGGCAAACCTGTTCCAATAGTCACTAAAGGACCTACCAAACCAGAAGATTGAGAAACATATAATTGGTTTTTAAAGATGCGAATAGACCTGCCAGAACGTCCAATGATAAAAGTTGCGTCTGTAGAACCAATCGTTGTCGCGTAAATATTGGCACTTCCGCCGGCAACCCATACATTATTTCCGTCGGTTACCGCTGAACTGATATAAGCCTTCGAATAAATATTTAGAGAGGTAGCTGTATTTACATTACCTGCTCCATCTATCACCCCAATAACTCTGTTAGTTTGGTCACTTTCTGAAGCAACTACAGCCTCTGTGCCCACTGCGGCATCGTAACCTGCTAATGAAAGTTTCTTAGCATCTTGAGAAAGCGACAAAAGTCCTTCGAAAGAAGAAACACTAGGCGTATTGCCATCTAAAGTTAGTCGTTTGTTTTTTCCAGTTAATGCGGTCGGTAAAGCGATACTTCTGATCAGCTTTCCACTGGTAGAGTACTCGTCAATAAATACCGGTAGCGCAGCCGTTCCCAAAGCTGTTGTTCCATCTCCTACCCTCAACACCGACAAACTGCCTGGCGTAAATGCGGTTTGAGAAAAAGCTGCGCGTACAGCGATGGCAAATAAACAGGTTAGTAAAAGTTTTTTATTCATATCTGTTGATTAAAGCAACGGGTTAGTTAAGAAGCATCTATTTTGAAAATACCACGCTTTAAGTGGAGCATTAGATGATGAGCTTGTGCAAAACCCGTAAGTGAGTTGAATTAAAAGATTTATATTGGTTTGGTTTGGTTTGGTTTTTATTTTAACCAAAAGTATCAGTTATTTTTGTAAAAGCAATTTTTTTTGAAAAAACTTTTTGTTTGAGTGGAGCGATAAGCGGAAGCCGCATAATCTTTCGTCATCCCGAATTTTCGGGATCGTAAAGTGATAAGAGGCCATAACATGTAAATAATTGCTTTAAGATTCCCGCCTACGCGGGAATGACGTTCTAATGAACGGTTTGGCACCATATCCAATTGTATCAAAAACGCATCTATTCACATTGAATCGTAACATCTGATGATTGTTTCTTAATGAACACTAGCCATCATTACTTGCTTGAATCGGTCGTCATCCTGAATTTATTTCAGGATCCTAGAGCCAGAATTTATAGTTTTTTAACGTTCCCACCTATCATGTGGACACATCTCATTTCTCCCCCTTAAATCCCACTCCGAGGGGGACACATAGCGCTTAAGTATTTTGTATATCCGCCCTCTTTGAGAACCTACTCCTATAATTTTCGGAGGGGCAGGGGGAGGAAAATACTGACAACAAATTTTGTGTCCACACGATAGGCCTACACGAGAATGACGCTCTGATGAATGGTTTTGTTACCCTCGGCAAAGGCATCTATTGATACTTTAAAGCCTGATTATTCATAAACAATCAGGCTTTGAAACTATTTCAGTAAAAACTTATTATTACTTCACTACTGCTTTTCTGGAAGCCCTAAATGGAATTAATGCACTTAACAAAATAATTGTGGCGATAACAGCTACCATCTCCGTTGCTTTTGTGGTAAAAGCACAGAGCACAAACAGCAACAACGCAATAAATGCCAATGAAAACGAGATCACCTGCAAGCCAAATTTATTCTGCTTTCTGGTTTCCGCTAGTTCTGCTTCGTCAACTTGTACAACTGTTTCTTTACGTGCCGCCTTACGCTCTTGTAACTGCAAGTATTCTTTGCTAATTAAGCCTTTTGAAGCGGCATAAATCTCGTAAATAAGCAACAAAGCAAATGGCAATAATACCCCTAATAACATTTCACTTCCTCGGCTTAGTTTATAATCAAACACCAAGGGTAGTAGTATTTTAAATAGCAGGTTTACCGCTAAACTAATCATGGTTATCAAAATAGTTACCTTTCCAGTAATTCGCTTAGAGAATAGCGCCCAAATTGGAGGTGCTAATAAAGGGCCACCTGTGATGGCACCAACGCTTAACGTAAATTCGACAATACCACCAATATAAGGTACAATTAAAGCAATGGCAATCATCCCAAAACCGAAGCACCAAGAAGAAGTACGGGCCACTTTCATTAACTTTTCGTCGCTAGCTTTAGGGTTAATGTTACCTTTATAGATATCATTGGTAAACACTGCAGAAACCACATTTAACGCCGTATTTGCTGATGCCGAAGTAGAAAAATACATACCGGTTAATATCAATCCCATTAAGCCTGCCGGCAGTACTTGCTTACAAACCATGAGATAAGCATTTTCAGTTTCGATACCCGATAAACCTGGATTAATGGTTTGATAAATCATAGGTGGCAACATCCATAATACTGGACTTAGGATATATAAGCCTGCAAAAAGAAAGGCCACTTTAGAAGCCGATTTTGGAGTATCCACACTGGTGTAACGTTGCACAAAAGTCCAGTTACCACCAATATAAAAGATGTGATATATCGCAAAAGCACCTATAAAACCCCAAGTGTATTCGCCGTTAACTGGCTGAAAAAAATCATCGGGAACCTTAGTTAAGAAATTCTGTATGCCACCTGCTTCCGTAAAAGCTAACGGAATAATCAACAATACGGCTGCCGTTAAAATCACAAACTGCAAAATGTCGGTCACCATTACTGCCCATAAACCACCAACGGCCGTGTAAGCAATCATCAAGATGCCCAATACCACGGTTACAGGCACCAATGGAAATTCAAGAGAGGAGCCCACTAATTTAGAAACTGAATATAATACCGACCCTTTGATGAACAGTGACACCAACATAAAGATGTAGATGAAGCTTTTTTGAACTTTCTCGCCAAGTCTTTCTTTGATAAATTCAGCTGCTGTTAAACTTCCAGTAGCTTTCCATTTAGGTGCTAAGTACAAACCTGTAACCAAACCACCGATACACATGGTCCACTGAATGGTTACAGCCACCCAACCATACTTATAAGCAATTGAGCCCCAAGCCACAAAAGTACCAGCTGAGAAAAAGCTCATGAACAGTGATAAACCTCCAATGAACCAAGGCACTGCCTCGCCACCTGCGAAAAATGATTTGAGGTTACGACCAGTCCGCGAAAACAGCAGACCAATCACCATGATAAATACTGAAAAAACAACTATAACGGAGGTATCTATGAGCGAGTTCATTCTTAATTAAGTATTGATATAAAAGTTAGGGGTATTAAACGTCATTGCGAGGCACGAAGCAATCCTACAACAATTGCTAGGCAATAAAACACCTCTTTAAGATTGGTTTACTGCGTAGCTGCTTCGCGGTCGTGCCTCGCAATGACGGGGTCTATAAAAAGTTTGTTTTTCTAATATATCCCCAATTCTCGTAAACTATTTTTTATTTGAGTTCTTAATGGTTTGCGCTGCTACTTTTCTCAAATACTTCGCAAAATCTGCAGGAACTTTATTCGGTACAAACTGGATGTTCTCAGGGGAATCTTTAAACAGAAAAGCATACCAGATCAATCCACCTAAGTATCTCCCTGCCTCGTTAGCATGGTTGGCGTCGAAAGTAAATTCCTTATTGTTTTTCCAAGAGTAACCCACGTTCAATGAATTAACCTGATTTGGAAGGTTAGGATATGTTGGGTTGGTAAAATCGAATGCGGTATCTTTTTGATAAGCATACTCCTTACCTGTAGCCACCTCCTCAAAAGCATCTCCCACTGGGATGATTCTTACTTTCAATTGTTTGGCGGCAGCATGATAGGCCTCTCTAGATTTTTGCCACATTTCTGCCTGATTTTGTGCCAACTGCCCAGCAGCTACCCTACCAAAAGTTTTTGCATCAGCGCGATAGGCCCAAGTTTGGTGTAGTACCACCTCTGCTTTTGGCTGAATGGACTTCACGAAATCATAAAGCTTTTGTGCATACGGAGTATAGCTTTCTTTGTCAGCCGAAAGGTAAGAAGCTTGTTGTAGGGTAACAATATCCCAATTCCCTTCTGACAAAAGCGTGCGTAAAGATTTTCCTTTATAGGGCCTGCCTTCAGCACTTTCAGGATTGGCTTCTGCGGCCTCCACATATTTCCAGTGCTGCTCCAATGAATGGCCTCCTAATTCGGCCCTACCAATGATCAAATGCTTTCCTTTTTCTTTAGCCATTTCTGGCAAGTAAGCGGATGCATTTTGAGAAAAGCTATTGCCAATCAAAAATATACGGAGGGTATCGCTTTTGCTTTGCGCATAAGTGAAATTGCTTAACAGCATCAACGCAATTGCCCAAAAGAAAATCTTTTTGGCGCTCTCGATCTTTTGTACGATCATTTTTGTGTAGTTCATTTGTGTAAAATAATTTTCGAATGCTATATCTACCTTGTCAATTGAAGTCATCAATAAAAAGCAAACTGGTTTGGTCTGGTATGGTTAAAAATCAAATTTATGAATTATTTCTAATTTTCAAAATCAATTCATAGGAAGTATCTCGCCTTTGATTAATATTTTGCCAAGGTAGGCTACCGTTTTCTGGTATTTAGCTGGATTAGCCGTTATATCAGCCGACTGACTTTCTCCCAAAATTTGCTTTTTGTCGGGGATGATATCAGACACCGTAAACTTCACGGTGTGTATCCCATATGGTAATTCAAAAAATTCTGCCTGCCCCCTATACCTGTTATTGCAATAGAAATTAAACCTGTTGATCAGGTCTTCGGTATTGTTTTCTGTCTGGGTTTTCAACACCAATGTTCCTGCCTGTTTATGGATGGTTGTTTTCTTCCCATCAATTTCCAAAGTGAGCTGCCCTACTTCTGGGCCACCGATGTCAAAAAAACCAATCATGTTGCCCTTAAATTTAAACGTGAAGTATTCTCCAGGTTTTTCGGCCTTCATTACATAAGGAAACCAACCTGCAAACTGTTTAAAATCTGCTAGTCCATTAGGGTCAAACTTAGTCCAGCCCTTGCTAAACTGAGCGACAGATGGGGCAAGCATTTTCGCTTCTTCCCAATTATCTGCCAATAATGGCTTCGGCAATTCGTGCTTTTTATTTTCGGCGTAGTCCTGCATTTTAAGGAATGACCGTGCAATTGCCTGTGCATATAAATTCCCTCCTGCTTCCACCGGGTGCGTACCATCGTTAGAAAAAATGATCTTGTCTGTTTTGGTTCCTGCTGGTGCTTTCCAAATGAGCTTATCTTCCTTTTCGAGCATACTTGCTTCAAGGCCCATGTGTACCGAAGGTATTTGATAGTAATCTGCTAGTTTTTCAAGGCCAAGAATATTCGGTGGGATTTTTCCGCTGGCGTAGGTCTTGGTCTGCCCGCTGTAAATAGTGTAAAGCAAACAAATATCCGTTTGGGGGTTGGCTTTCCATATCTGTCTAATGATGCCTTCCATGCCTTCTGCAAAAGCATTGTTAACAGCAAACTCCACAAAAACCAAATCGGGTTTGTACTGCAATACTTGCTCCTGAATTCTACAAGCACCCAAATCAGTTCCTGTACCTGATATCCCTGCATTAATAAACTGCATTTTGGTATTGGGGTACATTTCTTGGATGAACTTAGCCGATTGCATCCTGTACAAATTAATACCACGGGTAATGCTTCCACCTATGTATCCTATCACCACTGGCTGTTTCTTTTTCACCTTGTTAAAAAAATTAGGAAGCCCCTTTCTCACAAAAAAATCATTTGGATTCTTAAAAGTACCAGGTGTAATTGTAGGGGTTGCGGGTACTGAAGGATCAAAAAACAAGGGTAATGCCCCCGCTTGACTGGCAGCAATAAGTCGTTCCCGTTCTTGAGTTTCTTTACTCACGGTTGTATTTTTTTGCGCATAACTAGCTAAAGAGAGCATCAATCCGAGTGTTAAACAAGCTTTTTTATAAAACATCGTCAAATTCATTTTTGATTTTATGGTTTTACGCCTTCCAAAGTAAGATGAACCTGGCGTACATCATCCTTATCTTTAGTTTTCAGGTGTACACTAATATTCACAGGCTGATGTGGATCGATTTTATTAAAGGACCATTCGTAAGGATAAACCAAGCATTTAACCGCAGTAGATGCATCATCATTAATGACCAATTCTGCCTCGGCGCCCGTTAGTGGCGAAGTACTTAAATAGGTATAAATAGAATCCCAACCAAATGGCGAGCGAATTCGGAAAGCGTACAAGGTGCCCCAAGGTGCTCCTAAATTAATTTCTTTCATCCCCTCTTTTACTGGCAAAAGCTCTTTTTCTACCATGTTGGTTTGAAGAGGGAAAGCATAAGCCACCATACCTTTTCCAGCTATTGTTACTTTTAATTTATAGTCAGCCGACAACTCGCCTACTGGCTCAGAAGTTTGGCCTTTATAAAGTTTAATTCCCGTATTTTTAATCCCTATTTCGTTGGCATTAAGGGTGAGGTTAAACTGTTGCTGCTTACTGGACTCGTTTAACAAAACAACCCAAAAACGGTCCTTTGATTTAGCGGTAAGGTAATTGATCTCAGGAATATCAATGGTCACCAAGCCTTTTTTCAACCAAATGCTGGCATTGGTATCGTCGTAAATGGTTCCTTTTCCGCCACCATAAATGCGATTATTAAACCAAACAAAGCCTTCTTGCTTGCCCCAAGGGAAATTGATACGTCCTTGCGATCTTTGTACAGCTTCGGTTACCAAAAAATCCAAGGTAAAAGCCAGATGTGGCGAAATATGGTGATAGTAGATCGAATTGATATCAGGTCCTTTGTAAGGATATTCGGCACGGTAAGTAAGGTCTGTGTAGCCTGTAGCATAATAACCAGGATAACCAGAAAAACGTCCAATAATAGAGTTACGAGCGTATATTTCAAAAATATCACGCTTATTATATTCAGCCATTCTTAGCAAATGCGGCGCCCAGGTTGACATGAAAATATGTCGCACGTTTTTATTCGGCAAAAAGAAGGTACTAGGTTGCTCTAAGCCAAGCCCCACAGGAGAAATTAAAGACTGTGGAACTTCTTTTTCTTTTACATCTCCGGCACGACGGGGAAAGCCCAAACGAAATTTATCGCCATTTTTCCACCATAAGTTGGTATTGCCTTCATATTGGTTCCCTTCGTGGATCAACTGCATTTTATCTTCAACCGTTGGATACGAACGGATACCCGCGATGGTAAAAAACGAAGCATACTCTGCTGCCTTTGCAAACGAAGCATCTTTAGTCGCTTCATAAAGGTCCATTAAATCCCACCAATAGGGATAAAACGAGGTATTGTAAAATGGTTGGGCAGTAAGCAAATTACTTTTAGTGCCATACACCTCATTCTGCACAAAGTCTTTGGCATGCGAAACGGCTTCATTAAGCCATTTTTTATCTTTTGTAAGGCGATATGCGGCTAATTCTTGCGTCCAAGCTGGGATGTTTACCGAGTAGCCCGAAAGTTTGCGGGGCAACTGATCTGGCATGGCCACTTGCAACAACCAAGGGTTTTTGTGCCCTAGCAATTGATTAAGGGATTCGAAATAAGCCGTATTAAATTGTACGTTTTTGTAGGGATTTAACTCAAGCGACTGCTTGGTAGGGTTATATGGTGCACCTACCCCAGTTGCCCACCTGAACGCACTACGGGACAAGGTGTATTCTATGGTTGGCAATGCACGGGTCAAATATAAATCTTCATCTTTGCTCAATACCGAAGCCGAGATAACCGCTAAAGGCGATGATTGAGCTACGGTTGGTGCAATTTTTGGATCTGCTTCTATATCATAAAAACCTTTCAGTTTTGGATTCCATCCCGAAGCATCCTCATTTTTGATCAGATCGATGATGTTAAAGGCCGCATTGGTTAAAGAGGTCGAATCCTGTAAACGATAATCTTTTACCTGATAAATATGGGTAGAGATATAAACCAAAGCTTCGTTCCAAGTGCCCGCAACGGCACCAATGTTAAACTTTCTTTTTAACGTTGCTCCTTTCAGCAATTTCGAATCGCTTAAACCCAGCACTGGCGCAAAAGCCACAGGCTGTACTTCATTCAATTCGTTTTTTAGTGAAAAGCCCATGCGTGAGCTTACATCTTTTGCCCAATCCAAAGGAAACTCATCGGCTACGCCTGATACAAATAAACTTAGAAGTTTACTGGTATTGCTTACCTCTACAATAGCCAAAGGTTGTGGTGTCATGGCACTAGGCACCAAAAGCGGTTCCTGCGGAATACGGGTATAATTGAACATGGGAGGCAGCTGCACATTTTTCACGTTATTGGTAGCAATAGACTGAAAAGCCGAAACCACAAAGCTGTAAAAGCCTTCTTCTTTGGCTGCATACTCCAAACTCAATTCGTAATTAGCCGATTCAGGTTTCAGTTTCCAAGTGCCTTTTACTTCATTTCCATCTTCAGTTAAATAGTTGATTTTAATCTCTTCGGACGATACTTGTGCAACGGATGTTGGTTTACACAAAAGCAAATCGCCAGCAAAAAATGGATTTTTAGCCCCACTTGGATCCATTACCTGGTAAGATTTCCCATTGGAAGAGAAGGTAGTGATGCTCGTCGCATTTTTCCACGAAGCATAATAGGGACCAAATTCTATTTTGGGCTTTTTAGCTCTTAACAGGAAAATCCTATTTTCTTCTGCATTTTGGCTAAGGCTTACCCATTTGTTATCCTGAAAAACTTCGGACAAGGCAACAATCTGTTTTTGATTTGTCTTGGCATCCAACACTTCTTGTATGGTCAATTTTAGCTTACCATTGGTTAAGGTGCCAAGTACTTTTTCTTTTTTAGTAAAGCGAATTGGGGTAGTGATATTTACCTGCGCTTGGCTTGCTGCGACCTGAACAGGCTTTAGATAATAGCTATTAAGCGATTGCTCCTTTTGGTTAGGGTCAAAAGATTCATCGGTGGTAAAAAAAACAGCATCACAACGGGCAAAACTTAGCTTGGTATTTTTTAATCTAAGTAGATTTTCGCCAGCATTTAAAGTTACTTTTCCTACTTTTTCCCAATGATAGCCTTCTTTTAAATGAGCGCCAGATTCCGTAGTCATTGGCTCATCATTACAGATCAAAAGGTACTTTCTTGTCCCTGGTTTATTTTCAGCGTAGTCTCTTGATTTGGTCCACACAAAGTAATTCCCCTTGTTGGCTATTTTAACCACGGTAAATGCATCACTAGTTTGCTCTGCAGCAGCAGATCCTATAAGTGCTCCTTTTCCTGAAACATTTGCCCCTGCTTCTTTACCAAAAGCCCAGCCTCCCGGAAATTGAAAATCTTCGGCTTCTATCAGATAGTTTGTTGGTGCTTGTGCGTGAGTATTCACCGCGAAAAAGCAAGCAAGGAATATGGTAAAACCTATTTTCAAATATTTTCTATCAGTATTAACCCCTTGTTTCATCATCAATAATTTAAGGCAATCACTTTTAAACCATAAGCTTCAATTTCGATATTCCAAGCTGGATCAGTAGCAGCTAATTTTTGCTTTTTTGAATCTGGGTTCACAAATACAGCACTTTTAATTTTACTTACCGAAGCTCCCTGAATTTTTTCGGGATTGATATGAATTTTCGTGCTTAGCGGCTTGTTGCTGTTATTGAGCAAAACCAAAAAGCATTTCTTTTGAGTGGTATTAATGGCTTCGATATAATCCAAATAAGGGCTATCTGCTTTGAGCAAACCATCACTAAGCATTAATGAAACAGGCGTGTTATAAACTTTCCCTTGGGCAAAGCCATAACTTTGATGCGGCCCTACTTTTGGCGTAATAAATCCTCTTGGAAAGGCAACTTCGCCATGAGAACGGAGCTTTGCCTCAGACAAAAGGTAATCGGTAATCCAACCAATTTGCCACCAAGCATGATGAGGGAATGAACCTGGCCCAGCGTTCATGGCCGTCCAGTAATAGGAAGCTACGCTTGTCTTTTTGTCTACAAAAGCATCTCGACCCCATGCAGCGGCCCTTGCCATATCTAAGTAAATAGGATCTTTGGTGAGCTCATAAATACGCACAAACAAACCTGCATGACTGGCCAATAAAATTGGTCCTAGAGAATTTGCAGAGCCTATGCTTCCGCCATGTTCAAAGCTTAAGCCTACTTGGCTAATTTCCCAATCTTGTCGGTTAACACCTTTCACGGTTTTCACCTCTTTTGTGGGAATTGGGTGCGTATAAATAGAAGTGGTATAAAATTTAGCCGCTTTAATGGCCGACTTTAGATAAAGGTCTTTTTTGGTAAGTTCGTACAAATCCAATAATGCTTGGATACTTTGTCCTGTAGCAAAATCCTGAACAAATCTGGTGTCACCACAAACGCCTAGAAAATGGCCACTATCCACCGCTTGTTTGATATACCAATCGGCACCTTTACAAGCGGCCGTCAAATATTTTTGATCACCCAAAACTCGATAAGCAATCAGCAAGCCGTAAAACGTTGGGCGTAAATCTTGAAGTTCTGTAAAGAGCTGCTTTTCGGTCGCATGGTCATAAGCTACTGCCCACTCTCCCTGTTGCCCTTGCCAAGCCAATAATCGCTCTGCCCCTTTCCTCAATTTCTCTTTTAATTCGGCATCGCCTGGTTGAAACAGCAAGATGTTACCAATATCCATCATGGTGTAATAGGTTACACCAATAGGTTCTACGTATGGTCCCCACTCTTCTGTAAACTTCTTGCTTTTGGATAGGTAATATTGCCCCGCAGCAGAGCCTTCAAAAAAGCCTGGCTTTTCCTCTTGCTGGAGCAATTTGAAATTACGCGCAAAGGGTAAACGTTGTTTTTGTAAAACGGAATCCTTCATGATATTCGCAAGCATCCACATCGCTCCGTAGTCAGAATTTTTCATCGCATCTTTATCTGAACCCAATACTCCACCAAGATAGGCCTGTGCACCAATCGTTAGGTTTTTATATTGTTCGGTACGCCACATAGAGGTTTTGTCGTCTACCACGTATTTATGCATGGCCAAAACGCGGTCTGTTAGCGATTGCGAAGTTTGTTTTAAGTCTAAAAAGTCCTTAAAACGATAAATATCATAAACGGCATGTTTAAATACCGTATACCAATCTGCAGCTTGAAGTGAGTACCTAAAAGTAAAGCTTGTGGTTTCTCCTTTTTTAAGGAAGGATCCTTTTTGTCCTAAAACTGGATGATAGGCCGTTGGTGAAAGTTTTGCCTCTCTATTCATCAACGAAAGCCCCAACAACCATTCATTATGGGTATTTTTATCCTTGTTCCAAGGATTTCTTCCCATACCTGGTTCGGGAATAACGGCCATGGTTACCCCATTTTTTGAACTGATCAATGGTGAAAGTGTACTTGCGGTACGTTCTCTCACCACAATTGGCCTATCTGGAATTCCTTGTCCGTAAGCATAGGCTTTTACCAAGTCTTTTTCTAGCGTTGCTCCCTGAAAATATCCAGGCATTAACCCCCAAGATAATTGCTCATTTGAAACCGTAGCCAAGGTTGGACTCGCTATAGAATAATAGCCGTCTTTGTTGGCTTTCAAGGTTATTTTTACCGTAATATCCGTAGGGAATTTTGGATCAATTTGCCATAGCGCGTTAATACTTGCCGTGCCTGTCTCTTTAAAGAAGTTGAGGGATTGATCTTTATTTTTGGTGATCTGATCTGGATAGAAATGAATAGCCTCACCTGCAGTATTCAACTGTACTGATTGCGTGACCTGACTCCAATGGGAAGTAATATACTTATAAATAGGTTCAGGGAAATTTGATTTTTTGCCCTCCTTATCAAATAAGGGAGCCTCCACAGTATCTGGTTTAACGGGGGTATAAAGCAACGTATAATTCCCCTCTGGATTGGGTAGCTGTATCCATTTTTGTTGGCCTTTAACTGCAATATTGGTAATGCGCCACCCTTTCTCTCCTTTTTTCCATCGGAGGTCCAGTTTTGAGCCTTTCAGCAATAGTTCCTCACTACTTTGCCAAGCAATATTACTGAAGGCAATAATGGCAAGGCAGCTGATTAGGCCGGTATAAAACGCATTTTTTTTCTTAAAAGTCATGGCTAAGCAATAGGGATTTTTGTTTTAACGTGAGACGTCATTGCGAGGAACGAAGCAATCTTAAAGCGGCAGTTTTATTACCTAGCGATTGTTGTAGGATTGCTTCGTGCCTCGCAATGACGATTAGTTTTTTATCATTGAACAATAGTTAACGTCAATTCTTTTACGGTTTCCTTAACAGATGAACCCAACCTGTTTGAAACCAAGAAGGAAACTTTATAGACACCTGCTTTATCGTACTTGTAAATAAAATCAGAAGGCTGCGTACTGATGTTTTTAAGTACATAACCTACGTCTGACTTGATAAAATTGGGATCTAGTTGCTTAGAAACCACCCAGTCTTCATTATCATCCGATCCTACCGTGCCACCATACATCAATAACTGTGCACTGGTAATGGTCCAAACTGCCGCTGGATTTTTATAGTTGATTCCCACCCAACCTGCATCCGCCATTACGGCCAGTGGCGTAACCGAAGTACCCCGAACAGAGTTGGCGTTAAAAGTACGGATGACCCAACGGTTTTGCTGAGCGGTGGTTTTCACATCCGTATATTTAAATGCTACAGAAATTGGCTTTCCTAAGTCAGAAAAATCAGATAGATCGATGGTACCAGAAGGCGTATTATCCGCACCAGTAGAAAATACCGCACGACTGGAAACATCGGTCCATTTTGCTGCACTAACAGTAGTCGCATTAATGGCACCAGTAATGTCTGAGGTAACCATTAACGAAAGATTTTGTCTTACTCCCCTATCTACCAACGAAGTAAATTGAACTTGCAACTTACCTGGCAATGAGGTACGGTTGCGGAACTCATATTTCTTTCCGTCTTCTCCAGAAAAAAAGGTAATGTTATCTGGGTTTCCTGAAAATTTAAAGGTTATTTCATCACCAACTTTATAAGTTAAAGCGGCAGTGCTCACCTCAAAATCAGGCTTTTCTACTTTATCTTTTGCACATCCCGATAAGACAACCAATAAAGTACTTATCGCAAAAATCAAGTGTTTCATTTTTTTAATTTTTATGGTCATCAAATTTTACCAGCCAGGATTTTGATCATGAACGCCAATCCCTGGATTAAGCACCAATTCTGAATTTGGAATTGGGAAAAGGAGATTTCTAGCCGAAGTATTTTTACCCGCCGAGCTTGCATATCTCCAGTTAGATGGTGCATTGGCTGTGATCTCTGTGGCCAAGGTATTCATCCTATTTACATAAATACCCCAACGTTTTAAATCATGTTGTCTCATCCCTTCAAAAGCAAACTCCCTAGCTCTTTCATTTTGGATTTCTTCCAAAAATCTAGCTGGCGCTAAACCCGTTGCCACATCAACCGTAGGATCTGCTACGTTTACTGGCTTGTTATGCCCTCTTCTTCTTACTTGGTTCAGGTAGTTTTCAGCCAAAGCGTTAGGCCCATTATTAATTGCGTTGGCGGCTTCGGCATACATCAACAACACATCCGAATAGCGCAATACAGGGAAATTAACCCCATTAAAGTCTTTTGTTTTAGGCATTACGCTTTCATAACTTCTACGCCATTTGCCAATGTTACGGTCGTAAATTTGTGCGCTTGTCCAAGCGGTTTGGGTAGTTACGTTATTGGTAGTCGTGTATCTAAATGGCGCTATACACCAGTCACGTCGCACATCAGTAGCATCATACAAATTATATAAACGTGCTGTAGTGTTGATACTTCCAGTAGAGTAGCCTGGATCAACCAAATCTGTACTGGTAATACCATTGCTAATTCCCAAAGTACCTCCCTGCATAAAGGTACCTGTATTATTACCATAGAAACCTATTTCCCAAATACATTCCTTTGGATCCTGTAAATCTTTGGCTGCGTTAATAAAAATCTGTTTGTAGTCGGTATTTAAAGCATGTCGGCCAGAGTTGATTACCTTTTCAGACCATTGTAAGGCTTCGGTATATTTGGTTTGATCGTACAAAGGTTGTCCCGCCATGGTTAAACAAACTTTTGCCAATATACCCGCAACTGCAGATTTGGTTATTCTTTCACTGTATTCAATGCCAGTATCTGTTTTGTCGGCAGGGTCTTTTTTAATATCCAACACCAAAGGATACGCCTCAGTCATATCTTTTAAAATCTGGGCATATACCTCCTTTAGTGGTGTTCTTGGCAATGGTACTTCTGTAGGACTTTTGGTAGAGGTTAGTTTCAACGGCACGCCTCCAAAATTATCTGCCAATAAAAAATAGTAGTAGGCTCTTAAAAACAATGCTTCTCCACGCACGTTGTTTCGTCTCTGCTCATCCATTACCGGCTTATTGATATTTTCAAGTACTGCATTGGCACGATCAATTCCTTGATAAAGTGCTTCCCAAAACCTACCAATATCCACATGTGCTGCGTCAAAATCTAACACATAGATAGAAGCTGTAGAAACATTTCTATAGAAAAACTCATCGCTAATAGCCAAATAGGTAAACAAGCCCCTTCGGTAGATTCTTTCATCGGCCAATTTATTATATACTCCCACCAAAGCGGTATTCAATTCGCTTTCGGTATTAAAATGATTTTCTGGTGTTTTAAAATCAGTTGGTTCTGTTTCTAAAAATTTCTTGCAGGAAGCGAAGGGCAAGGCCAGTAAGATGCACATCAAATAAATAATCCTTTTCATGTTCAATTTTTTAAGTGATTATGATTTATAGTGTAAGATTTAGTCCAAAAATGATTGTTCTTGCTTTCGGGTATGCTGACCAATCAAAGCCAGGAGTAAGTGCCGAAGCATAGGTAGAAACCTCTGGATCAAGTCCTGAATAATTGGTCCAGGTGTACAGGTTCTGTCCTGAAGCATAAACCCTGAAATTTTTAATCTTTAGCTTTTTAAGCAGAGACTTACTAAGGGTATACCCCAAAGAAACTGTTTTTAACCTTAGGTATGAGCCATCTTCAATGGTCCTAGAAGAATAAACTAATGGTCCCTGTCCGTACACCTTATAAAGTTCATTGGTTTGGTTCTCTGGTGTCCAGCGGTTAGCATAAGAGGCAAACATGTTTAATGAATTTCTATTTTCGCCACCTTCAAATTCAATACGATTGGCATTCAGCAATTCATTTCCGTATGACCATTGAAAAAATACGTTAAGGTCAAATCCTTTGTAGGTAAAATTATTAGAAAAACCGCCCGTATGTTTCGGATTGGGATCACCAATAATGGTTTGATCGTAACTGTTTACTTGTCCATCGCCATTAATATCTTTGTATTTAATAAAACCAGGCTGTATGGTTGTTCTGGACTGGCCATTATTAGGTACATTATCTTTTAGCACATAGCTGCCATTGGCCAATTGGTTAAAATCGCTATACTGATATACACCATCCCAAACATAACCATAAAACTGTCCTATCGGACGACCTGGAATGGCGATGTATGGATAGGCGTTGTTGAAGTTGCCCCAGTTGATTCTAGACAAGATAGATGGATCTTCCTCTGTTAACTCCAATACTTTGTTACGATTAAAGGAAATGTTAAAGCTACTGTTCCACGAGAAAGTTTTATTCTTCACATTGGTAGTATTCAAAGTAAACTCAAAACCTTTGTTACCAACCTTACCAACGTTTCGCATTCCATTTAAAAAACCTTGCGAAGGCGCTAATGACGAATTGATCAGCAAGTCGTAAGTTCTTTTATCATAGTAATCGGCAGTTACAGAAATGCGGTTTTTCAACAAACTAACGTCTAAACCAATATCGGCTTGAGAAGTAGTTTCCCATTTTAAGTTTTTATTTCCCAAAAGATTTGGAATAGACCCGTTCACAGGACTGTTGTTAAAGTTGTAGCCAGAGTTGGAAATAATTTGATAAGATGACAAGTAGGCAAAATCAGTTACCCTGTTGTTTCCAGTTAAACCGTAGCTAAGCCTCAATTTAGCACTGCTAACTGGCTTGATGCTTTTCATAAAAGATTCATCGCTCATTACCCAAGCGAAAGAGCCTGAAGGGAAATAAGCCCATTTGTTGCCGGGTGCAAATTTAGAAGAACCATCTGCCCTGAACGAAGCGGTGAACAAATACCTGGACTTATAGCTATAATTCAACCTGGTGAGGAACGACATTAACGCCGATTTTGAACTGGTAGAATATACGCGACTAGGGACACCTTCTTCGATCCCGCTAATGCCCAACGATTCGTTAGGTACTTGTGTAGCCGCAAAACCAGAGCTGAAAGCTGATATTTGTTGAAGGGTAAAACCAGCAAGTGCCGTAATGTTATGTACTTTATTGATATTTCGTTTAAAGGTCAGGGTATTTTCACTCAAATAGTTATTCAAGTCGTAATTCATGATGGAACCATTTACCCCATTACTACTTGATAGTGGATTACCCGATCTGGTATTTGAATTGTTAAATATTTCTTTTCTGGTATCTCTTTTGGTCACACCGCCAGAAGCCCTGAAAGTAAAATAATTTGAGATTTTATATTCGGCATAAGCATTGGCCAATATTGCATTCACAAAAGCCGGATTATATTCGTTTCTGGTAGATATGGCGGGGTTGATGCGATATTCTGCCGTAGGATTTACATCTGGATCGAAAGGCTGCTCCACTAGTTGTTCATCGGTCAAGGCATCACCAGTAATAGGTCGGTATCCCCAAACACTGTACATTAAGCTTGCGGTTGCACTACCATTTTGCTCCGTAGCAATGGTACCATAGGTTTTAGTGCTAGAATAATTAAGGTTAATCCCTACTTTAAGTTTAGTGTTAATGGTCTGATCTAATACAATTCGGCCTTGATACCTGTTAAAACCACTGTTAATGATGATTCCATCTTGATTTAAAACAGAGCCCGAAATTGAGTATTTGGTTTTATCTGTACCACCATTAATGGATAAGAAATGGTTTTGCATAGGCGCCGTCCTGAATACTTTGTCTTGCCAATTGATTCCTTTTACATTTCGGTAATATTCTAAATCTCTTCCGTCTTTCAAATAAATTGGCGTATAAACCGCCGAATTAAATTCCAATTGATATTTAACAAACTCATAAGGACTTAATAGCTCTTGCTGTTTAAGGTTTTGCTGAATACCGAAATAATTCTGATAAGAAATGGTAGGATCTCCAATTTTTCCCTTTTTGGTAGTGATGATAATTACCCCATTTGCACCTCTAGCTCCATAAATGGCGGTGGCCGAAGCATCTTTTAAGATATCGATCGATTCTACCTCGGCAGGATTAATCACATTATTGGTTGGGTCTTCAATTGGAAAGCCATCAATCACGTACAAAGGTGAATTGCTTTGGGTAATGGAGTTGTTTCCCCTGATAGAAATTTGCATAGGTGCTCCCGGTTGACCGTCTGAAGCGGTTACCTGAACTCCTGCAACCCTTCCGGCTAGAGCATCTTCCAACGAGGCTACCGGTGCTTTTTGCAAATCCTCGATACTCACTTGGCTTACGGCTCCTGTTAAATCTCTTTTGGTAGTAGTGCCGTAACCAATCACTACAATTTCATCCAAAATCTTTAAATCCTTGGTAAGCTTTACACGGTAAACGGTAGCAGCGGTAATGATAACTTCTTTAGTGATAAAGCCCGTGTAAGAGAATACCAAGGTGCCTTTTAGTTCTGGAATGGAAAACTTAAAAGTTCCGTCGCTATTGGTTTGTGTTGTACTGTTGGTTCCTTTTAATTTAACGTTGACACCGGGTATTGGTTCACCCATATCGTCGGTTACCGTACCCGTAATATACACTGGTGCGGGGAGAGCATTAGATTTGAGGCGCTTTAGTGCATTCACGTTTTGAAAGCTCAAAACAGCACAGAGTAAAACAACATAAAATTTCATCACATAATTTGGTTAGTACAACATATTTGGTTAAAAATCTTGCCTTTGCCTTGTTCAACAAGACGGTTTATTTTAAAATGATTGCTTTCTTTAAATGGATATTTGCGGAAGATGACCCAATTAGGATTTCAAACGCCCCTGGATCATATCCAAATTTTTTGAGTTTGGTTTTGTAATAAGCAAAAGCTGATTCATCCAGTTTAATGGTAATCGTTTTTGTTTCGCCTTTTCTCAAAAACACCTTCGAAAAACCTTTAAGCTCTTTAAACGGACGTGGTACAGGACTAACCACATCTCTCACATAAAGCTGTGCTACCTCTGCCCCATCACTATTTCCTGTATTGCTAAGCTTAAAGCTTGCTGTTGCCTGAGGCGATTTACCTTTGCTGCTTACCGTAACTTTCAAATCACTGTATTTAAAAGAGGTGTAAGACAATCCAAAACCGAAAGGGAACTGAGGAATCACGTGCTTTGAATCGTAATAACGATAGCCCATAAATATACCTTCTTTGTAACTCACCCTTTTGCTATTAGCCTCGTCGTAATAATAGTTAAAAGCAGGGTTATCTTCCCATTTTTTCTCGAAACTGATTGGAAGTTTGCCACTTGGATTAGTTTTTCCAAAAAGTATTTCGGCAATGGCGGTTCCCCCCTCTTGCCCAGGATACCAAGCAAACAACAATCCTGATACTTTGGAAATCCATTTTTCCATGGCCACATTACCGCCTGCATTTAAAACCACAATGGTTTTAGGGTTAAGACCTGCAATCACATTGATCAAGCTATCTTGGTAATCAGGCAGTTCAAATGGGCGGTCATTTCCTTCACGCTCGCTACTTTCATTAAAGCCCACACAAACAATGGCTGCATCTGCACTTTTTGCTGCATTGATGGCTTCTGAGAAATCGAGCACATCTGGAGCCCACGCAAAATTGATATCTACTGGATGTGGACCCGCGTAATATTCAAGTTTTACCGCATATTCTTTACCAGCTTCTAATTGCAAGCTTATACTTTTAGTGGTGATGCCCTGGTCTTTCCAAAGGTCAATTACTTTTTCATTTCCCACTTCAAGTCTAAAACCGTCAAAGCCTTTTACGGTGAATTTATATTTCCCACTCTTTTCTGGTTTAACAAAACCTGTCCAACGCATAGAGCAATGGTCGAAAGGAAAGCCTCTATTTTCGGCCGCGATGTGCCAACCATTATTGATACTCACAATAGTATCTACTGTTGTTTTAAAAGGAGTTCCAGATAATTTAGTATTGTTGAAATATTCTGCTTTTAAGCCACGTATTGGAGCACCTGATTGATGATAAAATACCGATTTGGCCACCTGATCAGAAAGTACAGGCAAACCAGTAGATGAAATGATCTTAATATCCTTTGAATACTCTTGAATACCTTTAAGCACCGAAACGGAGTGGAATGGAAAAGTATAGGAACTACCACCACCTGATACATAAGCATCGGCATTGGGACCAATTACCGCTAGTGTTTTAATGCTTGCTGATAATGGCAATACCTGTTTGGTGTTCTTTAAGAGCACGATTCCTCCCCTAGCTAAATCAAGAGCCGCCTTTGCGCCATCAGGATTATCTTTTGGGATAGAAGTATCAAGTTGTGGCTTGTCATAAAAACCAAATCTGAAAATGATGCGTAACATCCTTCTCACCTTATCATTGATTACTTCTTCATTCAACTCACCATTTTTAATGGCCAAATCAAGGTCTTTTCTGTTCATTCGCACTGCTCGAGGCATTTCCAAATCTAAACCACCTTTTGCAGCTTCTATCCCATTATAGGTTGATGACCAGTCTGACATTACGAAGCCATCAAAGCCCCAAAGTCCTTTTAAAATTTCATTATTCAGATAGCCACTTTGGGTAGCATGAACACCATTTACTAAATTATAGCTGTTCATTACCGATCCCGCTTTTGCTTCTTGAACCGCTGCCTTAAAAGCAGGAAAATAAATTTCGTGAAGGGTACGTTCGTCAATATCAGAACTTACATTGTTACGGTCCCACTCTTGATTATTGGCGGCATAGTGTTTTACGGTAGCCACTACGTTTTCGCCCTGTAGTCCTTGAATGTAGCTCACTCCTATTCTCGAGTTCAGGAATGGATCTTCACTAAAATATTCAAAGTTCCTCCCGCTCATAGGTGCCCTTACGATATTTACGCCAGGTGCAAGCAAAATATGCACGCCACGCGCCTTAGAATCCCTGCCCAACTCTTTGCCCAATCTGGTAATCAATCGAGTGTCCCAAGTAGCTGCAGATAAAATACTGGCTGGATAAGCTACTGCCCTTCCGTCTTTATGTGTACCCACTGGACCGTCGGTGAGTTTAATTTCGGGCAAACCCAATCGCTGGATGGGTCTAATGTAAAAACCTTTGTATCCACCAATGTAATCTAGCTTTTCTTCCAAGGTCATTTGGGCCAAAATGGCTTTCACTCGATCTTCTACAGGAGCCTTAGCATTGGTATAAATTTGTGCATAGGTATGGGTAGAACAGCAAACTGCGAAAAAAAACAGGGATATGCGCTTAAAAGAAATCAATCTAGTCATTGATGAAGTAATTTATATTTTTAACAGTGATCTTACTATCGCCAACAGTACCTTTTGGTTACGCTGATAGCATTACAGCTTGATCATTATACTTGGTTACATTCAGTCGGGAAACTGGTTTGGTTTGGTTTGGTTTAATTTGTTTAACAAAAGTATAAAATATTCTTAATTATCAAACATTTTATTTTTTTTGCTTTTAAGCGTTAAAATTCTCGGTAAAAACTAACTGTAGGCCCTTTATGATTAGTTTGGTATGGTATGGACTTTTTTTCGGAAATATCCATTAGCTTTGCATTGAAAAACCTATAACAGTGGATAAAACTAAAAAGACAGCAGAAGCTAACCCGAATGTTTCTACACACAGAATGAAGTATCTTCAGCTTGCTGAGCATATTAACCATCTGATCGAAACCAATAAATTGAAAATTAATGATCGTTTACCTTCATTAAATCAATTGACCGAGCAGCTTAAAATCAGTAAGGAAACTGCCTTAAAAGGTTTAAACTACCTATTGGAAAAAGGAATTATCGAGGCCGAGTATCGAAAAGGATATTACGTAAAAAAGAAAAAACAGTACCATCCTTACCGTATTTGTTTAATCCTCGATAAGATGAACGTTTTGAGAGATCGGATCTATCATTCCTTTTTAGAAACCATTAAGGATAAAGCTGATGTTGATGTTTATTTTCATCACCATAACTTTAAGGTTTTTGAGAAACTAATTGACGAAAATCTTCCTAATTATACCCACTTTGTTATTACTACTTTTTTGCATGGAAACACCACGGAAGTTTTAAATCGCATCCCGCCTCAAAAAAGAATAATCATTGATTACCAGGAGAATAAGCTGGATGGTGATTATACCTGCATTTACCAGGACTACAAAACCGATATCCAAGAATCACTTACTGCATTACTGCCGCAGCTAGAAAAATATTCAAGGTTAGTACTAGTTGCTCCTTTGGAGGCTTTCCATGCCAAGGAAGTGATTGATGGCTTTGAACTATTCTCGAAACTTAATTCGAAAAAACACACTATTGTTAACACCATAGATGATTCATTTGCTAAAAAGGGAGATGCCTACATCACTTTTAGCCGTTATGACCAGGATGATGTGACCTTGATTAAAATAGCTCGCAAAAAAGGCTGGAAACTAGGTAAGGATATTGGTTTGCTTTCTTACAATGATACTGCAGTTAAGGAAGTGCTGGAAGACGGCATTACCGTGATCAGTACCGATTTTAATAAAATGGGCGAAGAAGCGGCCAAAGCGATATTGAAAAAGGAAGTGGTAAAGATGCGTGACCCTGCCAAGGTTATTTTAAGAAACTCTCTTTAGGATTGATGGGTTGTACAAATTAGTCCTACCTATTTGCTATAGTTGTAAAATAACACTCTTATGTGTCTATGTGGTTCATTTATACTGTTAAAAAAATAACCACATAGACGCATCGTCGACTCAACAGCACTGAATATCTATTAGTCCTACTGATGGTTGGTGATAACCATACCTCCATACCTGCTCGTTGTTTTTACAAGAGAACATAAACATGCTCAATACAAAAGTCGTTTTACTAAGAAATCTTGTTAAGCTTTTTAAATTCATACTATCAGATAATTAAAGCATAAAGACATCATGTTTAACCATATAATCCTCAAGGTTTTTTTCTGCCAATTTATAACTTGGATTATTCCGTAATACCGATTTAAGATCATCTCTAAAACTTGCTATTTTATCATCAACAGATTTAAAGCTTGGCTGTGTATCATATCCTTCGTTAATGGCAGCATCAAGAATTTTCTTATCTCTTTTGAAAACCACAAACGTAAAATCTACAATTGGAGCCATCACGCTTCCATTGGAAATATGATATTCTCCTTTTAAACTCCCAATACCATTCCTTTCGAAAGAGTCGATAATTATTTTCTCTTCCTTTTCAGAAAGCACTAGTTTTCCTTTGTATTTAGTAAGCTCTACAGATATGCTTCTGTTTTTCAAGTCTATCTCCATCCACCAGCGTGGTCGAAAGATGATATTATCATTTTCAAGATCATAGTGATTACAACTCAAAATCGTACATGCAATATAGAGTAGATAAGTAGTTTGGATAATTTTACGCATCACCTTGGCATTTTGCTAGCAATGATGTAAGTATTATTCATTTTCCACAAGCTAAAGAAGCAATTAAAATGCACAACCCTCCAAAAGTTATATTAAGAAATTGAACCACATAGGTACATAGCCAACTCAACAGCACTGGATATCTATTAATCCTACTGATTTTAAAGTAGGTTGGTATTAACACCAAGCACAGGTGTAAAAATGCCCTTACTTATGTGTCTATGTGGTTATATTTCCTATCAAATTAAATGAACCACATAGACACATAGTCAACTCAATAGTATTAACATAAATCCATAAGATTCATTTTTACAAATTATTGGAGATTATTAGCTTTTTCCAGTTCCCTCTTTTTTAAAAGTTGTTCAGCAATCAGCTGCTCCAAATCGTTAAAATTATACTTCAGAGTGTTTGAAGTAATGGATAAAGGTGTTCCATACATGTTATAATTACCTTTTATCAATAGTTTTTTAAATCCTTTTGTCTTGTTCAAATATTCTTCAGGGTTGGAAATGTGAACCAATAAAATTTTGGTCGACTTCACTTGTACTCTTTCTAGCCCTGTAATATCTGTCCACTTGATCAGTCCAACGCCTGCGGCATTGGTATTGTCGGTAATTCCCTCTTCATCTATCACTAAACCAATTGGGTTGCCCATTAACTTTCCAATCGCATAAATACTTAAGGCACCAAAAAATATAACACTGGCTATTCCTATCAACCTTAAAAATTCAGGGTTTCTCATTCGTGTAGAAAGAAATTGCTCGGGGTTGATGATAAAAATTACGCCGAAAACAACGAAGGCAAGTCCTCCAAGTAATATCAGCAGTAATTTTCCTTTACTTAATGGGATTTCTATTTTGTCCATGGGTGCTTTTTCTAGCTACAAATTGATTGTTATACCGTTTTTAAGTTATCTAACTACTAATGTACAACTTGGATGTTTTTAGTGCAATTAAATTATAAATCCCTTGGTGAAATACCAAGGGATTTATTTTATACTAAGAATTTATGAAGCATGGGGTTATTTCTTGATGAACTTAATACTGTAGCTTTGCGTACCTTCTTTAATGGTTAAAATATAATTGCCCGCGGCAATATTGCCCACATTAACAGGAATACGGTTAGCCCCATCCGATACGTTTACCGTGTTCACCATTTTTTTAGCACCGCTCATATCATAAACTGCCACCTCCAATTTTTGAACATTCTTGATATTGGTTTGAAGATAAAGCTCGTTTCCTGTTACTGGATTAGGGCTAATCACATAACGTTCTTCAGCGGAGGAGAGTTTATTCAAAACTATTGCCACTTCAGAGTAAGACACCTTTCCATCTTTGTCGTTCACCTTTAAACGATAATATAGTTTTTCTGCATTTGGGAACTTCGCATCTGTTAAATGATATGTTTTGGTCTGTTTGCCTCCATTGGTTGCCGCAACATTAGCAATGCTCACAAATTTACCTCCGGCATCAAGACGTTCTACTTCAAAGCCTGTTAAACCTTCCTCTTCCGCAGTCTTCCAGTTAACATCAACCAATTTACCGTTTAGCTTGGCATCAAAGGAAAGTAATTTTAGAGGCAGTACGTCGCAAGCATCTGGCACACCATTCCCATTCGCATCTATGGCATCATTTTGCGATCCACAAACCTCCAACAGATCCGGAATACCATCATTATCATCATCCCTCCTCACAAAAGCATAATAAATATTATAGGTACCACCCAAACTAGCAGAAATTAAACCTGCGTCAAACACAATTTGAATTTCGTCGAACTCTACTGTGGAAGTAAAACCAATGCTTGCGCTACCGCTAAGGGGATTAAGCACCCCTACTTTTAAAATACCTGAACTAGAAGAGTTTTGAACTAGTGTACCTGCTTTATAAAGATTAATGGTAATGGCATTTAATATAGCGATATCTAACACCGTACCCTGTCTCGAAATTTCAAAACCTGCAAAAGTACCCGCAGGAAAGGCCGTTCCTCCACTGTTGTTTACACTTACTCTACCACCACAGCCTACACTCAATATCGCCGGAGTATAGGTTGCAAAGTTGGTTATGCTGGCGTCTACCAAATTTGCAGTACCCGACATCGATTGGCCAATGCAAACTGTTCCGAATATCCCAGTACGTGAAGCTTGTATTGCTCCAATATTAGGTGCTGCCTGGTTGGAAGTTAATACTTGCCTACCATCTGAGCAACCTGTGCCTGCTGAAATAGCACTATAAATCTTGATATCGCCAGTATTTACGCCTGAGGAGTTGTCAGAAATCAACCTAATTTCATCATAATCTGCACCCGCTGAGGTCGTGATATAAATGGTCAATCTAGAATTGCTAGTTCCTTCCATTGGAAAAGAATTGATTGTCACTCGGGTCGCATCGTTCAACAAAAAACCATCTTGTTTTACACCATTACGATAGGTTGCAATGCTAAGCGCCGAGAGCCAATTAACACTAAGCTTACTTGGATCTACTCCAATGAGAAAACCTGCCTTTGTTCCGCCTGCATAAAAGTACTGTGCATCTTTTATACTTACATAAAAAGGACTACCTGATAAGGGGGTAGCGGCTGGTACCGTAAACGCAGCAAATTGATTGGCATTTCCATTGTTGATGTTGGTACTATTGGTTAATGTGACCAATGCACTGCTAGCGTTATAAAAAGTTAGAGAGGTTTGGGGGCCCGCCAATTGTTTAAGACATGAACCTCCGGTATAAAGTGTTTGTGCACTCACCGAGAATACACAAAAAAGCATAAAGCTTAAGAGAAGAGAGTAATTTTTTTTCATGAAACGTTAATTTTAAATGAGCTACTTAAAATTAAAAAAGTTATTGATAAATATCAATATGATTTTTATCACACTAATAATTTAATCATCAATATTTCTTAAAGAGAAACGTTCCGTGATATAAAATGGCCACACTAAGTCTATATTTTATACCAAATAAAAAGCCATTTTCAAGAGATGAAAAAAAAGTAACTATCTTAAAATATCTGTTGTGAATCTAAATTAGGTTAGCACTAAAACACAAAGCTTAGAAAGCATAATGGATACCCGCAGAGAAAAAACCAGGGATATTATATTTCAAATTTCTGTACGCTTGATTTTTGTTGACCTCATCGTCTGAGAGCAGCAGATTATATCCTATTTTCGCCGACAGCTTTTGTCCTTTTTTAAACCTAAAAGAATAAAGATTAACATCCATAGTGTATAAATAATCGAAATCGGCTTTATTAAGCAATGCTTGAAATCCAAAATCAACGTGAAAATTATCTTCTTGAGGCTCATAGTCTCTTCCTGATATCAGCTTGGTAAAATAAATTGGATAGAGTGTAACGCCACCTCCCAACGATACAGAATTTAAATTAGAGGTTACCTTCGAATTGGCATGTACAAAACCACCCACCACAAAAAGCGTAATTGGCTTTCCTACATTGAAATTTCTTTGAAATTCTAATAGCTGTAAATTATTGAAATAATCATTTGTAGCACCATCTGTAAAACCAATTTTGTAACCACCACCCCAATTTGGCCTACTCCACTTAACATCCTGTGCAGATGTCATATTGATTGAAAATAGAAACGTAACTATTAGCAATGATAAAAACCTGATAAAACCCATCAAATTTTCTGCTTGATAAAAAGCTAGCCTCAATAAATGATTACTTTTTGATTTTACATTACCAGATATAGAAAGCCCATAAGGCGAAAAAATTGTTTTCATAGGAATATTGTTGTAGATAAATGATTTATAAACATAAACAATAAAAGCTTAAGTAAAAACAGGCTGTAAAAAAGTCCAATTCCGAACGGTAAAACCAAAACGAATACCCAACGATAAAAACAGTAGCATAATAGCAAGTTTCGGATTTCGTGCCCCAGAAACTAAACCTAAATTGCGGCCATAAAAGATATTAGAAATATGGAAATCAAGAATTGTTCATTGGATGATGTAAGGGAAGTTTTATCACTTTATGAAGCGGCTAGAAATCTACAAATCCAAAGAAAAATGGTGGTGTGGCCCATCTTTGAAGAATCATTTATTGCTCATGAGATAAATGAAAAAAGGCAATGGAAAATAGTTTTGGATAATTTAATCGCTTGCAATTGGGCAGTTACTTTTGAGGATAAAGAGATTTGGGGAGAAAAAGACAAAAATGATGCAATCTACATTCACCGCATCTGCACCAATCCAACTTTACGAGGGAACAGATATATTGAAGAAATTGTAAAGTGGTCAAAAGAATATGCAAAGCAAATGGGAAAACGCTTTATCCGTTTAGATACCTTAGGCAACAATACCAAACTGATTGCACATTATACCTCAGCAGGATTTGATTTTTTAGGAATGGTTAAATTGACAGACACTGCAAAGCTACCTCTTCACTATCAAGAAGAGCCAAATTGTTGCCTTTTTGAAATCGATTTACAAAACGTAGACCTGTAAATTTTCTTTAAAGGCCTATAAAGCTTCAACACTTAATCGGTCTAGCGAATTATTACGGCGATGAACCAAACTTGCTAAAAGTTCAAGCGGTTCAACATAGTGGGGATTTTTACTGATTTTTCCATTCATGATCACATAAGGATGGGTAAGTAGCACGTCAGTAATGGCTTTACCACTAAAGCTATTTACATCATACATGCAAATCAGTGAACAAGAATGTTGCGGAGTGAGCAGATTTAAACTGGCTTCATATTCCATCAGTTCATCTGTTCCCGGCAAGTTCTTTAATGCCCATATCATATCGCCACATGCTCTTACACTTTCGTATCCTGCTCTTTCTGCGGCCAATAGCGTTTGTTCGAGCATCTTATACATTTTTTTAGCTGCAAAACTTCCGCCTTTAATGTAAGTGTTCTCTGAGGCCAAAACTTCCAGCTGTCCGGTTGCTAATTTCCCTGCCAAAGAAATTCCCGTTGCCGACAAATGGTTACAATGTTCGCGATGGCGAGCACCTTCAAGAATATTGATGACCTTTTCGTTATTATCCAATCCTTCTTTGATGTAAGGAATGATGACCTCATATTGTTCTTCTTTTGAATCAAAGAAACCACAAATATGCATTGGGGTTGAAAGCGCTTCTCCACAAACAGAGAATGGTTTTTGTTCTGGCATGGTATAAAGTTAAGGTTCCTTTCCATTAATTGATATCATATTTCTAATGATTTTTTAATCCCCACACAATAAATGGAAATTATTGCTGTTTATATTACTGAGAGCGTTAATTTAGATGGCGGGGACAAGGTGGTATGCTGAGTCCCCGTTTCTTTTTTACCCTGTTTACATCCACATAGGGTTACTTTATTCCGCAAAACCATTACACATTCTTTCACCGTCAATGATGTCATCTCTTTTAGGACTAAAGCATGTTGCCTTATGGAAAATTGAAAGTATTTCCATTTTATAAAATCCAAAAAGCACAGGTTCCCGTAAATACCTTCCAAACAACCTTTTAATCAACCATTAAAACCCGTGTTATGGAAAACCTAAAAGAGAACCACGAAACATCACCTCAAGAAACCGACATCTTAGATTCAAAACTTCAACGGCGTGCATTTTTGCAATATGCCGGTGCTGGAGCTGCGGTAATGGCACTGGCCGCTGCTGGCTGTAAAAAAGACCGCAGTCCAAGTTTATCTTTTGGTGCTACCTTAGACTTCAAAGACGACTTTGGGGTATTAAATTATGCCTACGCTCTTGAACAGCTTGAGGCTGCATTTTACATCAAAGTTGCTTCAAACCCTCCATCTAGTTTTACTACCGCACAGAAAAACTATTTCCAAGATGTGCAGTTCCATGAAATTGCCCATCGCGAATTCTTCAAAAAAGTATTGGGTACAGCAGCCATAGGCAGTTTAGAAGTAGACTTCTCCTCTATTAATTTTAGCGATGGTCCCAGTGTACTTGCCGCAGCTAAAGCTTTTGAAGATTTAGGAGTGGCGGCTTATAATGGCGCTGGAGTGCGATTAAAAACGGATGCTTATTTGGTGGTTGCTGGTCAAATTGTTTCCGTAGAAGCTAGGCATGCGGCATGGGTTAGAGATCAAATTAGCAATGGCAGCTTTGCCGACTTATCAAGCTTAACCAGCTTGGGTGCAAATGTATCTGGTGGTTTAGATGCCGCCCTTACTCCCGACAAAGTACTATCCGCGGCTAGTAAATACATTAAAACCAAAATTAACGTGATTAACCTTTAACCTTTAAAACCTAGAAATTATGAACATTTTAAGCATATTAGACGAGATTGAGAAAGTTGACGGTGAGATTTATGAAAGAATAAGTCCGAGAAGAAAAGCAATGCAGGATTTTTTCCAGATCGGAAAGAAAATATCCTTAGCAGCCATGCCTTTGGCATTAGGCTCTTTGTTTAACAAAGCCTATGGACAAAGCACCCCAACAGCCGTAAATGAGGTACTCAATTTTGCCCTCACTTTAGAATATCTAGAATTCCATTTTTATAATCATGCGTTATTGGCTGCACCAGGACTAATTCCTGCAGGTGCGCCAACTACTGCAATCACCACCATTAGAGATCATGAGAAAGCGCATGTTGATTTATTGAAAGGCGCTTTAGGTACTGCAGCTAGAACACCGCTTGAATACGTTAATTTTGATTTTACAGCTGGTGGCACTTTCAGTACGGTATATAGCGACTATACCACTTTTTTAAAAGTAGCTACTGCTTTTGAGGACACTGGTGTTAGGGCATACAAAGGACAAGCGCCTGTATTAAAAGGTAATGCGGTACTCACTACTGCTTTGCAAATCCATTCTGTAGAGGCTCGTCATGCTTCCCATCTTCGTCAGATGTTGGCCGCAAATGGTGCTACGGGATTAAAACCTTGGATCAGCTTAGGTGCTGGTGGTGTTTCTAACGATACCGGTATTGCTGCAGTTGATCCTGTTTATGTTCGTGAAAATACTACTTTGCAGGCGGGCGTTGAAATTACGGGCATTAATGGCACTGCTGTTACCAAAGCTGCCGCAGCCGAATCATTTGATGAATTTTTAACCAAGGCTGAAGTGGTAACGATTGCCAATTTGTTTTTAAAAACGGGCTTTAAGCTGTAATATTTCATTTTAAAACGAACCTCTTTAATCCCCTAACCACAATAAATGGTGAGGGGATTTTATTTTTAAAACGATGTTTATTTCACCGCTGCACCTTTCTCATAGTACTGTACTTTCGATTTTCCATCAGGAAAAATATTGATGACCCTTCCATGTCTTTGGCCTTGTTGCATTTCTGCCAGTTCAACTCCTCCATTACCATACATGATGATCATAAAACCATCGGTGATCCCTGCCTTATAAGTAGCAAAAATTCGATTGGGGCTTCCTGAATATAAAGCATAACCAGGACCTTCCATGGCGCCATTTATAAATTTCCCTGTGTACACCATCATTTTTCCATCCGGCAAACTTTCCAGTTTTACCCCTATCCCATTTTGGCAATTTCCATAGGGACAATTGGCAACAGCAGCTTTTGGCACCACATTTTTTTCTTTCAAAACACCTTTATCAAAAGTCTTCGCAATAATGCTTCCATCGCCAAGCGGGGTAACGTGCAACCCTTGCTTCAAATCATTCACAAACATCCCATAGCTAATATTACTTTCATCTTTATACACCCCAAAGCCATCTTTTCTCCCTTCTTTCCATTGTCCCGAATAGAGATTTTCCCCATAGACATCGCCCAAACCATCCAGTTTTCCATTTTTGAAAAACCCAGTAGTAGTTGTTTTGCCAACCACCAAGGTACCATAACCATTGTTGCAGTCGCCCTGACATTGTGCCTTGGCCTTGGCAAAGCAAAGGATAAATGCTAAGGCCGTTAATAAACTCATTGTTGTTTTCATCTTCTATTAAATATGATATTGTTCAGTTTTTAATTTTCTATTTTCCTGTGTAGATGAATGGCGCCCAGGCCAGGGTTAAATTGAGCATCGGGTCACCACTGGTAATAAATTCTCTTTTCACTTCGTTAAGCGCTTTTACATAAGATTTTCGTTCTTGAAAAACCTTTCGGTAAAGCTTAGAGACCAACACTGAAGTAGCATAATCACTTACATTCCATAAGGAAGTAATGGTAGCATTGGCCCCCGCCATTAGAAAAGCATGATTTAAACCTGCTACCCCATCGCCAGGAACCAGCTTACCCAAGCCTGTTTGACAGGCACTTAACATCACCAGCTCAGGAGCCATTTTTAATTTGGCCACTTCACTTACCACCAACTCCCCATCTTCGCCACCTACAGGTTCTGGAAAAACAGAAAACATGATTCCACTAAGGTCAAAAACATAAGGATTTACGCCTGCATGGCTCGCTAAGTGGATGATACGGTATTGATTTAGCGCCCCCGAAGTATTCAAGCGTTTAAACTCGTTTTCAGTCATCTTCTCATTCAGGAAAATATCCGCATCAGGAACAATGGTCTTGATCATTTCTACCTCCTTTTTGGTCCCTTCCAAATAGTTAGCGGCAGTTTTGCTAAAAGAGGCAAATGCCTGATCCAGGTTTTGGTTAAGTGCAATGGCCTCCTTTACCTTCAATTCAATTCGTTCTACATCCGTTTGTGATTTTAACGGATAGCCCTTAGCAGTTCTAACATTATATCTGGCGTCGCCGAAAGCCAATACGGATTTACCGTAGGCCCTGGTTTTACGTTGGCGCAAATTGGTTAAAACTGTACCACTTGGAATATAGCTGATGTCATATTTCTGTACCAGATATTGCTTATCCGTAGTAAATAAAGTTTCAAAAGGCAAGTAGTTCAACTCTCCATCCAAAGCAAAAATCAAGTGCTTTTTACCAGCAAGCTGCGGCTCAAACATTTCTAACAACATGTTGTAAAAAGCCATACCTACCGCTTTGGCTATATTTGGGTTGTAGGCACCGCCGCGGAGCTCTTCGGAAGAAGGCGCCAGTTTACGTCGGTACCACTCAATGAGCAGTCCCATTTCACCTTCTTTAAAATCATGGCCTTTGGCTTGGTCTCTCGAGGTATATTGCGTATACATAGGCGTGCGAAATTCCCGTTGTGCCAATTCTCGTTCTACAGCACCAATCTCGGCATTAAAACCACCATACACCTCGGGCAGCAAGCTATTCCTTGCAAAGGAAAATCCTACCTGTACTTTATCCTTCGTTAACAACAGCAGTACATAATAACCATCATATAGCTTGCTGGAGATATCGATGCTATAGATAAGTGCCTCGTCTGGCTGCAAAACAGCCTGTATTTCTTTTAATGTAGCTCGCTTTTTATTTCTAGAGGTGCTTTCAGCTAAACTAAATCCTCTCACATCTTCGATGATTGGCAACAGCTCCAGTCCGCTTTTTTCATGTGCCATGCAACCAATCAAAAGATTACATACCCGACTATAATCCAACAACATCCCTTTTATTTTTTGCGGAGAAGCTGTAGCCATGTCTGCCTCTATCATCCTTTTAGCACGAACAAAATGAGGGATGGCTTCTTTATACTTACCTTGATCAGTTAGCAATACCCCCTGGTTTTCGGCCATGATAAAGGATTGTGAATCCTTCAAAGACGTTTCAGACACCTTTTTCTCTATAAACCCATCTCGATTTTGAATCAACCCATAACTATTGGCTCCAGCTTCAGCCGCATAAGCAATCCCTTGATCAAAAAGTTGAGCAGCTTTGATTTTATCAATATAACTCATTGCAACCCCTGCGGCATTATAAGCTTCAATCTTATCTTCTGACCGTACAATTTTGGGTATAACATCTGCCAATGCACGCCCATATTCTTTAGCTTGATTAAGGTCATTCTTTTTCAAAAAAGCATAAGTTAAATTAATCAATACCTGATGATATAATGCTGGAGCAATGCCTGAGGCACCAAGTTCAGCCAACATGATCTTTGAGCCTAGCAGAATAGCCTCATAATCTTTCACTCGGTCGCTATAAAATTTCACTTGCCGATACAACAGGTATTTGGAAAGAGGATCGCCACGTTTTTCGGCAAGCGTTGCGTTAAACTCTGGTAAAAGTTCCCGAAATAAGGATTCCGTTTTTTCTTTCCCCATGAGGCAAGTTACAGCCATATTACCCAATACCTGATTGTACAACACGGCAGGATAACCACCTGCTTTCTTTCTTTCCTTCAGCTTCGAAAAGGCTTCTTGAGGGAAGCCACCCTTGCTACTGTTCCAATCTATTAGCTTTTTGACATCGTTGTTGTGAAAAACAATGTTTTCGGCATAGTGCTCTTTATCATATTGCATTCCTCGCCTTAAAGCATTACAAACCCCTGCATAATCAGGATAGGCCCCAAAATTATCCAACAATCGCTGCAGTTGCCGCTCTGCTTCAGCCTTTTCTTCTGGGCTCATGGGCACAAAAGAAAGCACATATAACAAATGGCTTACTACTTGAGGTTCTTTGGCATACATGGCACCCATTACCGCCGAGGTAAGGTTTACGGATTGGAAAGGATATAGCGACACTACACTTTGATAATATTTTGAGGCCGCTGCATACTGTTTATTACCATAAAGAGCATTTGCAGCATAAAAATAGAGGTTGGCTTCTTCTGGATAACGATCTAACAAAGCAATAGCTAAATCAAAGGTTTCTTGCCATCTTCCTGCTTGATGTGCATACGTAAGCTGTTGCCAAGCCGGATGATCCTGAAGCTTAGAAGGCTGCGGAAATACTTCCTTAAACTGGCCATAAACACTGCAGAGATTGAACAACAGGCCTA
>Ga0206117_100279_pt1 | contig 68607 bp, 36 predicted proteins | sample 3A5Ametagenome_FD_177997 | JGI IMG/M metagenome (GOLD analysis project Ga0206117, IMG submission 177997) | Enriched microbial communities from leaf-cutter ant dump, University of Wisconsin, Madison, United States - 3A5A | ecosystem: Environmental > Terrestrial > Nest > Insects nest > Nest dump... | reverse complement strand
CCATGTACTGTATTTCGAATATAGATTCTGGTCCATTTTCTCCCAGTAAAGTGAAGTTATCCTTATAGTTGTTGGTTAGCCTGTATTGAGCTTCATTCTCTGCCTGGTTCACCACTGCATTACCCCATTTTTCGGCTTCTACGTAATTATTTAAACTGAGGTAAACTTTTAACAGCATTGCTTGTGCCGCACCTTTAGTGGCTCGTCCAAGATCAGCATCAGCATATTCGCTCCTTTTCCAAAGCTTGGTTTCGGCATCTAGTAAATCTGAAGTAATGAGCGTATAGATTTGCGATATAGGTGCTTTTGGCTGTTTCCATTGCGAAGAGCTTTGGATAACGAAATCTACCTTTGGCACACTTCCAAAAACCGTTACCAAGCGATAGTAATAGTAAGCTCTTAAAAACTTAGCTTCGCCAATCAGCCGATCTTTCAATCGCTGATCCATGGTCGCATCAGGGCTAACCGAAGGTATTTGCTGCAGTACTAAATTGCAACGGGCTATACCTTGATATTGCGAACGGTAATAATCCAACAGGTAAGGGTTATTTGCCTGTGTTTTAAAATTCTCCATGTCGTACACCGCCGACATATCGGCAATGCCCTGCCCTCCTTTTAGCGCATCGTCAGAAACGACATCACCAATAAACCACTCACTGTAATAGGTGCCATTGTACTCCCATCCAAGTGGTGCATATGAGGCATTTACAGATTGTATGGCGGTTTGACCAGAGGTAAAAAAATCATCGAGTTTAGTTACCCCCGGCGTAGGCTCGGTAAGCCATTTTTTACACGAGGAGATACTGATAGCTCCTACCGAAAAAGCTATCGCTATGATATATGTATGTAAAGTATTTTTCATTGTTGTTCAGATTTAAAAGTTGATTTGGGCGCCAAACATTAAAGTTCTAGACTGCGGGTAGTTACCAAAATCAACACCGCTTCCTATTTCGGGATCATAGCCGGTATATTTGGTAAGGGTAAGCAGATTACTTCCAGCTACGTAAAGTCTGCATTTATTTAAGCCCTTGATGTTAGTGAACGTATAGCCTAACTGTACATTTTTTAACCTTAGGTAGGCACCACTCTCTACATATCTCGAAGAGGCGAAACGATTTACGGTACTGTAAGGGTTTGGAATATCGCCGTTGGTGTTGGTAGGCGTCCACACGTTTCTCATCGAAGTACTTAATGTTGCTTCTGCTCCGGTACTTTCAGTCCTCATGCGTACGGCATTAAATATTTCATTGCCATACACTCCCTGCACAAATATTTGCAAGTCAAAACCTCTCCAATCGCCCCCAATATTTAAACCATAGGTTAACCAAGGAAATGGGTTTCCAATTTTCTGCTGGTCTTTGTCATCAATTAATCCATCACCATTTAAGTCCTGATACTTGGCATCACCTGCGTGGTAAGAAATAGAACTAGCTGTATATCCCTTCAAATGATTTAAGGCCTCTTGGTCTGTGCGGTAAATGCCTTCATATTTATAACCCCAAAGGGAGAATAAAGGCATTCCCTGGTCACTTAAAGTATAGGTTCCAAAAACGCGTTCCCCTCCATTTAATGCGGTTAGCTCATTTTTAATGAAGGATACGTTTCCGGCAATGTTATAGTTAAATTGTTTACCGCTTAATTTGGTATTGTTTTGGTAGGTTAAAGTGAGCTCAACGCCCTTATTTCTTACAGTACCTACGTTTGCAATCGCGTCATATCTATTTCCAACATGGGCTGGTGCTTTTACACTCAAAAGCATGTCCTTGGTATCACGAATAAAAGCATCAACAGTACCAATGAATTTATTTTTGCCAAAGCCAAAGTCAACGCCAAAATTATATTGCTCGGTACGTTCCCATTTACCGCCTTGGTTTACATAGGTTAAAATGGTAGCTCCATTTACCAATCCTTGGTTTACGCCCAATACATAATCCACAAAGGTTGGCCCTGTATTGAACATTTTTAAAATAAAGCTGTCTGAATTGATTTTCTCGTTTCCTATTTGTCCGTATCCTGCACGCAATTTCAAATAATCCAAACCTTGAATGTTCTTCATCCATGGCTCTTCGCTCATTCGCCAAGCCAAGGCTACCGAAGGGAAATATCCCCAAAGGTTTTCCTGAAATTTACTCGAGGCGTCTCCCCTAAAATTCAGCGTAGCCAGGTATTTGCCGTTGTAAGCATATTGCACCCTACCCAATACAGAGAACATACGTGTACGTGCTACCGCATCTGAAGTGGGTGTCCTATCCTCTGTAGTTTGGGAAAGATACCAGTTGGTTTTGCTAGGATTTAAGATGGCTGCACCAGAACCACTTACGCCATAATAATTATATTCTTCACTGATGGAACCCGCCATTAACGAGAAACTGTGTTTGTTGATTTCTTTGGCATAGGTTAAGATATTCTCAAATCTTAGTACCGACCAACGTGACATGCTGCTGGAAAGAAAGTTCTTGTTGTTACCGTCGTAATCAGAGTATCTGTAGGCATCCTTGAACAGTTTGTTTCTGTTGTTATTCATATCCAAACTCACGTCTGATCTGAACGTAAGCCCTTTTAAGGGTTTTAATTCCACGTAGATATCTCCCACCAATCTTTCATTTTTATCTGAAGGATGAGCATGCTCTACCATGGAGAAAGGATTGGTTACATTTCTGAAATTTGATGATGCACTGATCTGGTTGCTCAGGTTTTTTCCGGCAATGTTTACGGCCCCAACTGGATAATGCGTAGGATCCCAAGGTGCCATGGCTAAAGCTGCAGACAAAACAGAGGCTCCTGGACTGGCATTATTATTCATCGCATTTCTACCTTCGGAAGGTGCAAAAGTTAAGTTTTGTCCCACCCTTAACCAGCTTTTTAACTGATGTGAACTATTTAAGCGTAAAGTAAGTCTCTTAAATTCTGAGCCTATAATGGTACCATCTTGGTTGAAATAACTTGCACTTAAAGAATAATTACTTTTTTCGCTTCCTCCGTCTACTGATAGGTAATAGTTTTGGATAGGAGCATTCATTTTGAATACTTCATCCTGCCAATCTGTTTCAATAGCGGCATAGTTTACGCCTTGAGGGTTTGCACTAGACCTAATAACTGGAAAGTAAGGAGAAGTACCTGTTCGGTAAGCATTTAACCATCTGTTAAATCCGTAATCCTTATAATATGACATCTCTGAAGCCACATTATTTAAGTTGATGATGGTTTTAGCAAATTCTGCACTCTTCATCAAATCCAACTTTTTCCACCTGCTCTGCACACCTGCGTAAGCATCAAAAGTAATAGAGGTTTTACCCGCTTTTCCTTTTTTGGTGGTTACCAAAATAACCCCATTAGCACCTCTTGAGCCATAGATAGCTGTTGAAGAGGCGTCTTTTAAAATTTCGGTGGATTCAATATCGTTAGGACTTAAAAAGGAAATATCACTTAAAATAATACCATCCACCACATAAATTGGAGAGCTATCATTTACGGTACCAATCCCCCTAATTCTTACTACTGCCGGTGCTCCAGGCTGACCTGAATTTGCGTTCACCGTAACACCTGCTGCCCTGCCCTGCAAAGCTTGATCTAAGCTTGCCGCTGGAGTTTTTTTAAGGTCTTCTGCTTTGATAGAAGCCACTGCACCAGTTACATCACTTTTTTTAACAGTTCCATAACCAATGGCCACTACTTCATTGAGGAGTTTAACATCCGGAGAAAGACTGATATCGAAAGTATTCACCGTAGCGTTTAGTTTTCGCTCCTGCGGTAAATACCCTATCATTGAAAATACCAGTGTTTCATTTAGGGCCGCTTCCAAACTGAATTTTCCATCAGCATCTGTAGTTACGGCTTTGGTGGGCGACGATTTTATAGAGACCACTACACCGGTTAAAGGTATACGGTCATCGGCCCCTCTTACTACACCAGAAATTTTTACGTTTTGTGCGTAGCTGTGATACGCTAAAAATAACAATGCTATCCATAGCACTAATTTTTTCATACATTAATGAGTTTAGTATTTGGTTTAGGTTTATGATAAAATTGAACTGAACAACTCCAATTTCCTTATGCACTTAGCTTGCTGTTCCTACTGTCTCAATTACCGATTAGCTTTCACAAATATTAGATTTAAAACCTGTTGGCACCCAAAAAAACACCTGCACAAAACCACAACAACAAGAGAGAAAAGGAGTTGAATTTAGCGGATAAAATAATTTAAGACACTGAATTACAGAAACATAAAACAACACAACAGGCATACAACAAAAAGCAATCAACTTTAGCTGCCATAAATTGCCTTCAATTGTTTCGTAAAAATTAAATTCTCGTTAATTTCGGTAACCGGAATTTTCTACATTTCCAAAAAACCAAACCAACAACGAACCAAATACCCTTAACCAGGGAACTGTATTTTCTATGAAGAGACCAATTACAAAATTTTCTCTAGCGACTTTTATTTTTCTTTTTTGCACCGCCTTAAAGGCACAGAATCCCATAGGCATTCCACAAATTAACACCTATAATAGTCTCGACTATAAAGGTGGCTCTCAAAACTGGGATATCGACCAGGATAAGAATGGCCTGATCTACTTTGCAAACAACGAAGGGCTCTTGGTATTTGATGGCCGGAACTGGAAACTTTATGCCCTCCCACACAAAACCATTGTACGGTCTATTGCCATTGCAGGCGATGGGAAAATATACGTAGGCGCACAGGACGAATTGGGCTATTTTTTCCCTAATAAAAATGGGGAACTCATCTACCACTCCATACGACATTTGCTTCCTCAAAACGAACGTAATTTCTCCGACATCTGGGATATATGTGAAGTTGGAGATGGCATTTTTTTCAGATCTACCAATCGCATATTACATTGGAAAAATGGAAATATTAAAAGTTACAAGCCAGCACGGCTGTGGGAATTCATGTCTGATTGTGACGGCAAGCTCTATGCTCAGGATATAGAAAGGGGCTTGATGCGCTTTGAACATGGCGAGTGGAAACTGCTCGTAGACCGCAAGGAACTCCAAAATGACTTTGTAACCTCGGTCATTAAATATGCTGAAAAAACCTTACTGATCACCACCTTAAAAAGCGGGGCTTTTTTGCTGACAAATGGCATCATTTCCAAAATGAACCTGGATAATGAGCAGCAATTACGTCACAGTAAAATTTATAAGGCCATCCCCATCAATAATAATTGGATTGCTATTGCCACCTCTGCTACAGGATGTTATATATTAGACAAAGGTGGACATGTTGTTCAACAGTTTTCTTCGGCAGAGGGACTTTATAAAAATAATATCCGTAGTATATTTATGGATAGGAACGGTAATTTTTGGCTTGGCCTTGATGATGGCATCAATTTTATCGCTTTTAACAATGCTATTAAATATATCTACCCCGATAAGGACAAGCAAACCAGCGGCTACGTTTCCCTGATCAATAAAAACAAACTCTACATTGGGAGCTCTAACGGTGTGTATGCCACTCCGATCATGCCTAATGTTCCGGATTTAAGCTATAGCAAAAATTATTTCCGAGAAATAGAAAATACGAGTGGCCAAGTTTGGGATGTTTCCTGTCAAAACGATAAGGTTTTGGTAGGTCATGAAGATGGGGCCAAGGTGATAGAAAACGACAGGGCCCAGAAACTATACGCAGTACCGGGAACTTGGCTATTCACCAAACCTTTGGCAAGCAGCACCACTCTCATTGCAGGAACCTATTTAGGCTTACAGCGTATTGCCTATAAAAATGGCACTTTCTATAATAAAGGATACATCAGTGGCCTCAGCGAATCATTGCGTTTTCTGGTCCCTTATAAAAATGCCATCTGGGCTTCACACCCCTACCGAGGTATCTTTCGCCTAAAGCTATCTGTTGACGACGGAAACATACAGGAAACAAAATTTTACGCAGAAAAGAGTGGATTGCCTTCTGCTTGGGGAAATGTAGTAGCAAAAATTAGGGGAAAAGTAGTGGTAGCCACCAAAATTGGGATTTTTGAATATGACGATAAAAACGACAAGTTTATCCCCTCTCTTTTTCTTACTCCAATTTTAAAACAAGGGGTTTATCATTACCTAAAAGAGGACGAAAAAGGAAATATTTGGTTTATCAGCCACAAAAAAGTAGGCGTGGTAGATTTTCATGGAAAACCTGCGGGCAATAAATATACGATTGTACACTTCCCCGAGCTAAACTCTTTAGTGTTGGCGGGTTTTGAGCATATTAATCCATTTAACGATGAAAACATTTTTATAGGGGCCAAAAAGGGTTTGATACACCTCAACTATAAAGCGTACAGCAAAAATATAAGGCCAGTAAATGTGAGGCTATCTTCTATTAAAACCATCGGCGAAAAATCGAAAGTTATATTTGGGGGCTATTTTTTAACTGACGGCAAAATTTCTGCTGGCCAAAACACGAAGGATAAAATTAATCTCGACAAAAAAGACAATTCACTACATTTTGAATTTTCGTCAACGCTTTACGAACAACAAAACAACATTGAGTTCAGTTACCAGCTAGAAGGAGCAGAAACAGACTGGTCGCCCTGGACAGGCAAAAATGAAAAAGATTACACCAATCTTCCTTATGGACGGTACATATTTAACGTAAAAGCACGCAATAATTTAGGAAACGAATCACAAGTGGCTACCTATGCTTTCTACATCAAACCAGCATGGCATGAAACCATTTGGATCTACGCCTTTTACGTTGTTGCCCTCATCGCCATTTTATTTGCCTTGATTGCTAGGCAGAAAAAAATCCACAAAAAGGAACAAGACCATTTAAAGCACTTACACCAATTGGAAATTGACAGTAATGAAAAACAAATTGTGCAATTGCAGAACGATAAACTGGAAACAGAAGTTAACTACAAAAACAAGGAATTGGCCACAATGGGCATGAACCTGTTACAAAAGAACAAACTGATCTCAAAAATAAAGGAGGAGATTGTTAACATTGCCAAATCGTCGCCTGCCGACGATAACTATGATACTTATATACGCAAAGTAAACAGGTTACTGAACGAAGCCGAGAACGGAAATGCAGACTGGGAACAATTTGCCGTGCATTTTGACCACGTCCATTCCAACTTTCTCGCTAAGCTGAAACAAAAATTTCCAAACCTGGGTGCTAATGACCTAAAGCTCTGTGCATACCTTAAGCTTAACCTATCTTCCAAAGAAATTGCACAGCTTATGGGAATTACCCCTAGGGCTATTGAGGTGAGCAGATATAGGTTAAGAAAGAAAATTAACGTACCTGTAGATCAGGCACTATTTGATTACCTGATACAGGCCACCTCTTAGCAGCAGACATTATAATAAGATCAAAAATAGCTCGCCCTTGCAAAAAAGGCGAGCTATTTCAGTGTGAATTAACAGTAGGTTAATGACGTACAATGATCTTTTCGCTATGGACAATGTTTTGATTACTGTCGCTCACTTGCAACAGATAAACTCCATTGGCCAAGTTAATTTTGGCAGATCCATTTACCATTTCACCCTTCAACTGTAATAAACCAGCGGTATTAAAAATCTTAAAGGTATAAGTCCCTTGCGCAAGCCCATCAATGTAAAATTGATTAACAATAGGGTTAGGATATAATTTTAAAACGGTAGTAGCATAGCGTAATACTTTGGTGTCTGAATATTCGAACTTGCCATTAAAATCAACCTGTTTTAACCTGTAGTAGTTATAGCCATTTTCTGGTGCTTTATCTGACCAATGGTACTGATTGATATTGGTGGCATTTTTGTTGCCCACAACGGCATCCAATTCTTTAAAACCAGCACCATTTATGCTGCGTTCTATCACAAATTTTTGGTTATTTACCTCCTGTGCAGTTTTCCAATTGAGTGTAATCTCATTCTGCGTTCTCTTTGCCTCAAAAGAAATGTACCTTACCGGAAGTACCTGATCAGCTAACAAACCATATGCTTTTAGTTCGAACACCGAAAATCCCCAAACCGTAAGTCTTTTGGTGCAAAGTACCCGTAAATACCTTCCCTTACCATGAACCCTTAGTAGATCTCGTCTGGTACCGGCAACCGTTTTATCAGTTACGGCCAGTATAGTTGTCCAATTTTGCGCATCATCTGATAATTGGATCTGGTAATCTCTTGCCGAGGCACCTTCCCATAAAATATCCAGATCGGTTACGTAATAACTAGACTGAAGATCCACATAAAACCATTCCAGATCACTTCCATGCGCACTCTCCCATCTTGACCCTTCGTTTCCATCAACAGCCTGAGCTACAGAACCTGCACCCGAAGAACTTTGCGCTGGTTTTGTAAGCGCAATATTGGAAAGATCCGGCGCAAACACTTGTACGTTTACCTTATCTTCTATCGCATTAGCAACCGCCTTTATTTCGAAATTGCCAATTGTATTAGCAGAAAACTCACCCGTAGAAGAAATATTTCCGCCAGTAGAAGTCCAAGTCATGGCGCCAGTAGTGATGGGCTTGTCATACTGGTCTAAAGCCCTAACCGTAAATTGATGGCTTTCTCCCGTTTTAAGAAGGATAAATTTAGGTTCAATAGCCAACTTGGTTAAAACTTTGGCTGCCTTTACCGTAATAGGGAAATTAACACTAAGGGCACCATACTTTACCGTAATGGTAAAATTGCCAACTTGGTTAGGCGTAAATATTCCCTGCGCATTTACCGTTCCACCGCCGTTAGTTTGCCAATCAAAGGCCTGTGTGGCCGTAAAAGGCAGTTGGTACTGATCAATCAATTGTGGTGTTATTTCTAAAGGCTCGCCCATATAGGCTACCAACGGATCTGGGGTAAGCAAGATATTTTGCACCACAGGATTTCGCCAAAAATTGGTACCATACACCTCAAATTCATTAATGCTTGAACCATAAACCGTAGCCCTGGTTAATGCCACCAGCCTGATGTATCTAGCTCCTACGGCATTAAGGTCAATGGTTTGGTTACCACCATTTGCATTATCCTGTTGATAGGCCACTGTCCAGTTTTCTTCGTCTGTTGATACCCATATCTGATAGCTTTTTGCATAAGCGGCATCCCAAAAAAGTTTGATTTTGTTGATGATGTAGTTTTCCAGCAGATCAATCTGTATATATTCATTGTTCTTGAATGTACTTCCCCAACGTGTGCCGATGTTCCCATCGTTAACATATTGTGCCAAGGTAGCGGCATTTTCATTACTGCTTGATGTTACGGGTTTATGCAGTGCCAAGTTAACTTCTGTAAGTTCGGCCACGGTTACCGTAGCAGTATCCCTTACCGTACCAGCACCTGCGCTAATTTTATAAGTCCCCACTTGGCTGGAAGTAAATCTATTGCCAGATAAATTCCCGCCATTGCCTGCAATGATCTGGTAAGTAATTCCTGTATTGGAAAATTGTACCCCAAATTGATCTTTAGCGATTACAGATAAATCAACCGGCTCGCCTTTGATCAACTGTGTTATTTTAGGAGAAATAGCAATGGAATTAAGTTTAATGGTTTCCTCAACCACAAATCTTACATTGGTTTGCAACGCACCTACTTGTACGGTAACTACCGCCTCACCATATTTAGAAGGCGTAAACTTACCGTCTAGCCCTACCACACCTTCCCCTTGTTTAATCACATATTGCGGAGTGATCTGCATCTCGTTTCCAAACTGATCATATCCCTTGGCTATAATATCAATGGTTTCGCCTTCCTTAAGCTGCGCAAAGGCCGGAGAGGCATCTATCCCTAACAATGTGGGCGTATTGCCCATTGGCGGAATACCATAAATTTCAAATTCGTAAAGCGAATGTCCATAAGGCGTAGCACGAGTTAAGCCATACATTCGTACATAACGAGTGTTACGATTAACCTCTATCAACTCTGTTTTGCCCAAGCCGTTAACCGCTTTGATCGTCTCCCAAGTTTGCCCATCATTGGAAACTTGTATTTCGTATTGGCTTGAATAGGCTGCTTCCCAAACCAAGGCCACATAACCCACAAAAGAAGTTTGCTGCAAATCCACGTAGATCCATTGTGGGTCTGCATGTGCGCTGCCCCAGCGAGTGGTGTAATTGCCATCGGTAGCGTAGCTGGTTAAGGTGCCTGCATTTTCAACCGAGGATGAATAGGCCGTTTTGCCCAGTGCAATATTTCTGAACTTAGGCGCCAAATAAACCTGTTGCTCAAATACCTGGTTATCTACCGTTGCCTTCACCGTGTAAATGCCCACCTCTTGTAAATTAAAAACAGAATCTGCTTTTACCTGATTGGCACCTTTTAATATCTGCCAATTTACTGCCGCATGGTACGGTTCGTTGTATTGATCTGTTAAGGCCAGCGAAAAACTAACCGCTTTACCTTTCTCTATATAATATTGATTTTCTGGCAAAAGCTTTCCCGAAGCTAATTGAGGCAAATCATCTACCCTGATGTTGATATTGGCCGACAAACTGCCACTCTGTACCGTTACTGTGGCATTTCCTTTTGAAGCTGGAGCTGTAAAAAGACCAGTAGCATTAACGGTACCTCCCGTGGCATTCCATTGAAAGGCAACATTCTCCATTTCTGCACCGTATTGATCCAATACCGCAGCCTTCAATAGTTTACTTGTAGTGGGTGGTACAGTTGATCCATTTGCGGTTATTTTAATTTCGCTTGGCACCGGCGCATTTGAATAAACCGTTAGTTTATTTGGGGGTGCATTAATTTCCAATATTTGAGCACCATTGCGGTAAAATTTTACTTTTTTCTGTGTGCTTTCTGGGTTATAAACCATATAGGTATAAACACCAGTGATGGGATGTTTATAGGTAGTAGCCGTGGGCATGCTGGCATGAATGTCCCAGCTGATATCTCCATAGGTTCGGTGCGAATGGGTTAAAAAGTAGGTGATCCCTCCCGTATCATGATTTCTTGCCACGGGCATCTGTGCATCCCACATTTTATCAAAAACGGCCGCAGCACTGTCTGGGTTAAATACCTGCAAATAGGACATCACGACGTTGCCTATGCCCGATTCGTAACTGAGCGCAGATGGCGTTAAACCAGCTTGGGTTTCCCAGCCCCTAATTTCCTTATGATCCCACATCTGCTTATAGTCCCACTCGGCAAAATTCAAATCTTCATATAAATATTTTAAGGCCGGCGACATGGGCAACCACTGTATCGAATGCATCCAAACGGGGTCACCAGAAAACCATGTCCACCATCCAATCCCCTGCGAGGTCAGATTGCTGTTATAAGGTTTGGGATATTTGGTATAGTCGATATTTTCTTTATCCCTGTCAAACCAGTATTCTGCGGTACCTCTGGCCTCTAAGGTCCAGCCAAAAATACCGGCATCCCTCATGGCCTTGTTGCCTGTAGCCACGCCTAATAGATAAACACCACCCCAGCCCTGCATGGCTTCAGAGGTAGACTCTTGGCCATTTCCATTCTCACTTCCTACACCACCTGCATACGAATGGCCAGCCCAAGGATCTAACGTACGGAACAAAGGAAAATCAGTATCGTTTTTATCCCAATTTGCATAATCTTTGGCCACCAGCGTAGCAATAGGTCCGTAGTTGGTTTTGAAATCATCATCGAAAAGGGCGAGCATAGCACTTGCCATCGTGAAATAACCATAATGAAAATGGTGATCATTAAAGGTATCAGAGTCGTAACTGGTATCGTATCCTATTAGCGCACCCCAACGAGGGTATCTAGCAAAAAAATAGTTGTTTTCGCCAGGCGTATAGGTAAGCCAATTCACCAAAACATCCTTTAGTCTCGTCTTGCACTTTTCAAAAAGTTCAGTTTCGCCCAGTTCATTTGCAAAAGACATGTACATGGCCATTTGCAATAAGCCCTTACCGCCCCAATAAGTATCGCCACCAAAATTCCCATTGTTTGCATAATCGGTAATCATCTGCTTCATCCGTTGGCGCTGATAGGGATTTTTTAAGGTTTCTTCAGGCAATGGCTTGGCAAAAAAGGGCAACATGCCGTTAAATTGATATTCGATGGTAAAGTTATTACCTACGGCCATCTTCATTTTGCCACGTGGCGTTTGGTATTCTGCACCGGTAAAACTGAAATTGAGATTGGTATTTTTATAATGATGGGGGATAAAACCTTGTAAAACATTCAACTGAGATTGCCCAGCCAAGTTTTCCGTTTGCAAAGTCCAACTGGTAGCTACCTTACCGGTACTTTCACTATAATTCCAGCTTACGGTGGTGTTTCTAGGAATGGTATAGGCATAATTGGCATAGTTCACAAAATCTGATTTAGCTGGCAGCACACCTATCGACAAGTATTGCGCAGCTCCTTGAAACTCTACCTGCAACAAGCCATTTTTCGTTGAAAACTTGGTCCCTGTGGGGGCATAAATTCCATAAATATCGCCGTCAATATCTACCATGAGTTTACTTCCCGTAAAGGGCAATGTTAAGGGCTGTCCGTTGTCATCATTAATCACCCCAGTGGCAATATTGAGCTGCAAGGTCAAGTTCTTGCTTTCTACCCAGGTAAAGGGAATACCATGGGCTGTAGTAACCAGCATCTCTTTATTTCCATCCTTCATTAAAAATTCCAGTCCCCAATCGTGCCAGTGATTTGCTTTGGCGTCTTCGGGTTTAAAACCTACACCCGAAACTTCAATTTGCGATTTCCATTTAAGCTCATGTCCGGTAGCTTCCCAAGCTTTGGGATAGGCCACAAAAAAGCCATACTGCTCGGCATTTACCACCTGCGGGTATGCCCACAGGTTTCCGGAGTACTGGCTGACCAACAAATCTGTCCACCAGTCGTTGGTAGGTATGGGTTTCCCTATATTTTTATCGGTGATGTACAATTTCCGATTTTCCATCAGATAGCTTTGGTCACCACCTCGATCTTTAGTCCTACTTTTATAAAGTGGCGTGTAGGCGGCATAACTACCTTTTCCTACAGATACTGGCTGCTGTGCATAAGCAATGGCACTGCATAGCGAAAATAGAATTGGTAAAAGTTTTTTCATTTGGAATAATATTTGGTTTGGTTAGCTTGATATTGTGGTTGAGCTCCTATAAACCGCATCAATATCCAGCGGGTTCATTCATGGTAGCCAAGGTACTCCAAGCCCCCATGATCTTCCCAAAAACACCACACAACAAAAACACAACAACTTGAGTTTAATTCACCTATACAGACTGATCACTTCACCCCAGTCCTCCAAAATCAACTTAAAATTTCAGCACTTGAGGAGCTTACTTGCTCGATCCTAATGTGCTAAACAAAAGCAATCCAATATTTAAGGTGCAAAGTTGGTTGGAAGGGATTTTTAACCATTTTATGCCCATCTTAAAATCATTTTATGCCTAATGCCAAGCTTATTGGAGGTGTACCTTTACCCTAACCTCTTCAATCATAAATACAGGCTTGTTGTAATATTGTGCAGTTGCAAAATTGAAGCAGATTGCGCCTAGGGCTATTTTTGCAGTTTACCAAACTAAATATAAATGACAGGACGGCTACTCCTCCTCATCCAAATCTTTTGGGTGCATCCTCTTTAACAAAACAAACAAATACAGTCTGGTGCAAAATTTTTAGGTGAGCCCAAAACAATTCGAGGCTATCTTCTATTAACCTTATCAAACAAAATATGATGGCAAAACTAAATGCAGGAGAAACGGTCTCTCTAGAGATTGACAACTTTCAGATCAAGGTTAAGATTGAGGATGCTTCCAAAAGCGAATATATTTCGGCAAAAGTAGAAGATAGCACCTCACCCAACTATCCCATTGGAAGTATACACGAATTTGACAGAAAATTATTTGCGGATAAACAATCGTAAAGAACAACAACTAAACGGTTCTTTTTCACCACAACACTTTATCGTACAATAAAAAAGGCCCACCGAATACTCGATGGGCCTTTTCTTTCTGTATCTAACAGATTATCATAGATTAGAATAAGGTAAACTCAACACGACGGTTTTGTTGACGGCCTGCTGCAGTTTTATTGGTGGCAATTGGTTGGTCAGGACCATAACCAGTAGCCTCAATTCTTGATGCATTTGCACCTTGTGACACCAAGTAAGCTTTTACAGACTCTGCTCTCTCTTTAGATAAACGTAAGTTTAACTCTCTTGAACCAGTGATATCCGTGTGGCCAGCTAATTTCAAGCTGAAGTTTTTCTCTACCAATAATGCCGCAACGGTATTTAAGGTAGCATAAGATTTTGCTCTGATGGTAGCTTTGCCCAAGTCAAACTCTAAGTTTTTGATTGCCTCATCCACTACCTTACGGTCAGCCTCAGTTACCACTACTTTAGTTTCTTTTACTACTTCTCTCTGTACTTTGATTGGACATCCTGAACCATCAACCACTGTACCTGGAGCAGTTCCTGGGCATTTGTCAAATTTGTTGGCTACACCATCATTGTCATCGTCGCCCATATCTTTCGCATATTGTTCTCTATCACGTTGTGCATTTTGCTCGGCGGTAGATAATGCTCTTCTCAATGCTTCACTTTCTTCTTTAGATTGGATACGAAGTGCTGCCAATGAACTGTAGTTCTGCAACTGTGGTTTTGATTTGCTACCTAACGCAAACTCTAAACCTGCATGTGCATAAGTGAATTTATCGTTGGTTGCTCTGTTCACGCCATCAAAGGTTGATGATTTCACGAAATTGACATCATAGCCTAAATCCAAGTTAATACCTTTGGCCAAGCCAAGTTTGAAACCGATACCAGTAGGGATGTACCATCTTTCGTCATAACTTTGGTAATTGCTCACTGAACCCGCATAAGTAGAAGCATTAGATGACATATAACCCGCACCTGCTTTTACGTAAGGGATCAACACGGCATTTTCGTTATTGATATTGATATTAGCAATGTTGTACACTGCGGTTACCGCACCAGCCCATTCCATTCGGCTTGCAAAACCCGAATTGTTAAAATAAGTTGGATTTCCAGAAGCATCAGTAGTTCCGGTCCATGCTCTTAAGCCTTGAACTTTACCTGCTAAAAACTCAGCTTGGATACCCAAAGAAGGTAAAAGTTGTTTTTTGATATAACCACCATAGCCAAAGCTTTCTTTTGTGGTTTGGAAATCCCTAAACTTTCCATCGAATAATGTTCTAGGGCTAGTTACACCAGCATGTACACCTATTGACCAGGTACGAAATTGTTGGGTAGAAAAACGTGTTCCGTCTGTTGATGTCGTTTCTTGTGCCATCACTGAACCTGAAATGCCTACCAAGGCTATTAAAAGTGCAGATTTTGTAATTTTTAGTTTCATATATAATAATTTCATAGACTGGGAATCGCCCCATCGGCCAGCTAAGAGGAAAAACAATGCCAAATGCAAGAAAACATTACACAAAAAACATCTAATCAACAAGTTAACTTATTTCAAGATTTAATTTTAGGCGAGCTAAATTGTCCTTAAAAGTATACACATTAGGAGTTTGGTGATATTTAATAGGGCTATTTTTTTGGTACAGGTGGGTGCCTATGCAAACCTAAAACAATTATTAAAGCGCGAGCATCGCTATGCTAATGCCTACGTTAGAGGCAGCTTACCTCGAAATCCTGCCAAGCTCCAAGCAGAACCTCTCCGTTCTACTAAAATCGGCCTTGGCTGATGCGGGTAGCAGCAATTTGCCTTGCTACCAGCTTTAAAAGCGTCAGGCGCAGCCGATGACTTTTCCTCCATTTTGGCCGCCCCTCTTCTGGCGCAAGCATCCACTGTGCATAAGTCAATCATAACCTCAAGCCATGGTTACAAAGCCCAAGCACCGCTACGCTAATGCTTGCGTTAGAAGGCATTATAGGCAGCTTTATATTTTTATTTTAAGAATTTCCTTTTCTTCAATACTATTCCATTCACCTGTTCTAGTGCACTGATGTGTCCAAAAGGTCTTATTGTCGAAAGTTCGTCTTTTAAGTCTATCAGTGCCTAACATTTCGTCGAATATAGTCGCATAAATAATATACTTTTTTCCAACTTTGAAGGAATAACCACACCCAGCTCCATTAGGAGGCGTTAGAACTGTTAAAATTTTAGAGGTCAATTTTCCCTTATACATTTTGTCTACTCTAATTCTTACGACTGCAGTTGGGTAGTTTCGCCACTTGAAATGCTTTTTGCTTGTATCACCAGTAGCAATAATACCTAAGCTGTCATATTTAGTAGTCAAAGTCTTGAAAATTACTTGTCCACTAAAAACAAAGTCAGAATGTTTTACACTAGCAGAAACAGTTGCTTTTCCTTCGCAACTGCAAGCAATTGAGTTTAGTGTCCAAACCAAATTTAGAACTACTGTTAGAATTATATTCTTATACCGTTGTGTCGTCATTGTTCTCGTGTTATAGGTTGGTCATCTCACACAGTTTATAACTTTCCTCCGTCAGGCCAATTTTTCCAATTCGTATTTGGTTGTTGCGTTGGTTTGTAATGCGCAATGACGCCAGTTTCCAAAACTTCTGCAATTTGTCGAAAAGTTTCATTTTCGCTCGGTAATTCACCATTTATAACGTCTGGATGAAACCATTCTTTCAATTCCAAAACTTTTGGAATATCGGTAGGAATTCTTTCTCTAATTTCATTTTCGGTAGCAACGAGTTTGTCATGATACAGAGAATCCAACAATCGGAGAAATTCAAATGCGCTAATTTTTTCACTGTCTTCGAGGTCTATGCCAGAAGTTATGTATTGATTTCGGTCATGAATAATTGGCAAGGTTTGTTCTCGCAAAGTAAAATTGGAACACTTTGGATTTAGATAAAACCATTCTTCGTCATCGAAAGTTTCACAGCCTTTCGAATCATTTGTCAGATAAAGGAAATTTTCATTCTGAGTTCCGGACGAATAGTTTAGACAATTACCATAAATATGAAGACAATTTGAAATACCATTATGCCCACCACCACGGTAATTAAATCCAATCGCTTCAATTATTAATGCCCAACGTTTGTCGTCACGATAAGCTGTCAATTTAGTCCCAGCTGGATATATATAACCATTGTCCAACGTTGGAAACGTGTAGTCCGAATTGCACTGATTTAATTGTTCTAATATTTCTTCTTTTTTTATCATACTCATCTGTCCTGTAGCGTACCTATAACGTTTTGGGGCTTTGCGTTCGGGCGAGTTTCGGAGCACAAAGTTTCAATTTATTACTAAAGTTCATTAGAAGCACAAAGTTCCGAGTTTGCACGTCAGCCCGCCTGACGCAAAATCCATGTTAGCAGTAGTTGTTCTTCTTTCATTGGTCATAATCCGTCTTCTCGTTCTGAAAGCCATTGTTTATATTTCCCTTTATAGTTTTCTCTCGTTGCATTATCTGCAAGTATAAAGTCCACGCCTCCGTCATACGGTGCAACAATGATGTTCTTGTCAAATGATACGAAAAATGCTCGTGTATTGTCATTTGCAATTTTTCTTAAAAGCTTGTCATGATATTTTGGTTTCCAAATGGTCTGTGCAAATGCTGGTCTATAAATGTCGGGCTCGTCATATTGTTCAGCATCTATTTTACTTAGTTCAATATTGTCAAGCTGTACAAATGAAAAAGCCTTGAATATTTCTTCTTCGTCTGTTAGGTGAATTTGCCGGTTGTCACCCCAATTGTACTCACCTGTCACAATTACAATTGGTGCTTCAAGTCCGAATAAGTCAGTAATTATTTCGTTTTGTCTTGAAAGAAGAATTTCCCATTCTTTTTCATTGTCCGCATAACGTTTTGATTCTGGTAAACTATGAATTCTAAACCATCTGTCGGAATAATCGTTTTTAAACAAATATGAAATCGGCACTGTATCTGGGTAGTTCAAAGCCCATACATTTTGAAAATCTTCTTTCGTCATCGTGTCTCTTTACAATTATTGCTAACATTTTGCAGGTTTAAGTTGAGCCTAATTTACTTGCGTCAACTACCCACAGCACTAAGCTAAATAAATGGATTCAATTTTTTGTATTCTTGCTTCGCCAGAGGCTTAACTTGAACCTATTGTTAGCTGGAGTTGATACCTTATTTGCCACAAAAAGTTAACGCACTTGTCCGAAGCATATCGATTAAGTAAGAATGAAAGGCTTACCGCCCATTTATTTAGTAAGCCCTGGCGATACAATAACCTATGGACAATTAGCTGATTGTTGGGACAGAAATATGGCCGTACACTTTCTGATATTATAAGAAGTTTACCGGACATTTCCGTTATTTCCGGAACGTAATACCAGCAAAATCTATCAACTGCTCCCCATTATTTGCCCTAAAAGTAACCGTAAAGCCTCCAAATCCAGCGTTAACACCCGAAGAAAGCGCATGGTTATCGTCGATAACATCTAAAGGGATCTCATTGGTACTGCCCATCGTCTTGAGCCGGCACATCAGTACACGATCAGGGGTAATATAAAGTTCAATGCTTTTGAACTTGCTGTCGCCGATCAGCATTTGGTAACCGTATTGATGGTATAATCCTGTCCGCTTCTGCCAATGACCAACATCAACCGGTTTCATTTGATAACCCCAATTATACTCCCTTTCTCCCCTGCGCTGGATCAAATAATGATACCCCTTGATGTTGGTAAAGAAAAAGTGCTGTCCACCTTTTTTCATCAGCGTATCATTGCCGATGATCTCATAAGGCGCATATTGATTTTCGCTGAGCGGCTTTAAGATGGTTATTTTATCGTTTTCACGCATCCTAAGGTATTTATCCGCTACGGAAATGGTCGCATAAGACGTTGCTTTGGCATAGCTGCCTACGTGTTTCTTTAGTGCTGCCGGCGATAGCTGAACAATAGGAGAAGTATCAGGGATTAAGCTTGTTTTAGGAGCGGGAAACAAATCAGAAATACGCAGGCCGAACCTGGGCAGTAGCTTAAAGCAGAAATCTTCTGCTGCCTGTCCGCCCTCGGCTGTATTGGTCATCACCACAATAGCAGCATTTTTTTCGGGAAAGAGCAGCAATTTGGCATGGGCAAAACCGGCGCTGCCCGCATGGTAAACGGCAAAGGTCGAGTCGTTTTTGAACATAAACCAGCCGAGGCCTTTTTTGTTGGTTTCTATCGGTACGGAGGCATTCTGGAGACTGAACATCTGATGAAGGGTGCTCGCTTTAATCAAAGAATTGGTCTCGCCCCGGTAAGCTTTCAGCAAGCCTGTTGCGTATTTGGCAAAGTCATTCAGGTCTGCGTAGATACCGCCAGAAGCGATATCCCGGAGTTCAAATGCCTTGAATTGCTGCCCGTATGCATATATATTGCTTCGATTCCGCAAGCTGTCCATAGCGAATCCGCTGTGCGACATCGCTAATGGATCAAGGATATGGCGGTGAATATAATCAGCATAGTCCTCTTTGCTAACGGCCTTAATGACATTACCCAGGAGGTTATAGCCCGCATTTGAATAAAGCCCTACCATGCCAGCTGGGTATAACAAATAGGTCTGGTTAACAAAGCCAGGGATATCAGTATATTTTCCGCTTTCCAGGTCCGAATTTTTCCAGATGTCTGATTGGATGCCCGAGGTATGGGTCATTACCGCTTTCACCGTGATCTTGTTGGGATTGATGCCCGGCCCAGCCATTGGGTTAAACTGGGGCAAGTAGGTTTTTAACGGTTTATTGATATCCAACTTCCCCTGTTCGTACAGCTGCATCAGGGCCAATGCGGTAAAGGTTTTGGTGACGGAACCGATATTGACCACCGTTTGCGGTGTCATCGCAATTTTGTTTTCCCTGTCTGCATAACCGAACCCTTGCTTCCAGATCACCTCACCGTTTAATATGATTGCAGCACTCAGTCCGACGATATGGTCAGATGCCATTTTTTCGTTAAAATATTGTTCCGAAGTTTTGACAAGATCGGTTTGATCGGTCGGTTGCTGCGCAACAGCACTGGTGGTAATTAGCGCAAAGAAAAATAATAGCATCTTCATATTATTCATTGATGGCTGTTCTCGAATAGCTAGTAATTCATTTACTTATATAACTAAATTATAAAAATACTATACATGTAGTTGCATTGGTGCGACTATTTATCATTACAACCCCCTTCTAGCGCAAACGTCCGCTTGTGCCCACGTTGATACATAAAGAAAGCCAGTGGAATTCCACTGGCTTTCTTTATGCTCATTGCTAAACGAATTCAAATACTACTTCAATCCGTCAAATTCGATAAAATCATATTCGGGTGAGCTTTCCAGCAATTGCCTAAGAATAGCACCGTGGCCATTTCCAAACAGCACCAAAATTCTGTCATTTGAGCTGGTAGTGATCTGCTGAAGTTTCCTGAATATCCTCAGATTTCGACTATACCAATTGATCACAAGGGCATCGGCACCCCTTTTATCATCCAATTTAAAATCTCCTACCAGATATGCACCGTGCCCATACTTATGATATTCACGAGAATTGGTCTGTTTAAAATAGGTTAGCAAATCTATTTTGGAACGCAACTTATCTTCGCCCACATACCAAGCTTTATACATTGTACTTAAAGGATCATCGCTTTTGTAGTCATAATCCTTGAACAATTTCTTAAAATAAGCCGAATCTAATTTCATGAGATTGGAAGCCATAGGATTGTCGTCGATGGCGTAAACCGTATCCAAATTCATTTCACTGGCAATTCTCAATCCCAACTGATAACGCTCATCGCGTTTGGTTCGGTAAGCACCTTTTTGATATTCCCTCAACTTTTCTGTTGCTTTCCATTCCGGAAAAGCTTCAATGGCAATTTTGGTAGGTTTAAACTTTTTAATATAATTTACCAGATCAGTAACTTCTTTTTTTCTGGCTTCCGAAAGTACATCTACCTTATCACTATTGGCCGTAACATGGGCGTCCAACCCTGGATAATCAAAATGAAAAGACCCCACAAATAGTACTTTTGCCCGCTCTTTCGGAAAAAACGAGGAGGGCGATATGATTTCAGCTTTTTTTTGGCCAAAAGCCAAAGAGATATGGAATAAGAACAGGAAAGATAACAGCAATTTTGCTAAGTAAGGTTGCTTCATTTTAAATTGTTTAAAGTGTATGCTATAGGACACTACGCTACCCAAAAACGTTGCATGAAGAAACCCGAAAGCAAGAAATAAACAGCTTTAATGTTGCTTAGAAAAAACCTCCTTCTGGCGCAAGCGTCCGTTTGTGCCTAAGCCAATAATAACCTCAAACCATGGTTACAAAGTCCAAGCACCGTTACGCCGATGCTAGCGCTAGAGAGAGTGCGGTTTTTTACATTATTTGTAACACAAACCCGCATTAAGTTGCATTTTTAATTTATTATCCTTACAATTATACTATCAAACAGCCATTTAGGGAATGAATCATGCTTTTTTTTGCGTTCATTTTCAACTAACCAAACAAATTCAATATGAGAAGAAAATTACCTTTTATTTTAAAAACCCTTGTTTTAGTTTTTGCAGTGTCGTTTAGCGCCATTGCACAAGTTAAAAGAAGCAACGAAGACTTGATTAAATTGGTAGATAAAAATTTAAGCTCGCCAATAAAAAAACAAGTCTATGGAAACGGCGATGTGTTTTTGCAAAGAGAGATGAACGACTTTCTTTCCAATACCGACCGCGACCGGAAAGCTGCGGTAGAAAAACAAAATCAATCAGCTAAAACCCAAGGAGTAGTTATTGAGTATGAACATGGTGACGATGGCCACGAAAACCTAGCCGAGATTTTAAATCGTCCGCATCCTTCTGTGGCAACCACCACAAAATATCTTGATGACGCAGCAGCTGAATTTCGAGTACCGGCAATCATATTGAAAGCTGCTGCTCAAGTACAAAGCAATTGGGCGCAAACAGGTGCGTCTTTTTATGGTTCTTACGGCATGATGGGTTTAATCGAATCGGATCATACCAAACAGATTACACTTGCCGCAAGCTTGACGAATTTAAAGGTTGACGATATAAAAAATGAAGCCAAAGCAAATATTAGAGCCGCGGCTGCGCTATTAGCCCATTATCAAAAAGGCAAACCTACCTCAGCTAATTTAGCGGACTGGTTTGAGGCAACAAGAGATTTGACGGGTTTAAGCGACGAAGAAATGAAGACCTCGCTAGCCACAAGTTTTTACAATGTGATCAAAAACGGAAGTAAAACGGTATCGCTATGGAGAGAAATTATTCAAATTGACGCCCAACCCATTACCATTCCTGAATATAAAATCGCATCTGTAAAAAAAAATACGAATGCGAATAGTGTTGCTAATACAAATACTGATTATCCAACTGCAGTAGACAGAATGACTACTTGTAATTATGCTACAGGGCGAAATGGCTATAACATCGATTACTATTTTGTTCATTACATTGCAACCGGAACTTATGCTGGTGCCATATCTTGGTTTAGAGATTGCACGCGTACCACTGGACTATCGAGCGCAAATTATGTAATTAGAAATTCTGATGGTGAAATATCGCAGGTAGTGAGAGAAAGTGACAGAGCTTATGCACAAGGTGTTACACAATATAATGGTGGAGGCATCAGTACAGAACATGAAGTTTTAACGACTAACTTGGCCATGTGGGATAGCGAACCCATGCTAGTTGCTGCAGCAAACCTAGCGATAGATGTTTGTAATAGAAATAACATTCCAAGAGTAAGAAGAGGAGTTAATGGCGACCGTGGCATCTATGGTCATAGTGATGTTAGGGCTACCGATTGCCCTAATTTGAATACCGCACGTTGGATAAATTTAATGAACAGAATTGCGGGTGGCATTGTCATCCCATCAGTTTCATTACCAACGCTATATTACATCACTGGCACAGCAGGTTCTAATGTAGTGAATGCAGCATGGAAAGCCAACACCGAGCCTACATTAAAAGGATATCGTTTATATTATGCCTTAGACGACGATTTTAGTGGTTGGGCCTTAGCTGCTGATGAATCTACGTTAACAGCCACCACCACAAGTGTTAGTTTAAACCCAAGTCAATTTTTAGTGGTGCCTACCACCGCCGCGGTTCATTTTAAATTAACTGCAGTGGTTACCAACGGCGTTAATCCGGATGTTGAAAGTGCACCAAGTGACATTTATAGCAGAACTGTAAATGTTACCACAGGGCCAAAGGTTCTTATTGTTGACGCATTTGATCGAATTAACGATTATAAATCAGGATCGCACAATTTTGCTGCTATTTATTTCGAAACGTTGCGAGATAATGCCACCTTACGAATTAATTCTGCTGCCGACGAGATGATAGACGCAGGAACCATTTTATTAAGCGACTACGATATTGTGTTATGGTCTACCGGTGACGATTCAACCAATGACAAAGTTTTTAACGGAACAAATAAAGTAAAAGTTAAAGCTTTCTTGGATAATGGTGGAAAACTGCTCATTACAGGATCAGAAATTGCGTACAGCGTAGGACGATCTGGCGCAGGTGAATACGACTTAAGTTTTATGAATAATTATTTGAAGGCTACCTATGCGAGCGACGGTGCGACCACAGACTATCCTGTGTCAGGTGTAGTAGGAAGTCTATTTGAGGGGATAACGCTAAACCCTGGAGAGAGTTATTTAGCAAGATTTCCTGATAATATTAACCCTTTCGGCGGCGCAACATCTATTTTAAAATATAATACCGCAGGACGTTTTGGCGGAATTGCCTATAAAGGCACATTTGGCTCGGGAACAGTCCCTGGTGCAATTATTTATCTTGGATTCCCACTGGAAACTGCACCTCAGGCACAAATTACAGCTTTTATGGCAAAAGCATTAGCCTATTTTGAAGTAACTTTGCCTGTTACATTAGTTAACTATCATGCAACGCTGCAAAACACAGGAGTGGTTAAATTACAGTGGCAAACCGCTTCTGAAACTGATAACAAAGAATTTATCATCTCCCGATCAGTAGATGGGCAAAAGTTTAATGCTGTTGGTAATATTGTAAGTTTTGGAAATACAACAAGCGGTAGTAATTATATTTTCTATGATAGAAAACCAGTTAATGGTATTAATTATTATCGATTAGAACAACAGGATTTTAACGGCAAAATCACAGATTTAGGGGTACGATCGGTTAATGTATCTTTAACTGATAACCAAGTAGAAATTTATCCAAACCCAACGCAAGATATCGTTAATGTTGTGTTTGTAGCAGGTCTTTACCATCAATTACAGCTTATAGATAGCAGTGGTAAAATATTAAAACAAATCTCATTAGACAGCTCAACAACGCAAACAGCTATCAGTTTAAGCAACGTAGCTTCGGGTATGTACTTAATAAAATTGAACGGTAATGTACCTCTGGTAAAAAAGGTTGTAAAAAACTAACGTTAAGGCAATTCCCACCTAAGGAGCACGAAACCTCTCCCTAACCCTCTCCTTAAAAAGGAGAGGGGATAAAGGCGGACGAACATCCTTGTGGTGCAAGCTTCCGCTTGTGCCTAAGTCAATATAATCACCTCAAGCCCCATGGCTATAAAGCCCAAGCACCTTTACGCTAATGCTTGCGCTAGAAGGAAATAAATAGTTTTAATTTTGCCTAGAAACAAAAAAGCCCCGTACGTACGGGGCTTTTTTTTGGAAGTGGTGCCTGCTGGGATCGAACCAGCGACACAAGGATTTTCAGTCCTTTGCTCTACCTACTGAGCTAAGGCACCTCCCATTTGGGGACTGCAAATGTAACTTCTTTTTTTGAAAAGCAAAATGAAAACAAAAATTAATTGACGTTTCTGTTGGAAGTAACTGAAAATCAGCAAGTAATTCCTCATCATCACTGCTCAGTCCGCTTACATAAAGGGGTAAAAGTGAAAAAATAGACAACCCTCTGCAATGCTGAAGTACCTGAAGTTTTAAAATGTACCGGATTAAATTTATACCCTAAAGGGTACAAAAAAATTAAAAACAAAACAAAACAACCCCTAAAGGGTATAAAAAATAAAAAAACTTAAATATTATACCCTAAAGGGTTTATTTAATTAAAATTTCATTACTTTAGTACCGAAAGGGTATAAAATGAATATCATAGCAACATTTATAAAGCAAAAAAGAAAGTCTCTAAAACTGACACAGGAAGAGCTTGCCTTCAAATCAGGTGTAGGATTAAGATTTGTTAGAGAACTTGAACAGGGAAAAGCAACACTGAGGCTAGACAAGGTGAATCAAGTGCTGCTACTTTTTGGCAAGCAAGTGGGTGTAGTTGAATTATCTAACATTGAAGGAGGGAGACATTTATGATAAGTTCCGCTAAAGTTTTTTATAAGAATAGACTGGCCGGAATACTCAGAAAAACCGATAGCGGCTATACTTTTAAATATGACATCGAATATCTGGACAGCACAGAAGCTATGCCAATAAGCCTTACCTTTCCGCTATCAACTGGTACATATGCCGACAGGATACTTTTTCCTTTTTTCGATGGGCTTATTCCAGAAGGTTGGCTATTAAATGTAGCCAAGGATCAATGGAAGTTTAAAGGAACCGATAGGTTTGAGCTTTTGGCCACCCTATGCGAGGACACCATAGGTGCCGTAACTGTTATTGGGGAGGAGGACGAAAATGTCTAATTGTTTATTCTGCTATAAAACCGTTGATAACGGTACTTATCATGCAAAATGCTGTAAAGATATGTTTGGAACCAATGAATTACCACACCTACATTTAGATGACCAGCTATTGCAGGAAATGGCCAAACGGACGGTCAACCAGCGCATCGCTGTTACAGGTGTACAACCAAAACTATCACTTGTATTGGAAAATACCAACGACCTGACCAAACGTCTAACCATCGTTGGCCTATGGGGAGACTATATACTCAAACCACAACAGCGGGCCATTCCACTAATGCCCGAAAACGAAGACCTCACCATGCACCTTGCCTCAATCATGGGCATCAAAACTGCCCAGCATTGCCTAATTCCAGCTTCAGATGGCCAACTAGCATACATTGTCAAACGCTTTGATAGGGAAAAAGGGGAAAAAATCCATATGGAAGATTTTTGCCAGCTTGGAGAATTTCAAACCGAACAAAAGTATGATAGTTCTTACGAAAGATGCGGAAAATTGATAAGAAAGTACTGCTCAAACGTAGGTTTAGACATGGTAGACTATTTTCAGTTGCTGATATTTTGCTTTGTTAGCGGCAACAATGACATGCACATGAAAAACTTTTCGGTACTGCACAAAGACAACCAAATCCTACTTGCCCCCGCATATGACCTCCTCAATGTCCAACTTATTCATCCAAAAGACAAAGAAGATATGGCCATGTTATTAAATGGAAAACGGAAGGAGCTACAGTCAAAGGATTTCAAAATGCTAGCCAAGGCACTGCACATTGATGATAAAATTTTTGACAGGATAATAAGCAGGTATGTCAAAAGGAAAGCAAAGGTATTCGAGCTGATAGATAAATCATTCCTTCAAGAAGACGTAAAAAACAAATACAAAACAATATGGACGGCCAAGTTGGCAATACTAGAAGGGTAAAACCATTTACCCACATCATCTAAAATCATAGATCAAGGTCCTTCCGTAGTCATCACTATTCTTTTGATGGTTCCATCAGGATTGTACTCCATTTTGTCGATACAAATGGAACGACTGAAGCTGCCACCTTCGGTTTCAATAGCCCCATTATGATAAACGAAGTACCACTTACCTTTAAACTCCACAATGGCTTGGTGATTCGTATTGCTATTTCCTGCGACCTCATTTAAGATACCTTTATATTCATACGGACCTTCTATTTGATCGGCCGTGGCATAGGCAATTTTTTCGGGGAAAGCCGTGGCATAAGTGAGGTAGTACTTATTGTTATACTTATGTACCCAAGGCGCTTCTGTAAAGTTAAAACCTTCAAAATCTATTTTCTTGATGGGGCCATCTATCTCGATCATGTTTGGTTTGAGCTTAGCATAATAGCATTCGCGATTGCCCCAAAATATCCAAGCCTGGCCATCATCATCTATAAAAATAGCAGGATCAATACAGGCCCAAGAATGCGTAGAGGCAAAACAATCTTTATTAGTCAACAAAGGTTTGCCCAAAGCATCTTTAAAAGGTCCTTCTGGTCGGTCGGCAACTGCTACTCCTATGCCCGACCAATTGGTGCTCACATACCAATAGTATTTGCCATTACGTTCTACTACCTGTGCGGCAAAGGCATCGCCACTTTTGGCCCATGCAAAATCACCTATTTTTAAGGGCACGGGATATTCGGTCCAGTTTTTCAAATCGGTGGTCGAATACACCAGCCAATCTTTCATTTTATAATTCTTCTGACCTCCCGCAAAATCATGTCCTGCATACAACCAAAGGGTATCGCCTTTCACCATGGCTGCCGGATCTGCTGTGTATTCATGAGTAATAATAGGGTTGCCTTTCGACTGAAAGTGGTAACGATCATTTGGCGCAACAGGTTGTAGCAACACCTCTGGCACTCCACCCCATTTATTTTGCAAACGGCGGGCTTCTTCTTTGGTGATACCTATCACACTGCCATGCCTTGGATTAAAGTTTTTAGTGAATTTCTCTGGTTTAGCAGTAAAACTATTCAAATCTTTACTGCGCTGAAATTCGTAACGCAAATTGGTGTACAGGTCGTACATCAAAATATATTCATCGTTATGATTCAACTTAAAAACACTGGAACCTTCCACGGAAACGGTGGTATCGGCATAGGCATCCAAATACTTAAAATCTTCTACCCAAGGTCCTTTTAAAGATTTACTGGTGGCTTTTTGTATCCCGTTTTTAATTTCCTTACCCTGGGCATCTTTGGTATTGCCTTTGTAAAACAGATGATAAACACCGTCTTTGTAAATGATATCCCCATCAATAGCACCGTACTTTGGTTTAAACATCAATTGAGGTTCGGCTTCAAAGCCATTGAAGTCCTTATTGGCGTAAGCGCTGTAAAAGTTCAGTTCGTTACTGCCCTGAAAACGAACGGTAAAATAAACGAGGTATTTTTTCGCTTTTGCATCGTAAATGGTTTGAGGGGCCCAAACCCATTTTACTTTTGCGAATTTTTTGGGGTAGGTTTTGGCTAAGTCGATGATGTGGTGCTTCCAGTCGATCAGGTCTTTTGATTTCAACAGTACCATGCCTGGATTGCTGTCCCAACCATTTTTAACGGTAAACATATCAGTAGCGGTCATTAAAAAGCTTCCATCTTCGGCCCTAAGGAGATGTGGATCGCGTATACCGCCTGTTTGGGAAATCTCGGCAGAAGATAGCACAGGTTGATTAAGGTTTAACGCAAACCAATTTACAGCATTGGCACTTACCCCAAACCGTAATTGTTCTTGTTTAAATTTATCACTGGAGCCTTCGAAATAGGCAAAGAGGTAACCTACAAAATCTTTCTCATTGGTTTTCACTTGTGTGAAGCCAATTTTAGAGACTAACATCAATAAAACAACAATCGAAAATCTATTCATAATTTTTAGTCAATTAAATAGCTGCCATTTGACTGCCCTTTAACAAAATTTATATAATACCTAAGGGTTGTGTCGCTACCGCGGGTTCTACTTTTTCCTATAGCTGAAAAAGTAGACAAAAAAGCCACGGCTGCGCCCTGTTCTTTTAAAGGTACAGGTAAGGCCAACTTGTACATCCCGAACAGGCCAAGGCCGATTTTTAGGTGAACGAAGTATTGGTGCTAAGGCCTGACATTATTCCATAATATGAGAATACCTACTAATTCGAACCTAAATCTATCAACGTTAATCTTTATTTGCTCCATTAAACACCGATAAATCCCATTGGTCCATCCATTGGAGCACCGGTAAATCATGCTCGAATTTTATGGGCAGCCACACATAGCGTCCGTCTATCGGATTGCCAGGTCGCCACCGGTCGGCCATAAAAATAAAAGCGTCCTTTTTACCCTGTACCGGCAAAACATAAGTGCCTTGGGATTCAAAAGTTAATGCTGCGCCAGCACCTACACAGGGATTAGGGAACAGTTTCCATTCGCCCAAAATATCATCGGCAACCAATAGCCTGGCCGCGTTAGGGTCCCAGCCTGTACAACCAGAGGTGATCATGAAATATCTACCGTTTCTTTTAAAAATGGTTGGTGCTTCATTATGTCCTCCAGGGGCTACTCTAATGTATTTTCCTGTGTGTTTCGTGTAATCGTCGTTCAATTCGGCAATTTGCAGCGTCAGATTTTCTTCTGAGGAGTAAATCTGATAGGCTTTACCATTATCGTCTACAAACAACGTCATGTCTCTCGACATTTGTCCACTGTAAAAATACTCCCGCACAAACAAGCCTTTTTCTACGCCCTCCATCCATTTTGGGGTCCACCATTTCCCATAATCCTCTGCTTTTAACTTCAGCTTTCTGTTTTCTGAAGATAGGTTTAAAGGCCAGTAGCCTGCATTTACCCTTGAAGCCTGTAAAAATTGATAGGGCCCAGTAGCTTTATCGCTCACTGCCACCCCTGTATAGGCAGCCTCATATCCACTCCTAAAAAGTTCCAAGTGGAAGTACATTACAAATTTCTTCGTCAGCTCATTATAAATCACCTTGGGCCTCTCGATGATACAGCCTTTGTAAATCAAACTCTCGGCCTGATCTTCCACCGCAAGAGCTACGCCTTCATTTTTCCAGTGGTAAAGGTCTTTGGACGAATAACAGGTGACCCCAACATAGGCGTTATTGGATTTTTCGCCTTTGTGCTCACCAAACCAAAAATAGGTGCCCTTGTGATACAAAACGCCACCGCCATGCGCATTAATGTGCTTGCCCTGATCGTCTTTCCATAGTTCTCCAGGCCTAATGGCATTTTGTTTCTGTTGGGCAAAAGTCCCTACCGAAAACAACAGAAAAACGGGAATCAATAGCTGTTTTAACATTGTATTACTCTCCTTATTTTACCAATATGACCCCACCTTCTGGCTGTATCGTCAATACTACTTTTCCATTTTTATTCACTTGGAGCTCCTTTAATACTGGATTACGGTCCTGCTGATCTTCATAAAGCAAAGCCTTAGCTCCCGCCAGCATGGGCAAGGTAATTGCTATCTTTTTAGCTGCTTTTTCGGCATTGATGCCTGCGATGTACCATTTGTCTTTGCTTCTTCTGGCCAAAACACAATACTTGCCAGGATAGCCGTCAATAAATACGGTTTCATCCCAAGTAGTAGGCACATTTTTCATAAAATCGATCACAAAACTTTCACGATCAGTGAGGTTATTGGGCGTAATTCCAAAGTTTTGTACCGAAGACTGGAACACTATCGAAGTAGCCAACTGAAAAATATCGGTGGTTTTACGAATGGTACCGCCGTTATTGCCACGGTTATGACGTATGTTCAGCAAAACTGGACCAAAATCCATACTGGCTACACTGTTACGTATAAAAGGGTGCAAGGTGGCATTATAAGCCTCCTGATCATTGGCATGCTGTGTAAAGACCAAGTTTTCTGAAGCGAGTACTGCCTCGGCACTTACAAAATTAGGATACATACGTTCCCAACCTCTAGGCAAGGTACAGCCATGAAAAATAACCCCTAGGCCATAATCATTGGCGTCAGAAAGAATATCTTCGTACAGTTGGATGGTTTCCTGTTTATCGCCTCCAAAAAAATCTACTTTTATGCCTTTAACGCCTAAACTTTTCATCCAGGCCATTTCTTTTTTGCGGATGGTAGAAGTGTTCATCCGATTTCTTGGACCTTGTGGGGCATCATTCCAAAAACCGTTAGAGTTGTACCATAAGTAGGCATTTACCTTTTTGTTTTGGGCATATTTAATGAGTTCTTCTGTTTTTTGGTAGCCCACCTGTGTGTCCCACAAAGCATCAATCAGGATAAATTCATAGCCCATTTGCGCAGCCAAATCAATAAAGGTAATTTGATCGTTATAGTTCATGCTGTTATCCTGCCATTCGAGCCAGCTCCAGGTAGCACGGCCAAATTGATAGTCGATAGACGGTTGGTACATAGGCTTTACCACATCAAAAGGAATAGTGGTTTCCACTATTGGCTTTAACTGATCGCCAATGGTAATGGTGCGCCAAGGAGTTTCTCCAGGCAGGGAAATGGCTGGCTTAGCACTGCCAATCCCATTGTTTTCGCCAGGCTCGGGAAAAGCAATGGTATAAAGACCGTCTTTGCTGCCCTCGCTCAGTTTGGAGGCACAATACAAACTGCTTACCCCTGTTTCTGAAACCAGTGCCCAACCGTTGTTGCCTACATGAAAAAGCCCTGGAAAGGTATAGCCAACGCCATATTTAGAGGGCGTGCCCATGGGCTCATCGGCCACATATTCTTCTTCATAACTGGGCTTTGTTTTTTTCCAGCCAATCATTGGGGCGGCTTGCGGGGTTAAAAATGTGGTGGTTACCATAGGGAATTTAAAACCTGTGAGCTCCTTCTCAATGATACAGCGTAGCGTCTCGCCTTTTTTTAACAGGATATATTTTAAAGCGATGTCGTTATTACTTACCCTAAACACCATATCGATGCGCTCCTTTTTGGGTGTTTCATACGATAAAATCTTTTCTATGGCATGAACGCTCACTGCCGATTTTTTGATTCGGCTTTGTTGGTAGGTTTCCTTGATGACTGAATCTTTTTGGCCTACTAATTTCAGATCCTTGCTAAAATCGCTCACATTGGAAATTAACCCTAGCGGCGAATTTTCGAGGATTGCTTTTCCTTTATAGGAGGCATTGTAATAAACGCTCCCCACCTCATTTTGGGAAATGGCAAGTACCAAGTATTTATCGGGACTAAAGATTGCAATATTGGATTGAGTTTGGGCTTTTACCGAGATAAATAAGCCTAAACCTGCTAATAGTAATATTATTTTTTTGTTCATCTTTTTTGTAGTGCTTTGGAGGTTGATCATTTACTATCCGTTTTGGAAGACACTTTTACAGCACTCACTTCTTGCGGTAACCACACCGCCATTTCTCCGCTTCCACGGTGTAACCACGAATAGTAAGGAATAAGGGTAAGGGAAACCTGTTGAGGTGCTAACCAACCTTTATCATTTAATGAAAGTGATTGTGCCTGTACTTTTAACTGTTTAATACCATGAAGCATCCCTGGCTGATCAATCACTTGTATTTGGGGTTGGGCAGGCAACAACACACTTGGGATTGCAAAGTTATTATCGGGCCACTCTGCACAATACACAATTGGCCCTCTTTCAAAAGCAATTTTCCCCGCGTCATCTTTCACATTAGGGTTGGCTTTTACCACACGTGGCTGCATCTCAAAATTGATGGCTACCACATCTCCCTTTGTCCAAGTACGGTCTATGGTGAAATAGCCGTTTTCGATGCTGCTTTCTACTGGCTTTCCATTCAATTTAATTTGGAAACCAAGCTGTTGCTGATCAGCGAAACGGTACAAATCACTTGGTAATACTTTACCTTGCACCCAACCTGGAATTCTGATTTTTAGCGCAAGATTTTGTTTTCCTTGTGGGTTGATTTCCATCTTCACCGCTCCGTCCCAAGGGTAAGCTGTTGTTTGTTTAATTTGAACTTTCTTTCCGTTAACAGAAAGCTCAGAAGTACTGCCCATAAATAGGTTTACAAAAACCTGTTGTGCTTTTACGGCATAAACATAGCCTGGTAAGGAAGGAATAAATCGACTTAAATTAGAAGGACAACAAGCACAACCAAACCACGATTGGCGGGTGCAGGCTTGCTGGTTAAATTTATATTTCCCGTCTGACTCTAAAGGGTTAGGATAGAAAAACTCGCCTCCATCTAAAGATACTCCAGAGATAAGGCCATTATACAAAGTCCGTTCAAGGACATCGTAATATTTGGCATCGCCATGCAATAAAAACAAACGATGGTTCCAATATACATTTGCAATGGCGGCGCAGGTTTCGTTGTAAGCGGTAAGGTTGGGTAATTCATAAGCTTTGCCAAAAGCCTCGCCATGATGAGTAGCGCCAATGCCACCAGTGATATACAGTTTTTTAGCCACTACGTTATCCCAAATCTTATCAATGGCATGAATGTAGGCCGTATCACCTGTAAGTGCTGCCACATCGGCCATACCCGAATACATATACGCTGCACGAACAGCATGCCCCACGGCTTCGTCTTGTTTGAGCACCGGTTGGTGAGATTGGCTGTAGGCTTGCTTAATGGTGGTATAACCTCTTTTATCCAAAAAGAACTTGGCCAAATCCAAATACTTTTGCTGTCCGGTTACGATATACAGTTTTGCCAAGGCCATTTCAGCAATTTGATGTCCTGGAACAATGGTTAATTTACCTGGAGCGCTGCCTATGGCTCTTTCTGCACAATCGGCATATTTAATGGCAATATCCAAGAAATTACGTTTACCCGTGGCCTGATAGTGTGCTACCGCACCTTCAATCATGTGCCCCAGGTTATATAGCTCGTGGCTTAAATCTTCTTCTTTTTCCCATCTTTTAGTCCCCGACCAAGCATGGGGATGCGTTGGATTCATGGTTCTAGAAGTGTACAAATAACCATCTGGTTCTTGTGCCGCAGCCACAATTTTCAGCACACTATCAATGTATTTTTCCAGTTTTTTATCGGGATAGGTTTGCAACGAATAGCTGGCCCCTTCAATGGTTTTGTATACGTCTGTATCATCAAAAGAAAAGCCTTCTACTTTGTAGGCTACCGAAGGATGGGTAGCTTTCACAAAGTTCTCGTACCTTCCCGTTTCTTCACTTTTACGAAAAGCAAGTGGTATAGTGACCTCACGGCTGGCTTTCAGTCTTTGTCCCCAAAAACTATCGGTTACTTTTACCGAAGTGAAAGGCACAGGTTTAATTGGATATCCAGAATGGTTGCTTTTGCTTTTTTGGGCACTTAACTCCCCAAAAACAAGGGCTAAAATGGCTACAACAAAGGTTTTCTTCATTTTCAAAATGCTCTCTTATTTTAAAACGTTCTCAAACGCTCTCAAACGCTCTCAAACGTTCTCAAACGTTCTCTTATTTAATTTGATTTTCCTTTTGGTACACCCTTACATAGTCAATCTCAAAACGATTTGGGAAGACGGTATCTCCTACTTCTCCGCCATTCATTCCGCCAATGGCCAAATCCAATAACATATAATGAGGCTGTTGAAATGGGTTTAACCCTACTTTATCTTTATTGTGCAAATCCTTCATCTCCACTTTGTTCAACAGCAGATCATCTACATATAAAGCAATTGAATTTTCGTCCCAATCCATTCGCCAAACATGGAATTTGCTGGCCCATTTTTTACCGCCCAGCGCTTTGATATCTTTTGTTTTACTGAACCACTGTGCTTTGTAGCGCTGATCGGTACCTGTTGCTATGTTGGCCAATAGCATATTACGATAGTACTCCATGATGTCAATCTCGCCATTGGACGGCCATTCGCCAGCTACGCCCAAGGTCCACCAAGCAGGCCACATGCCACTGCTCACGTCAATTTTAGCACGCATTACAAAACGGCCATATTGCCAACTGTGCTTGCCCGCCGTGTTTACACTGGCCGAAGTATATTCGATGGTTTTACGGGCTGCGCCCCAATGCTTACTGCCTTCTTTATAGGTAGGATTAGCTTGTTGGACTTTACGTGCCTCAATTACCAATACCCCTTTTTCGCACCATGCATTATCAGGTTGGTACCATTGCAATTCCTGGTTGCGCACAAAACCGTGCTCGTATTTCCATTTGGTGGTGTCAAGCTTACCCTTTTGGTTAAACTCGTCTGCCCAAACCAGTTGGTAACCTTCTTTGGCAAATTCCTTTTGGGCAAAACACGAGGTGCTGATCCCTATACCTATCCACATTAAAAAATTGAACTTTTTCATTTCTATTTAGGTTGAATGGCTGCTATTTAATAATTACTTGTAATGGATGATCGAGGAGTGTTTTCTGCTTTTTCACAAAGGCTTCCCAATCGTTGCTGTCTTTCACCTGACCACTTTTTTCCCAAGCAAAACCAGCATAAAAAGTGGTACTTCTCTTAGGGTTGGTTAACACCAAAAGGTTACTTTGATCTCTGGTTTGGCTCTTGTGTGCAAAGGCGCTTTTCACCAACTTAGGATCTACAATAATGGCTTCGCCGATGTAGCTATTGTCCATTTTTTCGTGATGGATGAATAGGCCCAAATCCTTCAATACATTTACCTGCCCCTTTTTATCGTGTAGGGTAATGCCCATGGTATAATTAGGGATTTTTTGGGTGGAGGTATAAGTTACTTCAAACTTTGAAAAGTTAGCCCCTAAGTCCAAAGAAATACGCTTTGTTTCTTTGACGTTGTAGTGGCTATAAGGTGCATAATCGAGCTCAAAAATGGTGCGTAACGGACCAGTAGCAATGGTTTTGTAACTGATAAAGTTTTTAGACACCAATAGGGTATCTCCCTCCCAAACACCTGTACCCCCTGTACCACGACTAGCTCCTACATGATAGGGATCATATCCTTTACCACTGTCTTTATGGTAATAATTTGGATCGGTCAAATAGCCTTTGTACCATTCGTTAATGACAGGTAATGAGGTTCTTTTTAACCAAAGGTCAACACCGCTGCTCAAGGTGCCGTTTGGCATTTTCTTTTCTGCCCTCATTTGGGCATCGGGACCATAGGTACGAAAAGCCACTTTATCGTTTTCCCAAGCATAATCATCGGTTCGCTCAGGCACAAAACGCGAATAAGTGATCACATCGGTATTGGGAATTAAGGTGGTACTATCTACCAAAATCACATATTCAGCGGTACTGTTTGCCTTTACCAAAGGTTTAAAAAGCAATTCGTCGGGTTTACCGTCGCCATTATCATCTACCCACTGCAGTACCAAATTTGAGGTTTTACCTAGCTCCCTCACTCGGATATGTTTTGGAACAGTAACTTTTAACAGCTTGGTAAGCTTTTTAGCACTGATGGCGATGACCTCACTTCTTTCTACCTCTAGGGTATTTTTTACGCTTACCCTTAGTTGCGCTTGGCTAAATACAGGGTAGGCTAACGAACTTAACACCATGCAAAAGGCCATTGCACTTAAATATCTAGAAAAGCTGGAAACTTTGGTCTTCATCATCGAAATAAGAATATTTGGTTCATGTCACCTTAACATTACAACAGTTATTAATTGTAAAAATGACGTTTATTTTAAAAGTAGTAGGGTTTTATCGTTTATGCAAATTATTTTAAAAATAAACCTGTAATTTATTCAAGACAGATCAGCTTAAAAGCAGCGCTAAGGCTTCCAATTCATCACCTGTATGGCAGTAGGTTTCTTTTCGGCCTTGCCTTCGCCATCCACCTGCTCTACCTCTTGTACAAAAATGCTCAATTGTCTTTTAGCTAACCATAATTCCGTATCATATGATGGTTCCCATTCGCCCACACTTGTTTTGGATAAGTCGATTACTTCCCATTTGTCCAAATCCTTATGCTTGCTTAATGCCATAGAAACTTTGTTGCCTCTTTCTGCATCCCTAAAAAGCAAAGCGGCATTGAAAGTTTTTCCTTTTTGCCAAACCACTAATTGAGGTCGTGAAATTGGGATTTTCTTGGTTCCCCCTCCACTTAAAGTAAAACCACTGGTCCTGAAATTGAGGTTGCGTACCTGCCACTTACCGTTTAAATGGTAAACAATATGGTATTGTGGCACCAAGGTTCCTGTTGGACGCCAATAGGTGGCAATAAAAGGGTTTCCATGAACATCGGTAGACATGGCGGTTTGATTGATCAGTTCACTTTCCTGAGGAATTTCAAGCGCATATTCGGCATTTTGGAGGGTAATGGGGAGGCTATATTTTTCGCCTGTAGATTTATACCAAGTGACGCCGCCATCATTGGATTTCGCATAACACAAATCATGGTTACTCGCCACGTTAGGACTTTCTCGCCACACCCATGAGATATGAATAGTTCCCTTCGCATCAACCGTGGTTTGGGTATAGGCGTTGCGTTTCCCTTCTCCACTGATCAAATTATTTTGTACTCTTTTCCAAGTTTTGGATTTGGTATCGTAAAGATTGATCATTAAGTTGCCATTGCCAGAGCCACCATCTCTATAAAAAAACAACAGGTTATCATTAGCCAATTTATAAAACTCGGGATAGCTTACCTTATTTTCTTCTTTGCCAATCATTTGCTCCTTACTGCCCATAGTTAAGGAATTTGGGGCAATTGACCTAGCATAGTTCAACTGATTATTGTGCTGTCCCCAGCCTAAATGCAAATACCCTTCACCATCTACCATGATACTGATGGATTTGTGTGCATCATTGGCATCTCCTTTAAATGCAGTACGTACAACTTCCCAAGTTTTACTATCCAGCTTTCTTTTGGCCAGCACTACATATTGTTCGTTATCATAGTAGGCCGCGAATTGATGCCCTTTAAAGGTAGTTAAGGCATTTCTCCTGAAAATGACGGTATTTACCGAGTTATTGGCCCAGCCGTTTTCGGCAATAGTCAATTGATCTACCTGTTGTGCAGCAAGGCCTAAGCACGAAAGGAAAAACAGTAGAAATGATATCGACTTCTTGAACAGCATCTTATTTTAATGATAAGTTGACTACCGCATGCGCAGGTATTTTCACCAACAACTGGCTTCCATTTTTCTTTGCTTGATCAAATTTTTGCAGCTTGATTAAATCTGGTTTTTCGAAAGTATTGATGTCACTCACATTGGCCGAAGTTAATATCTGACCAGTTACTCCACTCCATTTCAAATCTCCCAGATCTGTAGTTAAGGAAATTTCTTTAGTGGCATCCAAATTTACAATAGAGATATTCACTACCCCATTGGCATCTCTAGAAGCAGAGAAATTTAAGGCAGGTATTTTTTTGCCATTTAATATATAATCAGGCGAAACAAATTTAATATCTAACAACTCCGCATCTTGATGTACCTTGTAAAGGTCAAAAATGTGATATGTTGGGGTCAATAGCATTTTCTCTTTATCTGTTAAAATCAAGGCCTGCAGTACATTTACGGTTTGTGCCAAATTAGCCATCTTTATCCTATCGGCATGTTGATGAAAAATGTTAAGCGTGCTGGCGGCAATTAGGGCATCTCTTAAACTGTTCTGTTGGTACAAAAAGCCTGGATTAGTGCCTGCCTCTACATCTGTCCAAATTCCCCATTCATCCACTACCAAAGCCACATTCTTTTTAGGATCATATTTGTCCATGATAGCAATATGTTTGGTCAACAGCTCGTCCATGCGCAAGGCACGCTCCATGGTGTTAAAATATTCCTGCTCGCTAAAACCAGTTGCCGAACCTTTCTTGCCCCAATTTCCTGTGGGAATGGTATAATAATGTAATGATAGTCCCCACATGCGGTGACCAACATTTTTCATCATTGTTTCGGTCCAGTTATAGTCAAAATCTGAAGCTCCTGCCGCTATTTTCTTCAACTTGGCATTCCCATAGTCCTTGGCAAAAGTGGCATATCTACGATACTCGTTGCTATAATATTCGGCAGTCATGTTACCTCCGCAGCCCCAGCTTTCATTGCCTACGCCCCAAAAACTCACATTATAGGGTTGGGCGTTGCCATTTTTCTTACGCAGCTCGGTCATTGGGCTTAAACCATCAAAATTGAGATATTCAACCCATTTACTCATTTCATCGGGCGTGCCACTACCTACATTTGCAGAGATATAAGGTTCGCAGTTGAGCAATTTACAAAGCTCTAAAAATTCATGCGTACCAAAACTGTTGTCCTCTACCACGCCACCCCAATTGGTGTTCACCATTTTAGGTCGGTCTTTAGCTGGACCAATGCCATCTCTCCAATGATATTCGTCGGCAAAACAACCACCTGGCCAACGCAAGTTTGGAATTTTGATCTTCTTTAGCGCTTCCACAATATCCATCCTGATCCTACCCTGCTTTTGCACGTTCAGGCTTTTATCTACCCAAAACCCATCATAAATACTTCTGCCCAAGTGCTCGGCAAATTGTCCGTAAATATGACGACTGATGGTGATATTTGACTTTTTTGAATCTACATAAAGTGTAGCTTCACTTTGTGCCTGTACCTTAGCATACATGGTTAAAACCAATACCGCACAAGCAATTACTCTATTCATATTTTTCATCATTGGGGTGTGGCTATCTTAAATCTGCACCGTGATCATTAGGAAAATCTTCGCCCGACCATACTTTTTGTGCGCTCCATTTTTCGGGTGCATTGGCCCAAAAAGCGTCAGTTTCTGGTAATCCCAAAGGCAAGAATATGGCAGTAGCCAAATACGGGCTTCCTTGGTTGTTATAAAAATCGGCAATGTTAGGCTGCGAACCATACAAGCCAAGCGTTAACCAATTGTTTTTGTAGGTGGTTGGGCTTTCGAGCGTTTTTTTAATTACTGCAGTAAGGGCTCCACGCACTTGCTCTGGGCTTAGTTCTTTAGGCAAAGCATTGCGCCAAGCCATATCGGCCAAATGGTGAAAGGCTGCTCCCCGGTAAATCAGTGAACGTCCCGTTGCCGGAAAAGTACCATCGGCATTGATCAAACGTTCTTGGATGACCGCATAACGTTCATTACGTTTCTTAATCTTCTCTGCCATTTGATTGTAGGAGTTGGTCTTTGTTTTCACTACATTGATAATGGTAGCCAAATAAGGGTGGATCACATAACTATTATAGTAATCAAAAGCGTAAGTAGTTCCGTCTTTGTACATGCCATCGCCCACATACCATTGCTCTAATTGCTGCAAAGCATAATCTACCCGCATTACGTCCCATTCGTAACCAAACTTGGCCAAAAAGGCTTCATTCATTGCCGAAAACAATAACCAGTTTGAAAATACAGGCTTAAATCGACGAGTAGTTTGGATGGATTTAACCAGTAATGCCTGACTTTTTTGGTCCAGATTTTCCCAAAGCCATGGCGCACGTACAAAGGCGTAGGCCACAAAGGAAGCATCTACCAACTGCTGACCACCAATATCGTACCTCATAAAGTCTTTCGCATTAGAGTCGAGGGAGTTTTTAATTCCTTGCAAAGCCCATTCACGGTACTGCTTACGCAAAGCAACTTCTTCGGCCGAACCTCCTTCTAACTGTAACCAAGGAGCTATGCCACTTAGTACACGACCTAAAACTTCTAGATACTGTACTTTTACCCTGTTCGCCTTGTTATCTACCCTGATAGAAGTTTCTTGGGGCATTAAAATCCTCAAGCTGTCTTTGGCTAAACTGTACATCATTGGCCTTACCATTTTGTCCATTTCTTTTAGCCATACCTGACGATCGGTAAGGGGTTTTGCCTTTTCTGTACGTTTTTTCTTCTGCGCAGATAGGTTAATACTGATTACCGTAAACAGTAAAAGAAAAAGGGAATTTTTAAAAAACTGCTTCATTGCCGATGGTTATTTTTGTTTCTCCAAATACCTGAACATTTCGCTGTTGGCCAGTAAAAAAGCACCTACCCCAAAGTTTGCGGTTGAGTTTGCATTCACCACCTGACCTGGAATCGCTTTCTCGCCAATAGGTTGTACATAACCTACCTGTCCGTTTTCCTGCAAGGCCGTTTTAGCTAAATAGTTCCAGGCTTTTAAAGCCGCAGGTAAATAAGTTTTTTCTTTCAAGTAGCCATTGTTAATTCCCCATAGCAAACCGTAGGTAAAAAAGGCGGTACCGCTAGTTTCTTTACCAGGTGCATGTTGTGGATCAAGCATACTTCTGGTCCAATAGCCTTCGTCTTGCTGACTTTTGATAATGGCTTTAGCCAGTTTTTTGTATTTATCGATGTACTCTTTTCTGTGTTTATCTTTAGCAGGCAAGTCTTTCAATACTTTCGCCAAGCCTGCAAAAACCCATCCGTCGCCACGAGCCCAAAAATCTTTCCCACCGTTGGTAGACTTATGCTTAGGGTAAATATATTTCGCATCGCGATAATACAAACCTGTTTCTTTATCGTACATGATGCTGTTGGCGTAGGTAAAATACTCATAAAGCTTATCCAAATATTGTTGGTTCCCTGTAAGGTTATACATTTTGGTCATTACTGGCATCACCATGTACAAACCATCTACCCACCACCAATAATCATTTTTAGGCGTACTCATTTGGTACTCCATCACTTCCTTGGCCCTCGCTATTTTTTGCTCATCGGGTTGGAGTTTGTATAAATCGATATAGGTTTGGAAACAGATCTGATAGTCGCCAAACAACACATAATCATCACTCTCACCATAACTATATTTCCATTTGCTTTTATCAGTTGACTTGGCACCCATCCATTGGTTATGGATAGCCCACTTTTCTGAATACTGGCGGAAGGCTTCATTTTTGGTAATGCTATAAGCTTCCATATTTCCGGTATGATAGGCCGCATGGTCCCAAAAAGACCTTACTTCTGCTTTATTGTTGGCTTGCCAGTAGTTATTGGCCTTATTAATAATAGCCAACACTTCCTCCTTTTTGGGCAGTTGTGCCTGCATACTAATAGCCAATACCAAAAGACTTAAGGTAATCACAGCATATTTCTTCATCTGTATATTAATTTGTGTGTGTTTCGTATCTATTTCAACTTCTGAATGCCTGCTACCGTAGGTACCACTTTCTTAATAGTACCATCAGTGTTAAATTCCATTTTATCGATGCAAACTTCACGGTTGTATCCCGCAGCATTTCCCATGGTGATGCCTTTTGGCCTGGTAAAACGATGATAAACAATGTACCACTCATCTTTACCTGGAACTTGAATTACACTGTTATGGCCAGTACCAAATATGCCATTTGAAGGATCTTTAGCGAGGATCAAGTTGTTTTCTGGAATCGTTATTTTACCCATTGGCGAATCAGCATAGCCATACCTCACTCGGTAGTTCTCGCTACGGGTATCGTCTTCAGACCATAAAAAATAATATTTACCGTTTCTATAAAAAACTTCCGTCCCTTCCCTGAACGTAGCATCTGGGGTCATCACTTTAATAGAATTGGTGTCGATAGAAATCATATCGTCATTTAAAACAGCGCCAGCCATATAGCCATTACCCCAATACAGATAGGCTTTTTGTGTTTGAGGATCAATAAATACATCTGGGTCTATTTCCTGTCCACCTCTCACGCCGGTAGGTTTCTTTGCAATTAAGGCTTTACCACTATCTTTAAACGAGCCGGTAGGACTGTCGGAAACCGCTACCCCTATTTTTTGTGCAGCTGTAAAATAATAGAAGTATTTGTACTCGCCATTGATTTTGCGCTCGGCCATGGCTGGAGCCCAAGCATTGCGTTTTGCCCAACTCACGTCTTTTGGCAAGTCGAGCAAGGTCCCCTCCTCCTTCCAGTTGACCAAATCAGCAGAAGAAAAACTCTTGAAACTGGTACCGCTCCAACCGGTATAACCATCACTTGTTGGATACAGATGGTATTTTTTGGTTTTATTGGAATATAATATTTCTGGATCAGCAAAGTAGCCGTTCAATACAGGATTGTGGTTCACGCTGGCACTAATGGTATACACCTGTGGCTTTTGACCAGCAATGTTGATAGTTACTTTTACCGAACCTTTACTAAAATCATAAGGTGCTTTTGGAGCAATGTTCACATATGGAATTTGCTGAAAAAGGGGATCTATGGACTTCAAATCAGCACCATCTTTTAAGGGCAGAAAAACGGTTTTTTTAACCGTATCTACCATGATGTTGTTCTTCTTGATCACCTCCGATTTTGCAGTGCTTAACACTTGAACTGGGTGGTACCATTTCGCTAACAATCGTTGTAATTCCTTTTCGCTGATGGGCAACACCGTACCATGCCTAGGATGGAAATCCATGGAGACAGCCTCATCTACTACTTTAAAGTTTTCCAGATCACTACTTTTAGTAAACTGATATTTGCCCTTCATATACACATCATACATCAGGATATATTGATCACTATTGTTGAGCTTAAAAACTGCAGCCCCCTCTACCGCATCAGTGGTTTGTTGCAAATATTTATCCTGTTGCACATAGCCGTCTGTTAAACGATCAGAAATGGCTTGTTTAATGCCATTGCCTTGACCTTCGGTTTTAAAGAAAAGATGGTATTTTCCTCTATGGAAAATGATGTCGCCGTCAATACAAGCACCATTGGTTGGACTGTAAAATAATTGCTTAGGCTCGCTTTCCAGATCCGTAAAATCCTTATTGGCATAAGCGTAGTAAATCTTATCCGGATCATCGCCATGTTTCATAGACCAGTACACCATGTACTTGCCTACTTTTGCATCGTAAATGGTTTGTGGCGCCCAAACTCTTAATAGGTTTTCTTGGTTGGCAAAACGTTTTTGGATATTTACAATGCTAGAGGTCCAGTTGATCAAATCAGTTGATTTTAACAAAACCATTGCCCTATTGGAACTCCATCCTTTTGCCGAAACCATATCGGTAACCACCATGTAAAAGGTTTTTCCATCGGCACCACGTAAAATATGAGGATCCCTTACCCCTCCAGTTGAACTGATTTTAGCAGAGCTGATGACAGGTTCGTTCCCATTTAATGCCGTATAGGTATAACCATCTTTACTGATGGCAAATCGGATGGCTTCCTCATTCCCTATGTTTCCAGTGAAATAAGTAAATAAATAGGCTGAATTTACACCGCTTTTCTTTGGCTGGGCAAAAACAGTTGTACTGCAAATACCGCAAACAGCAAGCACAAAAAGAAAACCTTTAATGACACCTTTGTGATTCATATTTCTTCTAAAATCTTTATTGATATTTTAATTTAAGCACATTGAACGAATTGGGAGATAAATTCAAAACCAGCTGTTGTTTCTTTACAGAAATGTTTTGCTCTTTAGGACTGAAGCTTTTAGCCTGCTCAAAAGAGTTTTTCCCTTCAGGATCGCCATCCATTGTCGTAATTGTTCCTACAGAAAACTTCTTTTTACCTTTAAGAACAATGGTTTGGTTGAGCGCCGTTTTCTCTGTATTTACGATTTTAATGATGATCTCTTTTTTTGCTGTATCAATAACCGAAGAGGCATACAAACCATCTGTACCGCTAATTGCTTTAGCGTCTTTTGTAATTCCCAGCACGTGGGTTCCTTTATTGGTAGAAAACAGCTTTTGCACATAGTAATTTGGAGTGCCATAGACCTGAAGGTTATTTACCCAAATTAAATCGGGTGCCCATTGCCAACTTTCGCTATGTGCAAACAAAGGCGCATAAGAAGCCATATTTACCACTTCCGCATTTCTTTCTAAGCCCGTCATAAAAGCAGCTTCGGCAATGGCAGCTTGCCAAGTATTTTTATCGCTTCCCGTAATTTTGTTATTGTTATGCGCTGCAAATTCTCCCGCAAAAACCTTTGCCCCATTCCTATCATAGCTATCGTAACGTGAGGCATTTTTCAGGAACCAATCTGGTGAACGGTAATAATGCTCATCAATGATATCGGCCTTCATGGCACGCAATTCATTGTTAAGGTAATGGAATCTTTCGCTATCGGGATCTGTCCCTGAACTGAAAATCAACTTAATTTCGGGATATTTCTCTTTAATTCTCTGTTGAAAAAGCTTGGCACGCTCAATATATTGTGGCCCCCAGTTTTCATTCCCCACACCCAGATATTTTAAATGGAAAGGTTTTGCATGCCCCATGCCGGCTCTAATTTTCCCCCATTTGCTATTTTCATCACCATTGGCAAATTCAATTAAGTCTAAAGCATCTTGAATATAAGGCCCTAAATCTTCTAATGGAACCAATTCGGCGGTATTATATTGGCAAGCCATTCCGCAATTTAAAATGGGTAGAGGCTGTGCACCTAAATCCTCCGCTAATTGGAAATATTCAAAAAAGCCAAGCCCAAAGGTTTGGAAGTAGTCAGGTGCTGGTCGATGTCCAAATTCGACATTCCAACGGTTCATGATGAGTTGTCTGTTTTCAATGGGACCAATTGTTTTTTTCCATTGGTAACGGTTGGCCAAATCCATGCCTTCTACAATACATCCCCCAGGAAAACGAATAAATCCTGGCTTCATGTCTGCCAACATTTGTACCATATCAGCTCTCATTCCGCCTTTTCTGCCTTTCCAAGTATCTCCTGGGAATAAGGAAACCATATCCACATCAACCAAACCATTTCCTTCAAACCAAATATTCAGTCTGCCTTTTTCAATGGTGCTAGTGGCTACCAAACTAACTTCCTGTTTGTGCCAATTGGCATCAGCATTCCCCAACTTTAACTGAGCAGTTCCAATAACGGCGTTTTTATCATCAATCAGCTCCACATGCAACCATACATTGCCACGATGTTGCCTGTACATCAACGAGAAATCGTACCTCAGGTCTTTTTTAATGCCCATCCCTCTAAAACCTTCATTACTTATCCCTGCATCACCTTTGGCGGCATCTTTTATAGCTAGCCTTAAAAACCTCGGATTGGATGGACTTCCTTGTCTATTTAAAACCAAGGCATCGCCCTCTTTTATTTTTTTTCCTTTGATACTCCAGCCCATTAAAGGTTTGGAAAATTCAAATGACCTATTTTTAACCATTTCGGCATAAATACCACCATCTGCACCAAAATTGATATCTTCAAAAAACACTCCCCACATGGTGGATTGAATTGGGGCAATGGGCTGATCGGTGTTAATGGAAATGGCTTTGTCCTGTTGGGACATTACGTTAAGAGAAATGGTTGAAAACAGCAAAGCTGCTAGGATCCTTTTGTTCATTGGTGCGTTACAATTTGGTCTGAGCTATTTGGTTTAGCCAAAGTAAGAAAAAATAAACGTCAAATCAACAATTATTAATATTGATTATTTTATTCCATAAGAATGTTGCAAAAAACAAATAGCTTTCACCAGCATGCTTTGAAGCGGCTACTGGAAAAAGCTATTGCCTATCGTGATAAGATGCTATTCTTTGGTCTTGTCTACCGCAAATTTATAGGTAGTACTTGTAGTGTAGGTTTGGCCAGGTTTTAAAACCGTCGACGGGAAGTTAGGTTGATTTGGAGAATCAGGGAAATGCTGGGTTTCTAAACAAAAAGCCGATCTAAAAGGATATGATTTACCACCTTTCCCATCTTTATCGGTGCCTGTTAGGAAGTTGCCGCTATAAAATTGGAGCCCTGGTTCAGTGGTATACACTTCCATCACAATACCCGTTTTAAGACTTCTAACACTGGCTACTGGAGTACTGCCGTCATTTTTATTCAATACAAAATTATGGTCGTAACCTTTTCCACTTTTCAATTGTTCATTTGCGGCTTCAATATCCTTACCAATCACTTTTGGCGTGGTAAAATCAAAAGGCGTTCCCTTAACTGGCTCTATTTTACTTGTTGGGATTAAGGTTTTGTCTACAGGAGTATATCCATCTGCAGCTATGCTCAGTTCGTGATCAAGAATACTTCCATCACCCTCACCATTAAGGTTAAAGTAGGCATGATTGGTTAGGTTTAAGATGGTTTCTTTATCTGTTGTTGCCGAGTAATCTATTTTTACGCTGTTGTCATCGGTTAAAGTATATACAACTTTCACGTTTACATTACCAGGATATCCTGCTTCACCATCTTTAGAAAAATAGCTCATTTCTAGGTGCTGCCCATCCAATTGTTTAGCGTCCCAAACTTTGGCGTAAAAACCATCTGGTCCGCCATGCAAGGTATTTACGCCATCGTTTAATTGTAGTTGATACGTATTTCCAGCAAGGCTAAATTTACCTTTCGCAATGCGATTTCCATATCTGCCGATAATTGCTCCAAAAAATGGCTCCCCTTTCTTTTGAAATGATTTGAGGCTATCGTAACCCAACACTACATCAGTAAGAATGTGGTCTCTATTGGGCACGATAAGCGACACTATCCTAGCGCCATAATTAGTTACATATAATTTTGCACCATTTTTATTAGTAAGTTGAAATAGCTTTGTTTCTTTTCCTTGTACCTTTGCCGAATATGCAGAAGTATCAAGCTGTACGACTTGCGATGTATTTTCTAAAGCGGTTTTCTCTTCTTTTTGATTAGCTGTACAAGAAAAAAGCAGACATATGGCTGCTAAGTAGGTTAAGGTTGGTTTTATCATCTGATATATTTGGTTGATTTCCGTTAGGACTAAACTAAGAAAAATAAATTAAACGTCAAATCAACATTTTTTAGCAACATTTTGCTCAATTTAGATTTTATTAATTTTTAAAGTACTATCTTCAAATTTGGTTTTGTATAAAGCATGCGAGACCAAAGAGCATAACCTTATCTAACTTTTATGACAGCACTCAATCAATATCAAAACCAGAAACGCATTCTTGTCGCTGTGGACTGTATTATTTTTGGTTATGATGGAGAACAATTAAAAATCCTCTTGATCAAAAGGGCAATGGAACCCCAAAAAGATCAATGGAGCTTAATGGGAGGATTTATTGAACCCAATGAAAATTTGTATGGTGCCGCCGAAAGAATCTTATTTAACAGCACGGGCTTAAAGAAGGTTTATCTAGAACAACTCAAATCTTTTGGTGACCCGGAGAGAGATCCGATGGAACGAACCATATCAGTGGCTTATTTTGCCCTGATAGATATCAATAAATACAGGGAACAAATTAGTGATACCCACCATGCCGAGTGGTTTTTAATACAAGAGGCTCCAAAATTGATTTTCGACCACGATGATATGGTAGAAAAGGCCAAAAAACGTATCCGATACAAAGCGGCTTTTCACCCTATATTATTTGAATTGTTACCTAAAAAGTTCACCATTCCGCAATTACAAAATTTGTATGAGCAGGTTTACAATGCAAAAATTGATAACCGAAATTTTATCAGGAAAGTAAACTCCACTGGGCTTTTGATTAAATTGGCAGAAAAAGACAAATCAAGCTCCAAAAGAGGTGCTTTTTACTACGAGCTTGACATGAATAAGTACAGAGCGAAATTCCAATCGTTTATCAACTTTATTCCAAACCCTGAGAATTTTATCCTGTAAGCCAGTTTGGCTTTTAAGGCAAAAACAAAGGCCCATTCCGTTGGAGTGGGCCTTTATTTTTGATAAACCAGCAGTACAAAACCAGCCTTCCATAAACAGAAGGCTGGTTTCATTTTATCATTTTATGATCAACTTATGGTTCACCATATTCTTACTTCCTTCTAAAATTTGTAAGGTATAAACTGCTTGTGGTAACGTTGGTAAATCAATTTTACCGTTCAATACTTTACCAGCCGCAACCTTTTGACCTAACACATTCAACAAAACATAGGAATGGGTTTTGCTGGTTTCCAACCCAGATACTTGTACGTAATTAGAGGCCGGATTAGGGAAAATTGAGATATTAAGATCATTAAGATCATTTTTCACGACCTCGACCTTTGAATAATCAAAATCGTTATTTAAATCTACCTGTTTTAAACGATAATAGTTATAGCCGTTTACTGGTCTTTTATCTGTAAATGAGTAGCTATTCAAGGTACTGGCATTGCCTTTAGCCAATACTTCTCCAACAGAAATAAAGTTAACTCCGTCTGTACTTCTTTCTACTACGAAACTGCGACTATTTTTTTCCGATAAAGTTTCCCATTGCAAAAGCACTTCGGTATTACTTTGTTTTTTGGCCTTAAAGCTGCTCAGCTCAACAGGTAGCACTGTGGCATTTGCCAATGTTTGTATATCCTGTAAAGAAAGTGCATTGTTATAAATTCTAAAATCATCATAAACATGATCACTATAAGGGTCAGATGGCCATTGTGACCTACCCAAATAATTTTGGGTGGTAAAGCCCATATCTGAAGGTTTTACAGTGGCGTTGTTTTCTGTAAATATCAACTGTCCATTTACGTAAACTTTCAACTGCGTACCTTGTTGCGAAACAGCAACGTGCAACCACTGGTCCAATGGCAATACATATGGAATATCCTGCTGATAGGTTCCTGCTGGACAAGTAATTTTGTATCTCATTGCCGTAGCGCTTTGTCGCGGAATCAACACCATGAAAGTACCTGTTCCAGAGCCAAAATCAAAAATACGTGTATTGGTTCCTTGGTTAGCTGGAAGTTTTACCCATGTAGCAACAGTAAAATCGTTCAAAGTACTCACTACCCCTTGAGGTAACTGTACATAAGAACTTGCTGATTTCACCAATGTAATGGCCGAAGAACCAGCATCTTTACCCGTGGTCCAGGTAGGTGAATTACTTAACGTACCGTGGTAACCGCCCCAAACATCATAGGTTTTAGTCCCGGTATTTTCGTCAAAAGCAATATGTAAATGTTGACCTAAAACTGGTTCGGCATTTAGCACGGTAGATTCAGGGCTTCTTCCTGCGCTATTATGCGCTACTACTTTGTAATAGTAAGTTGTTCCATTGGCCCTACCAGTATCTTCGTATCTCACGGCATCCACATCGGTGGCAATAGCGGTGTAAGTTCCATTAGCTGTTGAAGATCGCAGAATGTCGTATTTAGTATCGTATTGAAAATCCCAAGTTAATGTAGCCTTGGTATCACCTGACGCGATTCGTAAATTTTCAACACCTGTTGGCACTACCAAAGCTGGTGTTTTTAAATGTACGGTTACTGAAGGTACACTCTCCCCCGCAGAGTTTAACGAAGTAACTACATAGTAATAATCCGTATTTGGATCCAAATTTTCATCTAGATAGGTAAGCACCGTGGTATTTGCCGCAACGGTAGTAAATGGCCCTGCAGCATTTAACGATCGTTTTAAGTTATATGATCTTGCCGCTGTACTGGCAGTCCATGTAAGCTTTAACTTTGAAGAAGAAATGATTTCTCCACTAAATGGCGTTGGTGCCTGAGGAACTACATCTCTTACGATCAAGTGTACCACAGAGTATACGAAGTTCACACCATCTTTATCATAAGCAGCTAACCTATAGGATGCCTTATTGAAAACATCATCTTCATAGGTCATCTGCCCACTAGCCGTATAGGTTGTAAATTCCTGTATAGGGATAAAGTCGGTATCCGTTCCATCTATCTTCCGTTCCAAAACGTACTTGCTTCCCAACTCCCCGTTAATATCATTCCATCTCAATACTACCTTCGCAAAATTATCAGCCTTAATGGCACTATAGATATAAGGAGCAGACAACTTCCAAGTATGTAAAAAAGCCTTTTGCGGGTTATAAGCAATATCAGATTTGTTGGCGGCATAGTATTTACCGGCAAGGGTAAGCGTATCTGCCAGTACCATCGCCCTCTTGTCCTGTACCCAATCGTAAATGGCATATCGCTCTACAAAGGAAGCCGTATCTAATACATTTAAAATTCCTTTAATATCTTCATATTGTTTTTGGAATTGTGCGGTTTGATCTGTTGGCCAAGTTTCGGTAGTCCAGTTGGCTCCATTGTTCCATTCGGTAATCCAGATTGGCCTTTTATATTTATCGTAAATTGCTTTAAGGTCGCTATACCAAGAAGCTGGAGATTTTCCACCCCAGTAGGCATGAATGGCAATAAAATCTACACGGTAGTTTAACGAATCCACCTTTTTCATAAAGTTTGGCAACCAATCTCTGGTGTGTGCTGCTGGAGCAGGCGAACCAATACGCAACCCTGATTTCATCATATCTGGCCATTGTCTAATAGCCTCTTCCACGGTCATATTTGATTGATCTGCCTGATCAGGTTCATTAAAACCTAATAGATGCGTTACGTCGCTTTTGGTATTGATACTTTCCCATGACGGCCAACCAGCATTTTGCCTAATGGCCTCATATTTATAGTCAGTGGCAGAAGCTCCTGCAATATTCCAATCATAATACCAAGTGGCATTTAATTTAGCTGGCGACCAACCCGCTTTTCCTTTTTTGCTTACCCAATCCCATCTAAATACTCTGATAAAAGAAATCTTAGCATTAAGCTCAGCAGGTAGTGTATTCACCACCAAGTCTTCGTCATTAGCAATAAATACTCGGCTATATCCCGTTCCATCAGGATTGTTAGCTACCGTAGCCATGTAGCCTCTTTTTAATTTGAATGATTTAATGGTATTATCAAACTCAGCCAGGTTGTTATGATAAGTTTGTACTGCCAGTGTTTTGGAAGTTCCACCTAAACTGGCATCAGAAAATACTTGCAATGCAGATTGATCGGTTAAGTTACCGTTTGGAATAATCACCGTACCGTCTTTATAAATGGAGATTCTTGCATTTACATTGTTTACTATTGGTGCGCCATTGATGGTAATTTTATCTAACCAATTACTGATGACTACAGAGGGTTTCACATGATCAAGAAATAACCAAGCATCATTAGAATTTAAGGCGATGGATGAATTGAGCATTGGAGTTGGATCCCCCGTAAAATGAACATCTGTTTTTCCAGGCACAACAAAATCCGTATCGAAACTAATTGGCAAATTCACCACGTTACCTGTAAGCTGAACCGTTTTTCTGGTATTTGGGGTATAAGCGGCTGGAGCATATGCGCCATCTTCATAAAATACTGATGATACTTCCATATCTACCGCACCATTGAGATAATTTTTACCTATCAATAATTGCGGAGTGATGGCCACAGTGTTTAAAGAAAAATCAGTAATAGAGTACAATCCCCATGCCCCCTTAAAAGTCAAGTAATATTGCCCAGCTTCTGTTGTTGAAAAAGTAAAATTTCCTCTAGTTAGTGTTGCAGTACCGGATGTATTCAACGTTTTAGAACTGATAATTTCTGTTCCGTCATTCTTTTTACTTACGCCAATGGTAATATTCCTTGTGCTGGTTGTCGCATTGGACCAATAAGCATACAATAATGAAAAATCATAAGTTTTATTGGCTTCTAAAGTCACTGGAAACGTATAAGTGGCATTACTGTAATTATCGTTATCCCAACGGATAAACATGATCCTACCATTATAAGTGGCACCATTGTAAGTATGTTTATTTACAGTTTCATTAATATCCAAAAACCGTACGCCACTCCCGCCGTTGGCGATATTCCAAGGGATTGTTCCTCCTGCTGCGCCCCAACCAAGTGTGGTAGGTGCACCCGTAGTATTAGACCAATTGGGGATTACATTGGGACCTCTTGTAACCAATGCATCTACTTCTAAATTACTATCATTCACATCTTTTGAGGTAATTAGCGCTTTTGAGCCAATATGTACCCCATTTTGATAAATATGTACGGTATTTCCTTTTACCGCATACCTAAATGTTTGCTCTTCGGCATTATTTGAAGTACTTAAAACTAAAGGAGTGCTAAGCGGCGAAGTAAAATTTAAGCCATTAGCGTCCAATGATGTTCTAAAGCCCATCCCTCCAGGTGATCGAGTGTCTACATCTAATCCTCTACCTGTTACCGTATTTAATTTGGCCTTTACTTCCAATGAATAATCACCAAAGGGACTAAAAGGAAGTGTTAAAATATCCCTTTGGGAGGGATTACTGAATGTTTTTTGCCCATTCAACTGTGTACTGAGCGTTGCTTTGACCGGCAGGTTGGGCACCTGCGCCACCAAATTCGAATGCACAAGGCATAGCAAAGCCAGTAAAAAGAAGAGTAAATTTCTTTTCATTAGTTTTGAGATTAAAAGGTTAATAAATCAGTACAGAGTGTACCTAGGTTTTACTTGGTTGATACCAACTTCATATGCTAATTGCTTATTTAATTGGGTTTAGGTTTTTAGTTACATATCCTTGGTTCATAAGGCAGGTGTTGAGATAAACCAGCTTCCGCTACCAACGGAAGCTGGTTAAAATTGAATGTAACTTTTATACAAATGAGAGCGCCAAAGTATCTTTATTGTGTTTTATCTTCATCGGCAACAGCTTCTTGCCAAGTAGACCATACGGAAACACCAGCGTTGTAACCTGTGTAGCCGAAATTTTGAGAAAGCGGTGCCCTTTTATTCGCTGTAATGGCAGAATAAGGAATTGGCCAATATAAATTTCTCTTATCTATTTTATAATTCAGGGTTCTAGCATTTGAAATTACCCCACCTCTATTATACATCTTACCCACGTTCACTACTCGTTTGTACCAGTAACTACCACCGGCTAAATCAGTACCTTGAGATTTATCGTAGGTATTTACGTTGTAAATATTTCCCCACTCATCAGGTTTGCCACTTAATGCCAAACAGTAAGAAACCCTGCTTAATTCCATATGACGCCATTCTTCTAGATATAACTCTCTTGCACGTTCATCCATAATGTTACCTATCGTAACGGTACTATATAATTGTGTACAATTTGCTCTCTTTCTGATTTCATTGACATCATCGGCTGCCGAAGCGGTTTCTCCTAAATAAAATTTAGCTTCGGCCCTTAACAAATAAGCTTCGGCCAAACGATATAAATACCAATCGCCAACACTTCCCTTACTAGCTCCTTGATAACCATTACTGCCCAAGTTAGCTTCCTGCTCTACATCGGTAATGTAAATTTTGTAATGCGGCCACTGAAAGTAACTACGAATGGTATCTGTACATAAAAGCGCATTAGTAGTTGGATGACGTAATACTACATTCTGGCCTCGGTTAGGAGATCCAGCAGTAGTATATTTCAAATCCTCCATTCTAACCCAGTTGCCAGTACTTGTACTATGCCTAAGGTCCGTAGCATCTTGTACACCATTCACTACCCATAAATCATTTTGAGCAAAGCCTGTTGGACGAATGGTACCGATGCCTCGTCCCAATGCTCTAGCATAGTCTAAATCTACACGGTAGTTGGAGTTATTACGAGGATATATATCCATCCCATTACCGCCACTAGGTGTTTTCAAATTACCAGAATTATACAAGGGAGAAAAAATACGCATGGTCGCAAAAGCGATGTTCGACTCAACACCACGATTAGGCATTCCCATAATTGTTTCTGTATTCGCTGCAATCAATTTGTTTTCTGGACGGTGCAAATCCCAAATCACATTACGGGTAATTGTCCAAGTTTGGGGATTTGCTCCAGGATAGAAAGTTCCGAAGTTATTTTTCATCAAAGCATAACCAGATTGATTGATCAAGATATCTGCTTGATCTTTTGCTTTTTGATACTGACCAGTTGCCAAATAACATTTGATCAACAACATTCTACAAGCACCTTTATTCACCAGACCTATGCTGGTCATGTCTTTTTGTTCAGGTACCCATTGTACCGCAAATTCCATGTCCTTTGTAATCATATCTAGGATAGCCGCTTTTTTAGTGCTTTTATAGTTTTCTTTAGGCACTTCAGGCAATTTAGTCACCAATGGTACATCTCCATATTGAAAAACCAAACCAAAATAACGATAAGCCCTATGGAAGTACGCCCTACCTTTATAGGCATTTTTGATTGCTTCACTTAACGTCGTCACCTTATCTACGTAAGAAATAATCGTATTTGCGTACTTGATACCACTATAAGTCTCGTCCCAATAATGGTTAATATAGTTACCATCATTTCCCCCTGGGCCTCCAGCGCCACCATTAGGTTGTAAGCCGTCTGCGAAATTAAAATTCACGCTATTGCCGTCCACGTCAGACTTTCCATAAACCGCTAGATCAGAAAACATATACTCTGTACCAATCACTACTGAATTGGTATTAGCAGCCGTATTGGTCCAATAGGAGCGCAAATGCCTATCGCTAATGGCCAATGCGGCTTTCAAACCAGATTCGGTACTGAATGTAGCTCCTGGTTCAAAATTCGAAAGTGGATCAGGTTTAAGAAAGGCTTTCCTACACCCCCCCATAAACATCAAGCTACCTAAAGAAGCTGATAGCATGACTATTGATAAAGTTTTTTTGCTTTTATATTTAAATAAGTTCATAGCTGATTTGTTAAAGGGTTACATTTAAACCAAGTGAGAATAAACGGGTTGCTAAACCTCCGGTTTCTGGATCACCATATTCCCAGTCTTTTTGCCATGTAGCCACATTGCGTACAGAGCCAAAGATTTTCACTTTTTGGATATCCCATTTATTAGTGAGTTTAGCTGGCATGGTGTAACCAAAAGAAATATTCTCTAAACGTATAAATGAGCGGTTATATAACTTGCCGGCACTCGCGTTCGATGGAACTCTAGCATCTAACCTCGCATACTTGTTAGTTGGATTCTCTGGAGTCCAATACTCCTTTGCAAAAGTATTATAGGCATAGGTAATCAGAGAGCCGCCATTATCTTGGTTAAGATAATTGCCATCTAAACTTTTGTGGCCCATGTACGAATAGATGTTGATTCCTAAACTAAAGTTTTTGAAAAATGTAAAATCATTTCTTAACTGCCAATTGATTGGTGGCGCTGTTTGCCCTAAGAATTGCTTATCATTATCATCGTAAACGGGGGTTATACTGCCGTCGGCATTTCTGATATCATTGCCAGTGTAGCTATTTTCAACTTTAGGATCACCAGGGCGCTGATTATACCTCGCAGCCTCAGTAGCCTCATTAGCTTGCCAAATTCCAATTACACGATAGTTCCAAATTTGACTAATTGGCTTACCTATAAACCAGTTATTAATCGATTCGTCTTTCTCTCTACGGCCTATTACATTTCCTTGTGCATCTAAAATATTTTCATATTCATTATAAATATGGGTGAGTTTGTTTTGGTTATAAGAGAATGTTAAACTAGACCTCCATTCAAACTTATCCCTCTTCATGTTTAAGGTACTGATTGAAAATTCGAAGCCTTTATTCTGCACTTCTCCCAAATTTGTAATTACATTGTTGAATCCCGCAAATCCTGGAAGACGTTTAAACATGATCATATCATGCGTTTTCATCGAATAGTACTCCATGGTACCGGTAATGCGATCATTAAGAAAACCAAAATCTAAACCAAAGTTCAAAGAAGCTGTTTTTTCCCATTGTAAATTTGGATTGGCCATACGTCCAACCTGAAGGTACTTAACTTCTTCCATGCCGCTGCCTACAATATAGCCCATTGTAGCACCTTGCCCAGAATTAAGGTCTGCTAATGATACATAAGGGTCTGATAAAGATCTGTTACCATTTTCACCGTAAGAAACACGCAGCTTACCATAAGTCATTGGCTTCCAGTTAAAAAATTTCTCATTAGTAAAGCTCCAAGCTACCGCAACCGCCGGAAAAGTAGCATACGGATTGTTTTGTCCAAATGCAGAATAACCATCACGACGTACCGAGGCCGTAATCATATAGCGATCATCATAAGAATAAAATGCTCTAGCCAATAAACCATCAGCAGTTTGACGAGAATCATAACTAGTAATGTTATTGTTTGCTCTTGTTCCGTTGGCTACATTATGGAAGCCTAAGGCATCAGAAGGCAAAATATTTCTTGCTTCCATTCTTTCTTGCCAATACTGGCGTTCCTCAGCTTCTTGCACCAAAGTCACATTTAAGCGATGCTTACGACCAAAGGTATGCTCCCAGTTTAAGGTATTGTTTAAATTCCAATCAAATCTTTTAGAAGTTTCACGGTCTACACCACGGTTAACAGGAAGTGATTCTGGCAATTCCGCAGACATAAAATAACGGTTATAAAACCACTGAAAACGAGGGGATGCATTAAATGAATAAGTGATATTGAAAGGCAATTTCACTTTTGCATTGAAGATGGTATTTAATACGTTATAACCTCTCTCCAATTCCAAATACTGTCTATCAAAATCGTAGTTTACCCCTCTTTTGATACTACCATCGCTCATCGGAAATTGAACTAAATTACCGTTATCATCTTTGTAACGACTAAAAGGCGAGTTGCGGATCTGGTTAGCATCCCAATAGTTCAAACCCAAACCAGGAGTTAAATCACCGTCGCTACGGTTTTGAAAATTCACGTTGGCTCCTATTTCCAGCCATTTATTTACTTTTCCTTCTAATTTTAAATTCGAACGAATGGTTTTATAGTTATTATAGTTTATCGCTCCTTCATTTTCAAGATAGCCCATAGACATATAATAATTCATATTATCACTTGCTCCAGAGATGCTAGCGTTATAATCTTTGTTAAATCCAGTACGGAAAGTATGATCATACCAGTCGAAAGTTCTTCCTGCTAAATAATCATTTAAAATGCCGCCCTCGTTTAGCGTTAAACGCCTTGCATAAATACTAGCGTCAGATTCGCCAGCCGCATTAGTGGTATAGGCTCTCCATTGAGCTAAAGTAATTCCATATTTTCCAATATTGGCAGGATTATCATACAAGCCAGGTTTAGCTATGGTAGCTGCAGACATGTATGCTTCGTAATTGCCGGTAGTAGGATTGATCCCGTAAGTATCCTTTTTATACCAGTCTTCACGATATTTCATATAGGCATCTGGTCCAAAAACCTCTCTATATTCACTTTTTACCGTTGTACCAATATTAGAAGTAAAGTTAACTACGGGCTTACCTTGTTTACCCTTTTTGGTAGTGATGATAATTACACCACTTGCAGCTCTAGAACCATAAATTGCGGCTGCAGAAGCATCTTTCAACACATCAATCTGCCCAACATCATCGGGATTAATCTCAGAAAGCTCTCCATAAAAAACCATTCCATCTAATACAATCAAAGGATCATTATGTCCTCCTTCTGTATAAACAGAACGTTGACCACGCAACTGCATAGAACCACCACCTTTGGCTGAAGGATCATATCCCACGCTTAAACCTGGGGTTCCACGTAAAATGTCTTGTACCGTTTTTGGATTTTCGTTGGCTATTTTATCAGGTAAAACTTGAACAATTGAACCCGTAAGGTCCTTTTTCCTCATCGTACCATAACCTACTACTACCACATCGCTCAAGTTTTGAGCACTTTCTTTAAGAGATACATTATATACTGTTGCTGAGGTTAAGGGAATTTCTTGTTTTTCGTACCCGATAGAAGAAATCTCCAAAATACCCGAAGCAGGTACTTTCAGGGCAAATTTACCTTCAGCATCTGTACTGATACCGTTAGTAGAGTTTTTCAGTTTTACTGCAACACCAGGCAAAGTTGCACCTGTTGATGCATCTTTAACGGTACCACTAATTACACGAGCAGCATCTTGAGCCATCCCTTCCTCTAGGCCTATCCCTACTAATAGAAGAAAGATCAAGAACACTAATCGTACTTGCGTAAAATTTCTGTTCATAATTTGAATTGGTTTATAAATGGTTAATCAATAAATGTTTGTTTGACGTTTATAAGTCCGAGCCGACCAGATCCTTCCTTTTTATTAAAAAAGGTAATTGTTCATTCATGAAAGATTCAGATAAATACTCGGTTATTACACAGCCACTAAGGCATTGTCAGTACTAAGTTAGAAAAAGATAAATTAACAGCAAATTATAAACGTCCTTTTAACGTTTATAATTCATAATCAAATGATTATCAAACAATTAATTTTTATTAAAACTTTTGCTTAAAGTTAACATAACAATATATTGACATAGCTAAATGGTGTAAACACAAGACTTTAAAGCACTTTAACTACAATCAAAAGTTGTGAAAACACCCCTCGTTCTATTTGTCATTATCAACCAATTAATTTTACTCCTTTCCGCTCCTTTTTACCGCTCAAAAAACATCCACTTTTTTAGTTTTTTATAAAATTTTTTCTTTTTGAAAAAAAATAAACGTTATTTAGACATTTAAAATTATATGAACATAACCAAATATGTAATCGGTATCGACTACGGTTCAGACTCAGTACGTTCCATCATCGTAGATACCACCAACGGAAAAGAAATTTCGTCGGCGGTGTATTACTATAAAAGATGGAAGCAAGGTTTATTTTGTAACCCTTCGTCCAATCAATTCAGACAACATCCGCTAGATTATGTAGAAGGACTAGAAGAGTCTATTAAAGAATGTCTCGCCAAGGTTGAGCACTTAGCTATTGCAAAAAACATCAGAGGGATTTCCATAGATACTACGGGTTCTACTCCTGTTGCTGTTGATAGCCATGGAACTCCACTAGCGCTTACGAAAGATTTTGAAGATAATCCCAATGCGATGTTTGTGTTGTGGAAAGATCATACGGCAGTAAAAGAAGCAGCAGAGATTAACACACATGCTGCAAATGCCGAAGTAAACTATCTGCAAAACGTAGGTGGAATTTATTCTTCTGAGTGGTTTTGGGCCAAATTGCTACACATTTTAAGAGCTGACGAAAAAGTAAGAAACGCTTGTTTCTCTTGGGTAGAGCATTGCGATTGGATTCCCTTTTTATTGACTGGTGGATCTGATGCAAAAAAAATAAAGAGAAGCAGATGTGCCGCTGGACATAAAGCACTATGGTCTGAAGAGTTTGGGGGCTTACCTCCGGATGAATTTTTTGCTGGAATAGACCCACTATTAAAAGGTTTTACCAACAACTTATTTCAGGAAACCTATACCTCTGATGAATCCGCTGGACAAATTAGTGCAGCATGGGCAGAGCGATTGGGCCTCCCAACCGATGTGGTGATAGGTGTAGGCGCATTTGACGCACACATGGGTGCAGTAGGCGGTCAAATTGAGCCCTACCATTTGTGCAAAATTATGGGAACCAGCACCTGTGACATTTTAATTGCCCCATCAGAGGATATCAATAATAGAACGATCAAAGGAATTTGCGGCCAAGTTAATGGTTCGGTGATTCCAGGAATGCTGGGGCTGGAAGCTGGTCAATCAGCTTTTGGAGATGTTTATGCCTGGTTTAAAAACCTGTTAAGCTGGCCATTACAGCAATTACAACACTCTACCTTGATCAATGCCGAAACGGCTATTGTGCTTAAGCAAGAAATAGAAAATAACATCATCAAGGAATTAAGTATCCAAGCCAGCCAATTATCGGAAGAGGAAAGTGTGGAAATTGCAATTGACTGGTTAAATGGCAGACGTACTCCAGATGCCAATCAGGAATTAAAAGCAAGTATTGCTGGACTTAGCCTAGCTTCTGATGCGCCTCGCATTTTTAGGGCATTGGCCGAAGCAACTTGTTTTGGTGCCAAAAGCATTGTGGAACGTTTCGAAAATGAAGGCGTACCTGTAAAAGGCATTATTGGGATTGGCGGTGTAGCCAAAAAATCCCCTTACATCATGCAAATGATGGCTGATGTTTTAGAAATGCCGATCAGGATCCAACAATCGGAGCAAACTTGCGCTTTAGGAGCTGCCATGTTTGCTGCAGTGGCCGCAGGTATCTACCCTACCGTAGAAGATGCGGTGAAAGCGATGGGAACCGGCTTTGAAAAAGTTTATACCCCAAATATGGACAAACAAAGCCTTTATCGTAAGCATTACCTCAAATACAAAGCATTGGGTCAATTTACAGAACACTCACTTAAAGCTAAGGAACATGAGCAAATACCAGCATATTAAAGAAGAAGCATATCTCGCGAACATGCAACTTCCTGAACTGAACTTAGTGCTCTTTACTTTCGGTAATGTTAGCGCTGTTGATAGAAAGGAAGGCGTTTTTGCCATTAAGCCAAGCGGTGTTCCTTATCCAGAGCTTAGCCCTGATGCGATGGTGATTGTAGATTTTGACGGCAATACAGTAGAAGGAAATTTAAGACCATCATCAGACACCAAAACCCATGCTGTTTTATACAAAAACTGGTCAGATATTGGCGGGATTGTACACACCCACTCTACCCATGCTACCGCTTGGGCCCAGGCGCAATGTCCTGTCCCAATTTTTGGCACTACCCATGCCGACCACTTAACAACCGATATCCCTTGTGCCCCTCCTATGGACGATAAAATGATCAAAGGAGACTATGAATATGAAACTGGCTTTCAAATCATTGACCATTTCAACGCGTTAAAATTAGACTATAAGGAAGTGGAAATGGTATTGGTGGGCAACCATGCTCCGTTTACCTGGGGAAAAACAGCCGCTAAGGCGGTGTACAATAGTGCCGTGTTAGAGTCGGTTGCACAAATGGCCTTACTTACCCGACAGATCAACCCAATGGCGCCTCGCTTAAAACAAGCCTTGATCCAAAAACACTTTGAACGCAAACATGGCCCAGATTCCTATTATGGCCAATCTTAAATTCTAAATAAATAATTAACCAATACAAACTAATGATCAACTTAAAAAATCTTGAAGTCTGGTTTATCACCGGAAGTCAAAATCTATATGGCGAAGAGACGCTTAAGCAAGTAAGTAAGCATGCTCAAATCGTAGCCGATGGCATCAATAATGCCAAACAAGTATCTGTTAAGGTGGTTTATAAACCAATCGTAAAAACCGCCGACGAAATTTTTGAGACCTTACAACAGGCCAACGTAGCCCCCAATTGTATCGGTATCATCACCTGGATGCACACCTTTTCGCCCGCAAAAATGTGGATTAGAGGTTTGAGCATCCTACAGAAACCCTTATTGCACTTACATACCCAGTTTAATCGTGATCTCCCTTGGGATACCATCGATATGGATTTCATGAACCTAAACCAAAGTGCCCATGGCGATCGTGAATTTGGCTTTATGGTTAGCAGATTGCGTAAAAACCGTAAAGTGGTGGTTGGTCATTGGCAAGATGAAGAAGCGCTTAGCGAAATAGATGTTTGGGCCCGTGCTGCTGCTGGTTGGCATGATTGGCAGGGAGCCAAATTTGCCAGGTTTGGAGACAACATGCGCTTTGTTGCTGTAACCGATGGCGATAAAGTAGAAGCAGAAAAGCAATTTGGTTTCTCTGTAAACACCTATGCTATTGGAGATTTAGTAGCTGTAATTAATGCCATTCCAGATCAGGCTGTTAACGAATTGGTAAAAACCTACGAAGAAACCTATGAAATGGAAACCAGTTTAAAAGTTGGTGGCGAAAAGCATCAATCTGTATTTGAAGCGGCTAAAATTGAATTGGGCCTTCGCAAGTTCCTAGAAGATGGTGACTTCAAAGGTTTCTCTGATACTTTCGAAGATCTACACGGAATGGTTCAGCTACCAGGTTTAGCTGTTCAACGATTAATGGCTGATGGTTATGGCTTTGCAGGTGAAGGAGATTGGAAAACGGCTGCTTTGGTACGTGCAAGTAAGGTAATGGGTGCTGGGCTAGAAGGAACCAGTGCATTTATGGAAGATTACACCTATCATTTTGACCCTGCAAATTCAATGGTATTGGGTTCACACATGTTAGAAGTTGATGCTGCTTTAGCCAATGAAAAACCAAAATTAGAAGTACATCCTTTAGGCATCGGCGGAAAGGCTGATCCAGCCCGTTTAGTTTTTAATGTGAATGGAGGGGCTGCACTAAACGCCTCTGTAATTGACATGGGCAATCGTTTCAGGTTAATTGTTAACGAAGTGGAAGCTGTTGAAGCTCCGCATGATCTTCCTAAATTACCCGTAGCTAGAGTACTCTGGAAACCTCTACCCGATATGAAAACTGGCTGTGCTGCATGGATTTATGCTGGTGGTGCACACCATACCGTATATAGCCAATGTCTAAGCACTAAACATTTTCTAGATTTTGCTAATATTGCAGGCATAGAATACTTAAACATTGGTGCCGAAACCAACTTAGAACAGTTTAGAAATGAACTACATTGGAACGACACTTTTTATCAACTAAAAACCAGATAAACCAACAAACTATGGGGAATTTCTCAACAACGGATATCATTGTATTTATCGTTTATTTCATTTTGGTATCAGGCTACGGCTATTGGATTTATAGTCGCAAAAAAAACAAAGACGCTTCTGGAAGTCATGATTTCTTTCTTGCCGAAGGATCATTGACTTGGTGGGCAATAGGTGCCTCACTTATCGCTTCAAACATCTCTGCCGAACAATTTATTGGTATGAGTGGCAACGGTTTCGTAGTGGGCATTGCAGTGGCAGCCTATGAATGGGTAGCTGCCATTGCACTTATTATTGTGGCCGTATGGTTTATTCCAGTTTACCTGAAAAACAAAATCTTTACGATGCCACAATTTTTGCAAACCCGTTATAACGAGACGGTAAGCTTAATTATGGCCATCTTTTGGCTGTTTTTGTACATTTTCGTCAACCTTACTTCTATTCTTTACTTAGGTGCATTAGCCATCAGCAACCTTGCTGGAGGAGGTAATTTTCACCTCATCATGATTGCGCTTGCAGTATTTGCCTTGGTCATCACCTTAGGAGGAATGAAAGTAATTGGCTTTACCGATGTGATCCAGGTTTTGGTATTAATTATCGGCGGATTGGCCACTACTTACATTGCCCTAACCATGGTAAGTGAAAAATTTGGCTTAGGAAAAGATGTTTTAGCTGGCTTTAAAATGATGATGGCAGATGCGCCAGACCACTTTAAGATGATTCTAGACAAACCTGGCCCGAATGCCTCCCAAGCGGACATCAACAAATATTTGATGCTACCTGGAATTGCCATGTATTTTGCAGGACAATGGATTGTTAACCTTAATTACTGGGGCTGTAACCAATACATCACTCAAAGAGCTTTAGGTGCCGATTTGAAAACTGCTCGTAAAGGAATCTTATTTGCGGGTATCTTAAAATTAGGGATGCCAATCATCGTAATGTTACCAGGTATTGCAGCTTATGTATTGCATAAAAATGGCGCCCTACAACAAGAAATGGCTCCAGGAGGTAATTTCAATGCAGACAATGCTTATTCAGCGGTTTTAGGTTTCCTTCCAACAGGATTAAAAGGACTTTCGCTGGCAGCATTAACCGCAGCCATTGTAGCTTCATTAGCAGGGAAAGCAAATAGTATCTCTACCATTTTCACCCTTGACATCTACAAAAAGTACATCAATAAATCTGCTGGAGAGAAAAAACTGGTATTAACTGGTAAACTCACCATTTTGGCGGCTATTATATTCTCAATAGTGCTAACATGGGAGGATTTATTGGGTATTGGCGGCGAAGGCGGATTTACTTTTATTCAAAAATATACTGGATTTATTAGCCCTGGGGTTTTTGCCATGTTTATTTTAGGGATGTTCTGGAAAAGAACCACTGGTCCTGCAGCAATCGCTGGTTTAATTACCGGATTTGTGTTATCGGTAGTATTTAACAACTATGCACCAGCTTGGTTCGGTAACGAAACGCTACTTTACACCGCTTTCCCTAACGGCAAAGGTGGCTACGAAATTCCTTTCTTAATTTGTATGGGACTTTCTTTCGGTTTCACCATGTTAACCATGATCTCAATCAGTTTATTTGGTCCAAAAATTAATCCTAAAGCATTTGCATTAGAAAGATCAATGTTTAAGGTGGATAAAGTGACCATGAGCTTAATTGTAATTACACTTTTATTAATTACCATGCTATACGTTAAGTTTTGGTAAGCATCACTTAACAAGTTAAAATAAAACTAACCTGATAGTTAGTAGATCATGCTTAAGGAGTAATCGAAAAAGATGAAAAGAATAAACTTGAAAGCACTTTATATCGTATGGCTATTCATTTTCTCAGCCCCTATTTTAAGGGCTTCTGAAAAAACAGATAGCATATTTAAAGTTAAAAATCCTAACTATCAGGTTAGCCCTTTAACCGGTGTTACCCGCCAACATTGGGTGGATGCTGCCGAATATTTGCTTAATGGAGCTTTTAGTTATATCCATACCATGGATGATGCGATGAAGTTTCCAAAACAACACGACAAAACCTATCCTAAAAAGGAAGACCAAATTCCTACGGAGAAACTAGAAGGTTTTTGCCGTACCTTATTTGTAGCGGCTCCTTTGCTGCGTGAAAAACCTAATTTGGTACTTAACCATATCAAAGTAGCAGATTATTACCGCCATAACCTTTTAAATTTGATTAACCCTAACAGTCCGAGCTATATTAAGCCTCGTGGCAATGGAGGGCCAAGTCAAATTTTGGTTGAGTTTGGTGCCTTGGCCATATCCTTATCTGTTGCACCTGAGATCCTATGGGACCCACTTACTCAAGAACAGAAAAATGCGTTGGCAGCAACCATGCTCAGCTATGGAGATGGCCCAACCATAGGCTCCAATTGGCGTTTTTTCAATGTGTTTATTCTCAGCTTCTTTAAAGAAAAAGGCTATAAGGTGAATGAGCAATTAATGCTTGGCTATTTAGATAAAATCATAGAGGCTTATCGAGGATACGGTTGGTACAACGATTCTCCTGCTTACGACTATTACAGCATGTGGGCATTCCAAATGTATGGGCCATTATGGTCGCAACTATATGGGAACAAACACTATCCTTCCTATGCTAAAAAATTCATGGATAACCTTTCTGACCTTGCTCAAAATTATCCTTATACCTTTAACGAACAAGGTCAAATGAACATGTGGGGTCGTAGCATCGCCTATCGCTTTGGGGCGGTAGCTCCCTTAGCATTAACAGGCTACCTCAATGATCCCAGCAAAGTAAATTATGGATGGATGCGTAGAATTGCCTCTAGCAGCATGCTACAATTTCTTGAAAATCCTTCTTTTATGGAAGACAACGTGCCTACTTTAGGCTTCTACGGTGCATTTGAACCTGCCGTACAAGTTTACAGTTGCCGAGGAAGTGTATATTGGCTAGGAAAAGCTTTTATGGCTTTACAATTGCCTGCAGATAACATCTTCTGGACTGCCAAAGAAAATAATGGTGCATGGGAAAAAGAGCTCAAAAAAGACCATGTTTACAATAAATTTCAGCCTGGTTCAAACCTATTGATTACCAATTATCCTAACAGTGGTGCTTCCGAAATGCGCTCGTGGTGCCATGAAACTATGGCCAAGGATTGGCAAAAATTTCGCAGCACTGAAAACTACAATAAACTGGCCTACAACACCAATTTCCCTTGGATGGCTGATGGTAAAAATGGAGAAATTTCCATGAACTATGGTATCGTAAATGGACAGAAAGAATGGGAAGTACTCCGTTTATATACTTTCGTAGGCTTTGAAAATGGGATTTACAGAAGAGATGCCGAACTGGAAACAAATCGTGACATTAAATTAAAGTTGGCAGACATTCCTTTGCCCAATGGCATCTTAAGAGTTGACAAGGTAGTTTCTCCCGTAAAAACAGACTTGACTTTAGGACATTATGCTTTGCCTCTTTTAAAACAGGCCATGGTAAAGAAGGTTAAAAAGACAAAAAAAGGAGATGCTTACCTCATTAATAACGGCGAATATCAATTAGCCATGATTTCGTTGAACGGCTGGGATAAAATGGATTTTACAGATACTGAAAACCTACATCCTGTAAGCAAAGAAAGTAGCCTTATCAGTGCTAAAAGCAATGTTTCAGGAGAGAAAATTTTTATCACCCTCCAATTGTGGAAGAAAGGAAAGAAAGACTTTACGAATAAGGAGCTCCAACCAGTTAAAAATGTAAAAATAGCAGCGGATCAAAATAGTGTTGAAGTGGTGTTTCATGATGGAAGCACTAAGACTGTTAGCTTTAATTAGCGATCTAGTCTTCAATCAATCGCCATAAAAAACCTCAAGTATTTAAAAGCACTTGAGGTTTTTCTTTATTAAACAGATTAAAACGTTTTAATCATTTGATGGGCTTAAAGCAACATACTTCATACTTGCTTGGTATTTTGTTTGGAGAGCGTTCGCTTTAAGATTGCTTCGTAAACTCAGCAAGCAATGCAGGCGCTCATAAAATTAGTATTGACCTCTTCAAAACACACAAATTGGTTCTACTTATTCTTTAATCATTATTTGATATCAAACGATGCCCCTATGTGTCTATGTGGTTATATTTTCTTTTCAGTTAAAATCTTTAAGTTCAATAAATGAACCATATAGGCACATAGCAAACTGCATAATATCAATCAAACATTCTATCTGACTACCATACTTAGAAAGCACTATAGCCAAACAGAATTAACATTAAACCATTTACTTAATCACAAATGGCTGTTTGGAGATGTAGAAATTAAAATCTTTCACTCTCCCTTTGCTTTCTCTCATACGAGGTAAGTATTTAAAGCCTGAGATTACCTGATCTTTTCCCAAATCAATAATCACCTGGTGAGGTTGATTTTTAACATTTCCACTCCAAGCGGTTTGCCAAAAAGTGGTAGGTTGGTTATCAACCATTAGGGTGGCTAAACCATTTCCCTCTCCCAACTCTTCACTATCTGCAAAAAAGATAGAATATTCCTCTCTTGGAATTTCTTTGCCTTCGCTATTTTTAATTCTCAGCTCAGCAATGGTCGTAAATGGGACATCGCCATAAGCAGATAGGCTTTCCAAACAGATGTAACGACCTTGATAAGTCTTTTCAAAGCTCACTTCCTGCCATCCTTCGGTATTGGTCAAGGTACCTGTAAGCACTTTATCTTTTGTTGCCAACTGCAATTTATGACCTGGCTTGCTATGCAATAAGGTCGAATCGATCTTGGTTTCCCAGATGTGATTTTCAATCCCTTTCAATTTAAGCACTGGCAGGTCTTCCATCTCCAAAACTTTGATTTCGTTTTCCCCTTTTTTCAACCAGCAACCTGGTACAAAAATAGTTTGCTGTGGACCTATAAACCAGTAACGGCCAATGTGTCTACCGTTAACCCACAATAAGCCTTTACCCACTTTTTTAGTATCCAAATAAGTATCTCCTACCTGATCTAATTTAAACGTTGCACGATAAAGGTGTGGATATCCAGCCCGGCGAGGAGAAGATTTAAAACCGTCAATATTATCTAACGGTAAGGAATAATGAGCCCAGCCTAAAAGTTCTTTACCATTTAACCACACACCTTCGCTGATCCCTTTACGTTCATGATCTATGGCATTGCCAAAATTCACACGGGCCTGATGCTCTACCAAAATCTCTAGCGTGTGCTTTCCACCTTCTTTCACATTAATAGGGATTGAAAACTGGTTTAATCTCCTATCAAGCACTCCAACCTTCTTTTTATCAATGTAAATTGTAGCCCTATCCATTACCCTTTTAATGGTTAAATTTCCCTGCAAGCTCCCTTCTATTTGATGACTATATAAAATATATCCCGAATTTTGGTTCAAACTTTCCATGGTTTGAGGCTTCTCAAAAACTTGGGCTTTTGGCAAATTAGCGGCTAATGAGGCCACTGGTTTAAGCTCAAATTCTGGGACCGTTATTTTAGGTAAAGGTTCTGGAAGAGGGGGCAATTTAAGTTCAGGAAACTTATCCTTAATTACCTTTTGAAAAGCAAAAAACTTATCATTTGGCGTACCATCTTCACTTAAAGGAGCATCATAATCATAACTGGTGGTATATGGCGTGTAATAGGTATTACTTCCATTAGCTCCAGGAAAGAAACCGTTTGTAGTACCTCCATGGAACATGTACAGGTTCACAGAAATCCCGTTATTTACCATCCATTTAAAATCTGCCAATTTCTCTTCTACAGAATGAACTTCATGTTTGCCACCCCAATAGTCAAACCATCCTGTCCAAAATTCCGAGTTAAATTTCGGCACATTCGGGGCATATTTTTCAAAAATGGCAAAGTTCTTTTCCGCCTCTCCTCCAAAATTAATAGAAGGCATTACCCCTTCCACATGTGCATTGTCATAATAGTTTTTGCCAGCCCAATCACAATGGAAAAGCGGCACATCTACTTTAGCTTCTAAAAGTGCATCCCTAATGGCGGCTACATATTTCTTATCGCCAGCATACACACCATACTCGTTCTCTACTTGTACCATCAACACATTTCCACCGTTGGTGATCAAGTTTGGTCTAAATTCATCAACAGCTCTCTTTAGGAAAGTGAGTGTTTGCGGCATGTAATTAGGATCAGAGCTTCTTAGCACCACTCCTTTAGTTTTAAGCAACCAAGCGGGTAGGCCTCCCAAATCCCATTCGGCACAAGTGTACGGACCTGGCCTAATAATCACCCAAAGACCTTCTTCCTGTGCAATTTTGCAAAATTCAGCAATGTCTAAATTGTCGCTAAAATTGTATTTACCCTGTTGTGGCTCATGTGCATT
>Ga0206117_100278_pt1 | contig 68677 bp, 54 predicted proteins | sample 3A5Ametagenome_FD_177997 | JGI IMG/M metagenome (GOLD analysis project Ga0206117, IMG submission 177997) | Enriched microbial communities from leaf-cutter ant dump, University of Wisconsin, Madison, United States - 3A5A | ecosystem: Environmental > Terrestrial > Nest > Insects nest > Nest dump... | reverse complement strand
TTATATTGGCATTGCGGGAAACTCAGGAAAATATAACTGGAAAGGCCGAATGGTAAAATAACATGGCAGATACTACTCAATCCACTAAGGTTTGGAAGAAATTCAGACGTAATACACTTGCACTAACTGGCCTTATTTTTATTTGTTTTATGGTTGTGATTGGTATTTTGGGCTATTTAATTACGCCCGACCAAACGCCCTATGCCAATACCATGCATCTGCAGCTGACCAATAAAAAGCCAGGGCGTAGTTTTCTGTTCCTTATTGTTAGCCGAAATGAGAATATTAAACAAGTGGGAATATTTGAAAAAATGCTTTTTGGACAAGAAGCCAATATCAAGAGTATTCCTATTACCTCCTACCGTGTAGCAGGCAACAAAGTTTATGCCCGCGAATATATTGGAGACGATGAACAGGCCGAAGAAGAGGCTTATCCACTTGTTTCTGGTCAAAACACGTATCAAAAAACCTATTATTTGGGAACCGATATTTACGGTAGAGATTTGTTGAGCCGTTTGATTCTTGGCGTGCGTGTATCACTTTCGGTAGGTTTAATGGCGGTGCTTATCTCCATGGTTATTGGAGTAGGTTTGGGTGCTATTGCAGGTTATTTCGGCGGAAAAGTAGATGCCGCCATTAGTTGGTTCATGAACGTGATTTGGTCATTGCCCTCGTTGCTGTTGGTGATTGCTATTTCCTTCGCCTTAGGTAAGGGGTTCTGGCAAATCTTTATTGCCGTGGGACTTTCTACTTGGGTTGATGTGGCTCGTTTGGTTCGTGGACAGGTAATGGCTTTAAAGCAATTGGAATTTGTAGAAGCGGCCAAAGCTTTAGGTTTTTCGAACAGCCGAATCATCGTTAAACACATTTTGCCCAATATTGCGGGCCCCATTTTAGTGGTCGGTTCAGCCAACTTTGCTTCGGCTATTTTGTTGGAAACAGGCTTAAGTTTCTTAGGTTTTGGTGCTCAGCCACCTATGCCAAGTTGGGGAACCATGATTAAAGAACACTACGGTTATATCATTATGGATGCTGCTTATTTGGCTGTGTTGCCAGGTTTGGCCATTATGCTCACGGTTTATGCTTTCAATTTAATTGCCATTGGCTTGCGTGATGCCTTTGATGTAAAAGGCCAAAATACCAGCGTTTAACTTTTTATCATTCAGAGCGCTACCTGTACCGAGGCTTCGGTGGCGAAGACCGCGAAGCAGCTACGAAGTAAATCTTTTGATGGCTAAACGTCCTTACTTTGAGATTCCTTCCCGACATATTGGGACAAACGCAATCGTCGGAATGACAAGCGTTGTTCCTTAGGCCAATAGGCGGGATGTTAACTGGCACAGCCCTAACTTAGCTAAACCTGAGTGAAGTGGAAAGCCCGCAAGCGAGTGATACTGCGCAGCAGTTAGCGAGTGCGGACTTGAAACGGAACACAGGACTTACTTTAATCATAGTATTTAAGAGGCTTTTCAAAAAAATAATCAATAAAACACAGCCCTGTGATTTAAATGCTAAAAACTCTCTTTTTAAGTGTTATTTTTGTGATATGCTGCTAAACTGTTATCAAATAGAATTAATTGAGGCTGGCTGCGATGAGGCTGGACGTGGTTGTTTGGCTGGCCCTGTGGTGGCGGCTGCGGTAATTTTGCCCAAAGATTTTTATTTGGAGGGCTTAACGGATTCGAAACAGCTAACGCACAAGAAAAGGGAAGAGCTTAGGCCAGTTATTGAGGAACAAGCATTGGCATGGGCGGTAGCCATGGTTGACCATGAAGAGATTGACCGTATCAATATTTTAAATGCTTCTTTTTTGGCCATGCATCGCGCTTTAGACCAGCTGGTGCTGAGGCCCGAATATTTGGCGATTGACGGTAACCGCTTTAAGTCTTATCAAGAAATTAAGCATTCGTGCATTGTAAAAGGCGATGGCAAATACTTGAACATTGCAGCGGCTTCTATTTTAGCAAAAACGCACAGAGACGAGTATATGGCTGCCTTGGATATTGATTATCCGCAGTATGATTGGAAAAAGAACAAAGGCTATCCAACTATTGCCCATCGCAATGCGGTGATTAATATGGGCGCATCTCCTTACCACCGAAAAACGTTTAATGTAACCAGTCCACAGCTTACGATAGATTTTTAAACTTGAAAGTACTTCTGCTATGTCATAGAGTTCCTTTTCCGCCAAACAGCGGCTACCCCATTGTGGTGTATAATACCATTAAGGGGCTGCTTGAGCTTGGGGTGGAACTGACCTTGTTTAGTCTCAACAACTCTAAGCAGTATGTGGATGTGGATGATATTTATGACCCTGTTTTTGAAAAAATCAACTTTCATTCGTTTACGGTGGATATTGAGGTAAATGTTTGGGATGCATTTGTAAATATTTTCTCGAACCAATCCTACAACGTTTCCCGTTACCATGACCACGATGCGGAAAAGGTTTTGGAGAACGTTTTGCGTGAACAGGAGTTTGATGTAGTGCAATTTGAAGGACTTTTTGTAGTGCCTTATTTGGATACAGTGAAGGCTCATAGTAAAGCTAAATTGGTTTACAGAGCACACCACATTGAGCATGATGTGTGGGAACGTTTGGCCTTAGGAGAGCGGTTTACCCCTCGAAGAACCTATCTGGAGTTTTTGTCGCGTAGGTTAAAGGCTTATGAGACGGAGCAGATTAACCGTTTTCATCAGGTGTTTGCCATTAGTAATCCTGATAGGCAAAAGTTGTTATTAATGGGCTGTCAAACCCGATTGGATGTTTTTCCAGTAGCTTTAGATTTCACGAAATATAAAATAGATACCAGTAAAACCAGTTTCCCTACCTTGTTCCATTTAGGAGCGATGGATTGGCGGCCAAATAAGGAAGGCTTGGAGTGGTTTTTGGATGAGATTTGGCCAGATATTGAAGAGTTGAGTGGTGAGCTCCGTTTTTATATTGCAGGAAAGAATATGCAAAAGCAGTTCTTCGAATACGATTCGGATAACCTGATTGTAGAAGGGGAGGTTTTTGACGCGGTAGATTTTATTAATAGTAAAGCTATTATGATTGTTCCTTTGCTCTCAGGAAGTGGTATGCGGGTGAAGATTATTGAAGGCATGGCGATGCAGAAATGTATTATTGCTACTACCATGGCTGCCGAAGGTATTGATTGTAAGCACGGGAAAGATATTTTGATTGCTGATACCGCCGACGAATTTTATCGCTCTATTTTGAAGTGTATTACGCAGCCTAATAAGTGGCAGGAAATTGGCAAAAACGCTAGAAAAACTGCGGAGAAACATCATGAAATTAATGCGAATGCCAAGCGCATGTTCGATATTTATCAGGAGTTAACGGTGGTGTAGTTTTCACTGGTTTTTCACGTCATTTCGACGGGCCCATTTTCGTCATTTCGACGACCGAAGGAGGAGAAATCTAGCGACATGAAATAAAAAAAAAGCAATTTGCTAGATTTCTCTCTGCGTTCGAAATGACGGGCTGGTTGAAAGACTTACGAAGTTTAACTTTGTTTGCTTGTGGTTTTACAGGTAAAGTTGAGGGCTTCGCCGTTTTAAAACTTCGTAAGTCTAATACATCTTCGCAATGACGGAAATAGGAGCAGCGCGTCATTGCGAGTTTACGAAGCAATCTCAAGGCTATTCTTACTTCGCCACATCCTTGTGCGTACTAATCGCAATCCTGTTCCAGCCGTTAATTGCCACAATGGCCATGATGATTTGAGCTAGGTAATTTTCTCCAAAAGTGTTCAGTGCTTTTTCATAAAGCTCATCGCTCACACCACCTTGGTGAATAAGGGTGATTTTTTCGGTCAAGTCTAAAAGCGTTTTTTCCTCTTCGGTAAACAAACTGGTTTCTCTCCAAGCGTTCAATAAAAAGATACGTTGCTGTGTTTCGCCAATTTTAAGAGCATCTTTGGTATGCATGTCTAAGCAAAAAGCACAACCGTTAATTTGAGAAGCTCTGATTTTAATCAGCTCGTAGTGAGATTTTTGTAATGAAGTGTTTTGTAGGTAGCTTTCTAGTCCAAACATTGCTTTGTAAGCATTAGGTTCTAGGCTTAATAAATCTATTCTTTTCATTGTATCAAGTGTTAAAAATTATTCCTTTTGAATTAATGATACAAAGTTAAAGAGGCCTGCTGGCAAGAAACTTAAACTGGTTTAAGAAAGCAAAATGGGCATGTTGTCAAATTATCTCATCATCACATTGCCTTATTGTCTCATTGTGGTCATTGCTTTCCAAAATGTTTTTTCTTGATTTCACTGAGATATTCGGGTGTAAAGCCAAGGTAAGAAGCCAATAAGTACTGCGGCACACGTTGTAGGAATGCAGGCTGGCTGTTGGCAAAGTGAAAGTAAAGTTCTTCTCTGGAATATTCGTTGATGTATTTTATTCTCAGTTGGGCAGCAGCAAAAGACTTTTCAAATACCCTTCTGAAATACCGTTCCATTTGAGGGTGTTTGGCCAGCATTTTTTCCTGTGCCTCGTAATTAATGCTCAAAACTTCCGATTGCTCTACCGCTTGGATGCTGAAAGCACTAGATTTTTGCTCCAAAAAAGCGAGGTTGTCGGTCATCCACCAACTTTCAATACCAAACTGGGTGGTTTGTTCGGCACCTGTTTCCTTTACATAAAATAACCTGAGGCAGCCTTTGAGCACAAAAAAGTGTCGTCTGCAAACCTGTCCTTCACTTAATAGAATTTCCTTCTTTTTGGCTAAGATAGGTTCAAAGAAAGTCAAGATATCAGCAAAATCACTTTCGCTGACCGTGGCAAATTTCTGAATATGTTTAAAAAGTAAGTTGGACATTGACCGCTAATATAGCTGGATTTGGAGATATTTCGCGTCTTAATTACAGCGATTGAGCTTGTAAGGTGTCAAGGGCAATTACATTAACGGCGAGGGCGCCGTTATCCTGCATTAGGGTTAGGGTTTAGGACTTCTATTGTCTGGCCATCAGGGCTAGGTTTGGCAGCCTCGGCAAACAGCAAAGTAAACCGTAAAATACCAAAGTCAAATACCCATAGAATGACCAACCACGGTTGTGCTTTGCAACACAAACTTTACGTAAAAGGATGCTATGTTATAAATATGTAAAATTGGAGGGGTTTTCAAGGCTTTTGGACTAAAATTTCGCAAATTGCAAGCTCTTAAGTTTGAATGGCTAGGGATATGGGCAAAAAAATTTTAGTTTGGTTTAGAAATGACCTTCGCTTGCACGATAATGAAATGCTGGTTGAGGCAGTTTCCAAGGCTGATGAAATTTTACCCGTTTATATCTTTGACCCTCGTCATTTTGAACAAACCCACTACCATTCTTTTAAGACGGGCGCTACTAGGGCAAAATTCTTGATTGAAAGTGTATCGTCACTGCAACAAGTATTAAAGCAAATGGGCGGCAATCTTTTGGTGTTACAAGGACATCCAGAGGAAATAATCCCTACGCTGGTTGAAAATTATGAGCTAACCGAGGTTTATCACCACAGGGAAGTAGCTAGCGAAGAAACTGCCGTAAGTGTAAAGGTAGAAGATGCGCTTTGGAAGCTAAAAGTGAACCTTAAGCATTTTATTGGCCATACACTTTACAACAAAGAAGACCTGCCTTTTCCTATCAAGGATATTCCTGATGTTTTTACGCAGTTTAAAAAGAAAACCGAACGTGATGCAGTGGTAAAACCATGTTTCACCACACCTACAGCTATTACTTTTGTAAGCTTGGAAGATTGGGGTGAAATTCCAGAACTTGGTGCTTTGTTGCAAGACCCTGCTGCTGCCATGTTGAAAATCAAAACAGATTTTAAAGGTGGCGAACAGGAAGCCTTAGCTCATTTGCATGATTATTTACATGCGGGTGAAGGAATGGTGCTGGCAAATGCTTCACTTAAAAAGCACGAAATTGTTTCTAAGCTTTCTGCTTGGTTGGCATTGGGCTGTCTCTCACCGCGTGAGGTATATTGGAAAATGAAAGAGGCCGAAGCGAATTATGGTGTGAAGCCTTATTTTAACCAAATTGTGTTGGGCATATTGTGGAGAGATTACTATCGCTTCATGTTCAAAAAGTATGGCAATACCTTCTTTAAGCCTCAAGGATTTAAAAATGACGGTTTTTCGTTACGCCTAGAAAATACAGCAGCACTGCAAAATTGGAAGGACGGGCAAACTGGCCAGCCTTTGGTTGATGCCTGTATGCAAGAGCTAAATACCACGGGCTACATTAATCAAATAGCAAGACAATTAGTGGCTACTTATCTCGTTAAAGAACTAGGCCTAAATTGGGTGTTGGGAGCTGCTTATTTTGAGGAGCAACTGATAGACTATTGTCCTGCAAGTAATTGGGGAAATTGGGCAGCGGTAGCGGGTGTTGGAAACGACCAAAAATTATCAAATAGCTTTGATTTTGAGAGGCTGTTGAAATTTTTAGACCCAAAAGGTACGTTCGCACAGGTCGTTCGAGCCTAAAAAACCGTCTATATTTTAGTTACACTTTTTAAATTTATTTAAATGTGATTTTATTGCCTTTTCTAAAGGTAAAATCCTAATTTTGCAATACTTATCGTAATAGTTAAAAACACCAATGGATAATTTATCTTATCTCAACGGCACCAACGCCGAATATGTAGAATCCCTATACCAGAGTTATAAAGAAGACCCTAGTTCTGTAGAGTTTGGATGGCAGAAGTTTTTTGAAGGTTTTGATTTCGGAAGAGGCGCAGATGCTGCCAATGTAAGTGGAGGAGAAGCTCCAGAGCATTTCTTGAAAGAAATTAACGTTTTGAACTTGATTAATGGTTACCGTCAACGTGGCCACTTGTTCACCAAAACCAATCCAGTTAGAGAACGTCGTAAACACCTACCGACTTTAAATATTGAAAATTTTGGCTTAAGCACTACCGACTTAGAAACGGTTTTTAATTCAAGTGTAGAGTTGGGCATTGGTCCAGCAAAGCTGAAAGATATTGTTGCCTTTTTAGAGCAAACTTATTGCGGCCCTATTGGTGTAGAGTACAAATATGTACGTACTCCAGAAGTATTGCAATGGTTAGAGAGCAAAATGGAGAGCGAACGCAATACTCCAAAACTATCTAACGATGAGAAAATGAGAGTAGTTAAAAAGTTGAACGAAGCAGTTGTTTTCGAAAACTTTTTAGGGACTAAGTTCTTGGGCCAAAAGCGTTTCTCGCTTGAAGGAGCCGAGGCTTTAATTCCAGCATTAGATGCCGTAATTGAAAAAGGTGCTGATTTAGGTATTGAAGAATTTGTATTAGGTATGGCTCACCGCGGTCGTTTGAACGTGTTGGCCAATATCATGCAAAAAAGCTATAAAGATATTTTTACTGAGTTTGAAGGAAGAAGCTACAATCCAGAAACTCCTTTTGGTGGCGATGTAAAATATCACTTGGGTTACTCAACAGACGTAACCACTAATAAAGGTAAAAACGTACACTTAAGCCTTTGCCCAAATCCATCACACTTGGAAACGGTAGATGGTATTGTGGAAGGAATGAGCCGTTCTAAAATCGACTTTAAATACAATGGCGATAATGGCCGTTTAGCACCAATATTGATTCATGGCGATGCTTCTGTAGCAGGTCAAGGAATTGTGTATGAAGTAATTCAGATGGCTGGTTTAGATGGTTACAAAACTGGTGGTACTATTCACTTAGTGATTAACAACCAAATTGGTTTTACTACTAACTATAAAGACGCCCGTTCTAGTACTTACTGTACAGATATTGCAAAGGTAACTTTGTCGCCAGTTTTCCACGTAAATGGTGATGATGCGGAAGCATTGGTTTATGCCATTAACTTAGCGATGGAATATCGTCAAAAATATCGTAATGATGTATTCATCGATATTCTTTGCTACCGTAGATTTGGACATAACGAGTCGGATGAGCCTAAATTCACTCAGCCGTTATTGTACAAAGCGATTGAAAAACACGATAACCCGTTGAAAATCTATGTTGCTGAATTGATTAAAGAAGGCAAATTAGATGAGGCTGGAGCTAAGGAAATGGAGAAAGAGTTTAAAGCTCACCTACAAACTTCATTAAACGAAGCGAAAGAATATAATGCCGCTTTAGCGGAAGTTAAATTTGGCGGTGCTTGGGCAGATATGCGTTTAGCTACCGAAAAAGATTTCGAGACTTCTCCAGAAACTGGCGTTAAAAAGAGTACTTTCTTAGAGGTTGCTAAAAGAATCAGCACCTTGCCAAAAGATAAAAAGTTCTTCAAAAAAATTGAGAAATTATTTGAGGAGCGTTTGAAAATGGCTACTGATACCCACATTTTTGACTGGGCAATGGGCGAGCAGTTAGCTTACGGTACGATATTGGCCGAAGGTAAAAGAGTTCGTTTAAGCGGTCAGGATGTTAAACGTGGTACTTTCTCACATCGTCATGCGGTATTAACGCTTGAAGATTCGGAAGAGGAGTACACCCCACTTTTGAATATTTCAGAGCAACAAGCTCCTTTTGATATCTATAACTCACACTTATCTGAGTATGGTGTTTTAGGTTTCGAATATGGTTATGCGATGGCAAACCCTAATGCATTAACCATTTGGGAAGCACAATTTGGAGACTTCTTTAACGGAGCACAAATTGTAATTGACCAATACATTGCCAGTGCCGAAACAAAATGGCAAAGAGCAAATGGTTTGGTAATGTTGTTGCCTCACGGTTACGAAGGACAAGGTCCTGAACACTCTTCGGCACGTATTGAGCGTTTCTTAGAGTTGTGTGCAGAGTACAACATGCAAGTAACCAACTGTACTACGCCAGCTAACTTCTTCCACGCTTTGCGTCGTCAGTTTAAACGCGATTTCCGTAAGCCTTTGGTGAACTTTAGTCCAAAAAGCTTATTACGTCATCCACTTTGTGTGAGCCCATTAGAAGATTTTACTTCTGGAGGTTTTAAAGAGGTGATTGATGATGTTAACGTAAAAGTTGCTGATGTGAAAAGAGTGGTGTTCTGCTCTGGTAAAGTATACTACGATTTGTTGGATGCACAGAAAAATAACGCAAGCAAAGAAGTTGCTTTGGTTCGTGTAGAGCAGTTATATCCAACTCCAGTAGACCAAATGGAAGCGATTGTTGCGAAATACAAAAACACTGAAGACGTGCTTTGGGTACAAGAGGAACCAGAGAACCAAGGTGCTTGGCCGTATTTGTTGCGTAGATTGAGAAAAACATCGTTGAACAACATTGATGTGGTTTCGAGAAAAGAGAGCAGTAGCCCTGCAACTGGTTATATGAAACAACATACTAACCAACAGGCTTATATTGTAGCTAAAACTTTCGATATTTCGATGGCAGCAGCGAAAGAGCCCGTTAAAAAAGCAGCGAAGAACGTTATTAAAGCAGATTAAGAATTAGTAAATAAAGACTAGCGTTAAGTGATTAGTGATAAGCGTTGAAAGAGGGCTTTTCGTTAATCGTCAAACGCCAAACAAAACATATAATTTAATATGAGTTTAGAAATCAAAGTTCCGCCAGTAGGCGAATCGATTACCGAGGTAGTATTATCTCGTTGGGTTAAAAACGATGGTGATTTTGTAGAAATGGACGAAATTATTGCTGAGTTAGAATCAGACAAAGCAACTTTCGAACTTACTGCAGAGCAATCAGGAACTTTAAAGGTAGTAGCTAGCGAAGGCGATACCTTAGAAATTGGTGCCGTAGTTTGTACCATTGAAGAGGGTGGCGCAGCACCAGCGAAAGAGGCAAAAGCAGAAGCACCTAAGGCTGAAGCACCAGCAGCAGATAAAGCTGCGGCTCCAGTGGCTGAAAAATCTTCTAGCGAAAGCTATGCAACAGGTACTCCTTCACCTGCAGCAGCTAAAATTTTAGCTGAAAAAGGTGTTGATGCTGCTAGTGTAAAAGGTAGTGGTGTTGATGGAAGAATTACCAAAGATGATGCAAATAATGCACAAGCAGGTAAACCAGCTGCTAAAGCAGAGGCTCCAAAAGCTGCTCCTGCTGTTGCACCAGTTGCTGGTTCAAGAAATGAGCGTGCTGAAAAAATGTCGCCATTGCGTAAAACAGTAGCTAAACGTTTGGTAGCAGTTAAAAACGAAACGGCTATGTTGACTACTTTCAACGAAGTTAACATGAAGCCAATTATGGATTTACGTGCTAAATATAAAGACCAATTTAAAGAGAAACATGGTGTTGGCTTAGGCTTCATGAGTTTCTTCACTAAAGCGGTATGTGAGGCAGCTAAAGATTTCCCTGCGGTAAATGCTCGTATTGAAGGCGACCAGATTATCTACAATGATTTTGTGGATGTATCTATCGCGGTATCTGCACCTAAAGGTTTGGTAGTACCAATCATTAGAAATGCGGAGAGCATGAGCCTAGCTCAAATTGAGAAAACAGTAATTGAGTTGGCTACTAAAGCTAGAGATAGCAAATTGACCATTGAAGAAATGACTGGTGGTACCTTTACCATTACCAATGGTGGTGTTTTTGGTTCAATGATGTCAACTCCAATTATCAATGCCCCTCAATCTGCAATTTTAGGAATGCACAACATTATCGAGCGTCCAATTGCTGAAAATAAAGAAGTGGTGATTCGTCCGATGATGTACATTGCTTTATCATACGACCACAGAATTATCGATGGACGTGAGTCTGTAGGTTTCTTGGTACGTGTTAAACAATTATTGGAAGACCCAGCTAGATTGTTGTTAGGCGTTTAGTTACTCCGTCACTCTGAACTTGTTTCAGAGTCTACAATAAAACAGATGCTGATCCCGAATGTTCGGGATAGCATGACGACATCTCATATAAAGCCTTGTTCGTGAAAATGGACAAGGTTTTTTTATTTCATTAGCTAGCTACCTCTCATTCCCGTATAAGCGGGAGTCTTAAAAGTATTATGATAAATTAATGTGAGTTCGGAATAAGGATTTTTTTGATTTTTCATTATCTCAAGCCCTAGCAAACCCTCTTCGTTCTGCTAAAATCGGCCTTGGCCTGTTCGGGATGCACAAATAAGCCCTAGCTGTTCCTTTAACAGAACAGGGCGCAGCCATGGATTTTTTTGCTTACTTTTTTCATCTATAGGAAAAAAGTTTGTCCGCGAAGCGACAGAACTGTAAATAATAGTAGGGAGTTAATATTTAGGGACTAAAAGTTTGATTATGACATATAGGAAGTGTTTTCTTATGCCGAACTCACATTAAATTATGTCTGTCAAATCAACAACAATAAATTCTTTATATTGTATTAGGATACCCAATCAAGTTGGGTATGACGACCCGACTTAGAATGAGGCCTATAACTTTGTCTACTTTCTGTTACTTTTTCCCCATTGTTCAGTTATTTTGATATTTTCGTTATCACACAATTAGAACCAAATGAGAAAAATTACACTTGTCGCTTTATTTAGCGTTTTTAGCACGATGCTCTATGCACAAACCAATCAGCAGAATACAGGTTGGTTCATGTTCCTAAACAGTACCAAGTTTAACGATAAATGGGGCATGCACTTTGATTTTCAGTTGCGTTCTGCGGATAATTGGGATATGCTAAGAAATGTGCTGGTGAGACCAGGCGTTACTTATTATATCAATAAAAACTCAAATGCTACTGTAGGTTATTTATTTACACAAACTTATTTTCCAAAATTAGCTACGGTAAGTATAGACGGATTTGATGCCTTTGTTCCAAAAAATACTTTTACGGAACATCGCATCTGGCAACAATACATTTATAATCATCAACCTTGGAAAGGAGCAGCCTTAAGCCACAGGTTTAGGCTTGAACAACGTTTTATTGAACGCCAATTTGATGATTTGTTTTCTCAGCGTTTCCGTTATTTCTTTAGGTTGGTACAACCCTTGCAAAAACAAGCAGGAGCTTTTGAAAAAGGAATGTTTGTAGCTTTACAAAATGAATTTTTCCTAAACCTGCAAAATAAAGACGAATTAAATGGGAGTACTTTTGACCAAAATAGAGCTTATTTAGCGGTAGGTTATCGGGTTTCAAAAGCATTTGATGTGGAGGCAGGTTACTTAAATCAAGCCATTAAAGGAGTAGGGAATAATACGGTGAATAATGCTGTTCAGTTGGCACTTTATACGAGGTTTTAAGAATACGTCATTTAAATCACATTAAAGTAAAGTATGTATTAAAATAAAGGTGGTGGCAGAAATATTTACCACCTTTGTTTTGTATGAAAAACACATTTCTACTCGTCATTGCGCTGATCTTTGGTCGAAGATTGCATGCGCAGCAGCAAATTGAAAATAAACAAATAGGTAAAAGTATTTTTAATAAGGAACTGTCAAGAGATTTTTCTCGAAAAGGTCAGTTTTATGTGCATTGGGGATGGAACTTTTCTTGGTACGACAAAAGTAACATTACGTTTCAAGGACCAGGATATGATTTTACCTTAAAGAATGTGACCGCAAAAGATAGACCTTCTAAATTAAGTTTGGATTATGTTAATCCGATGGAATTAACCACGCCACAATTTGATTTCAGATTTGGATATTTTTTCAAAGATCATTATAGTATTTCTATCGGTTGGGATCATATGAAGTATATAATGGATGTTCCTCAGCAGGTAACAATCAATGGATATATCAGCTCTACTGTTTCTAATCCGGGGATCGCTACGGGAAAATATGCCGGGATTTATAATGATCAGCAATTAGAGGTTAAAGGCGATATGTTAACGTTTGAACATACCGATGGCTTGAATTATGTAAGTGCAGAATTAGAACGTTATGACGATATATGGATAGCTAAAAACAAACAACAGATGCTGACCATGGAAACTGGTGTGGGGGCAGGTTTTGTAATTCCCCGTTCTGATGTGCGATTTTTTGGGGTTGGTGAAAATAATTTCTGGAATTTTGCAGGCTATGGCGTGTCCGTAAAAGCAGGCTTGAAGTTCAATGTAACCAAGAAACTATATTTCCAGAATGTTACTAAGGCTGGCTATATTGATATGGATAAAATACATACCACTGGTAGAAATGATATTGACGGGGCTAAGCAAACCATTCGTTTCTTAGAAAATTATACCGCAATTGGCTATCAATTCTAATTATAGTCGTAACAGAAAAAGGCCTTTAAGTAATTAAAGGCCTTTTTCTGTTAAATTTTTCTAACTTTTCCAGAACCAATACTTGTTTGCTTAATCTCGGGACTACCCATATAGTATACACTTCCAGAGCCACTTATAAATGCACTGATTTCACCATCAGTACTTACAAAGGCAACGCCCGAACCACTGATACGAGCAGAAAGATTAGCTACTTTCAAAGCACCTTTTTTACTCAATACACCAGAGCCACTAATGTTTGCACTGGTTTCTCCAGCTTCTCCTGCAATATTCAGTTTACCAGAGCCACTCACCATAGCTGTATATTCTTGTACATTGATGGTAGCGTTGATGGTACCAGAACCACTTACGGTAGTGGTTAATGAGTTGTGAGTGATGGTTCCTTTTACGGTAATCGACCCCTCGCCGCTCATGGTTAAGGTTTTAATGGTTTTCGCATTTACATAGGCTGTTATTTTTTTATCCTTGTATTTGTGCGACCAGCTGGTCCAGCTTATTTGTGGGCGGATGGTTAGCGTATTACCTTTTACTTCGGCCACTAGCGTAGAAATAGCATCTTCATCACCTTCAAATCTAATTCCTTCGGTAGCACCTAAAGTAACAATAACCTGTAAAGGACCACCTGCGGCCACGCCACTGAAATTTTTAACTTCAATGTCCCTAGTTTTCAATTTTGATTTTGATATGCCAATGTTAACGGGCAATTCTGATTGTACAGGATGTGCTGTAGCGATTACTGCAGCTAGCATAAAGCCAATGGAAATATATTTTTTGCTCATGGTTAGTTTTTGCTTTCTTAATAGACGCTATTTAATTTGAAAACGTTGCATCAATTAGAAACTCATTTCAGTATTAATAAGCTAACGTAAATTTACAGTAGTTTCTTTTAAATTTTAAGGTTTTGCCCAAAATAAATTTGGGTTATTGGTCTTGTAGTTAGTAATAGTTACTCCTGTTTTTTGGTTAGTTGTTTCTTTCACCTGCGGACCTTGTTCTATACCATCTAAAGGCAGTAATTCAACATAGACTATTTTTTTGCCATTCGACCTGGTTTCTGTGTCATATTCGCTAACCGAGGCTGTTTCTAGCCTATATAAATTTTTCGCCATGTACTTTTCCAAGTATTCTTCTTTTGTCTGTAAATTGGTTCTATTCCAATTGGCATCAGCGTTTAAAACTAGAGGAAGTCCTTTAATTAGCCTTTCTCTTACTTCCTGTATACCCAAAAGATTGCCTTTTTCGTCCATTACATATGAATCAAAAGTAGGGTCTATCCAAATCCATTTGTTTAGGTCTTTACTATATACCATATTAATTACGTGGCAATCGTCGAATTTAGTTTCTTTAGGCATGCAGGTAATGTATCTAGAGGTGATGCCCATTGCCAGATAGCATTCGTTAAGTACAGTGGCTAACATACGGCAGTTAAGACCTCTGTTTTCGGCTTTGCATACTTTTATGAGGTCAATAGCATTTTTCAGGGTTGGATTAGTACTACTTCCATCATGTTTCACCAAGTTGTGTACCCAATGTAATAGGTTAAAGATTTGTGATAATTCGCTTCCTTGTCCAGCAATAGAGTCCAATTTTAAGTCTTTTCTAACTTTTACTAAACTAGGATGGTTTTGTGCTTGATAAGTAAATTTTGGAATGAAACGGTTGTCGGCATAGTTGTATTTCTCTGCTTTTTTAAGCTGTCCTAACCTGCTTTCCTGATATTTAATTTGCGTTCTGGCAGTGTCTTTACCGTTTAGGAGAATGATGAAATCGTACTTTCCAACCTTAGGGTCAATTTTAAAAGAGATAGAGTCTATGTCCGTATAAAAGGTGACTTTTTTTCCAGATGTTACGTACACGTCTAGCTTTTCTTCAGGAACGATAGTCCAAGCGTTTTTAATTAAGGTTTTATCATCCCTGATACTAACTTGTGTTGCGTTAGCTTTGATGATTGGGCTACTTTTTTGAGCAAAGGAAACTTGTGTTGCCAATGCAATAAGGAGTGTAAGGATTGACGTTGTCTTCATGTTTAATTAAGTGGTTTATCGGGTACAGGATTTCCCATACCCGATAATGAAGACGATTTAAGCGCATAATGGTTGCATCCAATGGCAACTTATTTTGCGTTCTTGGTATTTACATAAAAATTTCGCTCCACTTTAAAATTTTCAGCGTTAATTGAAGCATCTACTTTTACAGATTGCCAATTGTTGCTTGGCTTAACCAAAGTGTACTCGTCAGCTTTTAGGCTTACTTTCACAGGCATATCAAAACCTGTGACATCACTCATCCACCTGTATTGTAATGTGCCTTTATCAATTTTATATTCCAAGGTCGGAATGTTGGCGTGACGTAAGTATTGGTCAAATACTTTGTCGAGTTTTAAGCCGCTCTGCTTAATGATATAAGCTTCCACGTCTGCAGAGGTAGTGGTAGAATGGTAAAAGGTTTTATTCAAACCTCTTAAAATCTGCCTAAACTTTTCGTCGTTGTTAATTAACTGGCGGATGGTATGGATAAGGTTGGCACCTTTGTAGTACATATCGCCACTGCCTTCGGTATTGGTGTTATATTTCCCAATCATAGGCTCTTTGTTTTCGATGTTTTTTCGCAATCCAATCAGGTAGTCATTGGCTGCTGTTTTGCCTTGAGTACTTTCGGTAAATAAAACCTCTGAATAAGTAGTGAAACCTTCATGTACCCACATGTCGGCAATATCTTTGGTGGTGATGTTATTGCCAAACCATTCGTGCCCTGTTTCGTGAATGGTAATGAAATCCCATTTTAAACCTACTCCAGTGCCAGATAAATCTCTACCCAAATATCCTTTTTGGTATTGATTGCCATAAGCTACGGCACTTTGATGCTCCATGCCCAAATGTGGTGCTTGCACCAATTTGTAGCCATCTTTATACCAAGGGTAGGGGCCAAACCAGTATTCAAAGGATTTAAGCATTGGTTTTACATCGGCCTCCCAATGTGGACGGGCTTTGGTGCTGTCTTCTTTCAGGGGATAAAAGTCTAAACTTAGTTTGCCATCTTCGCCATCGTATGAATCGGTCCAATGCGCATATTTGCCAATGTAGAAAGCAATGTTGTAATTATTGATGGGGTTGCCTACAAACCAATGGTGTTTGGTATAGCCATCATTACCTTGGGTTTTGCCTCTGTAACGACCATTGGCAATACAATCTAAATCTTTTGGGGCACTGATACTGATGAGCATGCTGTCTACCTCGTCGCTCTGGTGGTCTTTGTTTGGCCACCAAACACTGGCACCCAAACCTTGGCAGGCTACAGATACAAATGGGTTACCAGATTTATCTTTTCTGAAAATAAAACCACCATCCCAAGGTGGCATTTTTGCAACTCGTGGATTGCCGCTGTAAAAAACGGTAAAACGTTCTTTACTGCCTTTTTTAATTTTTGGGAATTTGACAAAAACTGCTGCAAATTCTCTGGTGAACGGAAGTTCTTTTCCTTTAAAAACCACCTTTTCTACTTTTAAATTTTCGAACAAATCAAATTGTAGGTCCTCAAAATCTTTGGTAGCGGTGAAGGCAAATTCATTGCTGCCACTCACTGATTTATTATCGATATCAATTTTCACATCAAGATGGTAGTAATTGATATCGTAGCAGGTTCTTAAATCTGTTAAAGCACCTCTCAAAAATTTTGCTCTTTCCTCTTTTTCATTACTGCCAAGCATGTTTTGTGCAAAAGTAGCTGATGAAATGCAGGCAAAAGCTAGCGCAATTAGTGTTTTTTTCATTGGTTTATATTTTAACCACATAGATAATTTAAAGGTTATATGTCTAGGTATATCTATATGTTTTAGTTTTTCGTCATTGCGAGGTACGAAGCAATCTTAAAGCGATAGTATATAGCGACTGTTGTAGGATTGCTTCGTGCCTGGCAATGATGACTTATTTATGTTATTGCTTTAATACAGGTAAAGATAAGAAAGAGCTGTTGGTTTGGTCATGATAAATTCTGTGCGTGGCCTTTTGAAAATCGCTAGGTTGTGCTTCGTAAATGTTCATGAATTTTTGAGGATTTCTATCTGCCAATGGAAACCACGAATGCTGTATTTGTACCATAATGCGGTGACCTTTTTTGAAGGTATGCCCTACATCTGGTAAAGCATATTTTACTTGGGTGGCTTGGTTAGGCACAAACGCTTCTGGTTTTTCGAAACTGTTTCTGTACTTGCCTCTCAATATTTCGCCTCTTACCATCATTTGGTAGCCCGCCATCATTTTATCCTTATCTGCAGGTGAAACTTCTTTGGTGTCTTCTGGATATACGTCAATCAATTTCACTACGTAGTCGGCATCGGTGCCTGATGTACTTACCATTAAATTGGCCAATACTGGGCCTGTTAAGGTAATGTCTTCCGTTAAAATATCCGTTTGATAGGTCTTTACATCGGGTCTTCTTGAGGCAAAACGTTGGTCGTCTACCATATATTCTCTAGTTCGGTTGGCTTGTATGCCATCTTGATAAGGCACAGGAGCATTAGGGTCGCTCATATACTCGTCGTAACTGTTATTGCCGCTAGGTTTGGTAAATGATAACTTGCCATTAGGCTGGAAATACAATGATTTCAGCTCCACATCCTGCGGTGGCCAAGTATTGAATTTTTTCCATTGATTGCTTCCAGTTAAGAAGATATTGGCTTCTGCACCATTAAAAGTACCTTCTCCTTTGAGGTAATACTTGAAGAAAGGTAACTCTAGGTTTTCTTGGTAGTAAGTGCTGGTAGGCGTTCCGAAATTGATGTCACCAAAGCTATCACCTTTACCACGTACCCAACCGCCATGATACCACGGGCCAGCTACTAAAATATTGTTGGCTTTAGGGTTTTGCGCTTCAATTGATTTGTAGGTTTCAAAAGCGCCATAAGCATCTTCGGCATCAAAAAAACCGCCTACTACCATTACTGCAGGTTTAACATCTTTTAAATGTCTAACAATTTGACGTGCTTGCCAAAAGGTATCTAGGTTAGGATGTTTGAATAAGTTGTTCCAGAATTTTATACTGTCGCCCATGTATTTATCCTTTAGGTTTTTTACCGAACCCGCTTCTAAATAAAATCGATAGTTGTCTTTTATAGGGAATTGGAAAGGTTTAGGGCCTTTATCTGGAGTGATAGGTTTTGGACGGGGTACGCCAAAAGAAGTCATGAACTTAAAGGCATCCATTAAAAACAGTGCGCCACCGTGGTGGAAATCATCACCTACAAACCAATCGGTAACGGGAGCTTGTGGTGAAACTGCTTTTAATGCCGTATGCGATTTCACTAAGGAAACCGTGGAATAAAAGCCAGGATAGGAAATGCCATACATACCTGCTTTGCCATTGTTGTTTTTAATATTCTTTACCAGCCAATCGATGGTATCGTAGGTGTCGGTACTTTCGTCAATGTCTTTTTTGCCTTTGCCTAAATTGGTTGGTCTAATGTCTTCGAATTCTCCTTCACTCATCCAACGTCCACGCACATCTTGATATACGAAAATAAAACCATCACGCATTACTGCTGGGTAGCCTCCTAAACTGGTTTTGTATTCGTTTTCGCCATAGGGCCTTACCGTATATGGCGTACGGTTAATTAAAAACGGATATTTTTTGTTGGCTGCAATATCCTTAGGGATATAAATGGCCGTAAATAGTTTTACACCATCTCGCATGGGGATAAGTCGTTCTATTTTTGTGTAGTGATTACGTACGTAGGCAGAGTCTGTTTCTTGCGCCAAGGTGATTTGGCAAAAAAAACAAGAAAGGAGTAGGAGGGTTAGGGTGATACGTTTCATTGTTTTGGTTGGTTTAGGGTACAGAAAGCAGGTAGCTTAAGGTTGAAAGCTCTTGATAGAGAAGAATGAAGGTAATTGCCGTCATTTGGAGCGGCGTAAAACGAAGCCGAGAAATCTTTGAATAAGCTTTAGCCAATTCAAAGATTTCTATCCCGAAGATTCGAGGCTACGTTTCAGTCGTAATGACGACAAAATGTTAGTGGCCGCCGTCGGCAGTGTCAATAGGTTTACGAAAGGCAAAGCCTAAAATAAAATATATCAAGGCAATGATGTACCAAACTGTAGGGCAATCATTTCTAAATGCCAATACGCCTAAAAGCAATGCTGCTAGACCTACCACAAAAAATGGGATGTTTCTTAATTTAATCATACTCAAATATAAGTGGTATATTTTTTTAGTGGAAAATTAAATGAAAGTTTTAATAAAGACACAAGCGGCACGCTAATGGAAAGACAAACCTCGTAGGTTTTTAAAACCTACGAGGTTTAGGAATATGGGACAAAGGGAAGTAAGAATGAGATTTTTGTTAGGATTGGATAAAGGCGAAAGCGGCATGCTTGCGCCAGCAATAGAGACTATAATTGTAAAGTTGTTTTTCTACTCTTTAATCTTTGTTTATTGATGAAATAAGCTACGATAACATTTGGTACCCAACATAGCCAAGCTACAGTTAGGTAGGAGTTTTCGGGGTCGGCTGTTATTGCGGAGAGGGAAGGAAGCCATACCCTGAGTGTGACTGCCGCGAAAGTACAGGCGTAACTATAGGTCATAAGCTGTTGATGTTTATCGATATTGCCTTTTCTGATGTAAGAAAGTGCAAAGCATGTGGTAAGTAGCCAGATGATGCCTAAACTGATAAATCCTGAAGCGGCAATAAAACCTCCATTGGCGTAAAAACCGATGTATATTCCAGAGATGGAACTGAGCACAACGGAGCCTACATAGAGTTTCCCTATGTTTTTGTGTAGGCCTATATGTTTATTCCGAAATTTAATTCCGAATTGTCTCCATCCGATGAAAAGGGAGATGCCACCAAAAACAATATGGATAATGAAAGCGATTTTCCATACTACATCATGAAGAATTTGTAATGGTTTGGTAGCTAGAAAAGTATACTTCGGTTCTACAAAGGCATACATTAGTGGGTAAATTCCTATGAGTAATGCGAAGACGCAGAGAAGGATAAATAACAGTTTACGTGTCATATAGATATGTTTTTCTTTTAGATAAAGTAGATAAACTTAAATATATGAAATTATACTTTAATGGCAGAATTTGAGTGGTGAGAGGTTCAATAAAAGGTTGAAATTGCAAAGGCACAAGTGGCACGCTTGCGCCGATAGTAGAAAATAGCAAACCTTGTAGGTTTTTAAAACCTGCGAGGTTTAATGAATGGAAGAATTTATGAATGAAAGGGAATTTTGTCAGGATTGGATAAAGGAATAAGCAGGACACTTGTGCCAACAACTGTTTTTTAAGCTATTGTTCTTCTAGCTTTTTGATACACTTTTCCCTGATGTTCCATACCTCATCAAAATGGAGATTGATAGGTGTTTCTTCAATCCACTTTTTTAAATATGCCTGATGAAATTCTACTTTGAAAGTGTTTACCTGCTCTGGTTGGATTTCTATTTCTTCAAGAATATCATTGCTTAATTTTTCAATATTTGAATTAGCTGTAGTGATATCAAGCCTTTTATCTCCTAGTTTTAAGTAGCAATGAGCTTCAGGGATATAGCTTAGGCCATTTTCAAGGATAGTGTTCCCTATTTTGGGTGTATTTAAATGGTTCATTCTGTATATCCCTAAAACTAGCTCTACCTCTTCAATTTGGTTCAACTCTGCTATTTTCTTTAAGAATGCATGTTTTGAACTGCAAGTGCCTTTGTTTTCAATTAATACCAGCGAAAAATCCTCCCTGTTTTGGTTACGTCCGTAAGGAAGTTGTTGAATGAAATAAATCAACTTGTCCCAGTGCAGTATTGATTTTTCCCTTACCAGCCTAGTAAGTTCGTCCTTTGAATTAAGAAAGGTGTGTTTGATAGGAGCGTTCATGGTTGGTTGTTTTACGATGTAGCTAACTCAAAGATACAAATCGTTTTTGCCTTAGATAGCAGCATTGGTTTTGTTAACTAAACGGGATTGCAGTGGAAATACTTTTTGTATGTCACGCTGAGCCTGTCGAAGCGCTTTTGCTAAGATAATCCTTCGACAGGCTCAGGATGACAGGTATGAATGGCAGTAATGCTCACAAAAAGATTGCAACGGAAAGCCCGACTAGCGGAAGCGATGAAATACTGGGCTAGCTTTTCAAAAAAATCACACGTAAACTTCTTTTATCTCCAAATTGAAGAACATAAGCAAGTTTTTTACAACATTAAAACATTGTAACTTTTGGGGTTTAGGTGGTAAAGTGTACATTTGCCCTAACAAAAATTCTTAAAAGATTATGCAATACGACGTAGTTGTTATAGGCTCGGGTCCGGGCGGTTATGTAGGTGCCATCCGTTGTGCACAATTAGGTTTAAAAACAGCGGTAGTAGAAAAATATAAAACTTATGGCGGTACTTGTCTAAATGTTGGCTGTATCCCGTCTAAGGCCTTGTTAGATTCTTCGGAGCATTACCATAACGCGGCTCATACTTTTACTACTCATGGTATTAACCTAAAAGATTTGAAGGTTGATATGAAGCAAATGATTGCTCGTAAAGACGATGTAGTAGCTCAAAACACTGCTGGTATTACTTATCTATTTAAGAAAAATAAAATTGACGCTTTTGAAGGTGTGGCTTCTTTTGAAGATAAAAACACCATTTTGGTAACTAAAGCGGATGGCAGTACCGAGAAATTAACCGCTAAAAATGTGATTATTGCTACAGGTTCTAAACCTACGGCTTTGCCATTTTTGCCAGTTGATAAAAAACGCATCATCACTTCTACCGAGGCTTTAACTTTGAAAGAAGTGCCTAAAACCATGGTAGTGATTGGTGGTGGGGTAATTGGTTTAGAGTTAGGTTCGGTTTATGCTCGTTTGGGTACTAAGGTTACCGTGGTTGAGTTTGCACCATCAATCATCAGCACTATGGATGCTGGTTTGGGCAAAGAGCTGCAACGTGTGTTGAAAAAATCGTTGGGCATGGAGTTTTTAACTAGCCACAAAGTAACTGGCGCATCGGTTAAAGGCAAAGTGGTAACGGTAACTGCTGATAATGCTAAAGGTGAGGCGGTGAGCTTAGAAGCTGACTACTGTATTGTAGCGGTTGGTAGAACGGCTTATACCCAAGGTTTGGGATTAGAGAAAATTGGCATTACTCCTGAGGAGAGAGGTAATAAAATTCCTGTTAACGACCACTTAGAAACTGCTGTTAAAGGTGTTTATGCTATTGGTGACGTAATTAAAGGAGCGATGTTGGCTCACAAAGCGGAAGATGAAGGTATTTATGTAGCGGAAACTATTGCTGGACAAAAACCTCACATCAACTATAACTTAATTCCTGGTGTGGTTTACACTTGGCCAGAGGTGGCTTCTGTAGGTCAAACCGAGGAGCAATTGAAAGCTGCAGGGGTAAAATACAAAGCGGGTTCTTTCCCTTTCAAGGCTAGTGGACGTGCTAAAGCAAGTATGGATACTGATGGTTTTGTAAAGGTATTGGCTGATGAAAAAACAGATGAAATTTTAGGTGTTCATATGATTGGCCCTCGTGCTGCTGATATGATTGCTGAGGCAGTTGTTGCGATGGAATTCCGTGCTTCGGCAGAGGATGTGGCTAGAATTTGCCATGCACACCCAACTTATACTGAAGCTTTAAAAGAGGCTGCTTTGGCTGCTACTGAAAATAGAGCGATACATATTTAGTAACTAGTGGCTAGTGGTCAGTTGACTGTGGTTAGCTGACGATGACTGGACGTAATATAAATCCTGCGGTGTTTGCCGTGGGATTTATTGTTTGCTATGCTCCATTACTTAGAAATTGTTTAAATTTCGACCAAAAGTTTGCCCATTGGTCTAGATTTTTGAGGAGTGTAGGGAGGGCATAACATGGTACAGATACTTTTAGCGAAAAAAAATAGTTTTAACGCTAAATAATAATAGAAGGAATGATTTACTAATAGATTTAAGATGAACATACGTAACTTTTTACCCGCCATTATTACTTTATTATTTATAGCGAATGTATTTGGACAAAATAAGCCAGTAAAATACAATCTCTACGATTTAAACAAAAAAGGAAAACTCCAGGTATTTGGCCGCTCGCTCACTTCGGTTGAAGATAAAAATAAAAATGCGATTCGTTTTTCGGAAACTACTGGTGATGGTGTTGCTTGGTTAGAAGGGAAGAGCTTTGGCAATGGGATAATTGAGTTGGATATTAAAGGAAAGGATGTGCTACAGAGGAGTTTTACTGGTTTGGCTTTTCACGGTAAGGATGAAAAAACACTTGATGCTATTTACTTCCGCCCATTTAATTTTAGGTCTTCTGATTCGATTCGTCGTATTCATGCTGTTCAATACATTTCTCATCCTGATTTTCCATGGAAAAGGTTAAGGGAGGAGCAGAATGGTAAATATGAAAAGGGAATACCTTTGGCTCCAGATCCTAACGATTGGTTTCACGTTAAGATTGTGGTGAACTATCCCAAGATTGATGTTTATGTAAACAATAGCGATAAACCTTGCTTAAGTGTGCTTAAATTAAATAACCGTAAAGAAGGTAAAATAGGTTTATGGGTGGGGGAGAGCTCGGGAGGAGATTTTGCTAATTTAAGTATTACTAAAAAGTAGGTTTTAAATTTTTAACCTATTATGGTATATGAATCCTGCGGTGGTTACCGCGGGATTTTTTTGTACCTCGCAATGACGAGAATAGGCGTATCCTAACTATTAAGAAGTTAAGCCATCATTAAATCTTTCTCCTACCCATCTTAATTTCTTTAATTCCTTAATGGTTTTATTTTTAGATATGTATTTTAGCGACAATGAGAATTACCTTTTCCTTAGCTGCAATTTTACTTTTTCTTGCTGCCTGTGTGCCTTTAAGGTCTGTTAAATATTTAATTCCTGATTTGGGGGATAGTGCCAAGTTTGAAAATGTGACCATCCAAAAATCGGCTACGCCGTTTTACTTTAAACAAAACTATCCCAATAAGGCTTATGAGAAGTTAAAGCTACATTTGGATACTTCCTTAACGAATACCAAGACCAATGTTTTTTTGGTGATTAAAAACGACAGTATCATTTACCAATATCTTTCTGAAGAGAAAGCGCTGACTACTAAGCAGCCTAGCTTTTCGGTAGCTAAATCATTTGTGGGGACTTTGGTGGGTATTGCCATTGACAAGGGTGAAATTAAGTCGACCAATGAATTGGTGATTAAATATTTGCCAGAATTGGCCAAAAACGATGAGCGTTTTAACCGTTTAACGATACAACACGTGTTGGATATGCGCAGCGGATTTAATTTTTCGGAAAGGTCATTTAACCCGTTTTCGAAAATTGTGCGTAGCTATTATGGTGCCGATTTGAAAAAGATGATGGGTAAATTAAAGATGAAAAATGAACCTGGTAAGGTTTTCGAATACCAAAGTATCAACACGCAAGTGCTTGCCTTTATTTTAGAGAAAGCCGTAGGAAAAAGTTTACAAGCGCAAATGCAGGAACGTTTATGGCAGCCTTTGGGAGCAGAAAGCGACGCGCTTTGGAGTATGGATGATGAAGGAAACATTAAAGCCTTTTGCTGTTTAAATGCTACGGCACTTGATTTTGCTAAAATTGGAAGGCTTTATTTGAATGGTGGTAATTGGGGGGGAAAACAAATTGTTTCCAAGAAATGGGTGGACATTACGACTAGCCCCGATTCGTTGACGAAGCTACGCTATAAGAACCAGTTTTGGGCCACAAGGGATTTCAAATTTTTCAAAGATTCGGTAAGTGCAGTAAGTTCTTTGGGTAAAGAAGGGTTGGATTATCCAGTGGAAAGAAATCCTGACGGCAGGTATTTTTATGCTAAAAAGGTATATGATTACAAAGCTCAGGGCATGTTCCACCAATCGGTATATGTCAACCCACAAAATAAGGTCATCATTGTACGTTTGGGCGATAGGCAAAAGAAGGTAAACTTTCACAGTTTTGTGCAACAGGTGGGAAGGTCTATTCGTTAATTAAAGTTAGGAAAACGCTTTCTGAATATTCTAATTAGGCTTTTAGGTCAGAAATATCAGTTTTCTGCTCCTATTTATAGTCCTGTCGCTTCGCGGACAAACTTTTTTCCTATAGATGAAAAAAGTATGCAAAAAAATCCACGGCTGCGCCCTGTTCTGTTAAAGTCAGTAATAAGGCTAATTGATTCATTCCGAACAGGCCAAGGCCGATTTTAGTAGGACGAAGAGAATTGCTAAGGCTGGAGATAACGAAAAATCACAAAGCGATTATCCCGAACTTGTATTTATTGCCGATTTACCAATCCATTTCTTTTTTGAGGAAGGCGCTAAGTTCATTGGCAATTTGTTGGTGTTCTGCTAATGACGGATGTTTTCCGCAACCGCCATTGGCTCTGATTTCGAAAAAGTAGCTGGCAATGTTGTTCTCTCCACTTTGGTTAAGCGTTGTTTTTACTGCACTGATATATTTTACCAAAACTGCTTTAAGCTGCGGGCTAGCCATTGGACTGGTGAGCATTACTAATTTTGCTTTGGGATAATAACCGCGTAATTGCTTCATGAAGCTGAGGTAAGCGCTAGTGAATTGGGTTGAATCCTGAATGCCGTCGTTTTGTCCTAAGCAGATGGTCACCACATCGGGTTGGTATTTGGCAAAGTTCCAAGCAAGGGTGTCTTTGGCTGGGTTAATTTTATCGTACACGGGAGGCATGATGATTTTTTTACCACAACAGCTGTGCATCAATCCAATACCTGATACGGAAGTAAGATGCCACTGCGCATAAAGATTTCTTGCCGTACTAGGGCCATAAGCGAAATAGGCGTTATGTTGGTCGTGCCATGAAGAACCTTTTGTTTCGCATTTGATTTCGCTTTCATCGCTGCCTGCACCACAGGTAATAGAATCGCCAATAAACTCCATTTTTCTTTTTTGAGGAGCTGGTGGCGGTAGTAATTTTTCGCAATCAAAACCTGTGAATGAAATATAACCATTTTCAGATTCCGAGTTTTTACAAATCAATATGGTATGGCTCCCTTTGGAAAGATTCTTGGCCAATTCTAATTTGTTTTCCTTGCCTGATAGGCGTATGCGATAGGCAGGCTGGTTGTCAATTTTCACTTCCAAATAGTTTAGGATATTTCCCCACAGCATTTCATCGTTAATGTGTGCTGTAAATGAACTACCACTAAAGTTAATGAGCACATACGCTCCTGATGCCCAAAATTTTGGTTGTAAAGGATTAGAGAAATCACCACGACCTATGTATTGGATGTTTTGATGATTGGCGGGGTAAAAAGTTGTTTTGGTGGCCCAAGCTTGGATATGGAGAAGTGCTACGAAAAGCAATACGATTTTATATTTCATAAAATTTAAACAAAAATACGATGACCAGAAAGGTTGTCTCTAAATTCGGTTGGCGTGCAACCTTTCTTCTTTTTGAAAATCCGATTAAAGTTGGAAATGTTGTTGAAACCGCAGTTATAGGCCACTTCCGAAATGCTTTCGGAGGTGTCAATGAGTTTTCGGGAGGCATGTCCCAAACGGATTTCTATTAAGCTATCAATAAAGCTAGCGCCTGTTCTGTTCTTGAAAAATCGGCTAAAAGAAACCTCGGTCATGTTGGCTATTTTGGCCACTTCTGAAAGGGAAACGGGTTTGTCGAAATTAAGGTTGATGTATTCCATTACCTTTTCTACTCTGCGACTGGTGTAAGAAAATTCGGCTTGGCTAAAGGTTGAATCGGAAAGAGTACGCATGTTTCTGGAGGTGGATAGGTCGTGCAAAATAGACATCAGCTCCAGTACCGAGTCAAAACCATGTTGTTTGTTAAGTTTAATGAGTCGGGGGCCAACTGCTTTTGCCGTGTCGCTGGAAAACAGAATGCCACATTTTGCTTTTTCAAACATATCCCTAATGACGCGTAACTGGTTTCTGCGCAAAAATTTCTCATCAAACAAATCCTTATGGAATTGGATAGTCACCTCGTGTATTTCCTGTCCGCCTAGTTTGTGGGTTTCCCATACATGCGGAAGGTTTGAGCCAATCAGCACCAGTTCAATATCTCCAATTTCCTCAATATGGTCGCCAACCACACGACGGGCACCGTTGGCATTTGAAATAAAATTGAGTTCCATTTCCTCGTGGTAATGTAAAGGGAAGTCGAAATCCTTTTTCCTTCGCTCGAAAATGGTAAAGCAATCACCTGCGGTGAGTGGGGTAATTTCTTTTATCATATGTTAAAAGATAAATAAAGACAAATCAATTGGATAAAATAATATCATGTATGATGGCAATGGATATAATAATATATTTATGGTTAATGATTTGTATTGCAATACAATAAACCATATTTTTTTGCTTTAAAACAATCTTTAGAGATAAAAATACTATAAATGGATAATAAAGTATTATTAATGGGCTATGAAGGGCGCTACTTTTGAATTAACCAAATATGACTATTTATGCGTAATCAACTAACCACCTATTTACTAGCACTATTTGTATGTGTGTTGTTTGTTGCCGAAGCGTTTGCGCAGGACAAGAAATTGTCTGGAAAGGTAATGGACGAAAATGGGCTTCCGCTTGCGGGAGTTTCAGTAAGCATAAAAGGTGCTAAAATTTCCACTACTACCAATGAAAATGGTAGTTTCCTTATTAACGCTCCCTCCAATGCTCAAACCATTACCTTTTCTTATTTAGGTAGGGTGCAGCAAGAACTTCCTATTGGAAACAAAACTAATTTCAATGTGAACCTTCAGTCGGCCAGTACCACGCTCTCTGATGTAGTAATTATTGGATACGGTACGGTCAAAAAATCTGACCTAACAGGTTCGGTAGCTCGAATTGAACGAGAAGATTTAACTAGGGACGTGCCTACCAATATATTACAAGCAATGCAAGGGAAAGTAGCGGGGGTAAATGTGACGCAAAATGATGGTGCCCCAGGTGCTGGTTTAAGCATTAGGGTACGTGGTTCCAATTCTTTTTTAGGCGGTACTGAGCCTTTGTATGTGATAGACGGAGTACCTTTTAACAATTCCAGTAGCGGTGCCACGCCAATGTCCTTAGGAGAAGATGAAAAGCAAACACTTAATGCGATGTCTTTTCTTAATCCAGATGATATTGAGAGCATTGATATTTTAAAAGACGCTTCGGCGACGGCCATTTACGGCTCTAGGGGTGCTAATGGTGTGGTGTTGATTACCACTAGAAAAGGTAAAACCGGAAAAGATAAAGTAGAAGCTAACTTTAACGCAGGTATGGCATCGGTATCAAAGAAAATTGATGTGTTAAATGCTTCGGAATATGCCGCGTATCAAAACTTGGCCTATTTAAACTCAAATAAATATACGGGTACCAATTATAATGTACCATTTCCAGGGACAAATGTGCCCGACCCCGCAAATCCAGGAAATACCTATTATTCAAAAGGACCGCAGGATTACGTAGGCGATACCAACAATTGGCAAGACCGAATTTTTAGAAATGGCCTGTATCAAAAATATTCTTTAAACATTTCCGGTGGAACCGATGCGGGAACACATAGTGTAACCTTCAACTATTTAGACCAAGAAGGAACGGTACTCAATTCTAAATATAACCGATTAGGCTTGGCGCTAAACCTAAACAGGAATATCAGTAAAACTTTTAAGGTAGGTAGTAGTACTTCCTTGGCAAGTACCCGAACCAATGGGGTGAAAACAGGTACGGATAAATCGGATGCGGCAAGTGCAGGGGTCATCAGGTCGGCCTTAACTTTCCCTTCCACTATTTCAGACCCTATTGCTTATGATGGCGTTGGCGATGCTTTTATTACCAATCCATACATCTATGTAAATGATATTTTGAATACGGTAAAAGGCTTGAACATCTTTTCGTCCAATTATTTGGAAGCCACTTTCCTAAAAGATTTTAAATTCAGACAAAATGTAGGTTTCAACTATTCAAGCAGTAACAGAGACCAATATTACCCTCGAACAGTTTACGAAGGTTTCTCAATGAAAGGTTGGGGCTTAAAAGCGGATAACATTTGGAACAGCGGCGTAGCCGAAAGTATTTTGACTTATAACAAAGCCATTAACAAGCACAATTTAAATGTGATGGCTGCGGGAACTTATGAGCGTACTAACGGACAGAGCAAAAGAGCGGAAGCCAAAACTTTTCCTAATGATGCCTTGCAGAACGAAAACTTAGCAGCTGGGGAGGTGGTGATGCCTGTAATCACTTCGAGATACCAATCGACCCTGATTTCATTTTTGGGAAGGGCCAATTATAATTATGATGACCGTTATCTATTAACCGTTTCTTATCGCCAAGATGGCTCGAGCAAGTTTGGTAAAGACAATAAATGGGCAGGTTTTCCATCGGCAGCAGTGGCTTGGAAAGTATCGAGCGAAGACTTTATGAAAGGCCTAAAGTTTGTGAACGATTTGAAGTTGCGCTTCAGCTACGGACAAACAGGTAACCAAGGGATTGGTTCTTATGCCTCTCTTGCAAAGTTGAGCGTGTATAACTACGTGTTCGGCGGTGCTGTTCAAACGGGTTTGGCCAACGATTTATTCTCTGGGCCAGCCAATGAAAAATTGAAATGGGAAACCACCAGTGCCTACAACTTGGGGCTTGATGTGGCCATGTTCAATAACCGTTTGAATCTTCAGGTGGAGGTGTACAAGAAAATTACCGATGACCTTTTGCAAAATTTGGTCATCCCGTCATCTACTGGATTTGAAACCAAATTGGTGAACTCAGGTTCTATCCAAAATAAAGGCTTGGAAGTAACGCTTGGCGGTACGGTAATGAAAAGCAAGGATTTTGAATGGAAATCGAACTTTAATATTGCCTTTAACCGAAACAAGATTTTAAGTCTTAGCGATGATGTTAAAGAACAATATGCCCGCAATATCTCTACTGGCGATGCGCCATTTATCCAAACCGTAGGCAAGCCTATTGGTGCCCTGTATGGTTATGTAGAGGATGGTTATTATGATAATGAGGCCGAAGTAAGGAATGACCCTATTTATACCAATCAAGGTTCTTCTATTATTTTGAGGACGATTGGCGAAATCAAATACAAAAATCTGGATAACGACCCAACGGCGATTACGCAAAGCGATAGAACTTTTATTGGAGATGTAAACCCCGATTATACCTTCGGTTTTACCAACAACTTTAAATACAAACGATTTGATTTAAGTGTGTTCATTAACGGGGTGCAAGGAAACGACATCATTAACATGAACACCCGTTTTAATGCCAATTTGGGAAGCAATAAAAACATCACCAAAGAAATGGCAGATGGTGCTTGGGCGGCTGGGCAAGACAACAGCAATGCAACAGGGCCAAAGGTAATGCGTCAATTTTTTAGGACTATCTTTTTCTCTAGGAGGTTTATTGAAGATGGCAGTTTTGTGAGGGTGAAAAATATCACCTTGGGCTATAACCTTCCCCTCAAATCAAAAACCATATCGGCCATGAGGGTATCGGTGGGGGTTAACAACTTGCTCACGTTTACCAACTATTCAGGCTACGACCCCGAAATTAACAGCTATGGCGATAATCCAGCATTGTTTGGGGTAGACTTGGGAGGTTACCCTAACTCCAGAACTTACAACCTATCATTACGTTGCAACTTTTAAACCTTAACCACATGAAAACGATTTCAAAATATTTAACGGTATCGGTAATTGGTTTGGCTTTGTTAAGCACCATTTCATGCAAAAAGGCATTGGAAGAAAAACCATACTCATTTTATTCGCCAGAAAACTTTTATAAAAACGAAAGCGATGCAAAAGCGGCCATTAATGGCGTGTATGCGGCTTTATATACTTGGGAAATGTACTTGCAGCCATTTTGGAACATGACCATTTTGGATGATGACCACGTTTCGGGAGCCGATTGGTATTTAGGAACTACGGGCGCAGGTAACCCGCAATCATACTGGGGTGTTGACGGACCTTGGGTAGGTTGCTATACCATTATTTCGAGGGCAAATTCAGTATTGGAAAATGTAGTGAACATCACGGATATTGATGCGGATGTTAAAAAGAGAATCTTGGGAGAAGCCTACTTTTTAAGAGGTTGGGCTTATTTCCAATTGGTACAATTGTACGGTGGTGTTCCCATTCATTTGAAAACCATTTCGGCAGATAATCCAGAAACCAACGTGCCTAGAGCTACGGTAAAAGCTACATACGATGTGGTTATCTCCGATTTTAAATCGGCAGAAGCTAATTTATTCCCAGCGGGACATGCCAAAGCAGGAGAAGTAGGTCGTGTAAATCAGGGAGTGGCCAAAGCATTTTTGGCAAAAACTTATTTGACCATTGGTTCTGGAGCCGCAACAGGAAATGTGACCGTGAGGGGCGGCACCGATAATGGTTATTACACTTACGCCAAAACGGTGGTAGCAGGATTGGAAGGTGTAGACTCGAAGGCTTATTTCCTGCTTGCCAGAGACAAGGCTGCGGAACTATTGGTGGTTGGCGGGCCTTATGTGCTTACGGCAAATTGGAAGGATTTGTGGAGCATTGCTGGCAGGAATAACAAGGAGCAAATGTGGGAGGTACAATCGCTGTCGGGTACCAGTTTTATCAACGAAATAGGTAACTATTTCTCTGCCCGCTCCACTTTTGGACAAGGCGCAGTTTTCATGACCAATAACCACTACAAAGATTATCATGAAACCGATACCAGGGTGCTGGATGGGATTACCCATAACTATACCAATTTACAGGGCACAAACATCTTTTACCCCTCATGGCAAGCGGCAAAATACCAATCGGTAAATGGCGTAAATTACAGTAATACAGGGTCTACTCTAGCTGAGCGTGCCTATACCACCAAATATGTAGTGACCGAACAAACGGTGGTAAGGAGTGATGCTTTTGTGCCTTTGCTGCGATATTCAGAAGTTTATTTGATGTATGCCGAAGCCGAAAATGAGGTGAACGGAGCAACTACTTTAGCTTATAATGCACTAAATGAAGTAAGGTTGAGAGCTTATATCAAAACAGGCACCCCTGCGGTTCCAGTAGCGGAAGCTTATGCGCCAACAGGCATGACGCCTGAACAATTTAGAAGTTTTGTACTGGCCGAAAGAGCAAGGGAATTTAGCTTAGAAGGGATCAGGCGTTTTGACCTGATGCGTTGGGGTGTTTATTTGCAGGTGATGAACAAAATTGGAACGGGACAAAACAATATCTCTAAACTAAGAGCAAATAAAAACCTATTGTATCCTATCCCATTAGGCGAACTCAATTCAAATACAGCCCTCAAAGGAGCTAACAATCCAGGCTGGTAAATTATAAATGACTAAATAGTTGAACAGATGAAAACTATAGCAAAATATTTTGGTGTGTACGCCATTGCGATAGCGATGTTGGTACTCCTCGGCTGCAAAAAAGATAAAGAAGAAAACGCTGCGCCACCAACGCTTACTGCAATTACCAATTTAACTAACAGAAGTACCGAACTACAGGCGGTTGATTATGGCGATTGGATTATCATTAAGGGGACAAACTTGAAAACCACTCAAAAGGTTGACTTTAATGGTACGCTTGCGGCTGATTCGCTTACTTATGCCGAGGATAATGGCATTACGGTTAAAATTCCAGCAAATTTAACCGACCCTATCAATAACCCCATTACCGTAACGACCAAATATGGTACGGCAACGCTTAATTTTAAAATTAGGCAGCCCTCTCCATTTGTTGAGGATTTTTCGCCAGGCGCTGGGGTGCCTGATGATGAAATTACCATTGCTGGGAATTATTTCAAAGGCTTAAGTGGCGTAACCATCAATGGTGTAAATGCGACCGTTGTTTCCAGTACTCAAACGCAAATCAAAGTAAAAGTGCCTACGGGTGTAACTTATGGCCCAGTGGTAGTGACTACTCCTGTAGGCTCGGTAACGGCTACCAAAACTTTTGGTTTAAAACATACCATTTTTGATGATGCCCTGAGAAATTCGTGGACCAATACTTCTTATTCGAGTACGCTTAATTTGGCCAGTACCGAAAATAACAGAAGAGGTACAGCAGCCATTAAAGCTACTTACATCGGTTTCGGTGCGGTAAGATTTAGGCTGGTGTCTAAATTCAATACTGCAGGTTACAGTATGGTGAAAATATCCATTTTCGGTGGTGTGGGTACACAGGGCAAGAAAATTAGAATTTCGGTAACGCCTGCAGCAGCAACTTATGAATTGATTTTGAATGAAGGAAAATGGACCGACTACCAAGTGCCTTTAATTAACATTGGGAACCCTGCAACCATTGAATATATCACCTTTCAAGAGTTTAGCAATTTTGCTTCGCAGGTGTACATTGACGATGTTGGCTTCTATTAATTTTTATTTATGCTCAAAAAAATAACCCTGTTTTCCTTGGTAATTGCTTTAATAGGCTCGCAAAATGTGTTGGCCCAAAAGTTAAGCCATTCTAATCCAACAAAGGAAACAAAAGACTTGTATCAAAACTTGCATGCCTTAAGTAAGAAGTATGTTTTGTTTGGTCATCAGGATGATTTGGCCTATGGCGTGGATTGGAAATATCAAGAAGGAAGAAGTGATGTAAAAGAAACTGCAGGCGACTATCCTGCGGTGTATGGATGGGATATTGGTAAGATTGAGCATGGCTCGGCCAATAACATCGATGGTGTGCCTTTTGAAAAAATGAAGACGTACATCAAAGCAGGTTATGAAAGAGGAGCGGTCATCACCATCAGTTGGCATTTTGATAATCCCTTAACGGGTGGTTCCTCATGGGATACTACCCGCAATACGGTTAAAGCTATTTTGCCAGGGGGCGATAAGCATGAGCTGTATAAGCAATGGCTGGACAAGGCGGCCAATTTTCTGTTGAGCTTAAAAGGTGCCAAAGGCGAATACATTCCAGTATTGTTTAGACCGTTTCATGAACTTACAGGCCGTTGGTTTTGGTGGGGAAGTAATACCACCACACCAACAGAAATGAAAGAAATTTGGCAGTTTACAACCAAATATTTGAGGGAGACTAAAAAAATAAACCACCTCATTATGGTGTACAATACCAACGATTTTAAAACTGAAGCAGATTTTTTGCGCAGCTACCCTGGTGATGAATATGTAGATGTGTTGAGCTTTGATACCTATCAGTTTGACCTTAAGAAGAAAGAGAACTTCATCAAGGAAATTAGGAAACAATCGGAAATAGTGACCAAGCTGGCAACTGAAAAAAATAAGTTAGCGGCTTTTGCCGAAACAGGCTTTGAAAATGTGCCCGACCCCAATTGGTGGACAGGTACATTGTGGCCAGCCATTAAAGATTATCCGCTTTCATACGTACTTGTATGGCGCAATGCAGGTTATATGCCGTCTTCCAAAAAAATGCATTACTATGCCCCTTACAAAGGGGGCGTTTCGGCTGAAGACTTTAAACGCTTCTCTCAAAATTCAAAAGTGTTGTTGGAGAAAAAACTCCGTACCAAAAAGATATACCAAAACCAAACAAACTAACCAAACTAATGAAGTTACAATTCATCGACATCGCTATCCTCATCATCTATCTCGCTACCATGGTGCTGATTGGTTTTTATATGAAGAATAAAGCCAAACAGGACAAAGAAAGTTATCTCATGGGCGGCAAAAAGCTGCCTTGGTACATGTTGGGGCTTAGCGATGCCAGTGATATGTTCGACATCAGTGGTACCATGTGGATGGTGGCATTGTGCTTTGTTTATGGCTTCAAGAGCATCTGGATTCCTTGGCTGTGGCCAGTGTTTAACCAAGTGTTTATGATGATGTTTTTGTCTAAGTGGTTAAGAAGGTCAAATGCGACTACGGGTGCTGAATGGTTAAAAACAAGATTTGGCTTAGTTGGAAAAGGAGTGAACGGTTCGCATGCTATTGTCATTGCCTTTGCCTTGATTAGCTGTCTCGGTTTTTTGGCATACGGGTTTATTGGCTTGGGCAAGTTCATTCAAGTGTTTGTGCCATGGGACTATGTGAAGGAATATGTGCCTTTTCATATTACAGATAAATATGTGCCGCATTTTTATGGGATTGTGTTTACGCTGTTTGCTATGTTCTATTCCATTTTGGGAGGGATGCATAGCATTGTTTTGGGCGATGCCATTAAATATATCATCATGACCATAGCCTGTTTGGCTATTGGTGTGATTGCGGTGCAGCATTTAGCTACTCAAAGCTTAAATGTGCCGCATGGTTGGAACGACCCTTTCTTTGGTTGGAAACTCAATCTCGACTGGAGCAAGATTGCAGCCGAAGCCAATCAGAAAATTGCAGATGACGGTTTTAGCCTATTTGGACTTTTCTTTATGATGATGTTATTGAAAGGTGTTTTTGCTTCGTTAGCGGGGCCAGCACCTAATTACGATATGCAAAAAATATTGAGTACCCGAAGCCCCAAGGAAGCCAGTAAAATGACGGGCTTTGTGAGCATTATTTTGCTGCCTATCCGATATACGATGGTTACTGGCTTAACTGTATTGGCACTTTTGTATTATAACCAAATTTACCTTAAAGATGCCAATGGCATTACCGATTTCGAGAAGATTTTACCTGCAACCATTAATAATTTTCTGCCAGTTGGCGTACTTGGTTTGGTATTAACAGGTTTGTTGGGTGCTTTTATGGGGACTTTTAGCGGGACCTTAAATGCTGCACAGGCTTATATTGTGAATGATATTTACTTGAAATACATCAACCCCACGGCACCTACTAAAAAAATCATCTCTATGAACTACATCGTGGGTGTGTTGGTAGTTGTTGCGGGCGTTTTTTTCGGTTTCTTGGCCAAAGATGTGAACGATATTCTGCAATGGATAGTAGGTGGTTTGTATGGCGGTTATGTAGCGGCCAACTGTTTAAAGTGGTACTGGTGGCGCTTTAATGCCAATGGCTTTTTCTGGGGAATGGCGGTGGGTATTGGCGCAGCTTTGCTGATGCCTTATGTCACCACAGGCTTGCCTTTGTTTTGGTGGCCAGCACTTTTTGTACTTTCTCTCATTGGCTGTGTAGTGGGTACGTATGCTGCTCCGCCAACAGATTTAGCCGTTTTAAAATCGTTTTACAAAAACGTAAAACCTTGGGGTTTTTGGCAGCCCATTCATGAATTGGTGGTGGCCGAAGACCCTACTTTCAAAGCCAATAAAAATTTTAAGCTAGACATGTTTAATGTGGCTTTGGGAATAGTGGCCCAACTTTGCTTAACCATATTTCCGATGTATCTCATTACGGGGATGTATACGCAGTTGGCTGTGAACTTGGCTGTTTTGGCCGTTATCGTAGTTATTTTAAAAAGAACATGGTGGAATAGATTAGAAGATTAAAAAGATGAAGACAAATTTCGAAGAGCGTATTTTACAGATGACAAAGGCTCACCAACAATTGATAAAGGAGCCAAATCAAAAGCTAGCCACCGATAATGGTATCTACCACAGATATCAAAATCCAGTATTAACGGCTCAGCATATTCCATTAAATTGGAGGTTCGATTTTAACCCGTCAACCAATCCATTTTTAATAGAACGATTTGGGATAAATGCGGTGCTAAATGCGGGAGCAATTAAATTTGAAGGAAAATATATCCTTATGGCAAGGGTGGAGGGGAACGACCGAAAGTCCTTTTTTGCCATTGCGGAAAGTCCAGATGGAATAGCTCATTTTAAATTTTGGGATAAACCTGTGGTGATGCCCGAAACGGAAAATCCTGATACGAATATCTACGACATTAGGTTGGTAGCCCATGAAGATGGTTGGATTTACGGTTTGTTTTGCACGGAAAGGAGAGACCCTAAGGCCAGTAAAGGCGACCAATCGGCGGCCATAGCACAATGTGGCATTGCCCGTACCAAAGACCTTGAAAATTGGGAACGTTTGGCTGATTTAAAAACCAATTCGGCACAACAACGAAATGTAGTATTACATCCCGAGTTCGTAAATGGAAAATATGCTTTCTACACTCGTCCGCAAGATAGTTTCATTGAAGCTGGAAATGGTGGCGGCATTGGTTTCGGTTTGTCTGATACCATTGAAAATGCAGAAGTGAAGGAAGAAAAAGTGATTGACCAAAAACAGTATCACACCGTTTACGAAGCTAAAAATGGCCAAGGCCCTGCGCCAATAAAAACGGAGAAAGGCTGGTTGCATTTGGCCCATGGTGTGCGAAATACTGCTGCGGGATTAAGATATGTGCTGTATATGTTCATGACGGATTTAAATGACCTGACTGAGGTAACACACAAGCCAGCTGGCTACTTTATTGCGCCAGAAGGTGAGGAAAGGGTGGGCGACGTGTCCAACGTGGTTTTTTCAAATGGTTGGATATTGGACGATGATGGAACGGTGTATATTTATTACGCTTCTTCCGATACCAGAATGCATGTGGCCACTACAAGTATAGCACAGTTGCTGGATTATGTAACCCATAATCCCGAGGATGGATTAAGGTCTGCTACTTCTGTCCAAACCATCATCAATATCATCGACAACAATCAAAAAATCGAAGAAGAGAATAATATGCTGGTAAATTTGAATGGAAAGGTAAGTTTGTAGGCATGGGCTCCCTCACCATTGAACAATATCAACAAGAATTAGCCACAGAATTAAATCACTTATTGCAATGGTGGTCTACTTATACCGTGGATGAACAGCAAGGTGGTTTTTATGGACAGGTCAATCAATTGAACCGAGCTGAACCTGCTGCTAAAGGCTTGGTATTGAACGCAAGGATACTTTATACTTTTTCGTCGGCCTATTTATTAAGTAAGGACAATGATAGCTATTTGCAACTGGCTGACAGGGCTTATCATTACCTGCTCGATTTTTTTCATGATAACTCCAATGGAGGATTTTATTGGTCGCTAAACCCTGATGGCACTTTGTTAGATGGTAAAAAGCAGGTTTATGGACAGGCTTTTGCCATTTACGCCTTAAGTGAATATTATAAAGCTACTCAAAATCAACAGGCACTTGAGTTGGCAAAAGCCACTTATCTATTGCTCGAAAAATATAGCTATGATGAAACGTATACGGGCTACATTGAGGCGCATGACCAAGCTTGGGGACTTATTGCCGATTTACGTTTGAGCGAGAAGGACCAAAATGAAAAAAAATCGATGAATACGCATTTACATGTGATAGAAGCTTATGCTAATTTGTATAGCGTTTGGCCTAATGCGTCCTTAAAAAATGCGATTATCCAACTATTGGACAATTTTCGAGAGCATATTGTTGATGCTAAAAACTTTCATTTGCACTTGTTCTTTACAGAGGACTGGCAAGTGAAATCCTCCTTGGTTTCTTTTGGTCATGATATTGAGGCGGCTTGGTTGTTGTATGAAGCTGCGGAAATCATCAACGACCAAATGCAAATGGCCTATTTTAAACAGTTTGCTTTAAAAATGGCTGATGCCGCCGCTAAAGGTTTAGCTGAAAATGGCGGCTTGCTATATGAATATGATGGCGCAATAAATCATTGGATAAAAGAATATCATTGGTGGCCACAGGCTGAAGCAATGGTGGGTTTTTTCAACGCTTGGCAATTATCCGCAAAGGAGCAATACCTTCAGCAATCCCTAAATACTTGGAGTTTTGTAAAGAGCTGCCTCAAGGATAAAGTAAATGGTGAATGGTTTTGGGGTGTTGACGAAAATCTTAAGCCCATGGACGAAGTAAAAGCAGGTTTTTGGAAATGTCCTTACCATAATGGTAGGGCCTGTATAGAATTGATTAAACGAATTTCGCGAACCAATTAATTTAAGCCCTGTTAATTTCGTCTATCAGTTTATCGCATTCGGCAAAAGCCTGATAAAGGTATTTGTTTCGGTGTTTTTCGCCCTGTCCGCTAAAAGCAACCGATTTGTTGATGAGTCCTTTAATCCAATCTTTGGTTTGCAGACAAAAGGTTTGGTCTTCCGTTTTTAGGTAATTATAGGTGTTAAACCTGTTATAGCAAAGCATCGATTGTTCAAGGTCAACCAAGTAGGTGATGCCGCCCAATACATCACAGTGGTACCAATTAAAAGAGTGTGTCGCATCAATGGTTTTTTTACTGCCAATGGCATACATGCTAATGTCGGTAAGGCAATAGCGCAATTGTTCCACAATGGCTACAGCATCCGCTTTATTAGCAATGTGGCCCGCTTCAAAACTATATCTTATTTGTTCGATGGTGCCATGTATGGTGTCTTTGGCCCAAATTTCAGTGCTTGGAATCTCTAGGTAAACCTGATGAAGCTCCAAAGCAATGTCTAAAATACTGCTTGGTAATTTCTCTAGGTCAAATTGCTGCATGCTAGGGTTGTTTGCCCAGTAAAATAATTTGAAAGCCGTTAACGTAGGATATTTGAAGAAGTGAAAAATAGGCACGTCATCACTGGTTACCGTGATGTGTTTTTGCTTGTTTTTTTGAATCTGTTTCATGGTGGCCAGCATTTCCTTTAGGTATTCCGTCATGTGCTCGGCTTGGTCGCTGTGGCTTACATAATTAAAGGTAACCGTAGGTAATTGGCTGGGCTGGTATTGGAAAGGTACGCCAAAACCATCAGACAGTTTGGTGATTTGGCTGATGTTCAAAAGACTGGTGCCTCGTATCTTTTTATATGCTTCATTGGTGCTGATTCCTAAAATATCGGCTACGCTTTGTGCCAAATTTTGATAGCTAGGTAAGGTTTGCTTGATGCGTTCGAAGAAATTAGCTTGCTCATTCATCGTTAAAAGATTATTCTATAAGTAAATATAGTAGTAAAAGAATAATTTTTGGCTATAAAAACAAGATTGTTGTATCTTTTTAGTTTTATGTATTGTTTAATTTATTTGTTAATTATCTTAAAAGATTTATTTAAGAGATGTGGAGTATCTTTTTGAGATGATTTGGTTAATTGGTGTCTTGTAGTTTTGAGGTATACTAATCATCCAAAAAATGAAAAAGATATTATTATTAGTAGTGAGTGCCATGTTAATTGCAGTTGCTGCGTTTGCTCAAAATGAAAATCAAATATTGAATAGGATTCAGGGGATTTATAGTGACGGCATTGATTTCTTTAATGTAGATGGGATTGAAATTACCAGTCAAACTAAGCCTGAAGAATTCAGTAAGAAAAATATCTTAAAGTATTTTTCTAAGTTAAAAGTTAAAGAGAAGGATTTGGTGCAAGGGGATAGTACCCTTGGGTTTCGCAATTTTTATGTCGTTAAAAAGTACGAGGAGCCAAAAGGAAGTCCTAATAGCATCTCCTATTATTTTGTTGAAAATAAAAACAATCAGCTGCTAGCCATCACTTTTGCTTCTTTGATGGCTACGAACCAATCCTTGGAGCGTCAACTTGTTCCCTTAATTAGGAACGGTGCCATACCGCCTACTGTTTTTAATTCATTTGGTGCCGACAGCATCAATTTTGCGGGCAGAAAAATCAGGTTGTTGAAAAGTTGTCGCTGGCAAGGAGTGAATAATATGCAGTGTCCATCCTATGGGCAAATGAGTTGGAGCGTTCATGGAACTTTGGAAAGTGCTCAGCAGGATATCAACAGTCAGGTGGATAGAATCTTCAATCGGAAAAAAGGTAAGGCCGTTTTGGATACTACCGTTTCGGTGATTTTTGAAGGGGCAGCAGTTTCCGCTCGAAAAATTGTCTATGATTTCACAGGAATGACTTCTCTGTTGCTGACCATGGAAGGTGGAAAAAGGCTCAATATCTATTTTGTAGCAGCGCCAGTACGTAATAACTATGTGAGTTGTGTCATGAGCTTTTGGGATACCGACCAAGTTAACAAAAGTGGGCTTCCCCCTTTAATGGAACGAGTGATGAGCTTGAAAAGTAACTCATCGGATACCACTCATTAGGGCAGTAAACGCTGCTTTCATTTCTATCATTTTAATCAATTAAAAACTAAAAATATGAAGACGATAATCATTTCATTAGGAGTGCTGCTATGCTCTTTTTTTAACGTTTCTGCACAAAAAAATAAGGATTTGAATTTTGATAATTTATATTTTTTTGCGCAGGTAGGGGCAATTGATGATTACAGTGTGTTCATCCAAGGAGGGGCATATCTGCAATACGAAAAACATTATTTTAGGCTAAGTGCAGCCGACGGCATGGATGGAGAAAGTGAGGCGCAAAAGCGCTTTCATCAATCTCATGATAATTGTGAGTGTAGGGTTGATGTGAGAAGTATCAGGACATTTAATATGGAGTACGGCAGGGTTTATAAGTTCTTCAGGAGGCAGCAAATCGGCTTTTCTTCTGGTCTTTCAGTAGTGACTAAAACAGACCCTGATGTCGTTTTTAATCAGAATAGAAAACCTTGGGAGGATGAAAAGTTTAAAAAGAGAGTCACGGTTGGACTACCTTATGAAATAAGATATAGCTTGATGTTCAGTAGGCGAATTGGTATAGGCTGTTCTTATTACGGAAACTTGAACGCTAGGAAAAATTTTAACGCGATGTCTGCTGGATTAGCAGTTGGATTGTATTAGACCAAAGTAATTTCAATGTTAAAAAGCAAAAGAATGAGGGGGAGATAGGGCTGTTGTCTGTGTTTTTGCAGACCTTTGCGGAAAATAATATCCCCCTTCTTTCATGTCAACAATTACCGACAGTTCTGATTTGTCCGTTAAAGAAACTAGTAAGTATAGTAAAAAGACCATTCGTTTAGCGGTATCGCTATTTTACTTTGGCCAAGGCTTGGTGTTTGCCAGTTGGGCCAGCCGTATTCCCGATTTAAAAACGGCGTTGAACCTTTCAGATGCCGCTTTGGGTAGTATCTTATTGGCCTTGCCTATAGGTCAGCTTATTACCATGCCGCTTTCTGGACGCTTGGTGGCTGTTTTTGGAAGTAAGAAAATATTAACCATGGCTACGCCGCTTTATGCACTTTGTTTAACCAATTTGGCTTTGGCTACGCATGGTTGGCAACTGGCATTGTTTTTACTGCTGTTTGGCATTTCTGGAAACCTATGCAACATTGCATTAAACACTCAAGCGGTTACTGCGGAAGGGCATTATGGTAAACCCATCATGTCTTCTTTTCATGGTTCATGGAGCTTGGGCCTTTTTACGGGTGCTTTGGTGGGTTTGTTGATGATGAACTTGCACTTAACCACCACTACTCATTTTTGGATTATTGCCGCCATAGGCTGGACCCATATTTTTATCAATCACCGATTTTTGTTGATAGGTAAAGCGGTACAAAAAGAAAAGCCGAAGTTTTTAATGAAACCTCAGGGTGTTTTGGTACAGCTGGGTGTAATTGCTTTTTGTAGCATGGCCACTGAAGGAGCGATGATGGATTGGAGTGGTGTTTACTTTAAGGAAATTGTACATGCCCCAGTAAAATGGATTATTTTGGGATATGCTTCTTACTCCGCTATGATGACTATTGGTCGTTTTATTGGTGATAAATTTATTGCTTCTTTTGGCAGGAAAACCATGTTGCAAATTTGCGGTGTGGTGATTTCTACAGGAATGTTTTTATCGGTTGCTTTCCCTAATTTGGTAGTAGCCACCATTGGCTTTATGATGGTGGGTATTGGCGTTTCGGTAATTATTCCAATGACCTACACTATTGCAGGTAATAACGATAAAATCCCTTCTAGCTTGGCCATTGCCATGGTTTCTAGTATCGGTTATTTTGGCTTTTTAATGGGGCCACCGCTAATTGGTTACATTTCAGAGTTGTTCAGCTTGCGCTATTCTTTTGCGGTGGTAGGCTGTTTTGGTATTTTAATTAGCTTGCTGGTAAGGAAAATTAGTGCGATTAGATAGTAGAGACTAGTGGTTAGTTTTTTAGTTATGTAACCTTCTCTTTCCTTTTTAAGGATGGATGTCCGTAGGGTAGAGAGGTTTTGTTTATCAATAGCTTTTATTGAACCACATAGACGCATAGCAAACTCAATAGCAATAACAATCCTTTGAACCCGCAATGCCTTTTACACTGCCATTCCTATTACGTCATGTCGACTGTGCCTGCCCCGTGCTTTCGGGGAGACATCTAGCAACTTGGTATTAAGTTAATAAATCGTTAGATTTTACTTCGTAGCTGCTTCGTGGTCTCTCTACCGAAGTATCGGTACAGGTGCGTTCGAAATGACGATATTGACAGCGGTTTGGGTTTCATAAACGGGATTGTAGTGGAAATCCTTTTTGTATGTCACGCTGAGCTTGTCGAAGCGTTCTTGCGTGTATAATCCTTCGACAAGCTCAGGATGACAGAGGTGAACGGCAGTAGCGTTCACAAAAAGATTGTAGCGTAAAGCCCGACTTGCTTTGAAAGAAACTGCTGTCCCTGCTTTTCAAAAGAATATTTAATAGGGATAACTATGTGTCTATGTGGTTGTATTTTTTTTGTTCTCTAAAATTGGAATGTTGCTCAAATGAACCACATAGGCACATAGAAAGCCCAATTGTTAGATTTAACTTCGTTGATTTTCAATTTACTTCGTAGCTGCTTCGCGGTCTCTCTACCGAAGTATCGGTACAGGTGCGTTCGAAATGACGGTAATAGTAATGGTTGTGCAGCATAAAAAAGTCCCGATAACAATTTGCTATCGGGACTGGCTTTATTGTGTGTTGGGAAAAATTTAAAATCTTAGTGGTGTTGTTCCCACTCGTTTACATCTTTGTGGTCATAAGGTTCAACCATCATTTCATCAATGGTTTTTCCTTTTTTGTTGAAACCAAACCTCTCTAAAATGTTATCGAAGATTTGGTACATTACCGGTACAACTACCAAGGTTAGGAAGAGCGAACTGGTTAAACCTCCAATAATTACCCAGGCCAAACCATTTTTCCAGTCGGCACCTGCACCACTTGCCAATGCAATAGGCAACATACCAATTACCATGGCGATGGTGGTCATTAAGATTGGACGTAAACGGGCGTGGTTAGCTAAAATTAAAGCTTCGTGGGTAGTTTTACCTTGTGCTTTCATTTGGTTGGTAAAATCAACCAAGATAATAGCGTTTTTGGCTACCAAACCCATCAGCATGATGAAACCAAGGATGGTAAAGATACCCAAAGCGTTGTTGGTTAATGCAAGTGCTAACAAAGCCCCAATTAAGGCTAACGGTAGCGAGAACATTACCACAAATGGATACACGAAACTATCATATAATGCTACCATGATTAGGTATACCAAAATAATTGCAGCTAGTAAGGCAATACCTAAAGTACCGAAACCTTCACTTTGGTTTTCTTGGTCACCTGCCCAGAAGAAACTGATACCTGCAGGTAATTTCATTTTATCCAATTCAGTTTGGAAGTCTGTTACCACAGAACCTGTTGGTCTACCCACAGTTTGTGCCTGCACGGTTACCGAAGTAGATTTATTTAAACGCTCTAATAAACTCGGTCCAGAACCTTCTTTAATTTCGGCAAATTGCGAAAGTTTGATTTGTTGTCCAGCGCCGTTGATGAATATCAAGTTACGTACATCGTCGATATCCTTACGGTCAAAATCTTGATACTGGATATTGATGTCGTACTCATATTCCCCTTGACGGAACTTGCCATCGGTATTGCCCGCAAAAGCAGTTTGCATGGTAGAACCAATTGTTGATAAACTTAAGCCCAATGCAGCCATTTTATCTCTGTCTACCTTAACGTTAATTTCTGGAGTTCCTTTTTCTACAGAAAGTTTAGTCTGCGTAGCTCCTGGAATTTTCGCTAATACTTTCTCTGCCTTTTCAGCGAAAGCGAGTACGGTGTCCAGCTCTGGACCCATTACCACCAACTGAATTGGAGCATTATCAGCAGTTCCCAAAATACCAATTGGAACGGTTTTGATTTTAGCACCTACCAATACTTTCTCTAATTCCCTCGTGTAAGTGGTAGAAATAATATCAGAAGATACGTTACCGCGTTCTGGTTTATCTACCAGTTTTACGTTAATCTCAGATTTGTATGCGGTTGCTGTGGTAGCTCCCATGTTTCCACTAGATTGACCAACGGTGGTAATCATTTGAACTACATATTCTTGATTACTTAAATAGTTTTCTGCCTTTTGTGTATAAAGGTTGGTTTGTTCTAAAGATGCATCTTTAGGCATCTCGATTTGTAACAAGAACTCACCTTTATCAGATTTAGGGAAGAATTCGAAACCAATATATCCGCCAGCCAATAAGCCACAAGAAGATATTAGCAAGATAAACATTCCAAGGACGGTTTTTATCTTGTTTTTAAGCGTCCAGTTCAGAATATTGGTAATCCAGTTGGTGAATTTATGTAATTGTTTTTCGAACCAAAGGATGAATTTGCCGAAGATGTTTTTACCTTCAATACGCTCTAATTTACCAAAACGAGAGAAAATCAATGGTACAATGGTAAATGACGCCACTAAGGATAGTAAAGTAGAAATAATTACCACCACACAGAACTGGCGTAAGATGTTGGCCACCATACCTGTACTTACGGCAATAGGGAAGAACACTACCACAATTACAAACGTAATGGAAACTACGGTGAAACCAATTTCACGTGTTCCGTCAATAGCGGCACGTACTTTATTTTTACCCATCTCCATGTGACGTTGGATATTCTCCAATACCACAATCGCATCATCCACCAAGATACCTACTACGAGGGATAGACCTAGTAAAGACATCAAGTTTAATGAATAGCCAAATAACCCAATACCAATAAATGTTGCAATTAATGAAGCTGGGATAGATACCATTACAATGATTGCATTACGTAAACTGTGCAAGAAGAAAAGCATTACGATAGCTACCAATACTACCGCTAACATTAAATCGTGGATTACCGCATCGGCAGATTGTAGGGTATAAACTGAACTGTCGTTTACAATTTTAATATCTAAATTGATGTTTTTGTAATCGTTTTTAAGTTTCTCGATGATGGCTTTGGTGCCTTCACTCACGGTTACCGCATTCGCATCACTTTGCTTAATAATTTGTAAAGCGATAGAGTTTGCTCTGTTGATACGGGCAATTTTCTCAGTTTCTTTTTGTGTGTCTTGTACGTCGGCAATATCTCCTAAACGGATTTGAGCACCATCTTTACCAGTAGATACTACCAAGTTACGCATCTCTTCAATACTCGCATATTTACCAGATAAACGTACCAAGATGTCTTGCTCTTTGGTTTTTACACTACCCGTAGGGAAATCTAAGTTAGAGGCCAAGATGGCTTGCTGTACAGCTGGTACAGATAAACCGTAACCTTGCATTTTTTTAGCATCTAAACCTACTTTGATTTCACGCTCAGAACCACCAATAAGGTTAACTTGTGCCACACCAGATACACGAGAAATGATTGGTGCAATACGCTTGTCCATTAAATCATAAAACGAAATATCGTCCATTTTAGCAGAAGCGGACATCGTGATTACTGGAAAATCATCTAACGAGAATTTACTCAATGATGGTTGCTTTACATCGTCTGGTAAATCCGCCAAGATGGCGTTTACTTTCCTTTGTGCATCATTAAGCGCGATATCTATTTCGGCTTTGTCGGTAAGGGTAATTACTACAACCGATAAACTTTCGTAAGAACTAGCATTAATTTTTTTGATATTCTCCATCGAAGATACCGCGTCCTCAATTTTCTTAGTTACGGTACTTTCTACTTCGTTTGGCGAAGCACCAGGGTAAATGGTAGAGATAGATACTACGTTAGAAGTGAACTTTGGTAAAAGCTCATATCCTAACGAGAAGTAACTTAATAGACCCATCAAGGTTAGTGCGGTAAATACCACAATTACCAGCGAGGGCCTTTTTATGGATATGTCAGTAATTTTCATCGTATTACTTTGTTTTTTAGTGGTGATGAAGCTGTCCCGATTTTATCGGATTGTTTTCATCTTTTTAGTATTGTAATTGGTATTGCGTATTACATTGTCGTCATTGCGAGGCACGAAGCAATCTTACAGCTTGCGAGATATGAAACATTAGGATTGCTTCGTGCCTCGCAATGACGATATTTTCAGGTTACTTTATCACAGTAACTGGAGCACCTTGTGTTAGGTTAATCTGTCCACTTGTAATTACAGTTTCGCCTTCTTTCAAGCCTTCTAAAATCTCTACCGATTCACCTAAAATACGGCCAGAAACCACTTTGCGTAATTCAGCTACATTTTTAGAAGTGTTTAATACATAAACTTCATTACTGTTTACACTACCTGCAAAAGAAGTACGTGGAACCAAAATAGCTGGAGCCTGTTTAGGGAATTTGAATAAAGCGGTACCGTACATACCTGCTCTCAAGCTGTTTTTAACATTGTTGGTTACTTCAACCTCGATAGGGAAGTTTAAAGTTCCGTCAGCTTTTGCAGCAATGAAAGTAACCTTGCCAGAGAATTTTTCTGTAGGGAATACTGATGATTGAATTTCAACGGCATCACCAATTTTCAAGTTAGCTACTTGACTTTCGTTAACGTTTACTTTCAATTTCAATTTAGATACGTCAACCAATTCAAATAATTGGGTGCCAGGAGCAACTACAGCGCCTACTTCAATTAGTTTTTTGTTTACCACACCATTAATAGATGAACGAATGTTGGCATCGTTCAGTTTACGTTGTTGTTGTTGCAAACGTAGTTTGGCATTTTCAGCAGTAAGTCTAACCTCATCAAGTTTTTGCTGAGTTACACCACCTGTTTTAAAAGCACTTTCGTGACGGGCTAAATCTTTCAAAGCATTTTGATAAGTAGCTTCTGCAGTTTCTCTGTCAGTATTTAAAATTTCGGCATCAATTCTAGCCAAAATTGTTCCTTTGCTCACACGGCTGCCTTCTTCTACAAATATTTTGCTCACACGGCCAGAGTTTTCGGCACTGAAATTTAATTCTTGGTTGGCTGCAAAAGTTCCGTTTACAGTAAAGTCAAGATTGATTTCTTTACGCTCAACATTAGCTATTTTTACAGCAACAGCACCACTGCCTTTGTTAATGAAGTCGGTAGTTGCTTGTTGTTTCTTTTTATTATTGTTCAATACATAGGCAATTGCAGCCAATACTACAACTACTACGAGAATGATGGTGATTGCTCTTTTCATTTTATCTGATATTATTTCTTCTGTATTTTGGTTTATTGTACTAAAGTTCTAAGGTCGCCTTTTGCTTTAATTAACTGTATTTCGGCAATTTTATATTTCAATAAAGCTTCAGTGTAGCTGTTTTGGGCTTCAGTAAGCGAATCTTCGGTTTCTAGTAAATCGGTTAAAGTAGCTAACCCATTATTGTAATTGTTTTGGGTGCTCATATAAATTTCCTGTGCCAAATCAGCGTTTTTACGTTGATAATTGATAGTGCTTAAGCTATTCTTCAATTCAATTTTAGCATTTTCATAAGCCAAGTTCAATTCATTGGTTTTTTCAATCCTGTCTTGTTTCAACTTGTCGATATCAACATTGGCCTGACGCACTTTAGAACGGGTTAAGAAACCATTGAAAATTGGAATTTTAAGGGAAAGACCCACAGCCGAAGCGCCAAATCCAATAGCCGCTCTATTTGAATTTAAAAAATCGAAACTATCGCTTTGGCTTGAATAGGTGTAGTTACCTGTTAATGATAAGCTAGGATAGTACTCAGCTAAATAAGCTTTGCGTTGCAAGCCATATAACTTGTCTTGGTTGTTCAAAAGCTTAATCTCTGTTCTATTTGCCAAACCAACGGTATCTGCAAATACAGGTAATTGTCTTACTTCTGTTAGTTCGCTGTTTGGTAAAGTAATAGGGGTAACTACCGACATTCCCATCGCAAACTTTAACTGGTTTTCTTGTTGGGTAATGGCATTGATAGTTTGTATGCGTTTGCTTTCCAAATTGGTCAGTTTCACTTTGATACGGTCTACATCAATTTTTTTAGCTAAACCATTTTCAAACTGACTTGCGGTAACTTTTTCTACCACTTTAACGTTTTTGATGTTGGTTTCAACCACGCCAAGCTGTTGCTTGTTTACCAATACTTGATAATAAGTGTTGGCTACCAACTCGATAATTTGCTCTTCGGTTAGCTGTGCCGTAAGGTTGTAAAATTCTTCACTAGACCTTGCTGCTTGCAAGCCTGTAAATACCGTTTGGTTGAACAATTGTTGCGAAAGTTGAACACCAGCACTGGAGTTCCAGTTTTGCCCCATCCTAATTGCTTGCGTTTGGCCACCAAAGTTGGCTACTAATTGTCCGATAATTGGGTTGTAGGTTAAACCAGCAGTACCTGTAATTTGTGGTAAAGCTTGAGCTCTAACTTCCTGCACTTTGTACCTTCCGCCTTCAATGTCTAATCTAGCTTTGCGAACTTTTACATTGTTGTCAAGTGCATATTTCAATGCATCTTTCAATGTAATGGGCTGTTGTGCAAGAGTTAATGTTGGTAAACCGAAGCTGATTATCAGCAGTAGCATCAGTTTTGCCGTCTTTATTCTAAACATAGTTGATTATTTATTAATTTTTGGGTGATTTTTATATTAATTAAATGGTTTTTGCCATTTCTTTCTTGTCTTTCAGCTCTTTATCGTATTTATGGATTAACTTAAGCCCCTCATTGTTACAAATTCCGTATAAAAAATGACGAGTTATTTCAACCATAATGCTGGCAAGGCTGTATTTCTTGGTGTCGTAGTGTCCGCTTTGCGTAAAAACCACGTCTACTTGGTCTAATCTCATTCTGGTGATGATTTCGAGGTTCAAGTCATTACGATATAAACCTTCGGCAATACCACGTTCCAAGTTTTCCATTACTTTTTTGCCGATTTCTTTTTCCTTAAAGGCCATAAAGTTTAGCCAGGCCTCTTGGTGATATTTCTGCAAATCATAAAAAAGCATGGGATTCATCGTTTCCAAGAAAAAATCCATGTCCTGCATCCCAAAGAAAACTTCTTCCACAGCATTCTCCGATTCTTGAGAACACTTGTTCATCTGCAGGTCTTGGTTAACTATCCTATCGTGGATAAGAATGTTGATGAGCTCGTTCTTGTCTTTAAAGTTCTGATAAATCGTCTTTTTCGAAATGCCCAAATGTTTGGCAATATCGTCCATGGTTACGCTTTTGAAACCATATTGACAAAAAAGTTTATCAGCGCCGTTAATGATATAATCTTTTACTTCCAATTTAAATTCCCTTTCAAAAATCCGCACAAAACTATGGAAACTTTTTTTAATCTTAAAGTTTCCTGTAAGATTTTTTTTACAATTATTTCAAATTACATTTGTTAGACAATTGGTTTCGAATAAAACTCACTACAGTCAAATTGTAAATCTTAAGTCGTAAATCTTGTTACATTTGCAATAAAAATACTTTATGCCTTTTCTTAGCAACTACTCCCTTAAAAATCTAAACACTTTTGGAATTGATGTAAACGCCAAGCTTTATGCAGAGGTTTCGACTGAAGCCGAATTGAAGGAAGTTTTTGCGAGCCCACTGATTAAAGAAAACAAACTATTGGTTTTAGGTGGAGGTAGTAATATGCTTTTTACCAAGGATTATGACGGGTTTGTGCTTAAAATAAGTATTAAAGGCATTGAGGTTAATCAACAAGGCAATGATGTTTTGGTAACTGCTGGAGCAGGAGAGGTTTGGGATGCTTTGGTGAAGTATTGCGTAGCAAAAGGTTACGCTGGTTTGGAGAATCTAACCTTAATTCCAGGGACCGTTGGTGCATCACCGATACAAAACATAGGTGCCTACGGCGTAGAAATTAAAGATGTTTTTGAAAGTTGTACTGCTTTTGAAATTGCCACTGGACAAATTAAAACTTTTAACAAAGCCGATTGTGAATTTGGCTATCGCGAAAGTGTGTTTAAAGGAAAGTTAAAAGAAAAATATATCATTACTTCCGTAACTTATCGTTTGTCGAATATTCCAAATGTGCAAACGCATTATGGGGCCATTAATGCCGAGCTTGAAAGAAGGGGAGTTGTTGAGCCTACTATTGCCGATGTTTCAGAAGTGGTAGCGGCCATTAGGGTGAGCAAATTGCCAGACCCTTCAACCATTGGTAATGCAGGTAGTTTCTTCAAGAATCCAATCATCGACCAGCCTGTGTTTGATGAATTGATATCACGTTTTCCAGATACTCCTCATTATCCAGCGCCAGACGGACGTGTAAAATTGGCTGCAGGTTGGTTGATTGAACAATGCGGATTTAAAGGCTTGGTTGAGGGTCATACAGGAACTTGGAAAAATCAGGCACTTGTTTTAGTTAATCATGGTGGCGCAACAGGACAGGAGGTGTACAGATTTTCGGAAAGAATTATTGAAACTGTACAGCAAAAATTTGGAGTGCTTTTAGAAAGGGAAGTAAATATTTTTTAGTCTAGCGCTTTTGAGAGTGCATTTTTCTTTTTTTTAAAATTTAGCTGACTGTTTTTGTCGTTTTTGGTATCATAGTTGTAAGGTGTTACACAACTATGACAGTTGCAAACAACATCTCGCATCTGTTCTTTTTATTAACTAAAAACTAAGAATATGACACAGTTGCAATTTAATGAACAATTAAACGATTACTCTACTTCATTGAAATCATTTGCCTTAAATTTTACCAAAGACCTAGAAGACGCAAATGACTTGGTACAGGACACGATGCTCAAAGCTGTAACATATTATAGTAAGTTTAAAGAAGGCACCAATTTAAAAGGCTGGCTTTTTACCATCATGCGTAACACTTTCATTAACAACTACAGACGCTTGGTGAAAACTAATGCATTGATTACGCAAAGTGACGACATTACCTATGCAAATTTACACTACAGTGCTACTAATAATGCGGTAGAAAGTAAGTTTGTACTGAAAGATATTAACAAAGCTTTAGATTCATTAGCCCCTGAATATTATATTCCATTTATTAAATATTTCGAAGGTTTTAAATATCACGAAATTGCTGAAGAGCTTAACATCCCAATTGGTACGGTAAAAACCAGAATACACGTAGCCAGAGGACAACTTAAAAAATATCTAAAAAATTACTCTACAGATAGAGCATAGTTATACAGCCCCGTACGTACGGGGCTTTTTTATGATATTGATTTGCTGTTTGATATTTTTAAAGACTTACGAAGTTTCGAAAACTTCGTAAGTCTGAGGGTAAGATCCATATGTTAGGCTCCCTCCGACTTGTTGGAGGGAATGGAGCGATTAAATTCCCCTCTCTAAGAGGGGTGCTCGAAGAGCGGGGTGTTTTTATCCTTGCTAATATATCTATCCAACCAACCAATATAAAATCATACTTTTGGGGGATAATACCACAACATGATGAAATTTGTTTTTCTAATTTTAGCGCTGGCTCCCTTGTTACTTCCGTTGATTTTTCAAATCGATAAGCAAATATTTAAAGATGGAAATTTAAAAGCAGCATTTGGTGCGAGCTTGGTGGCTACTATTCTTTTCTCGGCCATTACGGTAGTACTGTATTTGCTTGGTTTGGTCAGTTATGAAACTCAAAATACCTTATCCATCAGTTTTAAGAATATTCCCATGGAGCAATACCTGCTCCATTTTAGCTTGAACTTTACGGGGATTGCTCTTTATCAATACCTCAATTTACGTTTCCCTAAAAACGATTTGCAGAAATACAGCTTGGCCTTTAGTAATTTGTTGTTGGGCCTTTGCGTAGCATTTTTGTTTTTTGGTTATCCCAAATGGTACACCATGCTGACTTTCGCTACACTTTTGTTGGTGTTGTTGCTCATTGAGTATGTCGGCAAATTAAGATTTATGTACAGGGCTTACCGTGCTTTTGTGTTCATGTTGGTACCATTATTGATTGTTTATGGCATTTTATCATGGAATGGAACCATATTGGCAGCTGCAAATGGAGTTTCGGGCTTGCATATTGTAAAAGTTCCTGTAGAAACTTTATTCCTATTTCTTTCTGCTTTATTGGTTAGTATTTATATGTTCGAATTTTTTAAAAGTAAGAGAGCTGCTTAATGGAATTGCCATCTTACACCAAACAGCAACTAGCTTTACGTAACGGACAGGATAAGCCGCAAATATGGGTGGCTTATAAAGGAATTATCTACGATGTAACTGAAAGCCGCTTATGGAAAAATGGTAAGCATTATGAACATTGGGCAGGGCAGGACCTTACTGATGAACTGGCTGATGCTCCACATACCGAAGTCGTTTTTGAAAAACTGGAAAAGGTGGGAGTGTTGATGAGCGTAGGAAGTTGAAAGTGTAAAGTTGAAAGTTTTAACTCTCAACTTTACACTTTTTACTTATTGACTGATTTCGAAACTGCTTAAGTTTACAAATTGCTGCAAACGGTTGGTAATTTCTTCTTGGCTTAACGATAATAATTTTTCGGTACCAAACTTCTCTACGCAGAAAGAAGCTAATGCCGAACCGTAAATCAAGGCATTTTTCATGTTGTTGAAATTGATAGTGCCTACTTTAGCCAAATAACCAATGAAACCGCCTGCGAAAGTATCGCCAGCGCCAGTTGGGTCAAATACATCAGCTAAAGGCAATGCAGGAGCAGAGAAGATTTTGTCTTCGTGGAACAACAATGCGCCGTGCTCACCTTTTTTGATGATTAAATATTTAGGACCCATGGTTAAAATTTTGTTCGCTGCTTTAACCAATGAATATTCACCAGATAGTTGACGTGCTTCTGAGTCGTTGATGGTTAATACGTCAACCATTTTAATGGTTTCAAGCAAGTCGTCCATCATGATGTCCATCCAAAAGTTCATGGTATCAAGAACAATTAGTTTCGGACGGTTTTTTAATCTTTTAATAACGGTTTGTTGTATTTGAGGGGTAAGGTTTCCCAACATTAAATACTCGCAGTCTTGGTAGCTTTCTGGAATGATTGGGTCAAAATTTTCCAATACATTCAATTCAGTAATTAAAGTATCGCGACTGTTCATGTCGTTGTGGTATTTGCCACTCCAGAAGAAAGATTTTTCTCCTTCTTTAATCTGCAAACCTTCGGTATCAATACCGTGGTTATTTAGGGTGTCGATATCTTCTTTTTTGAAATCATCGCCAACTACAGCAACAATTTTTGTGCGATTATAGAAATAAGAAGCGGCCAAACTAGCGAAAGTTGCGGCTCCACCTACAATTTTATCTGTTTTTCCGAAGGGAGTTTCGATGGCATCGAAGGCCACAGTACCTATGATTATCAGGCTCATACGTTATAACTTGTGATTTTTATCTTTTTTTTTGCTACAAATATTGCATAAATAATTTAAAAGCCCTAATATTGCATTCCCAAAACGAGCAAGGGTGTTCAAATTAAAGAGAGCATTTGAAAGCGTTTTAGGAAATGCCAGCACTCCTTCTTAGCTCAGCTGGTTAGAGCATCTGACTGTTAATCAGAGGGTCGCTGGTTCGAGCCCAGCAGAGGGAGCACAAAGCCTTACTTTTGTAGGGCTTTTTAATTGAAAAGTTGAATAACCTGATTTCCTCCTTGAGGAAGAGACGGTTAAAAGGATATTCCTTCTTAGCTCAGCTGTTTGAGTCCCGTAGATACGGGATTAATCAGAGGGAGAAAAAGAAAGAAGTAAAAGAAAATATTCCTTCTTAGCTCAGCTGTTTGAGTCCCGTAGATACGGGATTAATCAGAGGGAGAAAGAAAGAAGTAAAAGAAAATATTCCTTCTTAGCTCAGCTGGTTAGAGCATCTGACTGTTAATCAGAGGGTCGCTGGTTCGAGCCCAGCAGAGGGAGCTTGAAAACTCAAGCCGACCCCACTCCGTCCGAGTGGGGTTTTTTTGTATCTTGTTTTTTATGTTCTACCTATATATTCTTTATTCGGAAAGCTCGGATAAGTATTACGTTGGCTATACCCGTGATTATAGACGACGTTTTCATGAGCATAACCACAGTGATGGGGATACTTATACTTCGAAGCATAGACCTTGGATACTAAAAGCTGTTTTTGCCTGTAGCGAAATCGAGAGTGAGGCCATTTGCTTGGAACGGTTCATCAAAAAACAAAAGAGCCGAAAGCTCATCGAAAGACTTATCGGTGGTGAAACGCTAACGGGCTTCTTAGCTCAGCTGGTTAGCGTCCCGTACGTACGGGATTAATCAGAGGTTCGCTAGGGGGAGTGGCATCCCGATGCTTCGGGAAGCCCAGCAGAGGGAGCTTGAAAATTCAAGCCAACCCCACTCCGTCCGAGTGGGGTTTTTTTGTATCTTGTTTTTTATGTTCTACCTCTATATTCTTTATTCGGAAAGTTCGGATAAGTATTACATTGGCTATACCCGTGATTATAGACGAAGTTTCCATGAGCATAACCACAGTGATGGGGATACTTATACTTCGAAGCATAGACCTTGGATACTAAAAGCTGTTTTTGCCTGTGGCGAAATCGAGGCTGAGGCCATTCGCTTGGAGCGGTTCATCAAAAAACAGAAGAGCCGAAAACTCATCGAAAGAATTATTGGTGGTGAAGTTCTAACAGGCATATTAGCTCAGCTGGTTAGCGTCCCGCACGTACGGGATTAATCAGAGGGTCGCTAGGGGGAGTGGTATCCCGATGCTTCGGGAAGCCCGGCAGAGGGAGCTTGAAAACTCAAGCCAACCCCACTCCGTCCGAGTGGGGTTGGCTTGTATCTTGTTTTTTATGTTCTACCTATATATTCTTTATTCGGAAAGCTCGGATAAGTATTACGTTGGCTATACCCGTGATTATAGACGACGTTTCCATGAGCACAACCATAGTGATAGGATAACCTTTACCTCAAAGCATAGACCTTGGATACTAAAAGCTGTTTTTGCCTGTGGCGAAATCGAGGGTGACGCCATTCGCTTGGAGCGGTTCATCAAAAAACAGAAGAGCCGAAAACTCATCGAAAGAATTATTGGTGGTGAAGTTCTAACAGGCATATTAGCTCAGCTGGTTAGCGTCCCGTACGTACGGGATTAATCAGAGGGTCGTTGGGGAGTAGCATCCCGATGCTTCGGGAAGTCCAGCAGAGGGAGCTTGAAAACCCCACTCCGTCCGAGTGGGGCTTTTTTTGTATCTTGTTTTTGATGTTCTACCTCTATATTCTTTACTCCGAAAGTTCGGATAGTTATTACGTTGGCTATACCCGTGATTATTAAACGTAGTACTTCAAAGCGTAGTTAAATCTCCATTTATATATAAGCGGCAAATCAATGTGAGCATGACTTTTTTAATTTTTTTGCGCTGTCATAGTCCCTTGCTTATGTAATCCGATAAAAATAATTAGCTTTAAAAAACAGAATTTATGAATGCAGTTTCTCCTTTGTCCAATTGGATTCCCTATCGCCTGGAAAATATAAACCAGGATTGGTTGGTGCATTGGCTATATCTTGGTGATAAACGCATGAACGATCCTTTTTTTGACGATACGATACGTTATTGCAGGGCCGTGCAAAGAAGAATCCCCAGATTTGAGAGTTGCAGTGGTATGGAATTGCTAAAGGCTAATGATATCACGTCGCTCAAACCACAGGCATTTGTTTTTCACGTTTCTAGATGTGGGTCTACCTTGTTAAGTCAGGCATTAGCACAATCTGAAGACTGTATCAGTATTGCAGAGGCACCTTTGCTGGATGAAATTTTAAGGTGTACGGAGCATGATCTCGGTGTTAGCAATGCACAGCGTGAGGAATGGTTTAAAGCTGCGTTAAGTTGGATGGGACAGATTAGGACGGGCCAGGAATCGAACTATATCATTAAGCTTGACAGCTGGCACATTCATTTTTATACCTTACTGCGTGAGTGGTTCCCTGAAGTCCCTTTTTTCTTTCTAACCCGTTGCCCGGGTGAGGTCATGGCTTCACATTCAAAAATGAGGGGTATCCATATGGTTCCTGGTATGGTAAATCCTTTGTTGTTGAAATTGGGTGAGTTACCCGAATTTAGAGGTGATTTTAATACTTACGGTTCCGATGTGCTAAAGCATTACTATCTAGAATTGCGAGCTATCTTGGAGCTTGACTGCAAGTTTGACCGCTTTTTTGATTATAGTGAAGGTGCTAAAGAAATGCTGGAATCTTTCAGTGAATTCACGGGGATTGAGCTAGAGGCTAAAATGTATGAACGATTAAAGTTTCACAGTAAATCCGTTGGAAGTACTTTTGAGACTGAACCTAAAGTGGCAGATCTTTCAACAGAAGCTTGCCGAGAGGCTTACCAGGAGTTTATTAACGCTGCTCAACCTTTATGGGGATAATTTTTCAATTTTGTGGCCTTTCGGGGGCAGGAAAAACAACACTGGCCAATGCTTTGTCTGATGAATTGCAGACCAAGGGGTATCGGGTGAAGGTAATTGATGGAGACGTTTACAGGCAGACTTTATGTAAGGATTTGGGTTTTAGTCGGGCTGATAGGATTGAAAATGTGCGTCGATTGGGTGTTTATGCGGCATCCCTACGTGAGGAATTTGATTTTATATTTATTGCGGTAATCAATCCTTATGAGGAAGGTAGGGAGATGCTTCGGTTGAACTGTGACGCCAGACTAGTTTGGATAAAATGTGATCTTACAGTACTGATCAACAGGGATACTAAAGGACTTTATCAAAAGGCATTGCTCCCGGATGGGCATCCAAATAAAATTTATAATCTTACTGGTTTGAATGATGTTTTTGAAAATCCTGCTACCGTCGATCTGGTGGTCAATACCGATTTACTGAATGTGGAAGAGAGTTTGCGTGTTGCTTCTGATTTTATGGTTGGCAAATTAACGTTACATTTATAACATGGCTTCATCACATTTAAAATTAGCGCTGACTTATGATGTACAGCAACTTCATCAGGAACTAAAACATTGTTTGAATAAACAATGGCCGCTTCATTTTAATAATTTTGATTATGAGGGCGATTGGCGAAGCATTTCCCTGCGCTCGACAAGCGGTAATGCGGATGATATTTTTGCGTATTCGGGAGATGTGACTTATATGGATACGCCGTTAATGGCCGAGGTGGATTATATCAGGTCCATTGTGGATTCCTGGAAATGTGAAAAAGAATCGGTGCGTTTACTGGCGCTCTCACCTGGAAGTATCATAAAGCCGCATAAAGATAGGGGATGTTCTTACCAGGATGGAAGTTTTAGGATTCATATTCCCATTCTGACCAATAAATCGGTGCATTTTACGGTAGATGGAAAAGAATTGTTTTTAGAGGAAGGTACTTGCTGGTATATGGATTTTGGTAAGACGCATCATATTGAGAACAGGGGTGAAACCAATCGAGTGCATTTGATTATGGATTGTATCCGGAATGAATGGACGGATGAGCTTTTTCGTGAAAATGCTTACGATTTTGAAGCGACTCCGATAGAAAAAGAACAGGCAAGAGCAACTCAGGCGTTGATGATAGCAGAACTGGAAAAAATGGATACGGATGTGGCTAGGGCATTGATTGCCCAAATGAAAAGTGAGGAAGTTTAAATGATTATATTACTTTAAGCAAACCCAGTTTACTATATGTGGGAAAGGTTTAACACCAAGTCGCTTGGCATTTTGTTCGTCGTAGGCCATTCCGTAATATTGCAGCAAGGGTAATCCTATAATTCTGCCTTGTTCAAAATTATCGATTAGGTTTTGGCTGTCACCTTTATATCCGTGTTCGTGAAAAACAATACTTGCAGGGATTTTTAAATGCAAGGCTACGGCATAGCTCCAAGCCAGGGTCATTAACTCTGCACCTTGATGCGTATCTGTATTTGGTAATTTGCCATCTAGCTCATATCTTATCGAGTAGGGTAGGGTGGCAAGATGGCCAGCTTCATGTAAAATGTCACCAGGATACAAGATCTGGTCGGGATCAATGCTTAAACCGCCATTTTTAATGTGTACTCCAGGAAGAAAACCGGGTTCTTCTTCAATGAAAAAGTTTACGGTTAATCCTATTTCTTGTAGAAAGTTAACTAAAAGTGTAATTAACCTTTTCTTTTCTTCGGCGATTGATGTAGCTTGCAATTCAGATTTAATCATTATGGTTTCTAAATTAAATATAATTGGATTTAAACCATTATAAGTTTAAAAATAAAATACCTCAACTAAACCACATAACACTCTTCAAAAAATGGAATCAAATGCTTTCCTACAGGTTTTTTTCGAAATCCATCAAGCTAAAAAGCAAAGGGACCTTACGCCCGAGTATCTTAATTTTGATGCTACCGAGGATATCTTTTTAAGTGCTTATGAGCTCGGGAAATACGAAGCTTATTTTTTTCTTTACGCGGAATGTAAAAGCTTTGATCATTTCCTAGCTTGGTTAACAACGCTTAAAGGAAGTGATTTTTTAGTGCAGGCTGAGGTTAAGTTTAACGATTGGTTGAATAGGCAAAACACAGCGGATGGAATACAAGAGTATCGACTGCTGAATGAGGAACAAGTGCAATTCTGGGAAGAGCAGGGATACCTAAGAATTAGTGGTCTCGTTGAGCCAGAACTTTGTGAGGAAGTGAAAGCGCTGATCTGTAGATATATGGGGATTGAATTGTCAGATCCAGATTCTTGGTATAAATTTCATCCCGACTGGCATGGGCTTATGCTGCAGGTTTATCAGGATGAAAGCATAGAGGCTATCCGGAAGCATCCGAACGTTTACCAATTGTTTTCGGAACTGTATGGTACTCAGGATATCATCGCAAATACTGAAAAGGTTAGTTTTAATCCACCAGTTACCGACAAGTGGGAATTTAGTGCTGGGGCTTTGCATTGGGATATAGATATCAGTAAACCTATCGTTTATTATATACAGGGATTGATTTATCTAGATGATGTTCCTGAAGATCGAGGACCATTAAATGTTGTGCCAGGAGTGCATTTGGAATTTGACGAGTGGATCAAGCCTTACCCAACACTTGATGAAGCGCATAACGCAATGCGCAAGCAAATGAAAGCAGTGCCCGTTCCTGGAAAAAAGGGAGATATCATTGTGTGGCGTCATACGCTTCCACATGCGGCTAGCGCAAATCATTCCCTCCTGCCTAGGTTTGTGCAATACCTTAGCTTTACAAAATTGTAATATCTAATGTTGGTTTTTCCTTAGCTGTTATGCTTTTGAGCTGCAGATAGTTTTCCTAGTACCAAATATGCATCGGTAGATTGTTCTCTGTGGCTTAAGCCTGCTATAAGATATTTATGATGGAAATCATTTCTGCGGTTAAAGGCATCAAAGCCAAAAGTTGTTTTGCCCAAAATCATACCATGCTCACCAGCCTGACTTAAGGCCACATCGCATTTGCTTTTGTTTCTTAGCACCATTGCTCCGCGTAACACTTTATTATCATGTCCACCAGCAATGAAATCAATATGTTCAGATGCCTCGGCTAATCCTTTACTGCTATAACCATCGGTTTCGAATCCTAAATGAGACAAGCAGATTACAAAATCGCAGTTCAGATTGTTTTTAAGGTAATTGGCTGTTTCATTGGCCGCCTGATAAGGGTTTTTAAATTCAACACCTGGTACATTTAAGGAAGTGCCAACACCAGTGATGCCAATTTTTAAGCTTTTGTTTTTAAGAATAATATAAGGTTTTACACTAGAGGCTAATTTAGCGTGGCTGAAGGTGTAGTTGCAATTAACCAGAGGGAAATCTATTTGAGGAAGTAATTCAGCAAAAGACTCCTGGCCCATAGCTAATTCATTTGCGCCTAGGGTTACGGCATGATAGCCAATCTTATTCATTAAATAGATGGTTCTTTCCTGCTGGTTGCGGGAAGCTCCAGAGGCCATAAAATTGCCCGCATCAACATTCAAACCAGATGTTTCCTGTGTTTTAATCAGTTCAACAATGTTCTTAATCCCGCCAAAGCCATTGCTAGTGCTTTCAATCCTTCCATTCAAGTCGTTGGTTTGAAAGATGGTCATGCGTTCGCTGTTGAGCGTATTGATTTTTTTGGTAATACCAGCTAATGCGTCCAAATGACTGCTAAATATAGCTGCGCTGGTAATGATACTTGATTTTTTTAGAAAAGATCGTCTGGCCTGACTCATAATTTGAATAATTTAGATGATGTAATTATAAAAAAAAGTTTGTTAACGAACAATTTTTATAAATATTATATTTTAAATCATTGAAAATAGAAAAAAAACGAGGATTTTGTTTTTTTAGAGAAAAAACATTTGGAATTAAATACAATGTTTTACTACATTTATCAGCGTATTGCAAGGTATATAAGTAAGATATTGCAATGAATTAAAATCAGCGCTCATCATGAAAAAATTAACCATTGGTTTATTGCTCCCTGTATCTACCATCATTCCGATGTCTAGAGATTTTGAACAGGGGTTAAAGCAAGCCATCAAAGACCAGGTTGATCAGCATGACTGGGAAATTGAACTCATCCCCGAGTTTATAGGTCAGGGGGGTAGATCAAGAGTAGAAGAATCCATTGATAAGCTTTTTTCTTATTACCATGTGGATGTGGTTACAGGCATCGTTTCAAATATGGTTGGAATGGCTGTGGCCCCTAAATTCGAACGTTACAAAAAGCCTTTCATTATAAACAATATTGGGGAGCATATCCCCAATCCAGAGTTATTTAACCCCTATGTTTTTATCAATTCTACTCATATCTGGCAGCAGATTTGGTCGCTTGGTTACTGGGCGGTTAAAACCTTTGGTAATAAGGGAATGTTTGTAGCCAGTGTATACGATGCGGGCTATTCCTTTACCAATATGTTAAAGCTTGGAATGGAAGCTGCGGATAAGGATAGCGCTATGCCTTTCTCTATTGCGAAGATTATGCCTGGTGCAAAAACTGCTGATCCAAGAACTGTATTTGAACATATCGAAATGTTTAAACCAGATTTTGTTTTTAGTGCGTTTTGTGGGGAAGAGGCTACTGTTTTCCAAGAAGCTTATGCGGGTTCTGCGACTAGAAATATTCCTTTACTGGCTTTGCCTTTTCTGCTCCAAGATTTTGACGCGAAGGAACATGAGCTGGAAATTTTCACTGCATTGAGTAGCACTAAGCTGATATCTGCCGGAGAAGACAAGGATGGTACTGCTTTACAGGATCAGAGTTTTTATCAACTAGGTAAAGAAACGGGAATGATACTGGCCGAAGCCCTGAAAATAAAAGGGAATGGACATTTGCTTGATGCCTTGAATCAAGTGAAAGTTAATTCTAGCCGTGGAATCCTACATATCAATGCACAAGTACCTGGAAAAGAAAATCAGGTTTATTTGGTGAAAAATAGACACTCAGGAAATAGAAATAACATCAAAAGAGAAATTGTTAGCAAGCTGGAAACAGTGAGTATTGACAATAAGGCTTTGAATGATTCGCTGCAGCTGCTTTCGTCAGGTTGGGAAAATCCTTACTTAGGTATATAATGATAGCATGGGCAATATGAAAATAGCAGTTGTTTGCAATTCTGATTCTTTGGCCATCCCTTCTATTCAGTTTCTGAAGGAACAGCATCTCCTTGTGGGAGTAGGTATTCCTGAAAAAAACAAAGCTTTTTTGCTGAATTCGTTGCATACTGCAGGTATGTTGCCTGATGCTATAATGGTTTTTCCTACTGACTCTTGGAAGGAAAGTATGGAGAACTGGTTGCGTAACCTGAGTGCTGATGCCGTATTTGTGATTGCATTTCCTTGGAAAATACCTGCATCTATATTGAGTATCCCATTAAAAGGGTTTTTCAATTTTCATTTTGGGGTATTGCCCAAATATAAAGGGGCAGATCCTATTTTCTGGCAAATCCGTAACATGGAAAATCATGGCGGCTTGTTTATCCATAAAATGAATTCCCAAATAGATGCTGGCCCGATCGTATGGCAGAAAGAGATGACTATTTATTCAGGAGAAACCTATACCATGCATTGTTTACGTATCGGTTATGAAGCCGTTGAAGAGTTGAAACTTTTGCTGGACCATATGGAGAGGGATGCGCTCAAAGAAGATATCCAGTCGGAACATCAGGGTTTATATTATCAAAATCCTGGTACAGAACAGCTCAAAATAGATTGGGGAAAACAATCGGCCCGTGAAATTGAATATTTGGTGAATGCCTGCAATCAAAAGTATGGCGGTGCATCTACATTTTTGAGAAATAAGGAGATGCGCATACTAGAGGTGAGTCCAGTAGATATGCCCCCAATACCTGAACAATTGCCAGGGTCAGTGGTTCATGCAGATGCACTGTATGGCTTGGTGATTGCTTGCAGGGAACAGCAATTTTTAAAAATAAATGTGGCCCATATGCAAGAAGGCTATTTGTCTGGTGCAAAGCTTTTTAGTATGGGTGTTGGAGTAGGAGAACAATTAATTTAAATAAAAGAAATATGGAAGGAACGATGTCGGAAATCCGAATGTTTGCCCCAGATTTTGCCCCAAGAACCTGGGCGTTTTGTCGCGGACAACTATTAGCTATCAATCAAAACCAGGCGCTCTTCTCACTTTTGGGTACTACCTTTGGAGGAAATGGTGTGTCCAATTTTGGACTTCCTGATTTAAGAAGTAGGGTTGCCATAGGTACGGGAATTAGTAATGCTAGTGGTATAAATAGACCGAATGGTGTGATTGGAGGCCAAGAAACACACACACTTTCACTCAATGAAATGCCGCAACATACGCATAGCAGTATTTTGGGGGGCTCAGGTAAAATGTCTGTAAGTTCTGCTGAAGCCAGTTTAACTACGCCAGTTGCAGGGGCAACCATTGCAAGCCCGGTTAAAGCTACGGGAAGGTCGTCGACACCTTTATTGGGTTTTAACAATGCCCAGCCAAATGTTGCTTTAGGAACTGCTTCATTAAATGCAGGACAGCTGACGGTAACAACTGGGATGACTGGGACAAATACACCGCATAGCAATATACAGCCATCTTTGGGCATCAGTTATATTATTTGTTTGCAGGGAATATTTCCATCAAGAAATTAAAACAGAGATTATATGGAAGGTTATATAGGAGAGGTCCGACACTTTGCCGGTAATTTTGAGCCTCGGTCTTGGAATTTTTGTAGAGGACAACAAATGTCTATTGCAAATTATACGGCTTTATATGCGCTTATTGGTACTACTTACGGTGGAGACGGTATGACTACCTTTAATCTGCCAGATTTTAGGGGGCGAGTTGCGTTGGGGACTGGACAAGGCCCTGGGCTAACAAATGTGGTAATTGGCGCTATTTCTGGTACTGAACAGGTAACACTTATTCAAACAAATTTACCTGCTCATAACCACGCTGTTACCACTACGCCAATCAACCCTGGACTTACGGTATCGGTTAATAGTGCGCAGGCGAGCACACATACCCCTACTGCTGGTATGTCTATTGCATCAGCAGGCTATATGGCCTCGGGTTCTTTTGTAGAGAACCTCGGGTTTAATACTGCAACTCCAGCGGTAGCGCTAAATCCGGGAACGGTTGACATGAGTTCGCTTACCGTGAACAATTCGACCGCAGGTGGTTCAGGGCCGCATAATAATATGCAGCCTTACTTGGCTGTTAATTTTATCATTTGTATCGAAGGAATTTTTCCATCAAGAAACTAATTTAATCTAATTAATATGGACGGAACTATAGGAGAAATTAGAATATTTGCCGCCAGTTTTGCCCCTCGAAACTGGGCTTTCTGTTTAGGGCAGATAGTGGCAATTCAAAGTAATACTGCATTGTTTGCGATTATTGGTACCGCATTTGGAGGAAATGGCTCATCTACCTTTGGATTGCCAAATTTTAGTGGGAGGGTAGCTCTAGGTGTGGGACAAGCACCTGGTGGTAGCAATTTTGAATGGGGGCAAGTTGGTGGAGCGGAAAACCACACCTTGATTTCAACAGAAATGCCTATACATACTCATGCTGGTGTTGTATCTGGAACTGCAAGTTTAATGGTAAGTGCTGCAGATTCAACTTTGCCTGTGGCTACCGCAGGTTCGGTTATTGCTACGCCAGGCTATACGGTTACTGGCGGTCTGGCTAAAACACTTGGTTTTAACAATGCCACACCAAATACGGTATTACATGCAGATTCGATTAAGGTGACTAATACGCCATTGACTTTGGCTACAGCAGGTGCTACTAATTCACACAATAATATGCAGCCATTTATGGCAATAAATCATATCATTTGTTTGTATGGTATATTTCCGTCGAGAAATTAATCCGCTAATTGATACGACCAAGAAGGCACTTCAGCAAAATTATAAACGAAGCTGATTGAAGCACCAGAAGGTAAATTTAACATAGAAACTAAACAATAAGGGTTAGTGATGAGGGACTCGGATAAGCCCAATTCCAGCTTCTTGAATATCTTGACATGGGTAAATAGACAGATATCAGGGCTGGAATTTTGAAAGACCGGGACTTTGAACTGGGGACTACGATATTCCTGGTTGGAAAAAGATGCAGACTGGGCCGAATTTTTATTTAATGAGAATAGTTTGGCCATTAACGAACGCTCAGTAACTGCGGAAACGATAGGAACCTGAGTATTGGAAAGAAAAGGTTCCTTGGAAAAAGAAGTAATCATTGCTTCGACGGTCACTTCTTCAGGAATGAAGATTCCTCCATCGATCAATTGGGGGGTCAGGTTTCTGGTAACGGCAACCTGGGGTTCAGTAAGAAGTGCGTGGAACATGGTCTCTGAAATGACCATATGTAGGTTAGGCTTAGGATAACGATACGAGATTGCATCCTGTACGGAAATGCAATCCACAAAAGATAAAAGATGAAGTGTAGTAAAGAGTTCTTTGACGAATTTAACGGATTCCGGATGGATATCAATTAAAGTAACTTGTAACTGATCTGCTTTAAACAGCGGCAAAACAGGGAGTAGGATGGTGGCAAAAGGGCCACAGCCCGCATACAAGATATTTATTTTTTGATTGGGAAAACGAAGGAGTAATTCTTGGATAGCCAAATATACTCCTTTGATAAAACGGGCGGTCCTGTGGTAATCCTGCAGGCAGTCGGCCGCATGATCAAAGGAGAGAGCTATCCCGCCTTTAAGTACCATTTCTGTTTGATCAGATGGTTGAGGTGTGCGGTTGGAGCGGAAAGTTAAAAAGAAATCAGAGAGCATTTTGATGGCATGCACCTCTTCTTGGGGGGTATGTGATTGAAGAATAGTTGTGGTAATAGCACTAAGCTTTGATACAGTCATTTCAGTATAAATTGAACATCACAATATATAGAATAAAAAATATTTAAATTAACTAATCACAAGGCATATGAAAATAAAACTACTTGTATTGTTTCTGACGCTTTGCCTGCCCTTCGTGGCCAGTGCACAGTTTTTGGAAAAATTTGAGGGCACTTCACATGGTGACCTTACATTTACTAGTAATGGCCAATCCTTTAACATTACCAGTCTCACAAATAATACCGTTTTTGCGATTCAGGGAACTTTTGCAGGTGCAGGTTGGAGTGGAACGGCAGGCGATGACAAGTTCATTGATAACGATGGATCTGCAGTTACTTTGCCAACCAGTTTTAAAATATCCAGCGCCACCGCTTTCAGAGCGAATAGTTTTTGGATTTATCTGGCAGACATTGCAAATAACTTGAATGTTACAGGAACGCTAACGGTTACAGGATCGTATAATGGTGTTACCCAATTTACAGCGACTTCAAGCCCTGGTTTTAACAATACGAATTCTGGAACTAGTAACGGGTTTACGTTAATTGACCTGACCACTTTTGGAGGCGCCAATAATACGTTAAAAAATGTTGACGCCATTACTATTTCTACTACAGGAGATTTTAATTACATAGCGCTTGATGCTTTGACTTGGTCGGGGGCTTTAGCGCCCGCATTTACAACGCATCCTACTAATGTTGCCATTTGTCCAGGCTTGAATACCACATTTTCAGTAAGTACAACGAATGCCTATACTTACCAATGGCAGGTAAGTACTGGTGGTGCTTTCACGGATATTGCAAATGGAGGAGTGTATAGCAATGCAACTACGGCAACATTGTCTATCACTGGTGCAACCGCTGGTATGAATACTTATCAATACCGTTGTGTTGTTAATGGAGTTCCTGCATTTCCCTCAGCTAACTCAAATGCTGCTACTTTAACCATCAATCCTACACCTTCTATTAGCACACAACCTGCTAATGTATCTATTAACAATGGAGGTAACACCACTATTACTGCACAAACATCCAATGCAACTAGCTATCAGTGGCAGTTAGATAACGGAGGCGGTGGCGGTTTTAGCAATCTGACCAATACGGCTACATATTCGGGGGTAACCACTACAACATTAACCATAACGAATGCCACACTTGTTATGAATGGCTATGTTTACCGTTTGGTTGCAACAGGTAGCTGTGCACCAGTAGCAAATTCTAATGGGGCTACATTAACGGTAACCAATGCTATTGTTAGTACTTCAGGTGCTTTGGGCAATATGTCTACTACTTACGGAACAAATTCATCGTCGCAACAGTTTAATGTTTCGGGAACTAATTTAACTGCGGCTATCACGGTTACTCCGCCAGCGGGTTTTGAAGTGAGTAGCGATAATTCCAATTTCTCATCGACGGTTACTGTTGGTGCTGCAGGCAATGTGTCTTCAACACCTATATATGTGAGGTTAAACAGTACAGTGGCTGCGGGTTCTCCTTCAGGAAATATCCAATTGACCAGTGCTGGAGCTTCAACAGTGAATGTATCGACCACTACTAATGGTGCGAATACGGTAAGTGGTGCGCCAATTACTATTACTGCTAGCAATGCAAGTAAAATCTATGGTCAGGCGCTAAGCACTACCACAGGTTCTTCAGCTTACAGCCTAAGCAGTGGAAGTTTGAAAAACGGAAATACATTAAATACGGTAACCATTAGTTATACTGGTGGTGCTGTGGCCACTGCCGCTGCAACAACTTATACAGGGGTAATTACGCCATCGGCTTTAACCGGTGCCAATGGGTTCTTGGCTAGCAATTATATCATTACTTATGTGGGGGGTGATTTGACTGTTACCACTGCACCGTTGACCATTACGGCCAATAACCAGACTAAAGTATATGGCGCATTAATGCCTACGCTTACAGCGAGCTACAGCGGTTTTGTTGCCGGCGATACACAATTGAGTTTAACGACCCAACCAACGTTGAGCACTACTGCCACTGCAGCCTCTTCTGTAGCAGGCAGCCCTTATACCATTACGGCATCAGGTGCGGCAAGCTCAAACTATACGATCAGTTATGTTGCAGGTACGCTAAGCGTTACCACAGCACCATTGACGATTACGGCCAATAACCAGACTAAAGCTTACGGAGCACCAGTACCTACGCTTACGGCGAGCTACAGCGGCTTTGTTAACGGCGATACACCATTGAGTTTAACTACACAGCCAACGTTGAGCACTACTGCCACGATGGCCTCTTCTGTAGCAGGCAGCCCTTATGCGATTACTGCATCTGGTGCAGCAAGCTCAAACTATACGATCAGTTATGTTGCGGGTACGCTAAGCGTTACCACTGCACCATTGACGATTACTGCGAATAACCAGACCAAAGCTTACGGGGCACCTTTGCCTACGCTTACGGCTAGCTACAGCGGCTTTGTTAACGGCGATACGCCATTGAGTTTAACCACTCAGGCAACGTTGAGCACTACTGCAACGGTAGCCTCTTCTGTAGCTGGCAGCCCTTATGCGATTACTGCATCTGGTGCAGCAAGCTCAAACTATACGATCAGTTATGTTGCGGGTACGCTAAGCGTTACCACTGCACCATTGACGATTACTGCGAATAACCAGA
>Ga0206117_100276_pt1 | contig 68739 bp, 58 predicted proteins | sample 3A5Ametagenome_FD_177997 | JGI IMG/M metagenome (GOLD analysis project Ga0206117, IMG submission 177997) | Enriched microbial communities from leaf-cutter ant dump, University of Wisconsin, Madison, United States - 3A5A | ecosystem: Environmental > Terrestrial > Nest > Insects nest > Nest dump... | reverse complement strand
ACCGCGCCGACCATCGCCTCCGATGCTCGAAGCGGGGTCTCCATAGCAAACTTCCCCGCAGGCACAAAGCAAAAAGGGGAGGATTCGCGACGAACCTCCCCTTTGGTCGAGTTTGCCGGCTTTGGCGAGCTCAGAGCGCGGGCTGGCCGCTCGCCGTGGCCGCCGCCAATGCGGTGCCCAACAGTTCGAAACTGTCGTGTCCGGACGCCTGGGCAAGCCCCGCCACCGTATCCTCGGCCGACTTGACCTCGACGCCGATCGCCTTGAGCCGTTCGGTGACAGTCGCCTCGTCGGTACGGGCGAGCGCGGCGAGCGCCGTCACCGAGGCATTGTTGAGCGCACCGAACACGACGGCGCGGGGATTGGTCGCCGAGACGCCCGCGCCCTCATAGGCAAAGGCGCCCGCGGCGGCGAGACACACGACGGTCGAGATCCACATGGCCGACCGCCGGAAGTAGTTCGCCAGCGTCCGCCAGTTGCGCCAGACGTGCAGCCCGAAGGGCACGATCAGCAGCAAGGACAGTATTTCGTGCATCTCGCGGAAATACTGCGCGCCGACACCGAGAAAGAGCGCGACGCCGGACACCAGAGAGATGAGGAACAGCCAGGTGGTCAGAGGCGTGGCATAGCGAAACAGGATATCTTTGGCGGACATGAGGAAAACTCGGCAAAGGAAGAAAAAGCAGGGAAACGAGAGCCTTGGGCTCCCTTCTCACCTAGCACTCCCTTGCCTCCCGATCCTCTCAGCGCGGTCGCGAAGTGTATCAAACGGTATCGGCCGTTCCCTTGCGCTTCCGGCTCGCCTTGCGCGCCTTTTCCTCGGCCTTGGCCGCCTCGCTGCGGCGCGCCACGGCGACAGCCGCCCGGCACCAGTCGAGGAACTCGTCGGGCTCGTCGTAAAGGCGTTCCGGCGCCCGCCAGTAGGGCATCTGGGCCGTCCGGCCGTCCTTGGTGGTATATTCGAACTGGGGGCATTCCTCGGCGACGAACCGGTCCCGCGTCTCGTCGTCCACCTTGAAGTAGAGACTGCCGTCGATCTCAAGGGCGAACACCATGCCGTCCTGGTAGATCGAAAGCCCGCCGAACATCTTTCGGAACGTGACGCCGCCAAGCGGCTCCGTCAGCTCGCGCAGGAATTCCCTGAAGCCATCATCTGCCATCGCCACCCCCGGCTCATCGTTCACGCTAGAACATAATGCGAACAAACCATCTCGTCCAGCGTCGGCGTGACAGAGTTGCGCGCCTTGCCCTTTCACGACACGGGCGTTAATTTTTCTGATGACTATTCTCACACGAGCACTGGCGGTCTCGCTGCTTGTTCAGATGGCCGCGCTGATGAACACCATGACAGACGCCAAGGCTGGCAAGGCGGAGATCGCCCGCCTCGAACATGTGTTTCGCGCGCCCGAACAGGCCGGAACCCAGTTCTCGAAGTCGTTTCTGGCCGCGGTGCCGGCCGAGCAGATCTCCAAGATCGTCAACCAACTGGTCGGCTCGCTCGGAACGCCATTGGCGATCGTTCAAGACGGAGACGACTATGCGGTGGAGACCAGAACCCATTCGATTCCGACCAAGGTGACGCTGGATGCCGACGGCCTGATCGCCGGGCTGCTGTTCGAGACACCGGTGGCACTCACGGCCTTATTGGAAGAAACGCTGGAGAAGTTCGACAGCCTGGCCGAGACCGTCTCCTACGTGGTCGAAGAGGATGGAGCGGTTCGCTTCGAACGTAACGCCGATCTGCCACTCGCCGTCGGCTCGGCCTTCAAGCTCGGCGTGCTGAAAGCACTGAGGGACGACATTGCGGCGGGACGCCGCCGCTGGGACGATGTGGTCCGCCTGGAAGCGTCCGATCGATCGCTGCCAACTGGCGAGTTGCGCCTCTACCCCGCCGGATCGCCCCTGACGCTGCATACATTGGCTGCTGAAATGATCGCCCACAGCGACAACACGGCAACCGACGCACTGATCCGGGTCATCGGGGCCGAGCGGATCGCCGCAAACCTCGGCATCGAGACGCTGCTGACCACCAGGGCGCTGTTCCAGTTGAAAGCGGACAAACCCCTAGCCGATGCCTACCTCTCCGGCGCGACCTCAGACCGAACCGCCATTCTGAAACAGCTATCCGAACGGGAGCTGCCGTCGGTCGCCGCCGCTTCCAGCCTCTACACGCCCGGCCTGGAATGGATGATTCCCGTGCGGCGGCTTTGCCGTCTCGCCACCGCAGTGTCCGATATCGACGTGTTCGCGATCAATCCCGGCCCGGTTCGCCCCGGTTCGTGGCAACGCGTCGCCTACAAGGGCGGCAGCGAAACCGGCGTTCTCAACCTGACCGCCGCGCTGATCGGCAAGGACGGCCGCACGCATTGCCTCTCCGTCACGCTGAACGCGAACAAACCGATCGATGAGATCGCGGCAGCCGGCCTGTTCTCCAGGGCGACCGCCCAACTCGCCACGACCAAGTAGGACCTCAGGCCCTGTCGAGGCCCATTTGCCAGAAAGCGGCTTCGAGCCGGCTCGCCTGCCGGAAGATGCGGGCGATCTGGCCAAAGCGCGCCTTTCCCATCTCGCCACCCGACAGCGCGTCGAGGTGATCGATGGTCGAGGCCGCCACCTGTTGATAGCCCTCGGCGGAGTATTCGGCGATCCACGGCGTGTAGGGGTTGCTCGCGGCCAGCGCCCCCGGAATCGACGCCAGCCGGCGGCCGATGACCGCGTAGCCGATCATGCAGGGGGCGAGCGCCACGTGGAGATCGAGAAGATCGCCCCGCACGCCCCAATCGAGCACGAAGCGGGTATAGGCCGTGGTCGGCATGTCCTCTTCGGCGGCTTCGAGATCGGCCGGCGTCAGCCCCCAGCCGGCGCAGTACTTGACGTGCAGCGCCATCTCGCCGTCGAGGATGGCGTGAAGACCATCGAGCCCGTAGCGCATCTCCTCCATCGTCCGCCCCTTGTAGGCGGCGAGCGCATAGGCGCGGGCGAACTGGATCAGGAACAGATAGTCCTGGACGAGATAGTGCCGGAACGCCGCCTCCGGCAGCTTGCCGGTGGCCATCATCTCCACGAAGGGGTGCTCGACGTAGGCGCGCCAGTCGTCGGCGCAGGCTTCGACGAGGCGGTCGTAAAGCTTCATCCGTTCTCTCCACGTGCCCAGGCCGCTTTGGTCTCGGCTTTGAACGCGTCGAAGCGGCCTGCTTCGATAGCGTCGCGGATGCCCTGCATCAGCGACTGGTAGTAGGCGACATTGACCCAGGTGAGCAGCATGGCGCCAAGCGCCTCGCCGGTGCGGACGAGGTGGTGGATATAGGCGCGCGAATAGTCGCGCGCGGCCGGACAATCCGAGGTCGGATCGATTGGCCGGGGATCGTCCATATGGCGGGCGTTCTTGAAATTGAGCTTGCCGAAGCGGGTATAGGCGAGGCCGTGGCGGCCGGCGCGCGTCGGCATCACGCAGTCGAACTGGTCGATGCCGCGCGCCACGCTCTCGATGATGTCGTCGGGCGTGCCGACGCCCATCAGATAGCGCGGCTTGTCGCGCGGCAGGATCGGATCGACAACATCGATCATCTGCAGCATGACCGCCTGCGGCTCGCCGACGGCGAGGCCGCCGACCGAGAAGCCTTCGAAAGGCATGGCCGAGAGCTCGCGGGCACTCACCTCGCGCAACGACGGAACGTCGCCGCCCTGCACGATACCGTAGAGCCCCTGCCCTTTTTGCGGCCCGCCCATCGCCTCGAACTGCCGGCGCGACCGATCGGCCCATCTGAGGCTCAATCGCATGCCGCGTTCGACCTCCTTGGGCTCGGCCGGCAGGCGGACGCACTCGTCGAGCTGCATCTGGATGTCGGAGCCAAGAAGCCCCTGGATCTCGATGGAGCGCTCCGGCGTCAGCTCGTGCCGGCTTCCATCGATGTGGCTCTGGAAGGTCACGCCATGCTCATCCATTTTCCTGAGCTTGGCGAGCGACATCACCTGGAAGCCGCCGCTGTCGGTGAGGATGGTCTTGTCCCAGGTGGAGAACTTGTGCAGACCGCCGAGCGCCGCCACCCGTTCGGCGCCGGGCCTCAGCATCAGGTGGTAGGTGTTGCCGAGCACGACGTCGGCGCCGGTCGCCTTGACGTCATCCATGAACATCGCCTTCACCGTGCCGAGCGTGCCGACCGGCATGAAGGCCGGCGTGCGGACGACGCCATGCGGCGTGACGATCTCGCCGCGGCGCGCCCGACCATCGGTAGCAAGCAGGCGGAAGGAAAAAGGCTGGGTCATGGGGCGGATCCTTTGGTTCCGCCCGCCAATAGCGAAAAACGGCGCTGGCAACAATCTCTGTCAGCTTCTCAAGAGCCGATAGATCGCCGGAATGACCAGCACGGTGAGCAGCGTCGAGGACGCGAGGCCGAACAGGAGCGAGATGGCGAGCCCCTGGAAGATCGGATCGGTCAGGATCACCGCCGCGCCGATCATGGCGGCAAGCGCCGTCAAGAGGATCGGCTTGAAGCGGATCGAGCCGGCCTCGATCAGGATGTCAGCGAGCGATCGCTGCACTGTTTGCGGCACGCCCTCCTCGTCCTTGACCGTCACCTCGCGCGGCGCATGCCGTATGAAGTCGACGAGCAGGATCGAGTTGCGCACGATGATGCCCGCGAGCGCGATGAAGCCGATCATCGACGTCGCCGTGAACGGCGCGTGAAACAGCCAGTGTCCGCCGAGGATACCGATGAAAGTCAACGGAATCGGCGTCAGGATCACCAGCGGCAGCTTGAACGAGCCGAACTGCGCCACGACGAGGATGTAGATGCCGAGCACGGCGATGGCGAAGGCGGCCCCCATGTCGCGGAAGGTCACCCACGTCACTTCCCATTCGCCATCCCAGAGCAAGGTCGACTTGCCTTCGTCGGCCGGCTGGCCGTGCAGGGCGACGACCGGCTTTTCGAGGCCCGTCCAGTCCTGACGGTCGAGTGCTTCCTGGACGGCGAGCATGCCGTAGAGAGGCGCTTCGTAGGCGCCGGCCAGCTCGGCCGTCACCATCTCGGCAAAGCGACCGTTGTGGCGGAAGATCGGGAAGGACGCCTTCTCCTCCTTGACCCGCACGACGTCTCCGAGCTCGACCACCCCGCGATCGCCGGGCAGAACGTTGGCGGGAATGGGCGTCGTCAGCGCCGTCTCGTCGAGCACCTTCTTGCCCTTGGGACGTTCGACGACGATCGGGATCGCCGCTCGCCCGTCGCCACGATGGGAGTAGCCCACCGTCGACGAGCCGCCCAGGATGGCCAGCGTGTCGAACACGTCGCTCTCTTCCACGTGGAAGAACTCGAGATCGTCGGTGGAAATGGTGGCGCGAAGCCGCCGCGCCGGCTCGCCGAACGAGTTGTCGACATCGACGATGAAGGGAACCTCCCGGAAGGCGGCCTCGACCTTTTCTGCCGTCCGACGACGAGTGTCGGCATTCGGGCCGTAGATCTCGGCCAGCAATGTCGCCATCACGGGCGGTCCCGGTGGCGGCTCGACCACCTTGAGCGAGGTACCCGCCGGAACCGGCAGCGCCATGACGCGCTGGCGCAGCTCCAAGGCAATATCGTGCGAGGCCCTGTCACGCTCGCCCTTGGGCGTCAGGTTGACCTGGACATCGCCGAGCTGCGGTTGGGCGCGCAGATAGGAGTGGCGCACGAGGCCGTTGAAGTTGAACGGCGCGGCGGCACCGGCGTGCGTCTGGACCGACACCACCTCGGGCAGGCCGAGAGCCGCCTTCGCCACCGCCTGTGCCACGGCGTCCGTCGCCTCCACCGACGAGCCTTCCGGCAGGTCGATGGTGACGGCAAGCTCCGCCTTGTTGTCGAACGGCAGCAGCTTCACGGTGACGTGCTTGGTATAGAAGAGGGTCAGCGAGCCGAGCGTCAGCACGCCCACCGCCAGCAGGAAGGCAAGACTCCGGCCCTTGCTCTGCAGGATCGGCCGCGCCGCGGCCGCATAGGCCTTGCCGAGCGGCCCGCCGGCACTGTCGCCCTGATGGTGGTGCGCCGAGCCACCGCCGGTCACCTTCAGCATCAGCCAGGGCGTGACGATCACCGCCACGAAGAAGGAGAAGATCATCGCAGCCGAAGCGTTGGCAGGGATCGGGCTCATGTAGGGGCCCATCATGCCGGAAACGAACAGCATCGGCAGCAGCGCCGCGACGACGGTCAGCGTCGCGACGATGGTCGGGTTGCCGACCTCGGCCACGGCTTCGACCGCGCTTTCCCGCCGGCTGATGCCCTTGCCCATTGCCGCGTGGCGGGCGATGTTCTCGATGACGACGATGGCGTCGTCCACCAGGATGCCGATGGAAAAGATCAGCGCGAACAGTGACACGCGGTTGAGCGTGTAGCCCATCACCTTGGCAGCGAACAAGGTGAGCAGGATGGTCACCGGGATCACGACCGCCACGACCACGGCTTCGCGGAAGCCGATCGCCACCCAGACCAGGACAATGATCGACAGCGTTGCAAGACCCAGGTGGAACAGAAGCTCGTTGGCCTTCTCGCTGGCGGTCTCGCCATAGTCTCGAGTCACCTCGACGGAGAGGCTGTCGGGGATCAGATTGCCCTTGAGGCCTTCGACGCGGGCGAGAATGTCATGGGCGACGGTGACGGCATTGGCGCCGGCTCGCTTGGCAACCGCCAAGGTCACCGAAGGCAGCCGCTCAAGCGAGCCGTCGTCTGCCTTGCGAACGGTGGAAACGTAGAGATCGGCGGTGTCCTGAACGAAGGAGACGTCGGCCACGTCGCGCACATAGACGGGCCGGCCGTCGCGGGTCGTCAGCAGGAGATTGGCGATCTCGGCGGGCGACTGCAGGGTTTCGCCGGCCACCAGCTGGATTTCCTCGCCGCCCTGGCGAACGGTCCCCGCCGGAAACGACCTGTTGGCGGCGGTCACCTTGGCCGCCAGTTGCTGCAGCGTCACGCCATAGAGGGCGAGACGATCGGGATCCGGCGCGACGCGAATGGCATCCCCCGTCTCCCCCACGAGATAGGTGAGCCCGACATTTTCGACCTTGGCGATCTCGCTGCGCAGTTCGCGGGCGACGCGCGTCAGATCGGCGGCGGTCACCGAGGCGGCCGCCTCGGGCTTCGGCGACAGGGTCAAGGTGACGATGGCAACGTCGTCGATGCCACGGCCGACGATCCTCGGCTCGGCGATACCGACGGGAATGCGATCGAGGTTGGCCCGGATCCGATCGTGCACGCGCAGCACGGCGGCGTCGGCCGAGGTGCCGACCAGGAAGCGGGCGGTGACGAGAACTTGCTCGTCATAGGTCTGCGAGTAGACGTGCTCGACCCCGTTAATGGCCTTGACGATAGTCTCGAGCGGCTCGGTGATCAGCTTCTCGGCGTCCTCGGCCTTGAGGCCCGGCGCCGACACGTGAATGTCGACCATCGGCACGGAGATCTGCGGCTCTTCCTCGCGCGGCAAGGTGACCAGAGCAACGAGACCGACCGCGAAGGCGGCCAACAGAAACAGCGGCGTCAGCGCCGAGCCGATGAAGGCGCGGGTGAGATGGCCGGCTATACCGAGTTTCATGGCAGCACCACCGCATCGCCGGCGGAGAGGCCGGACAGGATCTCAACGTCATCGCCGTGCCGCTCCCCGAGCACCACGGTACGGTCGCTCTCCACACCATTCGAGGAGATGCGCAGGGTGTCGATGCCGGACCGGCTGGCAAGGGCCGAGGCCGGCACCAGAATGGCCTGACGCGTGCCGACGGGCACCCGCACGAGAACGCGGGCATCGACGAAGTCGGTCGGCAGATCCGCCACTTCCACGTCGGCGGTCACGCGGCCGCCTTCGATCTGCGGGTAGATCTTGGCGAGCCGGCCTTCCAGGGCTCCGCCCGCCGTCTCCACGGCAAGCGAGGACCCCGCTTCGAGCAGCGCGGCATGACGCTCGGGAATCGACAGCCTCAGGTAAAAGCCGCCGCCGCCCAGCGTGGCGACGGTTTCGCCGGCCATCACCACCGACCCCTTGGTCACCGGCACCGTCAGGACCTTGCCGTCGTTGGGCGCCAGCACGTCGCCTTCCGCGCCCTGCTGCACCACGACCTGCCGCTGCGCCTCCGTGGCCGCGATCTGGTTGCGGAACACGTCGACCTGGGTCCGCAACTGATCCAGCCGCTGGCTGGTGGTGACGCCCTTCTCGACCAGCGTCTGACCGCGGACGAGTTCGCCTTCGGCGTTCTGCAACTGGGCGGCAAGCGCCTTCAACTGGGCATCGAGAGCCGACACCTGAAAGTCGATCTTGTCGTCGCGGACGACGGCGATGCGTTGCCCGCCCTTCACCGCGTCGCCTTCGGAAACGTCGAGCGACACCAGGGTGCCGCCGACGCGGGCGCGCGCGGCAAGAGTGTCGCGCGCCTCGACGCGGCCGTAGACCGCCTTCCATTCCGGGACGGCGACCGGCTGGACGACCAGAGTTCCCGCCTCCGCCAACGAGGCAAGGCAGAGCGAAGCAAGCCCGGCGAGGAAGAGGCGCATCACGAACTCCCGATCAGAAGGCAGTGCCGGACTTGACGCCCAGCTTGCGGAACACGATTGCCGCCGGACAGAACCCCGTGAAGGCCGACTGGATGAGGTTGAAGCCGACGAATGCCGAAAGCCACACAAAGTATGGCGAGACGAAATAGGTGAGCAGCAGCGAGACCAGCAGCACGCTGCCGGCAAAAGCGAGAACGGCGCGATCAAGGGTCATCGGTCATCTCCGTCAAGAGTTATATTATAATATACTCATATACAGAAACGTACGAAAGATGCAAGGGCTTCAAGCCCCTCTCCCGCATGCTCCCGACCGGGTGTGGACAGGCAGCGGCGACCTCCCAGGCAAGCTGGATCAACGAAAGGCCGCCGTCAATGAGACGTCAGGCGGCAAAGTGACAGATTTGTGTAGTTATTTCATCAGGATAACGACACGGCAGCCACCTGCCGGGATCACTCGGGGAGTCCTGCCGCGCCTGCTCGGCACAATCAACCCCAATCGCTTTTCCTGCCGTTTTGATGATAGCCTCCGCCCCCGAATCTTGGAGAGGAACGCATGGTCATTGCCTTCGACATCGGTGGCACGAAAATAGCCGCGGCGCGCGTCGGTGCCAACATGACGGCCAGCGAGATCGGCCGCGTGCCGACGCCGATCCGCGATTACGATGCATTCTGCGCCGCCATCGCCGAACTCTCCGGAACCGGTGACGAACCCATCGGCATTTCGATCGCCGGCGTCGTCGATCCTCGCGACGGCCGGCTCACCGTCGCCAACATTCCCTGTGCCGACGGCAAGCCCCTCGCCGCCGACCTCGAGGCAAGCTTGGGCCGCCGCGTGCGCGTGCTCAACGATGCCAAGGCCTTCGCCCTCGCCGAAGCGACCGTCGGCCTCGGCAAGGGGCATGCGTCGGTCTTGGCGGTAATCATCGGCACCGGGATCGGCGGCGCATTCGTGCTGAACGGCCGGCTCGTCATGGGCTCGACCGGCAGTGCCGGCGAGTGGGGGCATGGTCCGGCAGCGGCGACACGCACCGGCGCCGCACTGCCCATCGTCCGCTGCGGCTGCGGCCGGCCCGGCTGTGTCGACACGCTGGGCGGCGCGCGCGGCCTCGAGCGGCTGCATCGCCACCTCACCGGCATCGAAGCGGACAGCCCGGCCATTCTCGCCGCCTGGCAGCAGGGCGAGCCGGACGCCGTTCGAACTCTCGACGTCTACCTCGACGTGGTCGGCGGCGCCCTCGCCAGCACTGTCAACATTCTTGACCCTGACATCGTCCCGATCGGCGGCGGCCTGGCCCGCAACGCCGCCCTCATCGCCGCCATCGATGCCGAAGTGCGCTCCCGCACGCTCGGCCAGCGCGCCACGACGCTTTGCGTGCCCACCGAGACCGGGCCGGAGAAAGGCCTCATCGGCGCCGCGATCCACGTTTCGGAAACGCCCGCGCCATGACCATCCGCCTCGAAGTCTGCATCGATGACGTATCCGGCCTCGCGGCCTGCGCCGAGGGCGGAGCCGACCGCGTCGAACTCTGTTCGGCGCTCGACCTCGGCGGCCTAACCCCTTCGCCGGGCCTCATATCCGCCGCTTCGAAGTCCACGGTGCCGGTGCGCGCCATGATCCGGCCGCGCGCCGGCGACTTCGTCTTTACCGCCGCAGAGATGGACGTCATGCTCGCCGACATCGCGGCGGTGCGGGCGGCAGGGCTCGCAGGCGTCGTTCTCGGGGCGACGACCGCCGAAAACGAGCTCGACATCGTGGCGCTCGCCCGCCTCGTCGAAGCCGCCGGCCACCTCGGCAAGACGCTGCACCGCGCCGTCGATTTGCTCCCAGACCCGGTGACCGCCGTCGACATCGCCATCCATCTCGGCTTCGATTGCATCCTGACCTCGGGCGGCGCGCTCAGCGCGGACGTAGGCGCCGCCGTCATTGCCGCCATGGTCGAACACGCTGCCGGCCGGATCGACATCATGGCGGGCAGCGGCGTTCGCCCGGACAACGCAGCGGCCATCTACCGAGAAACCCACGCCCACTGGCTGCATTCCTCTTGCGGGCGCGCCGAAGCCAACGGCGACGATATCCGCCGCTTCGGTTTCGGAGCGGCCGAGCGACGGCTGACCGATGCCGGCCGGGTCCGGACTCTGAAGGCGACCGCCGTGTCAGGAGCACACCCGTGACCCTCAGCGCCAACCTCAAGGGCGCCCTGCTCGCCGTCTGCGCTTTCGGGATCTTCTCGGTCGCCGACACCATCGTCAAATACGAGAGCCAGTTCATGCCCGTCGCCGCCGTGACGGCGATGATCACCGGCATCGCAACGGTGCTGATCGCTCTTTACGGTTTCGGCATCGGTCAGGGCCGCGCCCTCGTTCCGGCAACACCGGCCTTCACGCTCGGCCGTGGCGTTCTCCTCGCGAGCGAAACCGCGATCATCTATTACGCCTTCACCGTCGTCCCACTTGCCGACGTCTACGTTCTCACCTTTCTCACCCCGATCTTCGTTTCGGTGATCGCTATCGTCGGCCTCGGAGAGCGCCCTTCCCCGTTGGTGGCAATCGGCGTCGTGCTTGGCTTCGTCGGCGTTCTCGTCGCTTTCCGCCCCGGTGCCATGGGCTTCGGTCTCGGCCATTTCGCCGCCGCCGGCTCGGCGCTCATCTTCGCGGTGACGCTGGTGATGATCCGCATCGCGCCACCGCGCGAGTCCGATCTCGCCCTGGTCATCTGCCCGATGGTCATTCTTGCGATTGGCAGCGGCATCGTGACCCTGATGACCACGGGCTTCCCGGCACCCTCGGCCGGCGATATGGCGCTTATCCTTCTCGCCAGCTTCAGTCTCTTCGCCGGCAATCTGCTGATCGTCCGCGCCTATCGCGTCGGCGCAGCGTCCTTCGTGGCGCCGTTCCAGTACTGTCTCATCTTCTGGGGAGCGCTCAACGGCTGGCTGGTATTCGGCGCGTCCGTCGAACTGTTCACCTGGATCGGCGCGGCCATCATCATCGCCGCCGGTCTGATGGTCTTGCGGGCCGATCGCGCCAGCGCCTGATCGGCCGCGCGACGGCGAGACCATGGCCCACCCATTGCCGCCCCGCTTGATGCGGGCCGCGCCGCAGGCTAGCTTGCCTTGAGGATGGAACTGACAACGTAATCATACGACAAAACCCAACATCGGGAGGACCCGCCATGGCACGTCTCGCAGGAACCGTCGCAATCGTCACCGGTGCCGGCAGGGGCATCGGGCGGGAGATCGCCCTTCATCAGGCTCGCGCTGGTGCCAAGGTGGCAGCCCTTGCCCGCACCGCCCGGGAAATCGAGGAGACCGCCGCCCTGATCGTCGCCGAAGGCGGACAAGCGATCGCCCTCCCCGTCGATCTCGTCGACCGTGCCGCCGTCGAGGCAGCCGTTGCCCACGTTTCCGCCGAACTCGGCCCCGTCGACACCCTCGTCAACAACCACGGCTCGTTCCGGGCCTTCGGGCCGATCTGGGAAGCCGACCCGGAGGCGTGGTGGGCCGACGTCGAGATCAACCTGCGCGGCACTTTCCACACCTGCCGCGCCGTGGCGCCGGCCATGCGCGACCGGGGACGCGGACGCATCGTCAATCTGGTCGGCGGCGGCACCGGCACCAGCTTCCCCAACGGCTCCGGCTACGCCTCCAGCAAGGCCGCGATCATGCGCTTCACCGAGTGCTTCAACGACACGGTGAAGGATGCCGGCGTCCTGGCCTTCGCCGTCGATCCGGGACTGGTGCGCACCGCGATGACCGAGCTCCAGCTTTACTCGGACGAGGGCAAGAAGCACCTGCCCGACATCGAGCGACTGTTCGACGAAGGCGTGAACATTCCGCCGAGCCGAGCCGCGGCCCTCATAGCCGACATCGCCGCCGGACGCTTCGACAGGCTGGCTGGGCGCATGCTGCGCGGTGTCGAGGATCGCGACGCGCTGGAAAAGGCGATGGACGATCTCGTCGCCGCCGACGGCCGGGCACTGAGATTGACTCGCCTCGACATATGAACGAAGCGGCGCGGGCGACCTACCCCGTCGTCTGCGCCTCCGCCCGCTCGAGGAGCGCCAGCACGTGCGCGTGCGAGGCCTCGAACGCCGCCTGCTCCTCTTCGGTGAACCGGCAGTTGACGATGGCCTCGCGGCCGGCGCGACCGATGACGCAGGGCACGCTCATCACCACGTCAGAAACGCCATACTCGCCTTGAAGAAGCGTGCCGACCGGCAGCACGGACCGCTCGTTGCCGGCGATCGCCCGGATGATGCGGAACACTGAGGCGGCGATGCCGTGGTTGGTGTTGCCCTTGCCCGCGAAGATGTCGAGGCCGATCTGCAGCACGCGCCGCCGGACCTCGACGCGGTCGATCGGCGGCAGGCCGTTCAGTTCGCAATAGCTGTCGACGTCCAGGCCGCAGACGTTGCAGAGGCTCCAGGGAATGAATCCGGTCTCGCTGTGGTCACCCAGCACCCAGCCGAAGATGTTCTTCGGGTCGATCGCCACATGCTCGCTGACGATGCGCATGAAGCGGGCGGTGTCGATGATGGTGCCGAGACTGATCACCCGCTCCTTCGGAAAAGACGAGTGGCGCAGCACCACCTGCACCAGGATGTCGACGGGATTGGTGACCATCAGCACGATGGCGCCGGGCGACGTCCGCTCCACCTCGGCGATGATCGATTTCATGATGGCGCTGTTGATCTGCGCAAGAGCGTCGCGCGTCTGTCCCGGCTTGATCTGGGCGCCCGCCGTGATCACCACGATGTCGCTGCCGGCGGAGTCCGCGTAATCGCCGGCCGTCAGTCGGGGGTTCTGGGCGTAGATGAAGGATGTCGTGTGCGAGAAGTCCCAGAGCTCCGCCTGGGCCTTGGCCGCCGCCTGATCGATGACCACGATTTCCGAGGCGACGCCGCTGTTGAGCAGATGGCCGACTACCTCGGTACCCACCGCTCCCATGCCGATGACTGTGATCTTCATCCCTGTCCCCTGACGCATGACCGATGGCGGAATCTAGATCACTTAACACTGTGAGAGGCAATTGCCGGGAGCGGCTCGGCACCTCGATCCCTATGACTTTTTTATAACTTTGCCCACGGCTCCGTCTCGAACCCCTATGTGGGTCGGACCTATCCTGAGTTCGGAACTCGGCAATCTCCCGCAAGCCTCCCGGCGGGAGGACGAGTTCGCAAGCGGGGAGGCTCAGAACGGCCGAACGCCCCGCCCCGGAACGAATTTTGGAGTCCGAAGATGGATATCGTCCTCTCGCTGACAGGCCTCGGCTTTTTCGCACTGATGCTCGGCTACGTCCGCACCTGCGACCGGCTTTGAGCGCTGGAGTGCCCATCATGCTTTTTGAATACATCCTCGGCGGCGCCACGGCGGCGTTCCTGTCAGGCTACCTGATTTACGCCCTCGTTCGCCCCGAACGCTTCTGACCCCTGCAGATCAGGAATTTCCCAATGACCATCAATGGATGGATACAGATCCTCATCTTCTGCGGGATCATCATTCTGCTCGTCAGGCCGCTGGGCGGCTACATGACGGCCGTTTTCACCGGCGAGCGGACGCCACTGTCGTTCGCTCTCGGCCCGCTCGAGCGCGGCCTCTACCGGCTGGCCGGCACAACCGAGCGGGAAGAGCAGCATTGGACTGGCTATGCCGTGTCGCTGCTGCTGTTCAATCTTCTCGGCTTCCTGCTTCTCTACGCGCTGCTGCGCCTCCAGGGCTCCCTGCCGCTCAACCCCACCGGCATGGCCAGCGTGCCGCCGGAGCTCGCCTTCAACACCGCCGTCAGTTTCGTGACCAACACCAACTGGCAGAACTACGGCGGCGAAACCACCATGTCCTACCTGTCGCAGATGCTGGGACTGACGGTGCAGAACTTCCTGTCGGCCGCCACCGGCATCGCGCTGGCCGTGGCGCTGATCCGCGCCTTCGCCCGCAAGTCGGCGCGGACGGTGGGCAACTTCTGGGTCGACATGACCCGGGCGACGCTCCACCTGCTGCTGCCGCTCTGCATAGTCCTGACGATTGTCTTCGTCGCTCTCGGCGTTCCCCAGACGCTCGGCGGCTCCGTTGAAGCGACCACGCTGGAAGGCGCAAGGCAGACCATCGCCGTCGGCCCGGTCGCCTCCCAACTCGCCATCAAGATGCTCGGCACCAATGGTGGCGGTTTCTTCAACGCCAACTCCGCCCACCCGTTCGAAAATCCGGATGCCATCTCCAACATGATCCAGATGGTGGCGATCTTCGCCATCGGCGCAGCGCTCACCAACGTCTTCGGCCGGATGGTCGGCAACGAGCGGCAGGGCTGGGCGATCTTCGCGGCCATGGGAACGCTGTTCCTCGTCGGCGTCGCCGTCTGCTACTGGGCCGAAGCCACGGGCAATCCGCTGGTCCATGCCCTCGGCATCGGCGGCGGCAACATGGAGGGCAAGGAAGCCCGCTTCGGCACCGCCCTGTCGGCGCTGTTCGCGGTCGTCACCACCGCCGCCTCCTGCGGCGCGGTGAACGCCATGCACGACAGCTTCATGGCGCTCGGCGGAATGATCCCGATGATCAACATGATGCTCGGCGAGATCATCATCGGCGGCGTCGGCGCCGGCTTCTACGGCATCCTGATGTTCGTGGTGATCGCCATCTTCGTCGCCGGGCTGATGGTCGGCCGCACGCCCGAGTATCTCGGCAAGAAGATCGAGGCCAAGGAAGTGAAGATGGCCATGCTGGCCGTTCTCTGCCTGCCGCTCGCCATGCTCGGCTTTGCCGCCGTGGCGGTGGTACTGCCAACCGGCGTCGCGTCGGTCGCCAACGCAGGACCACACGGGTTCTCGGAAATCCTCTACGCCTACACCTCGGCGGCGGCCAACAACGGCTCGGCCTTCGGCGGCCTTTCCGGCAACACGCCCTGGTACAACGTCACCCTCGGCATCGCCATGCTGATGGGGCGCTTCCTGGTGATCGTTCCGGCGCTGGCGATTGCCGGTTCCATCGCCGCCAAGAAGACCGTTCCCGCATCGGCCGGCACCTTCCCCACCGACGGCGTGCTGTTCGTCGGCCTGCTCACCGGCGTCATCATCATCGTCGGCGGTCTCACCTTCTTCCCCGCGCTGGCGCTCGGACCGGTGGTCGAACACCTGGCGATCACCGCTGGACAGACCTTCTGAGCGTTGGACGACAGGAGTTTTTCATGAGCAAGACCAAATCCGCGAGCCTCCTCGACACTCGCATCCTGCTTCCGGCCATCGGCGGTGCCTTTCGCAAGCTCGACCCGCGCAGCCTGATCCGCAACCCGGTGATGTTCGTCGTCGCCACCGTTTCGGCGCTCACCACCGTGCTTCTCGTCAAGGACGCCATCACCGGCAGTGGCGAGCTCGGCTTTTCCTTCCAGATCGTGATCTGGCTATGGTTCACGCTGCTGTTCGCCAACTTCGCCGAAGCGGTGGCGGAGGGGCGCGGCAAAGCGCAGGCCGACGCCCTTCGCCGCACCCGCACCGAAACCCAGGCCAAGCTGCTGACCGGCACCGACAACGCCTATCGGACGGTTCCCGGCCACAGCCTCAAGGTCGGCGACGTGGTGCTGGTCGAGGCGGGCGACATTATTCCTTCCGACGGCGAGGTGATCGAGGGCGTTGCCTCGGTCAACGAGGCGGCGATCACCGGCGAGTCAGCCCCGGTGATCCGGGAGTCGGGCGGCGACCGCTCGGCGGTGACCGGCGGCACCGAAGTGCTGTCCGACTGGATCCGCGTGCGCATCACGGCGGCGGCCGGCTCCACCTTCATCGACCGCATGATCGGGCTGGTGGAAGGCGCCGAGCGCCAGAAAACGCCCAACGAAATCGCGCTCAACATCCTCCTGGCCGGCATGACGCTGATCTTCGTGCTGGCCACCGTGACGATCCCGAGCTTTGCCGCCTATGCCGGCGGCTCCATCCCGGTCGTCGTGCTCGTTGCCCTGTTCGTCACGCTGATTCCCACCACCATCGGCGCGCTGCTCTCGGCCATCGGCATCGCCGGCATGGACCGTCTCGTCCGTTTCAACGTGCTGGCCATGTCCGGCCGCGCGGTCGAGGCGGCCGGCGACGTCGACACCCTGCTGCTCGACAAGACCGGCACCATCACGCTCGGCAATCGTCAGGCCACGGCCTTCCATCCGGTGGAAGGCGTCACCGCACAGGAGCTGGCCGACGCGGCGCAGCTCGCATCTCTTGCCGACGAAACGCCCGAGGGCCGATCGATCGTCGTGCTCGCCAAGGAGAAGTACGGCCTCAGGGGGCGGGAGATGGAGAGCCTGCACGCCACCTTCGTGCCCTTCACCGCCCAGACCCGGATGAGTGGCGTCGACCACGACGGCCTCAGCATCCGCAAGGGCGCCGTGGACGCCATCCTTGCCCAGGCCGATCCGGCGGCGCCAGCGGCGTTGCGCGAGGTGCGGTCGCTCGCCGACGGTATCGCCAGTACCGGCGGCACGCCGCTGGCGGTGATGAGGAACGGCCGCCTTCTTGGCGTCGTCGAGCTCAAGGATGTCGTCAAGGGCGGGATTCGCGAGCGCTTCGCCGAGCTGCGCCGCATGGGCATCCGCACGGTGATGATCACCGGCGACAACCCGATGACCGCCGCGGCCATCGCCGCCGAAGCCGGCGTCGACGACTTCCTCGCCCAGGCGACGCCGGAGGACAAGCTGAACCTCATCCGCGCCGAACAGGCCAAGGGCAAGCTGGTGGCCATGTGCGGCGACGGTACCAACGACGCGCCCGCCCTCGCCCAGTCGGATGTCGGCGTCGCCATGAACACCGGCACCGTCGCTGCTCGCGAGGCCGGCAACATGGTGGACCTCGACAGCGACCCGACGAAGCTGATCGAGATCGTCGAGATCGGCAAGCAGCTGCTGATGACGCGCGGCGCGCTCACCACCTTCTCCATCGCCAACGACGTCGCCAAGTACTTCGCCATCATCCCGGCGATGTTCCTGGCCTTCTACCCACAGCTCGGCGCCCTCAATGTCATGGGACTCGCCACGCCGCAAAGCGCCATCCTGTCGGCAATCATCTTCAACGCCCTGATCATCGTGGCCTTGATCCCGCTGGCGCTGAAAGGCGTCCGCTACCGGCCGGTCGGGGCCGGCGCGCTGCTCACCCGCAACCTCCTGATCTACGGCCTCGGCGGCATCATCGTGCCCTTCGTCGGCATCAAGGCGATCGACCTCGCCGTCACCGCTCTCGGCCTCGTTTGAAGGATACGTTCATGCTGAAGCATCTGAGGCCCGCGGCCGTCACTCTCCTCGCCATGGCGGCTCTGACCGGGCTCGCCTATCCGTTGGCCATGACCGGCATTGCCGGCGCCGTGTTCCCCCATCAAGCCGCCGGCAGCCTGATCGAGCGGAACGGCGTCGTCATCGGCTCGGAACTGATCGGGCAGAGCTTCTCGGGCGAAGCCTATTTCCACGGCCGTCCCTCCGCCGCCGGCAGCGGATATGACGCGGCAAGCTCGAGCGGCTCCAACCTCGGCCCGGCCAATCCGAAGCTGATCGACCGCATCCGCGCCGACGCGGAAAAGCTTAAGAGCGAGAATCCCGGCGTGCCGGTGCCGATCGATCTCGTCACCACCTCCGGCAGCGGTCTCGACCCGCAGATCTCGCCGGAAGCGGCCTATTTCCAGATACCGCGCGTCGCCAAGGCACGCGGTCTCGACCCAGCCGCGCTCAAGCGGCTTATCGATGCCGGAACCGCCGGGCGCGAGCTGGGCTTCATGGGCGAACCCACCGTCAACGTGTTGAAACTCAACCTCGCTCTCGACGGCCTGCCGAAGAAGTGATCGAATCCCATCGGAGCCGCTTGGCGGCTCCGCCCCTTGCGAGGACGACATGTCGCTTCAGGATGCCAAGTACGCCGACGACAGGCCTTCGCCCGACGCGCTTCTCGAAAGCGCCGAGCGGGAGGCTCGCGGCCGCCTCAAGATCTTCCTCGGCGCCGCGCCAGGGGTCGGCAAGACCTACGAGATGCTGTTGGCCGGACGGGCCCGCCGGGCCGACGGAGCCGACGTGGTCCTCGGCATCGTCGAAACCCACGGACGGCCGGAGACCGAGGCATTGCTCGACGGCTTCGAGATCGTCCCCCGCCTCAGGCTCGGCTACCGGGGCCGCGAACTCGACGAGATGGATCTCGACGCCATCATCGCTCGCCGCCCCCAGCTCGTGCTGGTCGATGAACTCGCCCACAGCAACGTCGAAGGCAGCCGACATCCGAAACGCTACCTCGACGTCGAGGAACTGCTCGACCGTGGCATAGACGTCTACACCACCCTCAACATCCAGCATGTCGAAAGCCTCAACGACGTCGTCGCCCGCATCACCCGCATCCGCGTGCGCGAAACCGTCCCGGATTCGATCATCGATCGGGCCGACGACATCGAGATCATCGACCTGACGCCGGACGATCTCATCAAGCGGCTGCACGAGGGCAAGGTCTACCTGGCGAAGACCGCCGCCCGCGCCACGGCCAACTATTTCTCGCCGGGCAACCTCACCGCCCTGCGCGAGCTGGCGTTGAGACGTACCGCCCAACGCGTCGACGAACAGCTCGTCAGCCATATGCAAGCCCACGCCATCGCCGGACCGTGGGAGGCCGGCGACAGGGTTCTGGTCTGCGTCGACGAGCAACCCCGCTCGGCCGCCTTGGTGCGCTACGCACGCCGGCAGGCCGATCGCCTCAGGGCGCCGTGGGCGGCCATCCACGTGGAAACCGCCCGTTCGGTGATGCTGGCGGAAACCGACAAGGGCAGACTGGCCGATCACTTGCGCCTCGCCGAACAGCTCGGCGGCGAAGCGGTGACCATTCCCGGCCAGGACATCGCCCGTGACATCCTCCGCCATGCCAAGGCCAACAACTTCACCCATGTCGTCGTCGGCACGCCGAACAAGGGGCGCTGGCGGGAGCTGCTCGAGGGATCGGTTTCGCACGACCTGATCCGCCGCGCCGGGGACATCAGCATACACGTCATTTCGGGCGCCGATCGAACGGCCGGACAAGCGAAGGGCATCCGTACCGCACCGCCCGCCACGACCGTCCGTATCGAGCCCTATCTCGTCTCGACGCTCTACGTCGCTGGTGCGCTTGCCGTCAGCGGCGCCCTCAACAGCTTCCTCGATGTCCGCAATCTCGGCCTCGTCTTCCTCATGGCGGTGCTCGCCTCGGCGATCACATCGGGCCTGTGGCCGGCTCTCTATGCCTGCTTTGCCAGCGCTCTCGCCTTCAACTTCTTCTTCCTCGAGCCCCGGCATACCCTGACCATCAGCGACCCGGAAAGCGTGGTCGCCCTGGTGATCTTCCTCATCGTCGCCGTGACGGCCAGCAACCTCGCCGCGCGACTGCACCGACAGGCCGGCGCCGCAAGACAGCGGGCGCGGATGACCGAGAACCTCTATCAGTTCTCGCGCAAGCTGGCCGGCACCGGCACGCTGGACGACGTGCTCTGGGCCACCGCCTATCAGATCGCCGCCATGTTGCGGCTGCGCGTGGTCGTGCTGATGCCCGATGGCGATACGCTCGCCGTCAAGGTCGGCTACCCGCCTGACGACACGCTGGTCGACGCCGACATCGCCGCCGCCCGCTGGGCCTGGGAACACGAGCAGCCGGCCGGACGTGGCGCCTACACCCTGCCCGGCGCCAAGCGGCTCTACATGCCTCTGCGGACGGGCCGAACGCCGATCGGCGTCATCGGTCTCGACAACGACAAGCCCGGTCCGTTGCTGACGCCGGAGGAACAGCGGCTGTTCGACGCGCTCGCCGATCAGGCCGCCGTCGCCATCGAGCGCATCCAGCTCGTCGCCGACGTCGAGCGCGCCCGACTGGCCGCCGAGGCCGACCGCCTCCGGACGGCGCTGCTGTCATCGATCTCTCACGACCTCAAGACGCCCCTGGCCGGCATTCTCGGGGCCGCCGGCACCCTCAAGGATTACGATGCCTCGCTGCCCGACACCGACCGGGCCGAACTCGTTTCGACCATCATCGAGGAATCCGAACGCCTGCACCGCTTCATCGGCAACCTGCTCGACATGACGCGGCTGGAATCCGGCGCCATGCAGCCCAACGCCTCGTTGCATTTCCCCGGCGACATTGTCGGCAGCGCGCTGCGCCGGGCCGGTCGGCTCCTTGCTCGCCACAAGGTCGAGGTGGCGCTTCCGCCCGACCTGCCGATGCTCAAGGTCGACGCCGTGCTGTTCGAGCAGGTCGTCTTCAACCTGCTCGACAATGCCGCCAAATACGCGCCACCCGCCTCCACCATCGCCATCCAGGGATGGAGGGACGGCCGCAACGTCATGCTGCGCCTCGTCGATGAAGGCCCCGGCATTCCGCCGGAGGATCTCGAACGCATCTTCGACAGCTTCTACCGGGTGCGCAAGACAGACCACGTCCCGGCCGGCACCGGCCTCGGCCTTGCCATCTGCCGCGGCTTCGTCGAGGCGATGGGCGGAACCATCTCGGCAACGAATCGCGCCGACCGCTCGGGGGCGATCTTCACCATCCGCCTTCCCATTCCCCCGCAAACCGAACCCTTGAAAGAGCCATCATGACAGCGCCGGCGATCAAGATACTGGTCGTGGATGACGAGCCCCCCATCCGTCGTCTTCTGCGCGTCGGGCTGACCACGGAGGGCTATGTCGTTCGCGAGGCCGCCGATGCCGCCGACGCCGTCGCCAGCCTCGCCGAGGAGAAGCCGGACGTCATCATTCTCGACCTCGGCCTGCCCGACGTGCAGGGGCACGACCTTCTCACCGGCTGGCGGGCATCCGGCCTGGAACTGCCCGTCATCATCCTGTCGAGCCGGACCGACGAGGCAGGCATCGTCCAGGCGCTCGAAGCGGGCGCCGACGATTACGTCACCAAGCCCTTCGGGGTTGCCGAACTGGCGGCGCGTATCCGCGTCGCCTTGCGCCATCGACTGCAACAGCAGGGCGAGCGACCGATCTTTCAGGTCGGCGACCTGTCCGTCGATCTCGTCAAGCGCATCGTCAAGGTAGGAGGGCGGGACGTGGCCCTTTCGCCCAAGGAGTACGACATCCTCCGCCTGATGGTGCAGCACGCCGGCAAGGTGCTGACCCACCAGCATATTCTTCGGCAGGTCTGGGGCGGATCGGCGGATGTTCAATACCTCCGCGTCTACGTGCGCCAGCTTCGCCAGAAGATCGAGCTGAGCCCCGATCAACCCCAGTACATCCTCACCGAGACCGGGGTCGGATACCGCCTCCGCGCTCCCGAGTGAGCTTCCCAGACCATCCGCGCTTGCACCACGCCTCGACACCAATCGTGAGAAGACCATGGAACTCGCCGATATGATCGACCCCCAGGACGTGCTCGTCGACCACCGAGCCACCTCCAAGGCGGAACTCCTGCGTGACCTGGCTCATCTCGCGGCCGCACGAACCGGCATCGACGAGACCGTCATCCTGGACCTGTTGACCGGCCGCGAGCGCCTGGGCTCGACGGGGATCGGCAATGGCATCGCCATTCCCCATGCCAACGTGCCGGAACTTGGCGCCCCGTTCACGTTGCTGGTCCGCCTGAGACAGCCGATCGACTTCGAGGCGATCGACGAAGCGCCGGTCGACATCGTGTTCCTCACCCTGTCCCCGGCGCACAGGGGGGCGTCGCATCTCGGCCTGCTCGCCTGCATCGCGAGAAATGCACGATCGGCCGCCTGGCTGGACGCCGTAAGGCAGGCTCGATCGCCTGCCTCCCTTCATGGGCTTCTCTCGCGCACGGGCGCCTGACGGGTGACGCGCACCCGGCTCGCGTCAGCGCAGCAGCCCCTGTCCGCCATCGATCCAGACCGGAGTGCCGGTGATATGCGACGACGCATCACTCACCAGGAACGCTATGAGGTGTGCGACGTCCTCCGCCCGGCCCGGCCTACCGCCGGTGAGTGGAACCTGCCCTTCCGGCCACACCACCGGGATGGCCGTCTCTTCCTCGGCGCGCTTCGTCGTGCTGTCGTCAATGTTGGTTTCGATCGCACCGGGACAGACGGCATTGACGCGGATACGGTGACGCCCGAGTTCCAGGGCCAGTTGCTGCACCATGGCGAGCTGGGCGGCCTTGGTCGCCGCGTAGGCGGTCGCGCCAGGAGAGGTAAAGGTACGTGTGCCGTTGATCGAAGAGACAACGACGATGGACCCGCCATCGCCGTTTTTGAGATGAGGCACAGTGAAGCGCAAGGTCAGGTAGGTGCCGCGCAGGTTGACGGCGATCGTCTGGTCCCACTCATCGGCCTTGATATCCTCGATCGGAGCCCAGGTCCCGTTGATGCTGGCGTTGGCGACGACGGCATCCAGGCGGCCGAAGCGCTCGACGAGACGGGAAACCGCCGCGCTCATCTGGTCTTCGATGGAGATGTCGGCATCCAGCCGCTCCACCTCGGCGCCGGACCTGCGAAGAAGCTCCGCCACCTCCTCCAGCTCCGACGGCGTGCGCCCGAGCAGGCCGACGGCAAAGCCATTTCGGGCCAGTTCGATAGCGGAGGCCCGCCCGATGCCCGATCCCGCCCCCGTAACCAGGGCCACCTTCTTGTTCGACATGTCATTCTCCTGAACCGACCTTGTGATCCGCCATACCTCTAGGTTGCAGGCGCCTGCCGTCACGGCCGGCCCGCCGAGGCCTTCGCCACGGCGGTTGCCGTCTTCCAGTAGAGGACTCAATGAGCTATGATGGTGGCTGGCCCGATTTCCTTTGGTTGTATCGCGTCCGGCCGTTGCCGTTTCCCGAGTCCCCAAGATCTGTCCGGCCTGTTCTGATTTCCCGGCATGTTCGACCCGCCAGCCTGAGCGTGCGTGCGTTCGACCGATCGAACCGTTGCGTCAGACGATTGTTCCCTTGTGGCCGCTTTCTCCCGTTTCGGGGGGAACCAATGCATGACGGTTTGGTTCCAAAGACATCTGAGGCGTCCGGCCGCAATCCGGCACAAGAGGTGACGCAAGTGACCCGAAAGTTCGAAATCGCCCCCGCCGACAACGGTGAACAGATGTCGGACAGGACAGCCCCTGACGAGCTTCCCGAGGCCCATCTGATCAGGCGCTACGAACCGCTTGCCGTCTTGGCCGTGGCCTCGGAAGCCTTTCCTGTCATCAAGACCGGCGGTCTCGCCGACGTCATCGGATCGCTGCCGAAGGCATTGCTGTCACAGGGCATCGCCACCAGGACGCTCATTCCGGCCTATCCGATGGCGCTCGCCAACTGCGACGACCGCGAGGTCGTCGGGCACATGTCGGTGCTCGGCGAGGAGGTCACCCTGTGGGCCAGCCACTGCCACGAGCTGGAGCTCTTGCTGGTCGACTGCCCCGCGCTGTTCGATCGACGTGGCGGCCCCTATCTCGACGATCAGGGCCGGAACTATTCCGACAACTGGCGCCGCTTCGCGCTCTTGTCGGCCGTCGGGGCGAGAATTGCCGCGGAAGGCGTGGACGACTGGCGCCCCGACCTCGTTCATCTTCACGATTGGCAGGCGGGGCTCACGGCCGCCTACATGCGGGCAGCGGGCATCGACATTCCCACGGTCGTCACCATTCACAACCTGGCCTTCCAGGGCCAGTTCCCGGCAAACGTGTTCCCGGCACTCGGCCTGCCCGACCATTTCTTTCACATCGACGGGCTCGAGTATTACGGCGATATCAGCTTCCTGAAGGCCGGCATCCGGCTCAGCGACGCGGTGACCACCGTGTCGCCGACCTACGCGCGCGAAATCCTGACCGAGGAACAGGGAATGGGGATGTCCGGCGTGTTGCAAAGCCGGCGGTCGGTGCTCTCAGGCATCGTCAACGGGATCGACGAGGACGTCTGGAACCCGCTCACCGACCCGTACATCAGCGAGAACTACGATCTTCATTCCATCGAGCGCCGCCGCGCCAACCGCGAGGCAGTCGAACAGACCTTTGGCCTGATACCGGGGGACGGCGCGATCCTCAGCGTCATCAGCCGGCTGACCTGGCAGAAGGGAATCGATCTTCTGGCACCCGTGGTGCAGGGCATCGTCGACCGGGGTGCACGTCTCATCGTCATCGGCGAGGGCGATCCCGACATCGTCTACGGGCTTGCCGAACAGGCGCGGAAGCACTCCGGTCGCGTGGTCGTGCACGTCGGTTTCAGCGAGGAATCGGCCCACCTGCTTCATGCCGGAAGCGACATCGTCGTCCAGCCGTCCCGCTTCGAGCCCTGCGGACTGACGCAGCTCTACGCCTTGAGATATGGCGCCATCCCGGTCGTCGCGCGCACGGGCGGACTGGCCGAAACGGTGATCGACGCCAACGAGGCGGCGACGGCGGCCGGCGCGGCGACGGGGTTCCAGTTTCACCCCGGCTCGGTCGAAGACCTCTACCAGGCCATCGATCGCGCACTGACCGCCTACGACAGTTCCGGCGCATGGTCCCGGCTGCAGACGCAAGCCATGAGGACCAACTTCGGTTGGGCGCGCAGCGCCGAGCGCTACGCATGTCTCTACCGACGTCTCGTTCGGGATCATGGGGCGCCGACGCTGGAGCAGAGGTGACGGCGGGTTTCAAGTCGGAACGAGCCAGATCCTCAATCCGGCCGCTACGATCAGGACGACCGCCACCCCGGCCAGCCAGTAAGCGACGAACCAGAGAAGACGCACCAGCGCCGGCCGCCAGTCCATCAATGATAGCCCTCGCCGGGCCGCACCTTGCCGCGAAACACCCAGTAGGCATAGGCGGTGTAGGTCAGGATGATGGGAATGAGCACAGCTGCCCCCACGAGCAGGAACGCCAGGCTGGCGCGTGGCGCCGCCGCCTCCTGGATGGTGAGCGAGGGCGGAACGATGAACGGATAGAAGCTGATGCCGATGCCGATGAAGCCCAGAACGAACAGCCCAAGGGATGCGACGAAGGGCACAATGTCGTTCTGGCGATTGAGCCCTGAGAAAACGAAGGTAACGCAGGTCAGCACCAGCAACGGCACCAGGACGCTGAAGATCACCGCCGGAAAACTCAGCCAGCGGCCGAGGTAGTGCGGTCCGATCAGCGGCGTCCACAGGCTGAAGACGCCCATGGCGAGAAGGGTGAGATAGGTTGCCGGACGGGCAATGTCGCGCGCCCGGGCAGCGAGATCACCCGTCGTCTTCAGCACCAGCCAGGTTGCCCCGAGCAAAGCGTAGCCGATGACCAGCGAAATGCCCGTCGCGATCGAAAAGGGCGACAGCCAGTTCCACCAGCCGCCGGCATAGGCGCGGTCGACCACCGGAATGCCTTCGATGAGCGCGCCGAGCGCGATACCCTGCGAGAAGGCCGCAACCATCGAGCCGACGGAGAAGCCCCAGTCCCAGACTGGAAGCCAGCGTGTCGTGCGCCAGCGATATTCGAAGGCGACGCCACGAAAGATCAGCCCTAGCAGCATGGCGATCAACGGCACGTAGAGGGCCGGCAAGACCGTCGCATAGGCCAAGGGAAAGACGGCCATCAGGCCGCCACCGCCGAGCACCAGCCAGGTCTCGTTGCCGTCCCATACCGGCGCGACGGTGTTCATCATCGTGTCGCGGTCGCGTTTGTCGCGGAAAAACGGAAATAGAATTCCGATGCCGAGATCGAAGCCATCCATCACCACGTAGGCCAGCACGGCGAAGGCGATCAGGAAAGCCCAGACGAAAGCGAGATCAATGCCCATGGGTCTCTCCCTGCGGTGTACCCTGAGCAGGGCCCGGGGTGATGCCGGCCGTCCTGACCGGCCCCTTGTCCAGCGTGTCGTCCTCGGCTTCGGCGGGCATGCGCGCCATCAGGCGGAAGATGTAGAACGCCCCGGCGCCGAAGACGAAAAAGTACACCACGACGAAGGCGGTGAGCGACGTCGCGACCGCCGGAGCGGCGATCGGCGACACGGAGTCGGCGGTCAGCAGGTGGCCGTAGACGGTATAGGGCTGGCGGCCGACCTCGGTGGTGATCCACCCTGCGAGCACCGCCACGAATCCAGCCGGTCCCATGGCGACCGCCGCCCGAAGAAGCCGGCGGTCGGTGGTGAGCCGACCCCGCCACCAGGCAACGGCCGACCAAAGCCCCAGGAGAAGCATGGCCATTCCCATGGCGACCATGACGCGGAACGACCAGAACACCACCGCCACCGGAGGCTCCAACTCGTCGGGAATGGTGTCGAGGCCGGCAACCGGCTCGTTCCAGCCGTGCCGGAGAATGAGGCTGGAGAGGCCGGGTATCGATATCTCGTAGTCGACCCGCTTGTTCTCCTGGTCCGGCAACCCGAACAGGATGAGCGGCGCCTTGCCCTCGGGATGGCTTTCGAAATGACCCTCCATCGCCATGACCTTGGCCGGCTGATGTTCGAGCGTGTTGAGCCCGTGAAAATCGCCGGCCAAGATCTGCAGGGGCGCGACCACGGTGACCATGCCCATGGCCATCGTGAACATCGTCGCGCTGCGACGCGGTGCGTGCGCCCTCAGGAGATGCCAGGCGCCACAGGCGCCGACCACCAGTGCGGTGGTCAGATAAGCTGCCAGGACCATGTGCAGCAGACGGTAGGGAAAGGACGGCGTGAAGATGATGGCCCACCAGTCGAGCGGAACGAACTGGCCCGCGTCGTTCACGCCGAAGCCTCGCGGCGTCTGCATCCACGAGTTGGCGGCGAGAATCCAGGTCGCCGACAGCAGGGTGCCGACGGCCACCATGCCCGTTGCCAGAAGGTGCAAGCCGTGGCCGACGCGCTTGAGGCCGAACAGCATCACGCCAAGAAAGCCCGCTTCAAGGAAGAAGGCAGTCAGGACCTCGTAGCCCATCAGCGGACCGATGACGGGTCCCGCCTTGTCGGAGAACACGCTCCAGTTCGTACCGAATTGGTAGGACATGACGATGCCGGACACCACGCCCATGGCGAAGGCGACGGCGAAAATCGTTTTCCAGAACTCGAACAGCTGTTCGTAGACCTGCCGCTTGGTGATGAGCCAAAGTGCGTTGAGCACGAACAGGTAGCTCGCAAGCCCGATCGTGAATGCCGGAAAGACAATGTGGAAGGCGACGGTGAACGCGAACTGCACCCGCGCGAGCAACAGGGCATCCAGATTATCGAGCATCACGCGCGTTCCCTTCCCTGCCGAGGATCCGCCCGGTGAGGATCCGCCCGGTATAGGGGCGGCACCTACTGCTGGACCGCGTGCGGCGGAAATTCCTTCTGATCCTCGCCGCGACCGAGATTTCCACCAAGGCGGATCGCCGCGAAGACCACGATGACGAGAAGCAGCAGCCCCAGGACGAGCATCAGCGGATTGGCGCGCATCTTCGGATCCTTATGCTGCATTGGTTCTCTCGCCCAACCCGGCACCAGCCAACTAGTTCCCCGTCGTCGGCTGAAAGTGGCGTTTTGGGGAACCAATCTCCGTCTGAGCGCTTCAGTAGTTGACGATTCAACAGGGACGGCGCGCGATGGTCATTTTCAGCGTTCTTCTGGTGGGCCTGTTCGGTCTGCTTCTTCTGGGCGGCGGCATCTATCTCGTCGTCCTCGGCGGAAGCGCCTACTACTTTCTCGCCGGCGGCGGCATGCTGATCACCGCCCTGCTTCTCTATCGGCGCAGCGCCCATGCCCTCACCGTCTATGCCGCCGTTCTGTTCGGCACGTTGGTCTGGGCTCTCTGGGAAGTTGGCTTCGACTGGTGGCAGCTCGGTCCGCGCGGTGGCCTACCGGTGCTCATCGGCCTCTGGCTGCTGTTGCCGTTCGTGCGGTCGCGGCTCAATCGAGCCCCGATATCTCCCACCTTTCGCAGACCGCCCGCGTTGGCTCTGGCGGTGGCGTGCATCCTGTCGGCCGGCGTTGCCGGCTGGTCGATGTTCGTCGATCCCCATGACATCGACGGCCGGCTACCCGAGAAGCAGAACCAGACGGCCGCCGACCAGCGCGGCGTACCCGACGACGAGTGGTGGCAATATGGCCGGACACCGCTCGGGCAGCGCTATTCGCCGCTCGCGCAGATCAAGGTCGACAACGTCCGCGACCTCAAGGAAGCTTGGCGTTATCAGACCGGCGACGTGAAACGGCCGGAGGACGTGGGCGAGACGACCTATCAGGTGACGCCCCTCAAGGTCGGCGACACCCTCTATCTCTGCACGCCGCACAACTGGGCGATCGCGCTCGACGCGGCGACCGGCAAGGAAAAGTGGAAATACGATCCGCAGGCCGGGCTCAATCCCAACCGCCAGCATCAGACCTGCCGAGGCGTTTCCTACTATCGCGACGCCGCCGCGACGACCGGTGCGGCCTGCGCCGAGCGCGTCTATCTTCCGACCTCCGATGCGCGCCTGATCGCTCTGGACGCCCGCACGGGCAGCGTTTGCACAAGCTTTGCCGACCAGGGCGCGTTGCACCTTGAAACCGGCATGCAGCACACCCCGGAGGGCTATTACTATTCCACCTCGCCACCGGTCATCGCCGGGCGAAAAATCATCATCGGCGGCGCCGTCAACGACAACTATTCGACAGAGGAACAGTCGGGCGTCATCCGCGCCTTCGACGTCGATACCGGCGCGCTGATCTGGAACTGGGATTCCGGCAACCCCGCCGACACCACGCCGCTGCCTCCGGGGCAGACCTATACGACGAACTCGCCGAACAGTTGGTCCGTGTTCAGCGTCGACGAGGCGCTCGGGCTCGTCTACGTACCTCTCGGCAACCAGGTGCCCGACCAGCTCGGCATGGGCCGCAGCGACAACGTCGAGAAATACTCCTCGTCGATCGTCGCCCTGGATGTCGAGACCGGACGCGATCGCTGGGTACGCCAGACCGTCCACCACGACCTCTGGGACATGGACGTGCCGGCACAGCCGGTCCTCCTCGATCTGACCAGACCCGACGGGACCACCGTACCCGCGCTCGTCGGCCCCACCAAGCAAGGCGATGTCTACGTGCTCGACCGCCGCACCGGCGAGCCGATCCTGCCGGTCACCGAGGTACCCGCTCCCGGCGGCGCGATTCCCGAGGACTTCACGGCGCCGACCCAGCCGATCTCGGCGCTGTCCTTCGAGCCTCCTCCGCTTCAGGAGAAGGACATGTGGGGCGTGACCATGTTCGACCAGTTGGCCTGTCGCGTCCGCTTCCACCAGCTCAACTACGAGGGGCGATACACCCCACCGTCGCTGAACGGAACGCTGGTCTACCCCGGCAACTTCGGCGTCTTCAACTGGGGCAGCGTCGCCGTCGATCCCGAGCGCCAGGTGATGTTCGGCATGCCCACCTATCTCGCCTTCACCTCTCGCCTCGTGCCGAGAGCGGACATTCCGCCCCCGGGCGAGAATGAGAAAGGCAGCGAACAGGGCCTCAACCGGAACGATGGCGCGCCCTACGGCGTGGTGATGGGACCCTTCCTGGGGCCGCTCGGCATTCCCTGCCAAGCTCCGCCGTGGGGCTATGTGGCCGGTGCCGACCTCAACACCGGAAAGATCGCCTACAAGCACCGCAACGGCACGGTCTACGACATGACCGCCCTGCCCCTGCCGATCAAGCTCGGCGTGCCCGGCATCGGCGGCCCGATCGTCACCAAGGGCGGCGTCGCCTTCCTGGCCGCTGCGGTCGACAACTATCTGAGAGCCTACGACCTCACGACCGGCAAGGAGCTTTGGAAGGCTCGCCTGCCGGCTGGCGGACAGGCGACGCCGATGACCTACGCCCTCGCTGACGGTCGCCAGATGGTGGTGATCGTCGCCGGCGGGCATGGATCGATCGGGACCAAGGCCGGCGATTACGTGATCGCCTACGCCCTGCCGTGATGTGGAGCGGCGCGGGACCAACTCCTCGCGTCGCGCTCCGCCAGCGCGGCCAATGCGTCCTTCCACCGGGCAAACCTCGCCCGACGGGAACAAAGGGCGGTATCCGAGGTTCCTTCGCCCCATCGCGACACTCTCAGGAGCAAGGCATGAAGGCGCTGACCTGGCATGGCAAAGGCGACATCCGCTGTGAGCGCGTCGCCGACCCGAGCATCGAAGACGACCGCGACATCATCATTCGCGTCACCTCCTGCGCCATCTGCGGCTCCGATCTCCACCTGATGGACGGTTACATGCCGACCATGAAGGCTGGCGACGTTCTCGGGCACGAGACCATGGGCGTCGTCGAGGAAGTCGGCCGCGCCCACAGCAAGTTCAAACGCGGCGACCGGGTGGTCGTTCCCTTCAACATCTCCTGCGGCGAATGCTTCTTCTGCCAGAAGCAGCTCTACTCGCTCTGCGATCGCTCCAACCGCAATGCCGACCAGGCCGCCAAGGTGATGGGGCAGTCACCGGCCGGCCTGTTCGGCTACTCGCACATGCTCGGTGGGTACTCCGGCGGGCAGGCCGAGTTCCTGCGCGTGCCCTTTGCCGACGTCGGACCGATCCGCGTGCCCGATGGGCTCGACGACGAACAGGTGCTCTTCCTGTCGGACATCTTCCCGACCGGCTACATGGCCGCCGAGAACGCCGAGATCGAACCCGGCGACACCGTGGCCGTCTGGGGCTGCGGTCCCGTGGGGCAGTTTGCCATCCAGAGCGCCTGGATGCTGGGTGCCGGCCGGGTAATCGCCATCGACAAGGTACCCGAACGGCTTGCCATGGCGCGCGATCACGGTCGCGCGGAAACCCTCGATTTCAGCGAAGTGGACATCTACGACGCGCTGATGGAGATGACGGGCGGGCGCGGCCCGGATCGATGCATCGATTGCGTCGGAACGGAATCCAGCCCCGGCGCCAGCTTCGATGCCGCGCTCGATCAGGTGAAAGCCGCCCTTTTCCTCGGGACGGACCGCCCGCATGTCCTGCGCGAGGCGATCTTCTGCTGCCGCAAGGGCGGCACCATCTCGATCCCCGGCGTCTACGTCGGCCTTCTCGACAAGATCCCCTTCGGTCCGGCCATGAACAAGGGGCTGACCTTCCGCATGGGGCAGACCCACACCCAGCGCTACCTGGAGCCGCTGCTCGAGAAGGTCGTGTCCGGCGAGATCGATCCGACCTTCGTCATCACCCATCGCGCTGGCCTCGATGCGGGTCCGGACCTCTACAAGACGTTCCGCGACAAGCAGGACGGCTGCGTCAAGGTGGTCATGAAACCCGAGCTTTGAAGCAAGTCGCAATCATCACCAGCACAGGTCCGAGGGAGCCACAAGCATGGCCAAGCAAACGCAAGACCGCACAACTCCGGCAGCGACGATCCACGACCAGACGCTGTTGCACGGCAACGGAGGCGAGCTGCATCAAACTCAGTCCGGCGATGTTCCCACCTTGACGACCGCCCAGGGCGCGCCGGTGGCGGACGACCAGAATACCCTGAAGGTGGGCGCGCGCGGTCCGTCCCTCATCGAAGACTTCCACTTCCGCGAGAAAATCTTCCATTTCGACCACGAGCGCATTCCCGAGCGCGTCGTCCATGCGCGCGGTTACGGCGCGCACGGCTATTTCGAGACCTACGAGTCGCTGGCCGAGTTCACCCGCGCCGACATCTTCCAGCGCGCCGGCGAGAAGACGCCGGCATTCGTCCGCTTCTCGACGGTTGCCGGCTCCAAGGGATCGTTCGACCTGGCTCGCGACGTGCGCGGCTTTGCCGTGAAGCTCTACACCAAGGAGGGCAACTGGGACCTCGTCGGCAACAACATCCCCGTTTTCTTCATCCAGGACGCCATCAAGTTCCCCGACGTCATCCACTCGGTGAAACCGGAGCCCGACCGGGCCTTCCCTCAGGCGCAATCGGCGCATGACAACTTCTGGGACTTCATTTCGCTGACGCCGGAATCGATGCACATGATCATGTGGGTCATGTCCGACCGCGCCATTCCCCGCTCCTTCCGCTTCATGGAAGGCTTCGGCGTCCACACCTTCCGCTTCCTCGACGCGCGCGACGAGTCCACCTTCGTCAAGTTCATCTGGAAGCCCAAGCTCGGCTTGCAGTCGGTGATGTGGAACGAGGCCGTGAAGATCAACGGCGCCGACCCCGACTTTCACCGCCGCGATCTTTGGAACGCCATACAGGCGGGCAACTTCCCGGAGTGGGAGCTGTGCGTTCAGCTGTTCGACCAGGAGTTTGCCGACAGCTTCGACTTCGATGTGCTCGATCCCACCAAGATCATTCCGGAAGAAATCCTGCCGCCGCGGCCGGTCGGCCGCCTCGTGCTCGACCGGATGCCGGACAACTTCTTCTTCGAGACCGAGCAGGTGGCGTTCATGACGCAGAACGTGCCGCCCGGCATCGACTTTTCCAACGATCCGCTGCTGCAGGGCCGGAACTTCTCCTATCTCGACACGCAGCTGAAGCGCCTCGGCAGCCCCAACTTCACCCACCTTCCCATCAACGCGCCCAAGTGCCCGTTCGCCCACTTCCAGCAGGACGGACACATGGCGATGCGCAATCCGGTGGGGCGCGCCAACTACCAGCCGAACTCGTGGGATGAAGGCCCGCGTGAAGATCCCGCGCGCGGCACGCGGTCCTTCCGCGAGCCGATCGACGGAACGAAGGCAAGGTTGCGGCCGGAGAGCTTTGCCGACCACTACAGCCAGGCGCGGCAGTTCTTCAACAGCCAGACGACGGTCGAACAGAAGCACATCGCCATGGCGCTCACTTTCGAGCTCAGCCGATGCGAGAACCCGGTCATTCGCGAGCGCATGGTCGCCCACCTGCTCAACATCGACGAGGCACTCGGCGCCACCGTGGCCGACAAGCTCGGCATCGAAAAGCTGCCGAATCCGGCCGATGCCGCCGTGCCGCCACGCGACGATCTGCCGGCCTCCCCCGCCCTCAGCATCATCGAGAACGGTCCCGACAGCTTTGCCGGCCGCAAGGTCGGCGTGCTGGTCTCCAACGGCTGCGACGGCAAGCTTCTTAAGGCCTTGCAAAACGCCATCGAAAAGGAAGGGGCGATGGTCGAGCTGATCGCGCCCAAGGTCGGCGGCGTCGTGACCGCCGACGGCAGCCACCTGCCGGCGCAGTACATGATCGACGGCGGACCGTCGGTGCTGTTCGACGCCGTCGCGCTCGTCCTCTCGGCCGAAGGTGCCGAGATGCTGGCCAAGGAAGCGACCGCTCGCGACTTCGTGGCCGACGCGTTCGCCCACTGCAAGTTCATCGCCTTCACCGCCGAAGCCGCTCCCCTGTTCGAGAAAGCCGGCGTTGCGCCGGATGCCGATGAAGGGCTTATCCCGCTTGAGGGCGCTGCGTCGGTGTCCACCTTCCTTGCGAGCTGTCGCAAGCTCCGCTTGTGGGCTCGCGAAGCGGCCGTGAAGCTCTAGGACCTGCAAATGGCCGGACAAGGTCTGATCCATGGTCCGTTGGGAGCAGGTGCGCTGCACGTCTGCGTCGACATGCAGCGCATCTTCGGACCCGGCTATCCCTGGGCGATGCCCTGGATGGAGCGGGTGACGCCGGCGATCGAGCGGTTGTGCGACCGGCACGCTGATCGCACGCTGTTCACCCGCTTCATTCCAGCGGCAAGGTCAGGGGAAGGACGCGGCACCTGGAGGCGCTACTACCAGCGCTGGGCCGATATAACGCTCGAAAATCTGGAGGCCGACGCCGTGCGACTGGTTCCGGCCCTGGAGCGGTTCGCCCCACCGGCCAAGATACTGGACAAGCACGTCTATTCGCCCTGGACCGAAGGAGGGCTCGATGCGCTCCTCTCCGGTTCCGATATCGACACGCTGGTGATCACCGGCGGCGAGACCGACGTCTGCGTTCTCGCCTCGGCGCTTGGCGGCATCGACCGCGGTTATCGGGTAGTGCTGGTCGGCGACGCTCTGTGCAGCTTCATCGACGAGACGCACGACGCCCTGATGGCACTCTACCTCACCCGCTTCACCGAACAGCTCGAAGTCACCACCGTCGACGAAGTGCTGGAGAGCTGGCGATGACGTCAAGATCCCATGGAACCGCGAGGGCCTCTCGCGGGTTGCTCGATTGAAATCGCTCACCACCATGGAGAGAAGCCATGACCACCCGTCTGCAGGAGCTTGAAGACGAGTATCGCGACTATCTCATCGAAAGTGGCGACGCCCCGCCAGACATCCTTCGCTTCACTGCCCAGGATTTCGTGAGCCGCAACGAGGACCGCGCCGACCCCGAAGGACGCCTCGGCGGCGATCGCTGCGATCCCCGTATCACCGAAATGGCCGCTCTGATCGGCTATCAGGCCTGACGCCCCGCCGAGGCTCCTCGACCCCCGCCTTCGGGCGCCTGCCTCGGCCAACTCTCCCCCCGCGTCGTTCCGGACCACCGGACACGCGGGGTTTTCTTTTCTTGCCGATCGCACATCTTGTACCTGGATGACCGACACAGTCAGGCGTTCGATGCGAGTGCGACGGCATCCGCTCCTGCCGGGTAGCGCAGCCGGGCCGTGGTGTCATTTGCGGCCAGCCACACCGCCTCGGCCACATCGCTTTCCTTGGTCGTCATCGGCGGATTGGCGAAGGCGGCGAAGATGGGGCCTGCATAGTCCGCATAGGTCTCCGGAATGAGATCCATGACGGGAATGTCGGTATTTGCGGCAAAGCGCGTGGTTGGGGCGTAACCGGGCTCCACCAGCTTCGTTCGCACGCCGAACTCCGCGAGTTCATGGGCCAGCGAACCGGTGAAGCCTTCTATGGCCTGCTTGCTGGCGGTATAGGCCGCGGCGAGCGGCATCGGCGCCAGCGTCACGCTGGAGGTCACGTTGACGATCACGCCGGATCGACGCAGGCGCATCTGCGGGATGACCGCCTGCGTCATCGCCATCACCCCGAACGTGTTGGTCTCGAACACCTTACGCACATGCGCCATGGGAGTTGCCTCGAAGGCACCGACCACGCCGATACCCGCATTGTTCACCAGCACATCGATCGGCCCGGCGGCCTCCACGGCGTCGGCGATGCTGGCGGGTACGGTGACGTCGAGCGGAAGGACGCGAAGGCGATCCGACGTCGGAAACAGATCCTCGCGCGGACTGCGCATGGTGGCGATGACGGTCCAGCCCTGGGCATGGAAGTGACGGGCGATCTCCAGTCCATAGCCGGACGAACAGCCGGTGATGAGCGCGGTCTTCATGTCGGTCTCCTGTGTTTGCCGTTGACAGGACCGTTGTAACGGGCATCATCAGGATTATCGCCGACTGGAAGTCCATATTTCATTGGCAGGAGTCCAAACTGACCGACCCGCTCTCCGACGTAATCCGGCTCCTGAACCCGAAGGCCATCTACTCCAAGGGGATCAGCGGAGCCGGCCGATGGGCAGTGCGCTACGCCGAGTTCGGCCAACCCGGCTTCTGTGCGGTGACGGAAGGCCGATGTCGCCTCGCCGTCGACGGCGAAGCGCCGGTCCTTTTGGAGGAAGGCGACTTCGTCCTCCTGCCGGCCACGCCAGCCTTCACCATGTCGGGGCTGGAGCCGGCGCCCGTCGTGCGCATGGATCCGAAGAGCGGCCCGCCGCCTGAAGAAGAAGTCCGGCATGGTCGCGCCGAGGGGCCGCCGGACGTGCGGCAGTTCGGCGGCTACTTCACATTCGCCTCGCCTGATGCCGCCCTGCTCGTCTCGCTGCTGCCGCGCATGATCCACATTCGCGGCGTCCCGCGACTGACGCAACTGGTCAGCCTCGTCGGCGAGGAAGCGGCGCGCGACGATATCGGCCGCGACCTCATTCTCGAGCGTCTGGTGGAAATCCTACTCATCGAGGCGCTTCGCGCTGCGCCGCCGCAAGACGCGGGGCCAGGCCTGCTGCGCGGGCTGGCCGATCCCCGCATCGCCATCGCGCTCCGCCAGATGCATGGCGACGTCGAACGCCCCTGGACGGTGCCGGAACTGGCGCGCGAGGCCGGCATGTCGCGCTCCGCCTTTTTCGACCGCTTCGTCCGTCTGGTCGGAGTTCGCCCGATGGAATACCTGTTGTCCTGGCGCATGGCCCTCGCCAAGACCCTGCTACGCGGCGGTGGCATGGCGCTTGACGAGGTGGCAAGACGGATCGGCTATGGGTCGGCCAGCACGTTCAGCACGGCTTTCAGCCGGCATGTCGGACAACCGCCCCGCCGCTTCATGCGCCAGGCGGCATGAGGTCGAGCCAGCGACCGACCGTGAAAGGAATCCAGATGGTCCTCTTGGAATTTGCGATGTACCCCGTCGGCAAGGGCGAAAGCCTGAGCCCCTATGTTGCCCGGTCGCTCGACATCATCGACAGAAGCGGCGTCGCCTATCAGCTCACGCCCATGGGGACCATCCTCGAGGGCGAGTGGAACGAGGTGATGGCTGTGGTGACCCAATGCTTCGAAGCGATGCGGGCCGACTGTCCGCGCGTCGAGGTGGCGCTGAAGGTCGACTATCGCGAGGGAGAGGCGAGCCGCCTTGCCAGCAAGGTCGCATCGATCGAGGACAGGTTGGGGCGCAAGCTCAGCACCGGCTGAAGCGCCCGCGCGGCCCCATCGCCGACGCCATCGGGGATGGGGCGCTTCGAGGCGCCGCCGGGCGACGCTCAGCGTGTCGGGCCGGTCTCGGCGTCCCTCATGGTCGCCTGGATATAGTCGGCCGATTCAACCAGCTTCTTCTTTTCCCAGTCGTTCAGCTCGACCGGCAGCTGTCTCACGATGCCCTCGCGGCCGATCAGGCAGGGCATGCTCAGCGCCACGTCGCCATCGTAGCCATATTGTCCCCGAAGCGTCGTGGAGGCGGGATAGACGCTGCGTTCGTCGAGCAGAACCGCCTTGGCCATGGTGATGGCGGCCTGGGCGACGCCGGCGTTGGTCCAGCCCTTACCGTTCAGGACTTCATAGGCGGCGGAGACGATCCGTGCCTTGACGACATCTGGGTCGCGAATGTCTTCCCTCGCCTCGAAATGCCGGCCCAACTCATCGAAGGGGATGCCGCTGACGTTGACGTGGCTGAGAACGGGAAATGCCGTCCGGCCATGCTCGCCCATCATGAATCCGGTCACCGACTTCGGGTCGATGCCGTAGGTGTTGGCGATCAGTTTGCGCAGCCGGGCCGAGTCCAGCATGGTGCCCGTGCCGAACACTCGCCCGCGCGGATAGCCGAACTCGTTCTCGGCGATGTAGACCATCGTATCGAGCGGATTGGTGATCAGGATGACGATGGCCTCGCGGGTATATCGGGCGATCCCGGCCATCACTTCGCGGATGACGCCGCGGTTGGCCTTGGTCAGTTGGGCCCGATCCGGCTCGGCCTTGGGATTGGCGGGGTCCGGCAGGACGCTGCCCCCAGCCGCGACGATGATCACGTCGGCATCGGCGCATTGTTCGTAGCCGCCGTCCGTGACGTCGACGTTGTTCATGTAGGTCAGCGCGGTCGCCTGCGACTGGTCCAACGCCTCGCCGAAAGCGACATTCTTCAGGATGTCGATGACACCGATCCTGGCGAACAATCCCGTCTTCATCGCATCGGCGAGGACATAGGAGCCGACGTGGCCGACGCCGATGACGACCAGCTTGTTCGTGTGCATGGTATTGCTTTCCGGAGGTGACGGTTGCGCAGGCCAAGACGCCCGTCCCCGACCGTCGGCGCCTCAACGGTGACGGGTGCGCTCCTACTCTCCGAAAACCGGATCGACAAGCCAAATCAATGGGCAAACGGTACGCTTCATCGCAAACGACGAAGCGTACCCTGGCCTAAAACGCCCTGCGACAATCGTGCCGTCATCTCTCTTGCGAGACGCAACGGACGTCCGAGAGCGAAAGGTCGCTAGCCGAACGTGAAGGTGAACTCCTGCTTGCCGATCCGGCCGGTACCCGTTCCATGGGTTCCCGTGGAGACGAAGTCAAAAGAGCCGCTTTGGCCATTCGTGCAAGTGAATGTGCCCGCTCCATTGCGACGCGTCACATAGACGAAGGTGCCCTTGCATTGCTTTCCGCGCGTGCTGGTCAGTTCCAGGGTACCGGCACCATCAAGGTATCCGGTGGCCTTGCCTGCGAAAGTCTCGTCACCGGTCGTCATCTGTCCCGTGACCGGCAACGTCATGGAACAGCCTCCCAAAAACGTTGCAACCGCCAGCACAGAAGCCAGCCTTCCAGTTATCCTCATCGTCACCCCCCGACTCGTTACGCAACCAAATTAGACGAGGATGGCCAGGACACAACCTGGGGAAACTGGTTCGAACACAAAATGCTTAATGATCTGGGCGCGACTACCGTTGGCCTCAGATAAACCCGAGGCCATTCAGCAGCACGACGGCGATGGCGACAGGCGCCACGAAACGGACGAGGAAGAACACGCCCCGGATGACGACACGCTGAACCGGCGTGCCGGCTTCGGCGAGTCGCTTCTCGGGGGCCGCCAGGCCGTAGACCCAGCCGACGAACAGGCAGATCAGGATGCCGCCCAAGGGCAGCAGGATGTTCGAGCTCAGGAAGTCGAACAGATCGAACGGATTGAGGCCGAACAGCTTGAAGTCGGCCGTCAGGCTCTGCGACAGGGCGGCCGGCACGCCGAGCACGGCGATCATGGTAATGGTGCTGATCGCCGCCGCTTTCCTCGGCAGGCCGAAGCGCTCCGACAGGATGGCCACCACCACCTCGAGCAAGGATAGGATGGCGCCGACGCTGGCGATGGCCGTCAAGACGAAGAACAGCGTCATGAATACGACACCGCCCGGCATCGACGTGAACACGGCGGGGATCGTCATGAACACCAGCGAGGGGCCGGCCGCCGGCTCGAAGCCGAAGGCGAACACCGCCGGGAAGATGGCGATGCCGGCAAGCAGCGACACCGAGAGATCGGCGAACATCACGCGCGTCGCCGTGGCGGCGATATTCTGGTTTTCGCGGAAGTAGCTGCCGTAGGTCAGCATGGTGCCCATGCCAAGGGACAGCTTGAAGAAGGCGAGCCCGAGCGCGGTCAGCATGACCGCCGGGGTGATCTTGGTAAAATCGGGTTCGAACAGGAAGGCGAGCCCCTGCCCCGCCCCGGAGAGCGTAAGGCTGCGCACGCAGAGCACGATAAGCAGGATGAAGAGCAGCGGCATCAGCCGCCGCGTCACGGCTTCGATGCCCTTCGAGACGCCGAAGGCGATGATGAAGCCGGTGACGCCGAGCACCACCCACTGCCAGAGGAGCGAGGACAGCGGATTGGACACCATCTGGCCGAACACCACCTCGGCCGCCTTCGGATCGGTGGTGGCGATCTCGCCGGTGAGCGACTTGAAGATGTAGGCATAAACCCAGCCGGCCACCTCGGAATAGAAAGCCATGATCAGCAATGCGGCGGCAAAGCCCATCCAGCCGATCACCTTCCACAACCACTGCCCTTTCGGCGCCAGCTTCTCGAAGCTGGTGATCGCGTCCGCCCTTGCGCTGCGACCCAGCATGATTTCGGAAATCATCACCGGCAGGCCGACCAGAATGGTCGCGGCGAGATAGACCAAAAGAAAACCGGCACCGCCATTGGTGCCAGTCAACGATGGAAATTTCCAGATGTTGCCAAGCCCCACGGCCGACCCGAGGGTGGCCATCAGTGCGCCGAATGTCGTGGTAAACCCGTCGCGACCCTGAGACATGTTCGCTTAGCCCCTGCCCGTTTGTGTTTATTGCGCAATGCTATCGTCCACCGTTGAAGACGGCGCAAGATAAGGGCCTTCACCACCTCGGCGCATTCTGTGCAAAAGAGGCGGATTAGGCATAAGGGCGTATGCGATACCGGTTCAGCCGGGTAATCGCGCCTGTCCAAGACCTAGCGCCCACGGCAACACCGCCATCACAACGGCACGGGCGGCAGCAGAGCCGAAAGCTGACGATCGCGTTCGGCACTCGTGATGGCATGCGCCATGTCGTCGGAGATGCCAACGGCGGACAGAACGGCCTCGGAGAGTTGCAGGCTCGCCTCCAGCGGCAGCAGCACCACCTTGGACGCGCCGGACTCCAGCAGAAGCCTGGCATGGGCGGCGTCGTAGGCCCGGGCGAAGATGGGTAACTCAGGCCACTCCGCCCGCGCGATGCGCACGACATCGGCCACGGCGGCCGTGTCGTTCATGGTGACGACGAGGGCCGCCGCCCTCCCCGCCCCCAGCCGCTTCAGCAAGGGGCGATGGATGGCGTTGCCCCAATGAATGGGAGTGCCGCCCTTGCGCAAAGCCCCCACGGTAAGCGCATCCGAGTCGACGGCGGCAATGGGGATGCCGGCTTCGGTCAGCACCCTGCCGACCGCGCGGCCAACGCGTCCGTAGCCGGCGATCACCACATGGCCGTCCTCCTCTTCCGGCGGCAGATCCGGAACCGGCGTCTCGTTGCGCATGAGGCGTGGCACAAGGCGCCGCGTGATGGCGCCGGCCGTCGGCGCCGACAGCATGGACAGACCGACGACCACCACGATCAGACTGCTGACCTCGCTCGTCAGCAAGCCGAAACCGGCGGCCAGACCGACCACGACGAAAACGAACTCGCTGCCGCCGGCCAGAAGCAGCGACAGTTCCGCCATCACGGATTTCGGAAGCCCGATCGCCAGGCAAACGACCAGCAGCATGGCGACTTTGACCGCGAGGAAGCCGATCAAGGCTCCGAAATGGAGAAACGGCGCCGCGACCACGCGATCGAGATCGATGCCGAGACCGACGGACACGAAGAAGACGCCGAGGAGCAAGCCCTTCACCGGTTCGAGATCGACGGCGATCTGATGGCGATACTCGGTTTCGGAAACGAGCAGGCCGGCAAGAAAGGCACCGAGCGCCAGCGACAGGCCAATCGTCTCGGTAAGAACCGCCGTACCGATCGCGGTGACGAGAACCAGGGCGAGGAACAGCTCGCGGATTCCGGTCGCGATCACCAGTCGAAACAGACGGCGAAGCAGGAGGCGCCCAAGCACCATGATCACGGCGACGGCGACTGACGCCTTGATGGCCGCAAGCGCGAGACCGAGACCGACGGATTGCTCGCCCGCGCTGCCGAAAGCCTGGGTCATGACGAGAACGGGGATGACCGCGATATCCTGGAACAGCAGGATCGCCAACGCCGAGCGGCCAAGACGGCTGCCGACGGCGCCACGTTCGGTCAGGAGCTGCATGACGATGGCCGTCGACGACATCGACAGCGCCGAACCGACCACCAGGGCCGCCGGAAGCGACAGGCCGATCATCGCCAGCAGGCCGACCATGACGCCGGAGGTGACGACCATCTGGGCGCCGCCCAGACCGAAGACGCGGATACGCATCGCCCAGAGACGGTCGAGCGACAGCTCGAGACCGATCATGAACAACAGGAAGACCAGGCCGAGCTCCGAAAGGATGGCGATCCCGGCCCTGTCGGTAATCAGCAGATACTCGATGCCGGGCACGATGCCGGAAACCCGCCCGAGACCGCCGGGACCGAGCAGCAACCCGATGCCGACAAAGCCGATGATCGGACTGATCCGGAGACGATGCATGAAGGGGAGCACGACACCGGTCGCCGCGAGAAATACGACCATTTCCCGAAGATCGAGGGCGGCGTTGGTCATCGTCAAAAGCCCCTGCGACGGCGAACCTACAGGGATGCCGGTTGCTGATGTCATACGCGATAGTCGCGGGCCTGTCGTATAGACAGTCCGTATCAGCCCTCGCTCGCCACGGCGATCCGGTGCCCGCCCTTTGGCGATGTCATCCGCCCAAGGCCGACATGTATCTTTTCAGCGCCGGCTCCCGGCCTGGACTGTTGCCGAACTCGTGCGATCTCGGCTTGCCAGCGACGGCTGCATAGATGGCATCCCCGAGACCGAACGCCCCGCCCTCCCGACGAATGATCGCCCGGAGGTCGGTGAAATCGTCGTGACCAAGACAGGTATAGAGCGCACCCGTGGCGCTCAGGCGCAGGCGATTGCAGGTTTCGCAGAAGCAATCGCTCAACGCGGTGATGAAGCCGATCCGGCCACCGGTCTCTTCCACGCGAGCGTAGCGTGCGGGGCCGCCGGTCGACAGGTCGACGTCGACAAGCGTCCAGTAACGCTCGATCAGTTGGCGCAACTCCGAGAGCGGAAGATAACGGCCCGCGCAGCTCGTTTTGACCTCGCCGAGCGGCATGGTCTCGATGAACGAGATGTCGAAATGGCGATCCTGGGCAAACCGCACGAGGCTATGGACGTCTCGCTCGATGTAGCCCTTCTGGGCGACGGCATTGAGCTTGATCGCCAACCCGGCGTCGCGGGCAGCGTCGATCCCCGCGAGGACCGCGTCGAGGTCGCCGCCGCTCGTGATCTCGGCGAACCGTCGGCGGTCGAGGGTGTCGAGCGACACGTTCACCCGACGAACACCGTAGTCCGCGAGCTCGCCCGCGTATTTGGACAGGAGAATGCCGTTGGTCGTCAGGCACAGTTCATCGAGGTCGCCGCTCCGAAGATGGCGCGACAGTCCCCGGAACAGGTGCATGACGCCCTTGCGTACCAGCGGCTCGCCGCCGGTCACCCTGACCTTGCGTATGCCGCGTTCAATGAAGGCCGACGTCAGGAACTCCAGTTCCTCGATGGTCAGGACATCCCGTCGCGGCGAAAACGAAACCTCGCCCGCCATGCAGTAGCCGCAGCGCAAGTTGCACCGATCGGTCACGGAGACCCGGAGATAGGTGATCGTTCGACCGAAGTCGTCAACGAGTCTGGGCTGCATGCTTCACTCTCTACAGGTCTCGCCACTCCAACGGACGGCGGGCATCGCTCCCCGCGTCAGCACGCCCCAAGCGCTCCTTCATCCGAACCGCACGACAGAGGCCTCCCTATCGTCGCGGCCGCAAAACGGGCACTCGGTCCGCCGCAACGCCGTCCGACCGAATGAACCTCTCGATCTGGCCGACGCTCTCCCTCGTCAGCCATCTATCCCGGCTCCAGCGGAAAGGCTGTCACTCAAGTGACAAATCCGGATCGGTAGGTTTTCTTCCCGAGCTTTGGTGGCACCACTGTCCGAAGACCGCCGTCAATCGAGCTGACCATAGGCATGAAAGGACACCGAATCGCCGACCCGGACGTCCGTGCAGGCTTCGGGAAGCTCGACCATGCCGTCCGTTCTGGTCAGCGAGGTGAGAACGCCGGCACCGTCGACAGGGTACTTCCTTGCCACCGCCGCCCCGTCCGAATGGTCGAGGGACACGCGAACATACTCCCGGCGGCCGGCTTTCTTGGTGTAGTCGAAGCCGGAAACAACGGTCATGGCGACAAGCGGCGACGGCCTTCCGCCCGCCATCACGGTCACCAGCGGCCGCAGAACGTGCGCGAAGGTGACGAAAACCGCGACGGGGTTGCCAGGCAGGCCAACCAGCGGCGTGCCGTTCATGATTCCCATCGCCAGCGGTCGCCCCGGCTTGATGCCGAGACGCCAGAAGACGAGCGAGCCACTGGCGGCGATGGCGGCCCGCACGTGATCCTCTTCGCCGGCGGAAACGCCACCCGACGTCACGATGAGATCGTATGAGCGGGCAGCGTCATCAAGGCGTTCGACGGTGATGCCGCGATCGTCGGGGAGTATGCCGAGATCGGTCACCTCGCATCCGGCTCGCTTCAGCATGACCTGAAGGGAAAAGCGGTTGGAATCGTAGATCGCCGCGGCGCCGAGCGCCTGCCCGGGGTTGCGCAGTTCATCGCCGGTGGAGAACACGGCGACGCGAGGCCGCCGACAGACGTCGACGAAGGAAATGCCGAGCGCGGCAATGAGCGCGACGTCGCGTGGTTCAAGTCGCCGGCAAGCCGGGAGGGCCACGCTGCCGCGCGCGATATCCTCGCCTCGCAGGCGACAGTTGGCTCCCTTGTGGAGCCCCGGAGGCAGCTCGACCTGCCCATCCAGGCCGATGGTCACGTCTTCCTGCATGAAGACGGTATCGGTACCGGGCGGCATGGGCGCGCCTGTGAAGATGCGAGCCGCCGTTTTCCGGACGGCTGCCTCGAGCGGCGTCTGGCCCGCCGCAATCCTGGCTCCGACCGGCAGCACGGTCGGCCCCTCGACTGCAAGATCCGCATGGGCCACGGCATAGCCGTCGACTGCCGAGTTGTCGAAAATCGGCAGGTCGATCGGGGCGATCAGGTCGGACGCAAGAAAGCGCCCGTCCGCGTCGACGAGGCCCACCCTTTCAGTCTCGCTGAGTGGCGGGACCCGGCTGGCGATCAGGGCAAGCGCCCTCTCGACCGACATGGGCTCGCCGCCGACGGCGAAGGCATCCGAACTCAACTGCACCACGACTTCGCCTCCGGAAGCGAGGTCTTGCCCTGACCGGCATGGGCGTTGGCGTCCATCCGCAACCGGATATGCAACTCGATCAATGAACACCCTCGCGCGCGATTCACGGAAAACTCGCACGCATTATCGGCCATGATCCCTGGGAAACGCCAGCCGGAAGCCATAGTCCGGGTAACCGCTCGTTTTCAGCAGGCGGGCATGGCCGCGGAACCTGGCCGACCCCGTCCACCCGAGGCCGACGGCCGGTGGATCGCGACCCTGTCGCGCCCTGTTCCCTTGGCGGCATAGAGCGCGCGATCGGCCGCCGCGTGCAATGCCTGATAATCCGCCCCGGTCTCGCTGATGCCGGCAACGCCACAACTGACGGTCAGGTTCACGAGGCCGGTGGCGGCCGCGACACGAAGGTCGGCAGTCGCCGAACGGACGCGATCGGCGATCTTGACCGCTTCGTCGGTGGTGGCATGCGGCAGGAAGAGAGCAAACTCCTCTCCCCCTATGCGGGCGGCAATGTCATCGGCCGAAGCCGTTGCTTCGACGATGGCTGCAAACTCGATCAGCACCCGATCCCCGGCGGGGTGCCCGTAGGTATCGTTGATCGACTTGAAGTGATCGATATCGAACAGAATCAGCGCGCCGCGCGTATCGCCCCTGACCAGAGCCTCCTCGGTACGGCCGAAGTAATGCCCCCGGTTTGCAAGACCGGTCAGAGAGTCGGTTTCCGCGGCGATACGATAGCGCCGCTCCGATCTCTGCCCGATCACGACCAACTGCAAAAGGCCGAGAAAGACCACGAAGATCGACGACTCGGTGAACCTGAGCCCCATGACCAGACTGTTGGGCAGAACGATCGTGGTTGGCTCGATCGGGGCGACGATCGCCGAGATGACCCAATAGGCCTGCATCGCGGCGTGGACGCCGACGACCACCGTCGTCAGCCCCACCGATGGCAAGGGCTCCTTCCGATGGTGGCGCAGGAGATCGGCGATGATGAAAACGAAATAGACGAGTTCCATGCCCGACAGCACGGCCGTGCGGGCGTTCATGTCATCGAGACGAGGCGTTCCCGCCGCCATGAGCAACCAGATCAGCGCGCCCATGCCGGCGATCCAGCGCCCCCGACCGGTGTCGAGACCGGCAAACTGACGGTAGCCCAGCCAGAGCAAGCCGAAGGCCGCCAGCAGGATGGCGTCGGCGACGGTCACCGACAGGCTATGCGGCACGAGTCCCCGCAGAGCGACCAGGATCATGGTCATGATGGCAAGGCCAAAGGCGGCCGCCCATGACAGGATATAGGTCTCGCTCCGTACCGACGACCAAGTCAGAACCAGACTGACGAAGATACAGAAGCTTGCGGCCGCCACCGTGAGGAGGAGGGTTGGGATATCGAGAAACTCGCTCAGGCCGACCACGTCGCTCTCCAGCTCCCCGCGCAAGGCTCTACGCGGCAACACAATCCGCGCAGGATGCGTCGCTCCGATCCGACGATACGGGGGACTCCTCTCGCGCCTGTGTAACATGCTGAATCTAAAGGTCGGATGAATCCAGTCGGTGACTCTCGACGAACAACAACACCGCACTGGACCGCTGTCGGTCCGGTGCGATGTCGGGCGTGGCTATGAATCGAGCCGGAAGCTCGCGCCCCGAACGGCCGGGGTGCTGCTGGCAGCCGTGCTATGCGGGAACGATCCTGAGGTCCGCCGGGTCGAAGCCGACGTGGACATGCTCGCCGACCGCGAAGGGCCTGGCGCGCGGCGCCACCGACGCGAATAGCGGCCCGGCCCGGGTCTCCAGCGAATACTGGATCTGATTTCCGAGATAGGCCGCGTAGGTGACGTCCGCCGGGAGAGAATGGGCTGTCGGCTCGGCGGAGATCGTCATCTGATGCGGCCGCAGCACCAGCTTGCCCGCGCCCCGCACCGACGTTGCAAGCGGCAGCTCGATCCGCCGCCCGAGCAGTTCGACGCCGGTGGTCGCACCATCGGGCGCCACCTCGACGTCGATCAGGTTGGCGTCGCCGATGAAGTCGGCGATGAAGGCCGAGGCGGGCCGCTCGTACAGGTCTTCCGGCGTTCCCTCCTGGGCGATCTCGGCGTTCTTCATGACGATGATCCGATCGGAAACGGCCATCGCCTCTTCCTGGTCATGCGTCACGTAGACCGCCGTCAGCCCAAGTCGCTGCTGGATCTGGCGAATCTCCTCGCGCACCCGGCGCCTCAGCTTGGCGTCGAGGTTGCTGAGCGGCTCGTCGAGCAGCAGCACTTCGGGTTCCAGGACCACCGCGCGAGCCACGGCGACGCGCTGCTGCTGGCCGCCGGAGAGCTCCGATGGCAAGCGCTTGCCGAAGCCGGCGAGGCCGACCATGGCCAGGCCCTCTTCCGCCCGTGCCTGGGCCTCGGCCTTCGGCACTCGCTTGACGGTCAGGCCATAAGCGACGTTCTCCAGAACGGTCATGTGCGGAAACAGCGCGTAAGACTGGAAGACCATCGACACGCGCCGATAGGTGGCGGACAGGTGCGTCACGTCGGCGCCGCCGATCAGAATGCGCCCCTCGGACGCGCTCTCGAGACCGGCGATCAGGCGCAAGGTCGTGGTCTTGCCGCAGCCGGACGGACCGAGCAGCGTCACCAGCGTACCCGGCTGGATGTCGAGATCCAGCGGCTTCAGGGCCACCACTTCGCCAAAGCGCTTCGTGACGCCTTGGAACTGGACGGAACCTTTTTCGGACATCGGAACTCGCTCCCGGATCAATGGGCTTCAACGCGATCGGCGCGGCGCAGACGGCGACGACCGATCAACAGTTGCATCAAGAGGATACAGGCCAGCATGGTGACGATGAGCACCGATGCGTAGGCGATGGAGATGCCATATTCGCCGTTCTCGACCCGGCCGACGATGAAGGCCGTCGCCATGTTGTACTGCGCCGAGACGAGGAAGATGACCGCCGACACCGAGGTGATGGCCCGCACGAAGCTGTAGGTCAGCGCCGCGAGAATGGCGGGCCCCATCAACGGCATGATGACCCGGCGCAGCGTGGTGAAGCTGTTGGCCCCCAGCATGATCGACGCCTCGTCGAGCGACTTGTCGAGCTGGCTCATGGCGGCGATGCCGCCGCGCACGCCCACCGGCATGTTGCGGAAGACGAAGACGATGACCAGGATGATTGCCGTTCCCGTGAGTTCGACCGGTGGGAAGTTGAACGCCATCACATAGGCGACGCCGATCACCGTGCCGGGAATGGCGAAGGACAGCATGGTCGAGAACTCGAAGGCGTTCTTGAACGCGAACTTCTGCCGCACCAGCAGATAGGCCGTGGCAAGGCCCACCGCCGCCGTCAGCGGCGCCGAGATGCCGGCGATCCACAATGTGGTGAAGTAGCTGTCCCAGGCCGAGCCGACAAAATGAATGCCGTTGCGGAAGACGATCTTGAAGGCGCGCACATAGTGCTCGAACGTGAAGCTGTGATCGTAGCCCCACAGCTTCACGAAGCTGCCGAAGATGATGAGCGCATAGATCAGGGCAGTGAACATCGCCCAGGGAATGGCGATGCCGTAGCAGGTCCAGCGCAGCACCGGATTGAGGGCGGCATTGCGACCGGAGTCGGCCTTGCCGGTAACCGTCGCATAGTTCTTCTTGCCGACCCAGCGGCGCTGAATGAGGAAGACGGCCAGCATCAACGCGAGCAGCGTCACCGACAGAATGGCCGCCTGGGCCGGATCGGCGACGGTACCGACGATCGAGAAGTAGATTTCTGTCGACAGCACGTCGAAATTGCCGCCCAGCACCAGGGGATTGCCGAAGTCGGCGAGGCTTTCGATGAAAGCGAGCAGGAAGGCGTTGGCCAGCCCCGGGCGCATCAACGGCCACGTCACGTAGCGAAACGTCTGCCAGCGATCGGCGTCGAGCGTCTGGCTCGCTTCCTCCATCGACGGGCTGACACCCTCGACAACGCCGATCAGCACCAGGAAGGCGATCGGCGTGAAGGACAGCATCTGCGACAGCCAGACTCCCCAGAACCCGTAGAGCCAGCGGCTTTGCTCTATGCCGAAGATCTCATAGAGACCGACGGTGATCGTACCGGCACGGCCGAAGAGCAGGATCAGCGCAAGACCGATCACGAAGGGCGGCGTGATGATCGGCAGGATGGAGAGAATGCGGAGCAGCTTCTTGGCGCGGAACTCGGTGCGCGTGGCGATCAGCGCGAAGGCAAGTCCCAGCAGGGTCGTTCCGGCGGCGGTTGCCAGCGCCAGAATGACCGAGTTCACGGCGGGGCCGCACCAGCCGGCGCCGATCATGCAGGCGCCGCTCCAGATCTCCGGCGAGAACAGCCGGGGAAAGAATTCGCTGACGCCGAAGCCGGCCCCATTGCGAAGCTCGAAGGCCCGCACCAGCACGAAGGCCATCGGATAGAAGACGAACAGGCCAACGAGCGCCACGATGGCGCCGACCAGCCCGGTGATGAAGGCATCGCCCCGCCCTCTGCCGAGCCCGGAAACACCCGTCGTCAGCACGAACAGGAGCGCGGCGGCCACGACCAGCGCGCCGGCACCCATGCCGGGCTGGCTGGCGCCTTCCGGTATGCCAAGGCGTGGGCCATGACCAAGGATCAGAAGCCCCTGCGCCGCCATGAGAAAGAGGCCGAGCACGCCGGACGCCACGAGACCGCGAGCCACCGAGAGCTGTCGCCCGCCGAGCCCCAGGGCTGCCGCCGCCGCGGCAAAACCGACGAGCGGGGCCGCGAGCCACCACCGCCCCTCCAGCATCGACACGAGAGCCGATGGCCCGAGGTGCAGCGGATCGGCCAGCCAACCGAACCGCCAGAAGCCGGGATCGCCCACAAGGTACCAGGGCAACAGGGCATAGCCAATGAGGCCGATCAGGAGCCAGAGCCCCGCCGTGCGTTTCATGCCATTCATCCTGAAGGGAATTTCGGCCCGCTCCACGATGGGAACGGGCCGATGTACGACGGATTATTCCTGGATCTGACCGCCGGCGTTCTTCACCTCGGCATCCCAGCGCTCGAGCAGCCGGGTGCGAGTTTCGGACGAGCCGTAGGTCTTGTAGTCGTAGTCGATCAGCTTGAGCGAGGCCATGTCGGGCGCGTCCGGATCGGTCTTGGCGCCGGGGTTCGAGGGAATGTTGTAGACGCCGACTTCAAGACCTGCCGACTGGGCATCGGCCGAGATGACGTACTCGACCCACTTCTTGGCCTCTTCCTTGTGCGGCGTGCCCTTGACCACGCTGACGGCGCCGGTCTCGTACCCCGTACCCTCGCAGGGCGCGACGATCTGAACCGGGAAGCCCTGCTTTTTCAGATTCACCATGTCGTGCATGAAGCCGATGCCGATCGTGGTTTCGCCACGCGCCACCGCCTTGCCCGGCGCCGAACCGGACTTGGTATACTGATTGATGTTGGCACCGATTTCGGCGAGCAGCTTGAAGCCTTCATCCTCGCCGAACAACTGCACCAGCGTGGCGAGCTCGGTGTAGGCCGTACCCGACGACTTCGGATTGGCCACCTGAATCTCGCCCTTGTATTGCGGCTTGGCGAGGTCGCGCCAACAGGCCGGCGCATCGAGCTTCTTCGCCGCCACGACTTCCGTGTTGTAGATGAAGCCGAGCAGGCCGACGTGGACGCCGATGGCCTTGCCGTCGGTCATGTCGGCCATGTTGCGCGCCCAGCCGAGCAACTGCGACGTATCGACGCCGGACGCCTCGGTCAAATCCTCGGCCGCGGCGATCATGTGCGGGTCGCCGGTGCCACCCCACCACACGTCGATCTTGGGATTGCCGGCTTCCGCGCGGATCTGTGCCAGCACTTCGCCGGTGCTCTTGCGAACCATGGCGACATCGATCCCGGTATCGATCTTGAAGTTCTGAGCCATCAGATCGCACCAGGCCTGCTCGTTGGAACAGACGACATTGAGTGTGGCGGCGCCGGCTGCGGATACGGAAATACCGGCCGCCAGCGCGATGGCGCTGACAGTGCAAAGGCGGATCATGTTTTCCTCCCATTCCCCCGGTCCTCGTCCGGGGCTGACGAAACGTGGCACGCAGGCCGGTTCCGAGACCAGACCCAAAAGGTCGGGAAAGGGCCGGGATCGCCCGGTTTTGTATGAACAATGTTTCAAGCCCGGCCAAAACGTCCGTCAAAGCCCGTCACCGCGACTGACGGCGAATTTCCGTGACGCCCCACATCGGCGATTGATGGTCCATGACCCATGACCAAGACCACACCGCTTCCGGTGGAGCCACCGTGGCGATCATCGACGACGACGACGAGCTGCGCGGCACGATGACGGCCCTGCTCGGCGAAAACGGCTTTGCGACATTGCCCCTCCCCGATGCGGCGGCCTACCGCCGGCTCGAACCGCCGCCGAGGCTTGATCTCGCCCTCATCGATCTCAATCTCGGCGGCGAGTCGGGACTCGACCTTGCGATGGAAATCCGGGGCCGGCTCGGAATCCCGATCGTCATGCTGACCGGCTGGGGAACCGAAACCGACCGCATCGAGGGCTTGGAAATCGGCGCCGACGACTACCTGATGAAGCCGTTCAACCCGCGCGAATTGCTGGCCCGGTTGAGGGCCGTCCTTCGGAGGTCCGGATGGAAGGCACCGGCGACCGACCGCTCCGGCCACCAGATCGAGACGTTCGGCAGCATGACGCTCGATCTGACGCGGCGCGAACTCCTTGCTTCCGACGGTGGGGAGATCCCCCTCACCAACGGGGAATACCGCCTACTGGAGTATCTGGTGCGGAACCGGGACCGGATCATCCCGCGAGTCGAACTCCTCAAGGAGCTCGGCAGCGACCTCACCACCTACGTCGACCGAACCATCGACGTCCTGATCCTGAGGCTGCGCCGCAAGATCGAGACCGTCCCCTCCAAACCCGTGTACCTGCAAACCCGTCGCGGCCAGGGCTACATCTTCGTGACCGACGACCGGAGCCAGCCTTGAACATCCCTGCCACCCTGTCGGTCCGTGTTCGCCTGCAATCGGCCTTGGCGATCCTGGCCCTGCTGACCTGCTTTGCCGGCGCGATAGCCTGGATCACCCTCGAAGGCGGTCAAAACCGTCTCAAGACGTTGAACACGGGGACACTGACCGAGGTCGAAGACGCGCTCCGCCTGTCCAGCGACGCGGCCGACCTCGCCACACGCATGCCGTTCCTTCTGGCCCTCGACAGCCCCTTCCGCGTCCATCAGGAAGGCGAGCACATCCTCGGCCTGATCGCCAATATCGAGAATCGCCCCGACCTCCAGCGGGGAATTGCCGCCGATCTCATGAGAATGCGCCTGGCTGTGTTCGACCTTCTCTCGGCGACCCAGTCCCGGTCGGCACTGCTCGATCGCATCCTGCGCCTCAACGCCGAGGTCGCCCGCGAGGAACGCCGCCTTGCGCTGCTGTCGGCAACCGGCGGACAGTCCCTGGACGAAGGCGGCCAATGGCTGACGCTTCAACGCGTCGCCTCCACCTTGCTGGGAGCAGGCCGCGCCGAGAACCTGATCGGCCTCGGCGAGTTCCAGCGCGAATTCTATGGCCTCACCCACAGATTGCCGCCGGTCGCCACCGAGAGCGGCCGCGAAGCGCGTGACCGGCTGGCGGCGTTCGCCGAGGGGGACGACGGGCTGTTCGAACTCCGGCGGCAGGAGCTGGCCCACCGCATCGCGGCGGCCAACGCCCTGGTGCGCATCCGCATCGGAGCGGAGATCGTCAGCTCCTACGCCGCGGTTGTCACCGCCACCGCGCAAAAGGAAATCGCCAGCGAACTCACCAGCACGACCACCATGATTTCGGTCGCCAAGAGCACGATTCTGGTCGTCATGCTGATCAGCACGGCCATCGCGCTGTTCACGGCCCAGTTCGTCGCCCGTTACGTCACCGCCAATCTGTCGGCCATCGCCGACGGCATGATGCGCCTTGCGGCCGGCGATCGCACCAGTTCGCTGCCACGCAGCTATGGCAAGGGCGACGAGATCGGCAAGCTGCTTCGGGCCTTTCGCGTGTTCCGTGCCAATGCCATCCGGCTCGACCGGGCGCATCGGCAGCGGATCCGTCAGACGGCCCTTCTGGAAACCATGGTGCGCGGCATGTCGGACGGCGTCGCCATCTTCGCCCCCGGGGGCGGCATCACCGCCGCCAACGACCGCCTGGCCGAAGTGCTCGGCCTACCCCTTTCGAGCTTGGCCGGGCCGATCGACCTCGACCGTCTGCTGAAGGCGAAGGGATGGCGATCGACGGCCACGGCGGCCGGCTATGCCGAGCTGACCGATCCCGAAGGGCGTACCATCGAGCGCCGCGACCGAGCGCTGCCGGCCGGTGGCGCCGTGGCCCTGTTCTCTGATGCGACGGAGCGCCGTCAGCTTCAGGATCGGATGCAGCAGATCCAGCGCATCGAAGGGCTCGCCAAGATTTCCGGCGAGGTGGCGCACGACTTCGGCAACATTCTCTCGACCATTTCCAGCAGCACGCACATGCTGGAAGCCGCCTCCCCCGAGCGCGGCCGCGAACTTCGCCGCTCGATCGCCAGCGCCGTCGAGGTCGGCACGTCGCTGACCCAACGGCTGCTCGCCTTCGCCCGGCGGCAGCATCTCGAACCCGAACTCATCGAGCTGAACGAGCTGGTCGAGGGACTGACGGATCTGATCTATCTGACATTGCGGGAGAATATCGGTCTGAGCGTCCAGCCGGCCGACGAAGATCTCTTCGTTCGCGTCGATGCCGGCCAACTCGAAAGCGCCATCATCAACATCTGCCTGAACGCCGCTCAGGCAATTCCGGACAGCGGCCACATCACCATCGCGCTCGCGCCGTCGGAGGACGGGCACGCCATCCTCACCATAGCGGATACCGGCCTCGGCATGACGCCGAACGTGCTGGCCCACGCCATGGAGCCGTTTTTCAGCGCCAGAGCCGACGGCAAGGGAACCGGCCTGGGTCTGGCGATGGTCTACGGATTCATCAGGCAGTCCAACGGCGACGTCCAGATCGAATCGCAGGAGGGGGTAGGCACCACTGTGCGACTCATCCTGCCGCGCAGCGAAAAGGCGGCCGACCTGCCCTCGCCGTCCCTCCCCTGGCGCAGCATACTGCTAGTGGAAGACGATCCGACCGATGCCAGGCAATCTCTGGACCTGTTGTCCAAGGCCGGCGCCACGGCCCAGCTCTGTTCGACCGCGGACGCAGCATTCGACTGTCTGGCAAGCGAACGACGCTTCGAAGCGGTGATCACCGACCTGCATCTCGGCACCGAAACGGCGGGCTGGCAGGTCGCCGAACGGGCCCTCGACAAAGATCCCGACGTGGTCGTCTTTGTGGTTTCCGGCCATTTGCCGGAGATATCACCACTCGGAAACCGATACGGAAATCGACTCAGGCTATCGGACAAGCCGCTGACGCTCGACACGCTTTCGGGCGAAAGCTCCAATCGGCTCAAGCACTAACAAGACAAAGCCGCCCGCAGGCGGCCATCATCTTCAATGTAAGAAAGATTGGCTGGGGGACCTGGATTCGAACCAAGACGAACGGAGTCAGAGTCCGTCATTCTACCGTTAAATTATCCCCCAGCGGGACCCCGTCGGTTTCGGAGGCGGCGGCGAAGCATCGCTTCGTCGGCTGCGGCGTTCTGGTACCCGATCGAAAACACCATGTCAAGGCGCCGGCAAAGGTTCTGCAGGGAGACCGTGTCGCAGGGCGAAATAGGAACAATCGACGCGTCGCCGTGAAGGCCATGCAGATCCTAACCCTTACTACGCATGTCATAAATGACCATAGGCTTTAGGGTATATTAAGAAGGCCGTCGCCAAAAGTCGCGCCGCAGCCTGACGCATCCGGGCTTTCCGTGCCAATATGACGGTTACGCGATCGCGCCAAGATGCCGGGCGCCGCAAGGCTCCCCCGGCCCAGAACAACGATAGCGACGCCCCTCAGTCGCCGATATGGACTACGCTGCACCCCGATGCCGTGGACGGACTTTGCCCAAGATCTCCCGCCGGAAGAGCCGGGAGCGCCCGACGACAGCGGTGCGCTGCTACGCCTGATGCAGCTCGTGCTGGCTGGCGTCGACGCGTCGGGAAGCGAGGGCTGCCGACTCACGCGCGATTCGGCCATCGTCAGCGTGGCCCGCGCCCTGGTCGGCGAAGCGACCGATTGGACCTCGGCCAGCCGCACGGCCACCATGGCGCTCCGCGATCTCGTTTGGCGCGTCGATACCGCACGCGGCCTGCTGCTCGACAAGGTTGGCGACCGTGCGCGCCAGGACGTCGAGGCCCTGCTCGACACGGCGGACATCCACGCTTTTCTCAAAACAGCGCTTGAGAAACCGCGGCCGGCGGAAGATGGCGAAGAAATCGCCCGAAGCGGTTGACAAACGGCCCGCCGCGTTGTGGTTTGGCGGCCTTTCCGGGACCGCCGCGAGAACCATGAGATGAGCAGCCTTGAATCCACCTCCGCCGAAGCGCGGCTTCACCGCGAGATCGAGCGGCGGCGCACCTTCGCCATCATCTCGCACCCGGACGCCGGCAAGACGACGCTGACGGAAAAGCTGCTGCTGTTCGGCGGCGCCATCCAGATGGCCGGTCAGGTGCGTGCCCGTGGCGAGAACCGGCGCACCCGCTCCGACTGGATGAAGATCGAACGCGATCGCGGCATCTCGGTCGTCACCTCGGTCATGACCTTCGAATATGGCGGCAACGTCTTCAACCTCTTGGACACGCCGGGCCACGAGGACTTTTCCGAAGACACCTACCGCACGCTGACCGCAGTCGACAGCGCCATCATGGTGATCGACGCCGCCAAGGGCATCGAGGATCGCACGCGCAAGCTGTTCGAAGTTTGCCGCATGCGCGACATTCCTATCGTCACCTTCGTCAACAAGCTCGACCGCGAGGCGCGCGACCCGTTCGAAACCCTGGACGAGATCGAGAAAACCCTTGCCCTCGACACGGCGCCGATCACCTGGCCTGTCGGCTCGGGCAAGGACTTCATCGGCACCTATGACCTGAAGCGCCGCCAGACCCGCCTGATGAACGAAAAGGGCGACGACCACCGCGACGAGATCGGCGACGACAAGCTGGATGCGCTGCTGGAAGAACGCTATCTGACCGAACTCAGGGAAGGCATCGATCTGGCCGCCGAGGGCACCAATGCCTTCGATCTTCAGTCCTTCCGCGAGGGGCACCTGACACCGGTGTTCTGGGGATCGGCGCTGCGCAACTTCGGCATCAAAGATATTCTGGACGGCCTCGCCGCCTACGCCCCCTCGCCGCGCGACCAGGCAGCGTCGACCCGCGTCGTCAAGGCGGACGAGCCGAAGATGAGCGCCTTCGTCTTCAAGATCCAGGCGAACATGGATCCCAACCATCGCGACCGCATCGCCTTCGTCCGCCTCTGCTCGGGCAAGCTCAACCGCGGTATGAAGGTCAAGCACGTCCGGACGCAGAAGACGATCGGCCTCACCGCACCGCAGTTCTTCTTCGCTCAGGATCGACAGATCGCCGATGAGGCCTGGGCGGGCGACGTGGTCGGCATTCCCAACCACGGCACGCTCAGGATCGGCGACACGTTGACCGAGGGCGAGAACCTCGCCTTCGTCGGCGTGCCGAGCTTTGCCCCGGAAATCCTCCGCCGCGTCCGCCTCGAGGACGCCATGAAGGCCAAGAAGCTGAAGCAGGCCCTGCAGGAGCTCGCCGAGGAAGGCGTCGTGCAGGTGTTCCGGCCGATCGACGGTTCGCCGGCATTGGTCGGATTCGTCGGCGCGCTGCAGCTCGACGTGCTCCAGGGCCGTCTGGAGCAGGAATACGGCCTCGAGGTCGGATTCGAGGTCAGCCAGTACAACATGGCCCGTTGGCTGGCCGGCGAACGTCAGGATGTGCTCGACTTCCAGAACGGCAATCGTTCGGGCATGGCCGAGGATGTCGATGGCGATCCGGTGCTGCTCGCCACCTCCGGCTACGCCTTCAACTACATCAAAGAGAAGTGGCCGAAAATTACGTTCACTGACATCAAGGAAACGCAGGCGCGGGCGATTGAAGCGTGACGCTGCCGCTTGAACCAGGAAATGCAGAAGGCCGGGTATCAAGCCCGGCCTTTGCTCTTCTACGGTCCCTTGCCCGACGTCACTTGCCGAAGGCTGCGGCCATCAGCTCTCGGGTGTAGGCCTCACGCGGCGCATCGAAGATCTGGTCAGTCGACCCTTCCTCGACGATCTTGCCGGCCTTCATCACGACGATGTAGTCCGACAGCGCCCTGACGACCGCGAGGTCGTGGCTGATGAACAGGTAGCTGAGGCCATGCTTGGCCTGCAGATCGCGCAAAAGCTCGACGATCTGTTTCTGCACCGAACGGTCGAGCGCCGACGTCGGCTCGTCCAGCACCACCACCTGCGGCTTCAGGATGATCGCCCGGGCAATGGCGATGCGCTGGCGCTGGCCGCCCGAGAACTCGTGCGGATAGCGATTGCGCGTCGCAGGATCGAGGCCGACCTCCATGAAGGCCTTGATGGCCCTGAGGTCGCGATCGGACTTGCTGAGCTGCGGCTCGTGAACCAGCAGCCCCTCGGTGACGATCTGCCCGGCGGTCATGCGCGGGCTGAGCGATCCGAACGGATCCTGGAAGACCAACTGCATCTGCCGGCGATGGTGGCGCATCTCCTGGCGACTCGCCTCGGAGATGTCGTCGCTGCCGAAGCGGATGGCACCCGTGCCGTGGTTGAGGCGCAACAGCGCCCGTCCCAGCGTCGACTTGCCCGAGCCGCTCTCGCCGACGATGCCGATGGTCTGGCCTTCCTTGAGGCGGATATCGACGTGGTCGACGGCATGGATGTCGAGCTTCTTGCCACCCAGGAAGCCACCGCCCATGGTGAAGCGGACGTCGACGTCCCTCCCCTCCAGCAGAACCGGGGCATTGTCGGCCGGCGGCGCCTTGCGACCAGTGGGCTCTGCGGCGAGCAACATCTGCGTGTAGGGATGCTGAGGATTGCCGAAGATGTCGGCCACCGTGCCGGTTTCGACCACCTCGCCGGTACGCATCACCGCGACTCGGTCGGAGAAGCGGCGGACGATGCCGAGATCATGGCTGATGAACACGATGGCAAGGCCGATCCGCTGCTTCAGCTCGGCGAGCAGCTCCAGGATCTGCGCCTGGATCGTCACGTCGAGCGCCGTGGTCGGCTCGTCGGCGATCAGCAGTTCCGGATCGTTGGCAAGCGCCATGGCGATCATCACGCGCTGACGCTGCCCGCCCGACATCTCGTAAGGGTAGCTGTCGACGCGGCGTTCCGGATCGGGGATCTTGACGAGCTTCAGGAGTTCGATCGCCCTGATACGCGCCGCCTTGGCCGAGAGGCCCCGGTGGCGCATCATCGGCTCGGCCAGCTGCTTGCCGATCTTGTAGAGCGGATCGAGCGAGGTCATCGGCTCCTGGAAGATCATGGTGATCTTGGCGCCACGGATGCGGTTCAGCTTGCCGATCGGCAGGCCGATCATCTCCTGCCCCTGGAACTTGGCCGAACCCTCGGCGCGGCCGTTGGCGGCCAGGAGGCCCATGAGGGCCATCATAGTCTGGCTCTTGCCCGAGCCGCTTTCGCCGACGATGGCCAGCGTCTCGCCCTTGTTCACCTGAAGGTCGATGCCCTTCACCGCGTGCACATCGCCAGCCGGCGTCGAAAAGCGGACGCTGAGCCCGCGAATATCGAGAAGCGTTTCGACCATGTCAGCGGTCCTTCGGATCAAGGGCGTCGCGCAAACCGTCGCCGATGAAGTTGAGGGCGAACAGCGTCACCACGAAGAAGATGGCCGGATAGATGAGCAGCCACGGCACGTACTGCATGCCCGTGGTGCCCTCGGCGATCAGCGATCCCCAGGAGGTCATCGGCTCCTGAACGCCGAGGCCAAGGAAGCTCAGGAAGCTTTCCAGGAGGATGACCTTCGGCACCAGCACGGTGACGAACACCACGACAGGGCCGATGGTGTTGGGAATGACGTGCCGGCGGATGATCTGCCAGTTGCTGAGGCCCATGGCATGCGCCGCCTCGACGAACTCGCGCCGCTTCAGCGACAGCGTCTGTCCGCGCACGATACGCGCCATGTCCAGCCACTCTATGGCGCCGATCGCCGCGAAGATCAGCACGAAATGCCGGCCGAAGAACACGACGAGCATGATCACGAAGAACATGAACGGCAGCGAATAGAGGATCTCGACGAAGCGCATCATCACGTTATCGACGCGGCCGCCGATGTAGCCCGACACGGCGCCGTAGGTCACGCCGATGATCAGCGACACGAAGGTGGCAAGCAGGCCGACGGTGATCGACACCTGTCCGCCCACCATGATGCGCGGCATGAGGTCGCGACCGTTGCGGTCGGTGCCGAACGGGAAATACTGCCCGTTGATACTGCCCTTGACCTCGACGGTCTTGCCGTCGTCGAGGGTGGAGACGATCTCGGCGCCGTCGAACTCATCGGGCCGGTCGAGGTAGCGCGTCGCGCGCGGATCGATCGGCTTGTCGGAGCTGATGCGCGCCGTATAGCTCGTACCGTCGGCATCGAACGCATCGAGCCGGAGGCGAGCCCGCTCGACGGCCGTCTGCATCACCTGGTGCAGCGTGTCCTCGAGCGGATAGGGATCTAGCGACGGCGGCACCGCGACATAGGACGGGAAGATCTGGTCATACTTGTGCGGGTAGACCCAGGTACCGCCAAAGCTGAAGATCGCTACGACGATCAATACGAAAAGGCTGGCCATTGCCGCCTTGTTGCGCACGAAGCGGTGGCGGGCCATGGCCCACAGGCTGGTGCCGTGCACCGCGGCCGTTGGCTCGCTAAGGGTTTGCGCCATCTCACTCATAACGGACCCTCGGATCGAGAACGGCATAGAGAATGTCGACGAGAAGATTGAACACGACGATGAAAACCGAGATCAGCACCACGGTACCCATCACCAGCGTGTAGTCGCGGTTGAGAGCGCCGAGAACGAAGTAGCGGCCGACGCCGGGCAAACCGAAGACCGTCTCGACCACCACCGAGCCCGTCAATACGGCGGCGGCAACAGGCCCGAGATAACTGACGGCCGGAACGAGGGCTGCGCGCATGGCATGGACGATTACCACCACGCGAGTCGGAAGGCCGTAGGCACGGGCGGTGCGGATGTGATCGGCACGCAACGTCTCGATCATCGAGCCCCGCGTGATACGCGCAAAGACGGCAAGCTGCGGCAGCGCCAGCGAGATCACAGGCAGCAGGAGATTGGCCACGCCGCCATCGCCCCAACCGCCGGCCGGCAGCCAGCGCAGCACCACGGCAAACACGAAGGACAGGATCGGGGCCAGCACGAAGTTCGGCACGGTGATGCCGAAGCTCGCGATCGTCATCACGGTGTAATCGACGAAGGAGTTCTGCCGAAGCGCCGCATAGGAACCGATGGCTATGCCGCCGGCCACGGCGAGGAGCAGCGCCCAAGCGCCAAGCGTCATCGAGTACGGCAGGCTGTTGGCAATCAGCTGTGCAACCGTGAAGTCGCGGTAGATGAAGCTCGGACCAAGATCGCCATGGAGAAGGTTCCACAGATAGTGGCCGTACTGAACCACCAGAGGCCGATCCAGAAGAAAGGCGCGCTTCAGGTTCTCAAGCGTCTGCGGCTCCAGCGGCCGCTCGAGATTGAACGGGCCGCCCGGCGCAACGCGCATCAGGAAGAACGACAAGGTGACGACGATGAAGATAGTCGGAATTGCCGACATCAGCCGTCGCAGGACAAAACGTAACATGGGCCCGTCCCCGTTGGATTGGTCACGGAAAGCGAGAAAGACACGCCGGCCTGGCGCCCGGAGACGAACTCCGAACAAGCCGACGGGCGCCGCCTCCCCTTTACGGGAATGCGCCGCCCTTAGGAACGCCGCCCTTTTCCCGAATGGGAAAAGGGCGAACGCCTCGCATCATCTCACTTGAGCGACAGGAACTTGGTCAGGTGCTCGTTGACGCCGTTCATGGCGAAGCCCTCGACCTTGTTGGACACGAGCCAGGTAGAGGCATGCACCATCAGCGGCACGACGCCCTGCTCGTCCATGGCGATCTGCTCGGCATCATGCAGGATTTGCAGGCGCTTGGCGGAATCGCGCTCCGTGTAGGAGGCCTTCATCAGGTCGTCGAACTTGGCGTTCGTGTAGTGGCCGTAGTTGAAGGTCTTGTTGGTGCTGATCATCAGGTTGAGGAAGTTTTCCGGATCGGCATAGTCGGCCTGCCAGCCGCAACGCGCCGCATCGAACGAGCCGCCTTCCTGCAGGTAGGCGTAATGCGACTTCACGTCGAGGTTCTGGATGGTCACCTCGGCGCCCAGCGCCTTCCACATGTCGGCAACGGCCGTGGCCACCTTCTTGTGATTCTCATTGGTGTTGAAGCGGATGTCGACCTTGAGCGGCTTGCCGCCATCGCCGTAGCCGGCTTCCTTCAGGAGTTCCTTGGCCTTGTCTTCGCGGTCGAGCTGATCGAGTTCCGACCACTCGGGCTTGGCCGGCGTGTAGCCGACGATGCCGTCCGGCACGAAGGAATAGGCGGGCATCTGCGTGCCGGAGAAGATCTTCTCGGACAGGAAGTCGCGGTCGACGGCCATGGAGAAGGCCTGACGGACGCGCACGTCGTCGAACGGCGGCTTACGCGTGTCGAGCACGTAGTAGTAGGAAGAAAGGTCCGGCGCAGCCAGAACCTGGTCCTTGCCGAGCTTGCCTTCGAGGAACTTCTTCTGGTCGGCCTGGAAGTTATAGACAACATCAAGTTCGCCGGCTTCGAACATGCGTTCGGTCGTCGCCTGATCTTCCGAGGGGTTATAGATGACCTTGTCGATCTTGACGTTGGCCGCATCCCAATACTTGGCATTCTTGACCGAGGTGATGTGATCGTTCGGTACGTTCTCTGTCAGGCAGAAGGCGCCGTTGCAGACGATATTGCCCGGCTTGATCCATTCGCCGCCGAACTTCTCGATGGCCCAGCTCGGGACCGGCAGCGCGGCATAGTGAGCCAGCAGCTCGATGAAATAAGGGGTCGGACGCTCGAGGGTGATCTCCAGCGTCTTGTCGTCGATAGCCTTCACGCCCAGCGTATCGACCGCGGCCTTGCCGCCGTTGACCGCTTCGGCGTTCTTGATCGGATAGAGAATGTTGGCGTATTCGGCCGCTTCCTTCGGATCCTCCATCCGACGGTAGGCGAACACGAAATCATTGGCGGTAACCGGCTTTCCGTCCGACCAGTTGGCGTCGGCGCGCAGCTTGAACGTATAGACCGTTCCGTCGTCCGACAGCGTCCAGCTCTCGGCGACGCCCGGGATCACCTTGCCATGCGGATCATAAATGGTGAGCCCCTCGAACATGTCGCGGACGATGAAGCCTTCGACGTCGATCGAAATATGCGCCTGATCGAGCGTCTGCGGTTCGCCGCCGTTGCCGCGGCGAATGACCACTTCGGCGAGCGACGGCGTCGCCAGCACGGCGAGCATCGAACCGGCGATCAGCGTCGCCGACAATGCGCGAAATACACGGGGGGTGTTCATCTCTCGAGCCTCCTGCCTATAGTTGCGGCGACCGGACGCTTGACCGCCGGTCGCCGAAAGGGCTTAGTTTTCGTTGGTTTGCTTGCCAGTGATCCAAAGGCACCTTTGTTGCCGGCAACGCCGGTCTTTTCCTTGTCCCCAACCTGCCTTCAGCCACCGGGCCGATGCTGGGCGATCCAGTGCCATGCGATGTCGATCCGGCGTGGAACCCAGACCTTATCATGCGACAGCACGTAGTCCAGAAAGCGCTGAAGCGCGGCCATACGGGCCGGCCGGCCGACGAGGCGGCAGTGCAGGCCGACGTTCAGCATCTTCGGGCTTCCGTTCTGCCCCTCCTCGTAGAGCACGTCGAACGCGTCCTTGAGGTAGGTGTAGAACTGATCGCCCGAGTTGAAGCCTTGATTTGTCGCAAACCGCATATCGTTGGTATCGAGCGTATACGGAATGATGAGATGCGGTCCGTTCGGCCCCTCGATCCAGTAGGGCAGATCGTCGGCATAGGAGTCCGATGAGTAGAGGAAGCCGCCCTCCTCCATGGCGAGTTCCGTCGAGTGGATCGAGGCGCGGCCGGTGTACCAACCGAGAGGCCGAGATCCCGTGACCTCCTCGTGGATGCGGATCGCCTCGAGCATGTGCTCGCGCTCGGCCTCCTTGGTGTAGTCCTTGTAATCGATCCACTTGAGGCCGTGGCTGGCGATCTCCCAGTCGGCCTCCTTCATGGCGGCCACCACCTCCGGAACGCGGGCCAGCGCCGTGGCGACGCCATAGACCGTCACGGGCACGGCGCGCGAGGTGAACAGCCGGTGCAGCCGCCAGAAGCCGGCGCGCGAGCCATACTCGTAGATCGATTCCATGTTGGCGTGCCGCTGGCCGGGCCAGGGCTGGGCGCCGACGATTTCAGACAGGAACGCCTCCGAGGCAGCGTCGCCGTGAAGAATGCAGTTCTCGCCGCCCTCTTCGTAGTTTACGACGAACTGCACGGCGATGCGGGCGCCGTCGGGCCAGGCCGCGTCAGGAGGGTTGCGGCCGTAACCGACCATGTCGCGGGGATAGGTCTTGTCGATCATGTCGCATCACCTCGTCTGGTTGCCGGGCGGATCGGCGGCAAGACCGGCTCAGGGCGTGGTCTCGTCGTCGGGAAAGGGGTCGCCGACGTCCAGCGTCAGCTCGTCTTCCTTGGTGCCGTGGGTGCGCGCCAGCCGATTCCAGGCGCGCCAGCCGAACGGAATGTAGGCGAGATAGAGAATGGTCAGGATGCTCAGCACGTGGAACGGATAGCTGACCAGCAACATGGCCAGGATGACCACGCCGATCAGGATCGGCACGACCCATTCCCGCTGGATTCCACCGTATTTCTTGCCCGAGAAGGTGGGCACGCGGCTGACCATCAATGCCGCGATCAGCACCACGTAGGCGACCACCGCCGGCGCCGCCGCCTGAGGCACGTCGATGCCGACGCGATCGACGTAAACCGGCAAGAGAACCGCGAGCGCGCCGGCTGGAATGGGCACGCCCGTGAAGAAATTGGCCTGCCACGCCGGCTTGTCTTCGCCCAGCATGGTGTTGAAGCGGGCAAGACGCAGGGCGCCGGCGATGGCGAACAGCACCACGGCCACCCAGCCGAAGGAGTTGATGTCGTGGAAGTTCCAGACGAAGAGCAACAGGGGCGGCGCCACGCCGAAACTCAGGAAGTCGCTGAGGGAATCGAGCTCCGCGCCGAACTTCGAGGTAACATGCAGATAGCGGGCGAGCCGACCATCCAGCCCGTCCAGCACGGCGGCGATCAGGATGGCATAGACGGCCATCTCGAAACGGCCTTCAAAGCTCATGCGGATCGAGGTGAGGCCGGCGCACAGCGACAGCAGCGTCACGAGGTTGGGGATCACGCTACGGATCGGGATGCGACGCAGCCGCCTCGGCCGCTCGACGGCTTCCGGCTCCGGATCGAAGGGCGGGAAAAGTCCGGGCATCGTCGTCCGCCTCAGGACACGCGCACGAACGGCGTCTTGGTCGCGCCGTCGATGTCGGCGAGCACCGTTTCGCCGGCGATCGCCCTCGCCCCCTCGGACACCAGCGCCGTGGCCGTCGCCGGCAGGTAGACATCGACGCGCGAGCCGAAGCGGATGAGGCCGAAACGGTCGCCGACGGTCAGGCTCTCGCCCTCGCGGGTGAAGGACAGAATGCGGCGGGCGATGAGACCGGCGATCTGCACCACGCCGACAACGCGCCCATCCGGCCGTTCGATGACCAGCCCGTTGCGCTCGTTGTCCTCGCTGGCCTTGTCGAGCTCGGCATTGAGGAACTTGCCCGCCTTGTAGGCGATCCGCACCACGCGCCCTGTAACCGGCGCGCGGTTCACGTGCACGTCGAATACGTTCATGAACACGCAGATGCGCAACAGCGGCTCAGGACCGAGACCGAGCTCACGCGGCGGCACGGCCAGCCCCACCGCGGAAATGCGGCCATCGGCCGGCGAGATGACCAGCGAATTCGATACCGGCGTCACCCGAACGGGATCGCGGAAGAACAGCGCGCACCAGATGGTGAGCGCGAGCCCGATCCAGAACAGCGGCTCGAACAGCCAGCCGAGCAGCACGGTGCCCGCCAGGAAAACCAGGATGAACTTGTGCCCTTCCGGGTGGATCGGCGGCACGGCGTTCTGGATCGACTTGAGCACCGACATGTTGTTTAGCCCGTAGAACCGCGGGGAAACCCGCTGAGAGAAACGGACTTTTCGCACGAAAGGGCGACACATGCAAAGCCGGTTGCCACTGCGCGCCGGTTGTTCACACCGCTTTCAATGAAAAGATGGCCGGTGGAACTGCCGCTCCACCGGCCATTTGGGCAGAATTGGAAGACGGGCGCTTTCCGTCCGTCGCCGCCCGATCAGGCGGGCAGCGGATCAGTGCCGACCGGCTTTCCGGCCTCCGTGCGCAGGAGGTAAAGCGACGCGCCGATGATCATCACCGCCCCGATCCAGAGGTAACCGTCGGGCGCGTAGGCGAACACCAGCCAGCCGGCCAGCGTGTTGAGCGGCAGGCGCACGTTGTCGAAAGTCTGGAGGTAGGAGGCGTCGGCACGGGCATAGGCGAGCGTCAGGAGATACTGCGCCGCGGCCGTCAGCGCGGCGAGCGCCAGGATCACCCAGAGCACCGTTCCCCCCGGCAGCGCGAAGGCGGCACCGACATCGAAACCCGTCGAGGTGAGCAGGAAGGCAGCGTTGATCGGCGTGAGCAGGGCCAGAAGATAGACGGTGACCGATTCCGGCCGCTCGACGGCGGCGAGCTGCTTGGTCATGACAGAGGACCCGGCCCACATCGCCGCCGCGCCGAGCGGCAACAGGCTGTAGACCGAGAACTTGTCCGACCAAGGCGCCAGGATCAGCATGCCGCCGACAAAGCCGACGATGGTGGCAAGCGCCCGATGCGGGCCGATGCGCTCGCCGAGAATGAGCCGGGCGGCCACGATGACGATGAACGGCGACGTCATGTCGATGGCCACCACCTGGGCGATCGGCACGCCGGCGGCCAGCGCCCCGACGAAGAACTGCACGCCGAGGGTCGCGAAGATGACGCGGACAAAGTGGGCGACGGGATGGGCGGTGCGGAAGGCTCCGGCCCCCAGCTTCAGCAGCGTGGGCACAAAGAAGATCAGCGACAAGCCATACTGCCAGAAGGCGAGTGCCTGCGATGAGAAGTGGTAGGTGCCGGTCACCCACTGGGTGAGCACGTTGATGGCGGCGAAGATGACGCCGGCCGACACCATGTAGGTCGCTCCCAGCACGGGAAACGAACCGGTCTTGTTCGGGCTCTGATTCAATGTACGGGTCCTCGTGAAAAGGAACGACGCGGAATCAGGGCGATCGGGACATGGAGACAATCGGTCGCGATCGGCGGAAGCCGGCCGCGAACGGGATTTTCAGCACACCCTTCTCTTTCATCCGGACTGTACCGTCGGCTCCGGAATCACACCGGATCTGCTGACCTCCCGCCGTGAGGCTGGAGCGCTCGCGGGCTAGACGGCTTTCACCGCCATTACCGCCGGTGGGGAATTTCGCCCCGCCCCGAGAATGGTGCCGGCGCGGGGAACCGCGCCGACGGGATGGACATTAATGCAGGAAGCCCCCGAAATCAAAGGCGACACATCGTTTCCAAGCGCATGACAGTCATGTTCTCCGACATGTGAACGCTCTCCCCTCGACCCGTGGTCCCGTATCGGCCATAAACCGGGCACATACGAGAAAACCATGCTTATTCCACTCATAGTCGCCTGCGCGCTCTTCATGGAAAACCTGGACAGCTCGGTGGTTTCCACCTCGCTGCCACAGATCGCCATCGATCTCGGAGTCGATCCGATCTCCCTGAAGCTGGCCTTCACCAGCTATCTCATCTCAGTCGCCGTCTTCCTGCCGATCTCGGGCTGGATGGCCGATCGTTTCGGTGCCCGCACGATCTTTCGCCTGGCCATCCTGGTGTTCGTGACGGGGTCGATCTTCTGCGGCCTATCCTCGTCGCTCGAGGGCTTCGTCGCCGCCCGCGTCGTGCAGGGTGCCGGCGGCGCCATGATGGTCCCCGTCGGCCGGCTGGTGATGCTGCGCTCGGTGAAGAAGTCGGACTATCTGCGCGCCATGAGCTGGCTGACGGTTCCGGCGATGATCGGGCCAGTGCTCGGACCGCCGCTCGGCGGCTTCATCACCACCTATTTCGAATGGCGCTGGATCTTCTGGATCAACGTGCCGATCAGCGTCGTCGGCCTCATCCTGGTCAGCATCTTCATCAAGAACTACAAGGAAGAGAACCTGCCGCCGCTCGACACGCGCGGCTTCGTGCTGTCCGGCATCGGCCTTGCCGGCTTCGTGTTCGGCATTGCCGCGAGCGGCATCGGCGTGCTGCCGTCCTGGATCGACATCGTCCTCGTCATCGTCGGCGCCGCCTCGCTCTATGCCTATGCCCGCCACGCACTGCGGACGCCCGAGCCCCTGATGGATCTCTCCCTCTTCCGGCTGCCGACCTTCCGCGTATCGGTGCTCGGCGGGCTGCTGTTCCGCATCGGCGTCGGCGCCATTCCCTTCCTGCTGCCGCTGCTGCTGCAGCTCGGCTTCGGCATGTCGCCCTTCGAAAGCGGCATGCTCACCTTCGCGACGGCGGCCGGCGCCGTGCTGATGAAGTTCACGGCGCCACGCATCGTGCGCGCCTGGGGCTTCCGGATGGTGCTGATGGTCAACACGCTGTTCACCACCGCCTTCCTGCTCGCCATCCTCTCCTTCACCAAAGAGACCTCGCATGCCGCCATCTTTGCGGTGTTGCTGGTCGGCGGCTTCTTCCGCTCCCTGCAGTTCACCGCGCTCAACGGGCTTGCCTTCGCCGAGATCGACAACCGGCGAATGAGCCACGCCACGTCGATTTCGTCGGTCGGTCAGCAGATCTCGGCGGCGCTCGGCGTCGCGGTCGGCGCCGCCGCCCTCGAAATCACCCGGTCGATGCGCGGCGACATGGCCGTCCTGCCGGGCGACTTCATACCGGCCTTCCTCGCGCTGGCGGTGATCGGTCTTCTCTGCATCCCGATCTATGCCCGCATGTCGCCGAACGCCGGTTCGGAAGTCTCGGGCCACCGTGCCGAAGCTGCCGGCGAGCCGTCAGTTTAGCCGGGTCGTCGGATCGATGTGGGCGCCCGTCCAGCGAGCCCCCACCCAGGGGCGCCACCACCGATAACGGGGATCGATGGTCTCCGGCACCGGATCAAATCCCGACGAGCCCCATGGGTTGCAGCGAAGGATACGGGCAAGCCCCATCCAGCCGCCCGCCCACAGGCCGAAGCGGCTGATGGCCTCGTCGGTATAGCTCGAGCAGGTGGGAAGGTGGCGGCACTGCTGTCCCATGAACGGTGACAAAGCCACCTGGTAGACGCGGATCAGCGCCCGGCCGACGAGCCGGCCCGGCGTCGTGCGGCGAGGAGCCGCACCGGAATCGGCGCTGCGCGCTTCGTCCGCATGCCGCTTTCCACATCCGCACATGGTCAGCCCCTCAACCGGCGGCACGCGTCGCGGCAATATCGTCGAGGCAGGCGACCACGGCCTCGAACACCAGCATGGTCGAGGCATGCCGCGCCTTGAAATCGCGAACGGGTTCCAAAGCGCTTAACTCGGCAAACCGGCCGGCCGGCGGCGAAGCCCCCTCCTTCAGCATGGCGAACATCTCGTCGCGCGCCTGCCTGAGCTCGGCCGTCGTTGCGCCGACGACGTTCTTCGCCATCACCGCCGCCGCCGCCTGACCGAGCGCGCAGGCCTTCACCTCGTGGGCATAGTCGGCGACCACATCGCCATCCATGCGGATGTCGACCGTGATCTTCGAGCCGCACAAACGGGAATGGCGCGTCGCGGTGGCCTCCGGCGCGGCCAGCCGACCGACACGGCCGATATTGCCGGCCAGATCGAGAATGCGCGCGTTGTAGATCTCGTCGAGCATGCTGACACCTTCGGCCGGTCGGGCAGGCTTATTGTCGCTTGGAACGCCTGCCACTTTGAACTCCAGTCCGTGGCGCGTATATAGGCCTGAGACGGCCCCGCCGCCAAGCGCGGTGGCATATCGGACTGTCGAGGGCGCCGCCGCCAC